>Ga0228634_1000157_pt1 | contig 60839 bp, 55 predicted proteins | sample 42DmetaG_FD_190063 | JGI IMG/M metagenome (GOLD analysis project Ga0228634, IMG submission 190063) | Seawater microbial communities from Monterey Bay, California, United States - 42D | ecosystem: Environmental > Aquatic > Marine > Coastal | place: USA: California | collected 2016-09-27 | reverse complement strand
ATCACGTGCATCAGGAAGAGCACGAGAAACAATAACCGACATCGCATAATCGATGTATGCCGATTTCATTTCATCTTCAATATTGATTTGAATTATTTTTTCACCATCAGCCATATTGTCACAATTGTTTTTAAGCGCACAATTTTTGCACGGAGTTATTCGAAGTAGCGAAATTAAATATAATAACCTAAAAAAATAGATGATGATTTTAATTTTACTAACAAAAATCTGTGGAAAATTGGTTGTCGGTTTAAGTTATTAACATTTTATAAGTTTTATATTTGTATTGTACTGTTTATTGTTAGTTTTAACAGTTTAAATCTTTTATTATGGAAGCAAAATTTTCTCCAAGAGTTAAAGATGTGATTAGTTTTAGTAGGGAAGAAGCTTTACGTATTGGTAATGATTTTATCGGTGTGGAGCACTTGTTGCTAGGTATGATTCGTGAAGGCGATGGCAAAGGCATAAGAATATTAAATGAATTTCATCTAGACTTAAAAGAAGTAAGGAAAGATATTGAAAAAAGCCTTTCCAAAAGTGAAACTGTTTCTACAGAAGTATTAGCTAATATCCCTTTAGTGAAACAGGCAGAAAAAGTTTTAAAAATAACTTATTTAGAAGCTAAATTGTTTAGAAGCCCTATGATTGGAACTGAACATTTATTGTTATCCATTCTGAAGGAAGAGGATAGTGTTGCATGCCGTATACTCAATAAATACGGTGTTATATATGACAATGTTAAAGATGAATTAGAAACTATGAAAGACGAAAAAATAACACCAAGAGCTGAGTTTCCTGGAGGTGCTGAGGAAGAAGGTGAATCTTTTGCAACTCAAAAGAAATCCAGTGATCCGAAATCTAAAACACCTGTATTGGATAATTTTGGTCGTGATTTGACACGTATGGCTGAATCTGGTAAATTAGATCCAATTGTTGGTCGTGATAAAGAAATAGAAAGAGTTAGTCAGATATTATCTAGAAGAAAAAAGAATAATCCAATATTGATTGGGGAACCAGGTGTTGGTAAGAGTGCTGTAGCTGAAGGTTTAGCTTTAAGGATAGTTCAGCGTAAAGTATCTAGAGTTTTATTTAATAAAAGGATTGTTTCTTTAGATTTAGCTTCTTTAGTTGCTGGTACAAAGTACCGTGGTCAATTTGAAGAAAGATTGAAGGCTGTATTGCAAGAGATAGAGAAAAACCCTGAAATTATTCTTTTTATTGATGAGATACATACGATAATTGGAGCTGGAGGTGCTAGTGGTTCATTAGATGCTGCTAACATGTTTAAACCTGCTTTGGCAAGAGGAGAAATGCAGGCAATTGGTGCGACAACTCTTGATGAATATCGTCAACATATTGAAAAAGATGGTGCTTTGGTTCGTCGTTTTCAAAAGGTTTTAATTGAGCCTACAACAGAAGAAGAAACTATTCAGATTTTAAATAACATTAAGGAGCGATATGAAGCTCATCATTCAGTTAATTACACAGAAGATGCTATTGAAGCATGTGTTAAATTGACTGAAAGGTATATTACCGACAGACATTTACCGGATAAAGCTATTGATGCCCTAGATGAGGTAGGTTCTAGGGTACATATTACTAATATTAATGTCCCAAGCGAGATCGTTGATATTGAAGGTAAGATTGAGGAGTTAAAAGAACTTAAAAATGAAGTTATTAAATCTCAACAGTACGAAAAAGCTGCAGAATTAAGAGATAATGAAAGAAAACTTCAAGATGAACTTGATGTAGCTAACAAAAAATGGGATGAAGAATCTAAAGCTAATCGTGTTGAAGTTACTGAGCAAGATGTAGCTGAAGTTGTTTCAATGATGAGTGGTGTCCCTGCTACTAAGATTAACGAAGGAGAAAGTTCAAAGCTTGCTGTTATGGCTGAAGCAATGAAAGGTAGAGTTATCGGTCAAGATGAGGCTGTAGGCAAGGTTGTTAAAGCGATACAGAGGAGTAGAGCAGGTTTAAAAGATCCTAACAAGCCGATTGGTTCTTTCTTCTTTTTAGGGCCAACTGGTGTTGGTAAGACTCAGTTAGCTAAAGTTCTTTCAAAATATTTATTTGATTCAGAGGATTCTTTAATTAGAATTGATATGTCTGAATACATGGAGAAATTTTCAATTTCTAGATTAGTTGGAGCGCCTCCAGGATATGTTGGTTATGAAGAAGGTGGACAGTTAACGGAAAAAGTTAGAAGAAAGCCTTATTCAATAGTCTTATTAGATGAGATTGAAAAAGCTCATCCTGATGTATTTAATTTATTGTTGCAGGTTCTAGATGATGGTCATATGACTGACGGTTTAGGTCGTAAGATAGATTTTAAAAATACGATTATCATAATGACATCTAATATTGGTGCAAGACAATTAGCTGATTTTGGAACAGGTGTAGGCTTTGGAACTAAATCTCAAACAGAACAAATCGAAGAAAATTCTAAAGTTGTTATTCAAAATGCGTTAAGGAAAGCTTTTTCTCCAGAGTTTTTGAATAGGGTGGATGATATGATTCTTTTCCATTCATTAACAAGAGAAGATATTCACAAGATAATTGATTTAGAGTTAGTTAAGTTGTATAGTAGGTTGAATGATTTAGGTTATACAATTGAAATGACTGAAAAGGCTAAAGATTATATTTGTGAAAGAGGTTATGATGAAAAATTTGGTGCTCGTCCATTAAAAAGAGCAATTCAAAAATTAATCGAAGATCCTTTAGCTGAGGAGATTGTAAACTCTAAACTTTCAGATGGAGATACTATCTTGTTAGACCTAGAGGAAGGTGAAACTGATTTGAAAGTTACCATTAAAAAACCTAGAAAAAGTAAATCTAAAAAATAAGTAACAAGTAAGATTATTAATAGAAAGGGGTTTCGAATATTCGAAATCCCTTTTCTATTTATTATATTTTTCTAATACCAATCTAACAGAACCAAGTTTATTTAATTCCTGTTCAGCTATTTCGTATGAAATATCAACTTTTTCAAGAATCATTTTGACACCTCTATCTATAAGCTTGGTGTTGCTAAGCTGCATGTCTACCATTTTATTCCCTTTTACTTTACCAAGTTTGATCATGAGGGATGTTGAAATCATGTTTAATATAAGTTTTTGTGCGGTTCCTGATTTCATTCTAGTACTGCCAGTAATGAATTCAGGTCCTACCTCTGGAGTTATTGGATGATGGCATACTTTAGAAAGAGGACTTTCTGGATTGCAAGAGATACCAGCTGTTAAGATGTTGTTTTTATTTGCTTTTTCAATAGCAGAAACTACGTAAGGAGTAGAACCAGATGCTGCAATACCAACTACAATGTCGTTTTTGTTTATGTTGTGTTTTTCTAGGTCAAGCCATCCAAGATTGGTGTCATCTTCAGCAAATTCAACTGCATTTCTAATAGCTGTATCTCCTCCTGCTATAATACCTATAACCAATTCGCTACTTACCCCGAAGGTTGGTGGACATTCGCTTGCATCTACAATTCCAAGTCTTCCACTTGTTCCTGCACCAATGTAAAATAATCGACCTCCTTCTTTCATTCTAAGGTATGCGGCATCGATGAAGCTTTCGATTGATTTTATTTCTTTTTCAATTGCTAAAGGAACTATTTTATCTTCTTTGTTAATATTGGATAAGATGTCATAAGTAGTCATCTTTTCTAATGAGTTATACTTAGAAGTCGATTCTGTTGTTTTTTTCATAATAAACTGTTATACGAGGTAAGCTGTTGGGTTGTCATTGGATAGGTCAATTGTAACTCTTTCTTTAAGAGTTGTCGAAAGACTTAGGCCAACAAAATCAGCTTTTATTGGATATCTCCTGTGTTGCCTATCAACAAGGGCAACTGTTTTTATAGCTGTGGTTGCCTGCTCAAGGAGTTTAATAAGTGCATATTGCATTGTTTTACCAGAGTTTAATACATCATCAACAAGTAATATATATCCATGTTTTAGAGTATTCTGAGGTATAGATAATTCAATTGGCTCTGACCAAGGTTCGTTCTTATTAAGAGAGATGTTGAAACTCGTTATCTTTTGATTAGAATTACCTTGAATAATTTTTGTTATTTCCTTTGCTAATATTTCACCATTACCTTTGATTCCGCCAATAAATAATTGTTCTATTTCAAAAGTGTTTTCAATTATTTGATGAGCTAGTCTCGTAATCTTTTGATCTATGTCCTTTTTATTAAGTATTTCTTGCATAAAAAAAGCTTTTAAGCAAATATAATTAACTTTAAAGCTATATCGTATATCTTAGAATAAAGATTTTTTTTATTAATTCTTATTTAATTATAATTCAGGTTTAAGTTGTTGTTTTGTAGTGTTTTAAATATTTGTTATTTGTTCTTGATTAGATTTTTTAGGTAAAAAAAAATAAAAAAAAACTTAAAATGGTTTGTATATAAGTATTTTCGACTTATATTTGCACTCCGAAATCAATATAGATTTGATTTTTGGCCCATTCGTCTAGTGGTTAGGACGCCAGGTTTTCATCCTGGTAACAGGAGTTCGATTCTCCTATGGGCTACTTTTTTGAAATTTAAATGGCCCATTCGTCTAGTGGTTAGGACGCCAGGTTTTCATCCTGGTAACAGGAGTTCGATTCTCCTATGGGCTACAACTAAAAACATGAACTTAATAAAGTTCTTAAAACAAAGAAAAAAATGGCAAATCATAAATCAGCAAAAAAAAGAGTAAGATCTAACGGTGTTAAAAGACTTCGTAATAAATATCAGCACAAAACTGTTCGTAATGCTATAAGAAGGATTAGAACTACTGAAGATAAGGCTGAGGCAGTAAAATTATTTCCTGAAGTTTCTACTATGATTGATAAGCTTGCTAAAAGAAATGTTATTCATTCTAATAAAGCTGGAAATTTAAAATCAGGATTACAAGTTTTAATTAACAAGATGTAATCTTTACAATATATTTTAAGATAAAATGAAGGGGCTTTTGCCCCTTTTTTTTGGTTAATATAAATTATCTTTATAAAGCATTTCATGTTGTTTTTATGAAAAGGTTAGTTTTTTTTATTTTTCAAAGTATTTTAGCTTTTGTTTCTTTTTCTCAAGAATTGGATACTGTAAAGTTTGATTATAGAACAGGGGGTAAGTTAGATTCTGTTGACTTTTCGAACTCCTTTCCTATGTCTACTTTTTCGGGAGGTGTTCTTGATGGTGTGAATTCTTTTGTTTCTTCTGATTTTATTTATTCTAACCCGAGTCTTTTGAACTTTGTTGGAGAAGCGAAATATTCAAACATGAAATTTTCTGCCTTACCTCATTTGGGTTTTTCTTATTCTTTTGGAGGTAATGGGGTACAGTTTGTTCATTTTGATTATCAACATTCAACTAAAAACACTTTATTGAATGTCGGATATGATCGATCAAGTTCTTCGGGTGTTATTAGGAATAGTGATTTTTTGAAAAACGATGTTCAGGTACAGTTGAATCGTTTAGGTGAAAAAGTTGACTTTTTATTTTCTGGTTCATTTGGGAATAAAGATATTGGGTTGAGTGGTGGGATTGTGAGTGATACTTTTATTGAAGAACAAGGGGTTGGTTTTCTTCCTGTGAAATATGATAATGCTAGGAGTTTTTTTAAGAGTGCAGATGTTACTTTTTCTAATTTTTATCATGAAAAAAAGGATAGTATTGGTTATTCATCTAGTGGGGTGCAATCTTTTCATTCTTTTAAATCTATAAGTAGAGAGTTTACAAATGATGTTTTGTTATCTAATTATATTTATGATTCTATAATGACTAGAGATCAATATCGAACTTCAAGTTTACAAAATGGACTAGGTGTTTATCTAAAAAAAAATCGCTTCTTTTTAAATTTTTTAGCAAATCATAGGTATTTACATTATCAAAATTTAGGTTTACATACGGATACGAATGAACTTAATTTAACTTCTAGTTTTCAATACTTTAATAAAGATCTATGTTTGAAAAATGAATTTAGTTTTAATTTGATTGGAGCAGGAAGGGAAAGGTTTAATAACACTTCTTTTTCATTTAACTTTAAAAGGTTTAAGTTTTCAGGAGAGGTTTTATATTCACAATTATGGCCTCTATTTAACCAAAGAAAGTATTATTCTAATTTATATAATTTGAATTTGTCAGAGTTTGATTTACAAACTAAGTTTAAGCAAATTCTAACAATGACAAAAACTTTTTTGAATAAGCAGAGTGTTTATTTTAAAGTTTCAAATTATGCAATGAAAAACAATTATTTTTTTATTAAAGATAAATGGAGAAATGATACTTTAACATCAATAAATATGCAAACTTTAGAGTTTGGAGGAGGGGTTAACTATAAGCATTTTTATTTAAACCCTACTGTTCGTTTAAACTTAATATCGAACGAAATAAACATTACCCCAAGTTATGTTTTGAATAATAGATTTTTTGTTAAAGGTAAGTTGTTTAAAGCTAAAAAAATGGAGGCAATTTTTGGAGTTGATGTTTCATATGTATCTTCATATAACACTCTTGATTATAATCCAGTGGTTGATGCATTTGTTTTTAGTGATGATATTAATCGATTTAAGGGTTATTACTCATTAAGTACTTATTTTGGTTTTGAAATGGGAGAGTTTAGAATGTATGCTCGGATAGAGAATATGCAATATCCTTTTGTAGATAAAACGAATCAGGTAGTAACAGGTTACCCTGTTCAACCAAATTTTGTTCGGCTAGGAGTAACTTGGGATTTTTTCAATTAATTTGATGTTTTTCGTATACATGTCTAATTAATCTTATTATTCTTTTTACCTTTGTATAAGGTATTTAATCCTTTTCATTTATTGTTTTTACAATTGTTGCATTGTTGGTTATACTGTTAAAATTAAATCATTAAAAATTAATTATGGGAAAATCACAAGAGACTTGGAACAAAAAAGAGAAAGAAAACAAAAGGAAAAAAAAGAAAGAAGATAAAGCTAAGCTTAAGGAGGAAAGAAAAGCTAATCCTGGTTCTGGGAATTTTGATGATATGATTGCCTATGTTGATGAAAATGGAAATATTTCCTCTACTCCTCCAGATCCAACAAAAAAGAAAAAAGTTATTGCTGAAAATATAGCATTAGGGGTTCCTGTTCGTGAAGAAGCTGACGAAAATGATGGTGTGAGAATAGGTACAGTTTCCTTTTTTGATTCTTCTAAAGGATATGGTTTTATTAAATGTCAGGATTCTCAAGAAAGTATTTTTACTCACATAAATGGACATTTAGAGGAGATTAAAGAAGGGAATAGAGTTTCTTTTAAAACTGAAAAAGGTCCTAAAGGGTTAAATGCTATTGAGGTAAAACAAGCAAAATAGGTAGTTTTCTAATGAAAGTCTTTTTTCATGTATCTTTGAATAACTTCTTTTTATTAGTTATCTTTTTTCAGTTTTTTCTTACAAGTTGTTCAAATAAAGAACCATTGAAAGAAGAAGTTGTTTGGGATAAAGAAAAGTCAATTGAACTTAATAAAGTAATAACTTTAGAAGAAAAAATTGACATCAAAATTTTTCTTGAAAGGCATAGGGATTGGAGAATGGTTGAAACTGGATCAGGACTTCAGTATTATATATATGAACATGGTTCTGGAAGAAAAGCGAAACCTGGTGTTTCGGTTGATATTACTTATAAAGTGATGACTCTAGACGAGAAACTTTGTTATCAAACAGGGGAAGATGAAGTTTTAGAGGTTAAGATTGATCATAGTGAGATTGAAACTGGTTTGCAGGAAGGTTTAAAGCAAATGAGTGTTGGAGATAAAGCGAAGATGATTATTCCAAGTCATTTGGCTCATGGTTTAACAGGGGACTATAATAAAATACCACCTTTAACTCCAATTTTGATAGATGTTCAATTAGTTGAAATTTTATAATAAAAGTAAAATGAAATATAATTTATTTCTGATAATTTTCATTCTTTTTTCTTGTTCAAATTCTGGAGTAAATAAAAAGGGGGGAGAAGAGGTCGCTTTTAAACAAAAGGATAGTACTAGTGTAAAAGAGATTAAACCTATAGATGTGAATGATAATCCTATTGATTCAAATAAAGTATTTGATAATGGTGTAATTATTTCGTGGACTAAACTTGGGAATGGTGAAAGCATTAAAGATGAAGATGTTGTTTTAATTGATTTTAAAGTTTCTCTTAAAGATGGTAAAGTGGTTGATGGAAATCATTTATGGGAGAAAGAATATTTTCCATTTATGGTTGGTTACAGGATGCAAACAGAAGGGTGGGACTTTGCTTTAAGACAATTAAGTGTTGGAGATATTGCTAAAATAAAGATTCCAGCAAATTTAGCAAGAGGTTCTAAAGGGATAAAGAAAGAAGGAGAAAAGGGTTGGTTTATACCTCCTAATTCGGATAATTACCTTACTATAAGTGTATTGGATAAGATGAAGCCATCAAAAGAGATTGACGGTAACAAAGTTTGGTTTTTTGAAAGGAGTCAAAAATCGAAACTTAAGTTTTCTGAAAAGAATGCAGTTCAGTTTCACTGTATGATTAGTACTAAAAGTAACCCTTTTTATTATAATTCTTACAGAGAAAAAGATCCATACACCTTATATATGTCAGATAAAGGCATTGTTCCTGGATTAAAAAAATCATTAATTGGATCTAGAAGAGGTGATAGGATGTTAGTTTTGATTCCATCTTCAGAAGCTTATGGAGAAAAAGGTTTAACGGGTATGGTTAAGTCAGGAGAAAACCTATTGTATAATATACTTGTAACTGATGTTACTGAAAAGTAATTCAGATTCCTTATTTTTACAAATCTTTTTTAGTTGTTGATTAAATACAATATAATTTTTAATGTTTAGATTTTTTATTTTATTTCTACTTTTAAGTTTCTCTTTTATCAGTAGTGCCCAGTTTCCTTTAGATACAATCTCAAGTGAGAAAGGAGATATTGTTATTTTTAGTGATAATAAATGGAAATACGTTGTTGATGAAGATTTTGATGGTATTTTAAATGAATATGTAAATGATCTTTTGAATCCTGATACTTCAATTGTTTTTCCTAGAGGGTGGGATAATAATGTTTGCTATTCTAACGATCAAACTCATTTATTATCATCTATGAAAGATACATTATGGATTTGTGTTAATGATGAAAATGATAATGAATTTTGTATTCCATTTGATGGGAAAATCACTTCAAGATACGGATATAGAAAAGGTAGGTATCATCAAGGTATTGATATTGATGTTGAGGTAGGGGATACTATTCGTGCTGCTTGGTCAGGTAAGGTAAGGTATTCAAGGTATAACCGTGGAGGATTTGGAAATTTAGTTATAATAAGGCATTATAATGGTTTAGAGTCGTATTACGCTCATTTGGACCAACTTCTTTGTGCTCCTAATCAAGAAGTTAAAGCTGGAGATGTTATTGGGTTGGGTGGTAATACAGGTCATTCTTATGGTTCTCATTTACATTTTGAAGTTAGGTTTTATGATGCTCCAATAAATCCAGAAGAAATAATAGATTTTGAAAATGCTACCTATAAGGATCAAAATTTATTAGTACACAGGCATTTATTTGCACCAGGAGCCAAAGCATCTGAATACGGTGCTGGATTAAAGGTCCCACATATAAATTCATCAAGAAAATACTATAAAGTAAGACCAGGTGATACACTTTCTTCGATAGCAAGAAAAAATAGTACTACGGTATCTCGAATTTGTAAGTTAAACGGAATAAGAACTACAACTATATTAAGAATAGGAAGAAGCTTAAGAGTTCGTTAAAATAATTCTTGCAACTCCTTTTTTAATAATTTTATACTCAAATCAATAGGCATAGTTTTTATCTCACTAATTAATTCGAATATTCTAGCAGCTAGATCAGTAGAGCTAGCATTTTCATTTAGTTGATTAGCCGCTAAGTTGATTATTTTTATTGTTTCTTCTTTTGAATTTTTTACTGTTTCCCAGCCTTCTATCGAGATGAAGACTTGCTGTGCAATATTATGGTCAAACTCTTCTCTGATTACTTTTAATAATTCACTTTGCATATTTTTAGCTGATAAAGAAGGGTTGTGGTTCCTCATGATTAGACTATTTGGGTTTATTCTTTCTAGTAAAAGTATAATTCGTTGATATGCTTCAACTCTGTTAGGTAGAAAGAAGTTCTGTCTGTCTTTTTTTAGTTCTAATTTTAATTGATTTAATTCTTTAGAGTTTTGTTTGTTAAGAAATAAATATACAGTATAAATTATTCCGAAAGCTGTTATTAATAAAATTAGAATTTGTAATAAAATATTCATAAATTTTGGTTTAATTTTTTTCAAAAATAGAAATAAACTTAAATTAACTTGATAATAAAAAGTATAACTTGTGATTTTTGAAAAAAAAACAAAATTGGTAATGTTTACTTGAATGAATATAGTAACTTTGCGCCCCGTAGTTACACATCATAATATTTATATGTCAAATTCAACAAAGTATATTTTTGTAACAGGCGGTGTTACATCCTCTTTAGGTAAAGGTATTATAGCGGCTTCTTTAGCAAAATTATTACAAGCAAGAGGTTATTCAACAACAATTCAGAAATTAGATCCTTATATAAATATTGATCCAGGTACTTTAAACCCATATGAACATGGGGAGTGTTTTGTTACTGACGATGGTGCTGAAACTGACTTAGATTTAGGTCATTATGAACGTTTTTTAAATGTTCCGACTTCTCAAGCAAATAATGTTACAACCGGAAGAATTTATCAATCCGTTATAGAAAAGGAACGAAGAGGTGAGTTTTTAGGGAAGACAGTTCAAGTAATACCTCATATAACAAACGAGATAAAAGAACGTATTCAGTCAGTTTCTAAAAAGGGAGACTTTGATATTGTTATAACTGAGATTGGTGGAACTGTTGGTGATATTGAATCATTGCCTTATGTGGAGGCTGTTCGACAAATGATGTGGGAATTTGAAAATGATTGTATTGTCATTCATCTTACACTTATTCCTTACTTAGCAGCTGCAGGAGAATTAAAAACAAAACCAACTCAACATTCAGTTAAACAATTGTTAGAATTAGGTGTTCAACCTGATATTCTTTGTTGTCGATCAGAACATGATTTAGATCTTACTTTAAGAAAGAAGATTGCTAAATTTTGTAACGTTAATATGAACGCTGTAATTGAAGCAAGAGATGCGAATACCATTTATGAAGTTCCTTTGTTAATGCAAAAAGAGGAGTTAGACAAAGTTGTTTTAGAAAAACTTGGGCTTTCAAATAAATCGGTACCAAATTTAGATAGTTGGAAGAAATTTTTAGGCTATGTCGAAAATCCGACAAAAACTGTAAATGTTGGTTTGGTTGGTAAGTATGTTGAATTAAAAGATTCTTATAAATCTATTAGTGAGGCTTTTATTCATGCAGGTGCATACAACGATTGTAGAGTAAATGTTAAGTGGATACATTCTGAAAAATTAAAAAAGGCTAACATAGAGGACAAATTACAAGGATTGGATGCAATATTAGTTGCTCCAGGTTTTGGTTCGAGAGGTATTTCTGGAAAAATTGAAGCGGTTAGGTATGCAAGGGAAAATAAAATACCTTTTTTAGGTATATGTTTAGGGATGCAGTGTGCTGTGATAGAGTTTGCGAGACACGTTATTGGTTGGTCTGATGCTCATACTACTGAAATTGCTGAAGATTGTAAGTACCCAGTAATTAATATGATGGAAGAACAAAAAAGTATTGCTAATCTAGGCGGTACAATGCGTTTAGGAGCATACAAATGTCAATTAAAACCTAACTCAAACTCATCTTCTGCTTATAACTCAGACTTGATATATGAACGTCACAGGCATCGCTTTGAATTTAACAGTGCTTACATAGAAGATTTTGAAAAAGCTGGTATGATAGCGACAGGAAAAAATCCTGAAACTGGCTTAGTGGAAGTTGTAGAAATTCCTTCTCATCCTTGGTTTGTTGGTACACAGTATCACCCAGAGTATAAGAGTACTGTTGAAAATCCTCACCCACTATTTGTCGCATTTATTAATGCTGCAATAACACATAATAATAAATAAAATGGATAAAAAAAGTATAATAGGTTTAGTTTTAATAGGTGTAATACTTGCTGGTTTTACAATATTTAATCAACCTACTCCAGAGGAAATTGCTGAAAAGGAAAAAATAGAAGCAAAAAAACAAGAGGTTTCTGCGGCTAATTCTCAAGAGAAGATAGAAGACGACAAAGAAGTTATCTCTTCTTCTAATAAAGAGAAGGACGTAAATGAAAAAATATCTTCTGTAGAGAAAGAGGTTTTTCAAAAAGAAGAATTTTATAGACTTGAAAACAGCAAATTAATAGTTGACTTTTCTTCAAGAGGAGGAAAAGTTGCTGCAGTTTATTTAAAAGAGTTTGAAACTTACCATAACTTTAGTAAAGAAGATGGTAAAGTTCAACCTTTAAGATTGTTCGGTAAAGGAGATGCAGTAAATGAATTAAGTTTCCCTATTAATGGAGGAGATTTCAAGACTGGACTTTTACATTTCAAAGTACAAAATAGGTCCAAAGATAAAATCACTTTTAAGCATAATACAAAAGATGGTAAAGTAGTACAATTTACTTATGCTTTGAATAAAGATGCTTACGATCTAGACTATAACGTGAAGTTAAAAGGTTTTGAAAAAAATACTTCAGCTAAAAATATTCAACTTAACTGGTCTGCTTCTTTAAGAAAAACAGAACGTTTATTTAAGTCTCAAAGAATGGTTTCAACCGTTTGTTTTATGAATAATGAAACTGGGTTGGATTATTTGAGTGAGGCTTCAGATGATGAAGAAGATGCTGAAGAAGATATTCAATGGGTAGCTTTTAAACAGAGTTATTTCTCGTCGATACTTAAACCAAAAAATAGTTTCGGTAAAGAAGGGACTTCTTTTAAAATAAGAAATTACAATGAAGGAGATGAGAAATTATATTCTCACTTAAAAGATTACACTGCATCTTTAAATCTGAACTTAGATAATGCAGAAGATGTTAATGTTTCATTCAACTGGTTTTTTGGACCAAACGATTTTGATGTTTTAAAATCATACGAAAGTGGTTATGATGATATTATAAACTTTGGATGGGGGTTATTTAGATGGATAAATATTTACGCTGTAAATCCTATTTTTGAATTTTTTAGTGGTACCCTAGGTTTAGGTATAGGTATTTCAATATTGTTCTTAACATTAGTTTTAAAATTAATTTTAATGCCAATTCAGTGGAAAATGTATGTTTCTTCTGCAAAAATGAGAATATTAAAACCTGAAATTGATGAATTAAACGCTAAGTTTCCAAACAAGGAAGACGCGATGAAGAAACAGGTGGAAATGATGGCTCTATATAAAGAGTCAGGAGCTAGCCCATTAGCTGGTTGTGTTCCTATGTTGATTCAGATGCCGATTTTATTGGCAGTGTTTAGATTTTTTCCTGCCTCTTTTGAGATGCGTCAAAAATCTTTTTTATGGGCAGATGATTTATCTTCATTTGATTCAATTTATGATTTTGGTGTTAATATTTGGCCATACGGTGACCATGTAAGTTTGTTTACATTATTGATGTCTGCAACTACTTTGATTTATACTTGGTTAAATAGTGGTAATACTGTTCAGCCTCAACAGCCTGGAATGCCTAACATGAAAGTGATAATGTATATCTTCCCTGTAATGATGATCTTTATTTTTAATGATTATGCTGCAGGTTTAAGTTATTATTATTTTATTTCAACTTTAATTTCTATTTTATTAATGGTTGCTATCAAAAACCTTTTTGTTGATGAAGAGAAGCTTAAAGCAAAAATGGCAGCTAAAAAAGCGAATAATTCTACTCAAGTAAAGAAAAAGTCAAAATTTCAAGAACGTTTAGAGGCAATGCAAAAAATGCAACAGGAGCAAAAAAATGCTAGAAAAAAATAATTTTTATTGAAATAATAGAATAAAAGCTGTTTCTAAAATATTGGAGCAGCTTTTTTTATTTTTTAAATTATGGGGTTTATTTTGTTTTTAATAATCGTGGCTGGGGGTGAGTTAAAAGAAGAACCTTTATTTGTTGGATCTGTTTTTACAATAGTTTTTTTATTTATTTTCTTTTTTTTAACGATTTTTTTGGTTTATCAAAGAGTTCAAAGAGAGAAGTGGAAAAAGGGTTTGTTTCCAAGTGGTTTAAAGTATAACTCAGACAATCTTTTAAAAGCGTATATCAGTTTATCTGGTTTGTTGATTCGTATTAATCCAGAAGAAAGTAATATTAAATTCCATTATGCTGTTGATTATTTTAAGAAAAGATTCCCTAACAGTGACTTAGATTTTAAGTTTTTGTTGCGTTTTTCTCTTCGCTTTCCAATAAAGAGTTATACTGTTTGCAGTTGGTTGAATGTTCATTTGCACAATAAGGATGCTCATAGGTTACAAATCATTTATTTTTTAACTGGACTAGCAATGGTTGATCAAACCATCAAAGTGTCAGAATATAAATTACTATTAAATCTTGTTCATTATTTAGGTGTAAAAGAGGCTGATTTTCATTCTATAGTGGCAATGTATCTAAATTCAGAAAGACATACAAATAAAGAGTCAAACAATAATTCAAGAATTGATTACCAAAAGAAAAAGTCTTTAAAAATTTTAGGTGTAAAAGAAGGTTCTTCCTTTGAGGATATTAAAAAGTCATATAGGTTATTAGTCATGAAGTACCATCCAGACAAGTTTGAGAAAGAAGGTCAAGATCAAATAGAAATAGCTAAAAACCGTTTCATTACTATTCAACAAGCTTATGAATATTTAGAGAGGAACCGAAGTGATTGAAATCGATTTATTTTTCTTTAAATAAACCTATAAAAAATGCTATTGAACTTATCGTTAATAGTGTAAAAGTTGTAGTGTAGAATACAGAGTTTTCCACTTTCATAATCATGTTTACAGTAATTAATATTGTTGATAAAGATAAACCAATAATCGTAAATGTATTTAGATGATTTTTGTTCTTAATAGACTGAGATAAAGCAATTCCTGCTAAAATTAAAAGAGGTGTAAAAGTTAGCCATTCATATTCCCTTAATACCCCTTCTGTAAACAAAGACACTCCAATTAAAGAGTTAAACAATATTGAGATAAATAAAATTAACTTTATTTTGCTCAGGTTCTCGAGAAGTTTTAATGAAATCCCTGAAATAAATATAGATAAGGAAAATATTAGTAAGCTGAAAGAGTTGAAAAAAAATACTTGGGAAAGGGTTAATATCAAAAAAGTGATAGTAGATATTAATGAGGTAATAATAGATATGTTAATTGCTTTTTTCAATTTGTTGCTTTTAATAATATAATTTAACATTAAAAATGTTTACCAATAAGTAACTATTCTTAGTTTTTAACGTTACTAAGATAAATACTATTAATAACATTTATATTAAATAATGGTATTTTTAATGTCAATTGTAATATGAAGTTAATATTTTACATCTTTTTTTTATTAAGCTTTTCTCTTTTTTCACAAAAGGATTCTGTGCTTTTTCAAAGAGAAGTAAAGTTAAATTCTTATTTGAAGGTTTTAAGATCTTCTGAAAATAATTCTGAAAAAATTAAGAATAATAAGGTTTTTAAATCTTATTTAGAAGAAACCCTTCAATTGGAAGGGGTTTTTGATTATTCTTTTTCACAACTTAAAACTTTAGGAACAATTAAAAGCGATGATAATCTACTTCGTTTTTTTAATTGGAATATTGAGATGGATGACCATAGCCAGAAATACTATTGTTATATACTAAGAAAGGATAAGAGGAAAAAGAAAGTTTTTCTTAGTGAATTAGTCGACAATTCAATAGTACTTCCTGCTAGACCTGATGGGGTTTTGGATGCTAAAAACTGGTACGGAGCTTTATATTATAAGATTATTCCTATTACTAAAGGAAGTAGAACAATGTATACCTTGTTAGGGATGGATGCAAACAACTCTATGAGTAATATAAAAGTTATTGATGTTTTGTATTTCACAGGCAATAGTCCACGACTAGGTAGTTCAAAGTTTAAAACAAATGATGGGACTAAAAAAAGGGTGTTTTTTGAGTATTCTAAAAAAGCTTACATGTCCTTGAAATATGAAAAAGAATATAAAAGAATAATATACGATCATTTATCGCCAGAAACCCCTAGTATGACAGGATTTTATTCTTACTATGTCCCTGATTTTTCATACGATGCTTTTATATACTACAAAAATAAATGGGTGCTTCAAGAAGCGGTAGTTGGGGTAAATAAAAAAGGAGGGGAGAAGCTAAAGGTTTTTGTTCAAAACAAGAAAACAGGAGAGTTGGAAACTAGGGAGATTGATAATAAATGGATTGACCCGTCAGATAAAAAAGCTGCAAACGGAGGTAATGTTCATGTTGCAAGAACTCCTGATATGGAAAATGAGACTAAAGAAAAATTTAAAATTAATTTTGATTTTCTAAAAAGAAGGAAAGGGTGGGGCAGTAGAAAGACTCCAGAATCATATTCTAATTACCCCTACAGAAGATAGAATAACAAGTTATAACGATTAAATTGTTATTAAGTTATTAATTTAACAATTTAGTTTATGAGTATATTTGTAAAGTAAATAACACATTGAAGATGAATAAGAATACTTACCTTGTATTACATGATTTTACTCCAGTTGGAGAAGCTGCTTTAAATTATGCTATGAATTTAAGTACTAACTTAAATAATGAAATTAAGTTAGTTCACCTTGTTGATGATAAATCTAAATTAGATGATGCTGAAAAGAAGTTAAAAAGAATTATTTCTGAGACTTCTTCTTCTGAAAATACGAGCTTATTTCCTTTAGTGAGGGTTGGTAATATTTTTGAAGATATTGCACTTATAGTTAAGGAAGAAAATGTAAACCTTATTATCATGGGGACTCATGGTTCAAGAGGTATGCAGAAAATATTCGGAAGTTTTGCGATGAAGGTTATTACAAGTTCTGATGTTCCATTTTTTGTTATTCAAAAAGATACTGAAGTTAAATCTGTTAAAAAAATTCTTGTACCTATAGATTTAGAAAAGGAAAGTTTACAAATTGTGAATGTAGCTGGAGATTTAGCTAATATGTATAATGCAGAATTATTTTTAATTGCAGAGCAGCAAGATGATGAAATTTTAAGGCGTAAAATAAAAAATCGAGTTTTAATTGTAAAAAAGCAATACGAAGAAAGAGGTATCAATTGTACAGTTGAATTAATTAATGAAAGTGGTTCTTATCACTCTAAAATAATGAATTATTGTGCTTCTAAGGATATCGATTTAGTTGCCATTGCTTACCATACTGCTAGTATCCTTCCTCAGTTTGATACTTTTGCACAGAAGTTGATTACCAATGAATCTTTATTGCCTTGTGTAATAATAAATTCTAAAGCTTCTTCATCTTTCTTTTTCTAGAAAACGTTACGAATGAAAATAGGAGAATATAATACTTTAAGAATACTTAGATTAACAACTGTAGGAGCTTATCTTGGGGATGAAGAAGATAATGATGTACTTCTTCCAAATAAGTATTTGACCCATGAAATGTCGGTTGGAGAAGATATTGAGGTGTTTTTATATAAAGATTCTGAAGATAGACTTGTTGCTACAACAGAAAAACCATATATAACCTTAAATGAATTTGCATATTTAAGAGTCAAAGAGGTTACTCCTTTTGGAGCGTTTTTGGACTGGGGTTTAGAAAAAGACCTATTAGTTCCTTTTAGAGAACAAACTACAAAATTAGAGGAAGACAAATATTATTTGATCTACCTTAAGTTAGATACTGAAACAAACAGGTTAGTAGCTACTGCAAAAACAAATAAATATTTTTCAGTAGATACTTCCGAAATTGAAATTAATAAAGAAGTAGAAATTTTAATTTGTGAAAGTTTCGATTTAGGAGTTAAAATTGTAATTGAAGGTAAGTTCTTAGGTATAGTTTACCATAATGATGTTACACGGAAATTAAGGCGAGGAGATTACACAATTGGGTATGTGTATAATATTCGTGAGGATGGAAAGTTGGATGTTAGACTGGAAAAAGCAGGATATGAAAAAATTGAACCAAATTCAGAAAGGTTATTAGCTTTAATTAACAATAGAAACGGTGTTCTGTATTTAACTGATAAAAGTGATCCAGATGATATAAGAGAAACCGTAGGGATGAGTAAGAAGACGTTTAAAAAAGCTGTAGGTAATTTATATAAGCAAAAAAAAATCAGGATAAATCCTGATTCTTTAGAAGCTTTATAAGTAGTTTTAATTTTCTATTATTATCTCAACTTCGACTAAACTATTTTCTCTACCTGGTTTGATAGCTATACCAAAATCATCGGCATAAATATTAGATGTTAATTTTACAGAATTTTCCGAATAATAAAGGTTAAATGTTACCTTTTTTTTAAAACCTTTCATATATAATGTTCCTTTGCAAGAAATAGGAGCAATGGAATCATTTGAGCTTTTATTGATAATAACCTCTTGACTTTTAAATTTGATTTTTGGATATTCTTTAGTGTGAAAATAAGTTTTAGATTTTAAATGTTTATCTCTAATACCATTTGATGTCGTTAAGTTATTTATATCTAACTCTCCTTCAATTATTGAATTAGATACATTACTTGAGTCAATAATAATTTTAGCAGTTACATTACTAATCTCCCCTTTAGTTTCTTCACTAACATAAGTGAAAAGTACTTTTGCATTATTTGAGTTTAATTCTAAAAGGTTTTGAGAGAATAGACTTGAATAAGAAAAAAGTAATGTTACGAATAATATTTTAAAAAGTTTTGTCATTTTTTATATCATATTATTAAGAACCACATCCAATACAATCAATATGAGAGTCCATTGGTTTAACCCCTTTTATTTGCATTTCAAGATTGTGAATTTGATCTTTAATTTCCATGTCTGAGAACATATCTCCAGTAAGCTTTGATTTTAAAGCTTCTAATTCTGTTTCTAAATTTATTGTTGTTTCCATATTCATAATATAATTTTATTTAACTGCTAATATCTAATATTAAATTTAGATTTAAAAATCTTTTTCTTTAAAGATTTTAGAAAATGTTAACATTACATTTATTAGGCTGATATTTTTAGCTTTATGTGGGGGAATTAATAAACATTTATTGTAAATTTGAAAGAATTGATACTCAAATGATTTGAATGGGAAGTTTGTTGTTTAAAATTGGTAAATCAGCTGAAAATGATATTGTTATTAATAATTCATTTATATCAGATACTCATTTAGAATTGTATATTGACGAAAGTAAAACTGTTTTTTTAACTGATTTAAAGTCTGAAAATGGAACTTTTGTCAACGGGAAAAGACTAAAAGGTTATATTAAGCTATGTCCTGAGGATGAAGTTTTTATTGGTAATGGTTATTTTTTGGATTGGGAGAAAATATTGGAGGATATGCAGAGTGATACAAAAAAGAAAGAAAATAAAAAATCAAAAAAGAAAAAGAGTTTCTTTGTAAAGAATATTGATATATTTATTATCTATTCACTAATTGTAATTTTAGTTTTTTACTTATACTTTTCTCTTTAATTATTAAAAGCATACATAAGAATATTTACCCCCATTTTAAGAGCGTTTACTCTGTTCGTTTTTGTGTCGTTGTGTACTTGTTTATCTTCCCATCCATCTCCTAAGTCTGTTTCAAAAGTATATAGACAAACTAATCTACCGTTTTCAATTATCCCAAAAGCTTGCGGTCGTTTATTGTCATGTTCATGGATTTTTGGAAGGCTGTTAAGTTTAAACTTTTGATTAAATATTGGGTGATCAAAAGGAAGTTCTTCTAATTTATTGTTTGGAAATATTTTTTGTATTTCAGTTCGAATGAATTGATCCATACCATAATTATCATCGATATGAAGAAAGCCTCCCGATAACAAATAGTTTCTTAAATTTTCAGCTTCCAAAGGAGAGAATACAACATTTCCATGACCAGTCATGTGGATAAATGGGTATTGAAACAATTCTTGATCACCTGGTTCTACAAAAGGTACATCGGTAGATATTTTTGCATTAAAAGTTTCGTTGAAGAACTTTATCAGATTCGGAATTGAAGAAGGGTTAGCATAATAGTCTCCACCACCTTCGTATTTTAATACGGCCAATTTAAAATTACTTTGGCTTGATGCGGTAAAAGTAATTAAGAAGAAAAGAAATAATGTGATTTTTATCATTACTGTGCCTCTATAATTAGTTTTGATTGCATTACACTGTATAAAGCTGCTGTTTCGGTACGAAGTCGGTTTTCTCCAAGTGTTATTGTTTTATAACCATTAATGTTTGCAGCTTCTACTTCCTCTAAACTAAAGTCTCCTTCAGGACCAATGATAATTGGACAATTATTTAAACGAAATACATCTTTTAAAGACGATTTTTCTTTGTTATAGCAATGAGCAATTAATCCATTTTTATTGTTAGTTATAAATTCTTTGAAAGAAATCAAATTGTTTAGTTTTGGTAAAAATAACCTTTTAGACTGTTTCATAGCTGACACAAGAATTTTCTCTAAACGTTCTTTTTTAATCACCTTTCTTTCAGAATTATCACATAGTATTAACGATATTTCAGTTATTCCAATTTCAGTTGCTTTTTCAAGAAACCATTCCAATCGATCCATCATTTTTGTTGGAGCAAGAGCAATATGGATTTCTTCTTTTGGTTTTGCTTCCTCTCTTTCTTTAAGGATTTTTAAAGAACAATGTTTATTATGAGCATTTTCAATTATAGCATTAAATTCTTGACCTTTTCCATTTAATATTAGTAATGAGTCACCTTCTTTTAGACGCATAACTTTACAAGCATGTTTAGATTCTTCCTCGTTTAAGATATGATTAGTTTTTCCTTTTATTAATGTAGGGTCGTAGAATAAGTGCATATTTTTTAGTGTAAAATTCGAAATAGTAATTCTCTCATTAGTTCGTTTTGAGGAAAAGAAGAGTTGTTGATTCCTTTAGACTTTAAATCGTATTCGTGAAGAATAGAGATGTTAGATGCTATTTTTTTTGGGTTGAAAACTTTTGCAGCATTAATCATTTGAGAAGCTACGAATGGGTGAACTTTTAGAGCTGCCGCAACCGCATCTTTTGATTTATTAGGAAGAAAATGAACTTTCATTATTTTACTAAAAAGTGCAAAAGTAGCAGGGATTACTTGGTGTATATCTCCAGCTTTTGGGTTGTGTTCAAAATATTTTGCGATTTTATATGCCTTATTAACATCTCTTACAGTTATTGCATTTACTAGTTCAAATGTGTTAAAGTCTTTAGAAATACCAATATTTTCTTCTATGTGTATTTCGTTTATTGTGGTACCTTTTTCAAGAAGTATGAAAAGTTTCTTTAATTCATTAGAAATTTTACTCAAATCACTTCCTAGAAATTCAGCTAATAAAATACTTGCTTTAGAGGATATTCCATAGCCAACAGATTTGACGTAGTTTGAAATCCATTCTGCAAGAAGGTAGTCTTTTACTTTATCTGATTGAAATAGTAATCCGTTTTTAGATGCTAGTTTAGCTATCTTTTTTCTCGAATCATATTTCTTGTGTTTGTAATTTATAACAAAAACAGTCAGGTCTGAAGGTTGTTCAAAATAGGATTCAAAAAGTGAAAAATCTTTATCTTTAATCTCTTGCGCTTCTTTCAAAACTACAAGTTTCCTAGAAGCCATCATTGGATAACCTTTGGCTTCAGATATAACACCTAGAACATCTGCATCTTTACCATAAATAATAGCCTGGTTAAAATCTTTTTCATGAGGTTCTAATACATTTTCAATAAGAGCATTTGTTATTTCGTCAATAAAGAAACCTTCTTCTCCATGAAGAAAATATATTTTTTCAAACTTTTTATTTTGTATATCTCTAATAATGGCTTTGTAGTCCATAGGTTTTTATTTATGTTTTTCCCAGATCTTAACTAATTCAACCATTGTTTGTATTGCTTTTTGCATGTCTTGGATACTAACATATTCATGTTTTGAATGAATTGCCATTTCACCAGTAAAGATATTTGGACAAGGTAATCCCATAAAAGATAACCTAGACCCATCTGTTCCACCTCTGATTATTGTAGGTTTTGATTCTATTCCAATTTTAGACATTGCCTGAACTGCATAATCAGCAACAAACGGTACTTCGTTAAGTACCTCTTTCATGTTTCTGTACTGTTCAGTAATTTTAAAGTCATACTCTAAATTAGGGTATTGTGATAACGTTTCAACTAAAATCCCTTTTAATGTTTCTTCGTGTTTTTGTAAGTTAGCAGTAATATGATCTCTAATAATAAAATTAACAGTTGCTTTCTCTAGTTCTCCCTTTATAGAAGTAGGGTGAATAAAACCTTCTCTATGAGAAGTTGCTTCAGGACAAAGTTCTGTTTTAGGTAATGAAGCTACTACTTCCGAAGCAACTTTAATTGCATTTACCATTTTGTTTTTGGCATAACCAGGGTGAGCACTGATGCCATTTATTGAAATAGATACTGCATCTGCTGAAAAAGATTCGTCTTCAATTGAACCTAATGTTCCTCCATCTAATGTGTAACCATAATCAGCATTTAACCTTTTCATATCCAAGTGATCTACACCTCTTCCGATTTCTTCATCGGGTGTGAATAGAATTCTTATTTTACCATGTTTAACCGACGGGTTTTTCATTAAGTAATTCGCAAAATCCATGATTATTGCAATACCTGCTTTGTCATCAGCACCAAGTAAAGTCAAACCACTAGCAGTGATAATATCATCACCTATTTTAGTTTTTAAATAAGGGTGTTTTTCAGTTGTGATTATTTGGGTATTGTCATCTGGAAGTACAATAGGCTTGCCATCATATTTTCTGTGAACTATAGGTTTTACATTTTTTCCACTACAATCTGGAGCGGTGTCCATGTGAGCACAAAAACAAATCGTAGGAACTTGATTAGTGGAATTACTTTCTATTGTAGCAAAAACATATCCGAATTCATCCATCATTGCATCTTTCAACCCGATTTCTTTCAGTTCGTTTACAAGAATTAAACCTAGATCTTTTTGGCAAAAAGAAGAAGGGGATGTGTTTGAAAGTGGATCGGCTGTAGTGTCAACCTGAACATATTTTTTAAATCTATCTTCTACTGTATATTTGTAATTATCCATTAAATATTTGTTTTCTATTTATCAAATTGTTTGCTTTTCAAATATACCGATTTTAAAAAGAATTTTAATGAGGTGATCTAGTTAAAATAATTTTTTATTTAAAGTTTGTGTTTGACTGTCATGTTTTCATACGGGGGGGCTATTATATGTCATTCTGTCTTATATTACACAATGGCAATATGTTTGTTATAGGTGAAAGTGTCAATTTAATTTAGATAAGATGTCGAAAGAAAAAGAAATAAAAGAAGAGAAAGATAATCAAGTAACTGATCAGGTAAATGAAAATGCTGAAACTGAAAATTCTCAAGAAGTAAATGAAGAACAAGCAGAACCAACATGGGAAGATAAATACAACGAAGTAAATGATAAGTTTGTTAGGTTGTATGCTGAGTTTGATAATTACAGAAGAAGAACAAATAAAGAACGAATTGACTTAATTGGTTCAGCTAGTGCCGGAGTGATTAAAGATATGATTCCTGTTTTGGATGATTTAGAAAGAGCAATTCTGAATAATGAAAAATCGGAAGACATTAAAGCAGTGAAAGAAGGTTTTGTTCTAGTTTCTAATAAGTTTAAAAGTATTCTTGAAGGAAAAGGTCTTAAACCGATGGATTCTAAAGGTAAGCCTTTTGATAGTGAGCTTCATGAAGCAATCGCGAATGTGCCTGCTCCTGACAAGAAAATGAAAGGTAAAGTTGTTGATGATGTAGAAAAGGGATACTTGTTAAACGACAAAGTTGTTCGTTTTGCAAAAGTTGTTGTAGGACAATAATTCATTTTAAAAACTAATTTATAATGAGTCAAAAAAGAGATTGTTACGAGGTTTTAGGTGTTTCTAAAAATGCTACTGAATCTGAAATTAAAAAGTCATATAGAAAATTAGCTTTAAAATACCACCCTGATAAAAATCCAGATGATAGCGAAGCTGAAGATAAATTTAAAGAAGCAGCTGAAGCATATGAAATTTTAAGTGACCAAGATAAGCGTGCAAAGTATGATCGTTATGGTCATGCGGGAGTAGGAGGAGCCGGAGGTTTTGGCGGAGGAGGAATGGATATGGATGACATATTCTCTCAATTTGGTGATGTTTTCGGTGGCGCCTTTGGTGGTGGTGGTAGCTTCGGTGGAAGTCGAGGTAGAGGAACGCAAAGAGCTAGAGGAACTAATTTAAGGGTTAAGATGAAAATGACTCTTGAGGAAATAGCTGAAGGAGTTACAAAAAAAATCAAAGTAAATAAGTTAGTAAATGCAGATGGAGTAACTTATAAAAGTTGTACAACTTGTAATGGTTCAGGTAGAGTTATGAAAGTTGCTCAAACTTTTTTAGGTGCAATGCAAACTCAGTCAACTTGTCATGTTTGTCAAGGAGCTGGAAAGATGATTGATCATCGTCCTTCAGATGCAGATGCTCAAGGTTTAAAAAGACAGGAAGAAGTTATTGAGGTTAAGATACCACCTGGAGTTGAAGACGGTATGCAGTTAAGCGTTTCTGGTAAAGGAAATGCTGGACCTTTTAATGGTGTAGCTGGAGATTTGATTGTTGTGATTGAAGAGATACCTCATGCTAACCTTAGGAGAGAAGGAGAGAATTTACACTACGAAGCTTTCGTAAACTTTGTAGATGCTGTTTTAGGAGAGTCTATTGAAGTTCCAACCGTTTCAGGAAAAGCGAAAATTAAAATTGAAGCCGGAACTCAAAGTGGGAAGATGTTACGCTTGAAAGGAAAAGGTTTACCAGTTCTTCAAAGGCATGGACATGGAGATTTGTTTATTCATATTAATGTTTGGACACCACAAAAGTTTTCTAAAGATGAAAGAGAATTATTAGAAAAACTTAAAGGAAGTGAAAATTTTCAGCCAAATCCAGATGGTAATGAAAAAGGTTTTTTTCAACGTGTAAAAGACATGTTTCAATAAGGAAACTATAAATCAAAAGGAAAGCGATGTATTTTAATACATCGCTTTTTTTATAATATTAAATCTTAAAATTAATGAAGTTTTTTACAGTCCAAAATGCTTTTTAGCTTCATCAGTAATATATCCTCCAATTGCAAGAGATGCAGTAGCGGCTGGAGATGGTGCATTTAACACATGTATAGAGTTTCCATGATACTCAATTCTAAAGTCATCTCTAGTGTCACCATCTTCTCTTAGTAGTAGTGCTCTAACGCCCGCTCTACCTGGTCTTATATCGTCCATCGTTAACGAAGGAACCATTCTTTGAAGAGTTTTCAAAAATAATTTTTTAGAGAAAGCTCTTCGGTATTCGTCAATTCCAAACTTAATGTTTCCAAAAAATAATTTCCAGGTTCCTTTGTAGGTTAAAGCGTCAAAAGTATCTCTTAAAGAAAAGTCTGTCTTACCATATCCTTCACGTTTAAAAGTGAAAACAGCGTTAGGTCCACATTCAATTTCTCCATCCGTCATTCTAGTGAAGTGAACTCCTAGAAAAGGAAAGTCGGGATTAGGAACAGGGTAAATAAGGTGCTTAATTTTATGATGACCTTGCTCAGTTAATTCATAGTAATCGCCTCTAAAACCAACAACTTTTTCTTTAAGGTCAACTCCGTCTTTTTTTGCCAAACGGTCTGCTTGTAAACCAGCACAGAATACTAGATATTTAGCTTCAAAATTACCTTTGCTAGTGATTATTGTTGATGACTTTTCATTTTTCTTGATTTCAAGAACTTCAGTGCTTAATTGAAGAGAACTTTCTTTTTGAGTTTCTAAAGCAAGTTCAACCATTTTTGATGTCGCTCCTCTAAAATCTATTATTCCAGTACATGGAACATGAATCCCTGCAATACCCTCACAAAATGGTTCAATTTCTTTTATTTCTTCAGAATTAATTTTTCTGATTCCTTCTATTTCATTTTTTAGACCAGTTTGATAAACTTTTTCTAGGTTTTCAAGTTCGCTTTTGTCAGTAGCAACAACTACTTTACCGCATACATCATGTGCAATACCATGTTCCTTAGCAAATGCAACTAATTCATGTCTTCCTTGAATACAGTTTTTAGCCTTTAATGATCCTGGTTTGTAATATAATCCTGAATGAATTACTCCTGAATTATGTCCAGTTTGATGGTCTGCAAGAAGGTCTTCTTTTTCAATTAAAATTATTTTAAGTGAAGGGTATTGTTTTTGCATTTTATACATTGTAGCTGCTCCAACAATTCCACCTCCTATTATTGCTATATCAAAAGTCATGTTTTTTTTATTTGCAAATTTAATTAATCGTTTAATAAGATGTGATTTTTTTATAAAAATAAATTATTACTATCTATTTTAGTGTGGAAAATAGTTTGAAATCTTTCTTTTTTAATACGGAAGTTAGTTTTCGAATTAAAAGGTGTTATTTTTTCATTCAAAAAGTGATAATTCATCTAAAATAGGTAATAAAGTTTGTCCTAATTCATTACATTTGCTGAACGATTTTAAAATTTGACTTGGTATGGCATCAAAAGCTACAAACAAATCTTCGAAGACTACAAGTAATTCAACTAATGTTGGAAAAACAAAGTTTTCAAAGGAAACATATATAAAGTGGTATAAAGACATGTTATTAATTCGAAAATTCGAAGAAAAAACAGGTCAACTATACATTCAACAAAAATTTGGTGGTTTTTGCCATTTATATATTGGACAAGAAGCTATCGTTGTAGGAACAGCTAGTGCTTGTAGACCTACAGATAAACACATGACAGCGTATAGAGATCATGCTCATCCAATTGCTCTTGGAAGCGATCCTCGAAAATTAATGGCTGAACTTTACGGAAGAACTACTGGTTATTCAAAAGGTAAAGGTGGTTCGATGCACTTCTTTGATAAAGACAAAAATTTCATGGGAGGACATGGTATTGTCGGAGCACAAATAGGAATGGGAGCTGGAGTAGCATTTGCTGAAAAATATAAAGGTACTGATAATGTAGCTTTTGTGTCAATGGGTGATGGAGCTGTTAGACAAGGTATGCTTCATGAGACATTTAATTTGGCAATGATGTGGAAACTACCTGTTATCTTCATTATTGAAAATAACGGATATGCAATGGGTACTGCGGTTAGCAGATCCACTAATGTGGAAGATTTATCAAAAATAGGTTTGTCTTACGAAATGCCTTCTAAAGCAGTTGATGGTATGTCACCAGAGTCTGTTCATGAAGCTATTGAGGAAGCTGCAGATAGAGCGAGAAGAGGAGATGGACCAACATTATTAGATATAAGAACCTATAGGTATAAAGGTCATTCAATGTCAGATCCTCAGAAATATAGATCAAAAGATGAGGTTGCTGAATGGATTTCTGTAGACCCAATAGAACATTGCTTAAATGTTATAAAAGACAATAAATGGATGTCTGAAAAAGAAATTGAAGATGTTTCTACTTGGGTTAAAAAAGAAGTAGATGAATCGATAGAATTTGCTGAAAATTCTCCTTATCCAAGTGGTGAAGAGTTATACGAAGATGTTTATAAAGAAGAGGATTATCCTTTTATCAAAGAATATTAATAATAGAGTATTATGGCAGAGATAGTTTATATGCCTCAGTTGAGTGACACAATGGTTGAAGGTGTCGTTGCAGGATGGTTTAAAAAAGTTGGAGATACTGTAAGTTCTGGAGAAGTTTTAGCTGAAATCGAAACGGATAAGGCTACTATGGAGTTTGAATCTTTTTATGATGGTGTGTTGCTACATATTGGAGTCGAAGAAGGGAAAGCTGTACCAGTAAATACATTGTTAGCTGTAATAGGAGAAGAAGGAGAAGATGTTTCAAAAATTCTTGCTGAACAATCTGAAGCTAAACCAGAAACTGAAAAAGAGGTAAAACCTGAACCAGCTGCAAAGTCTGAAAAACCAGTTGAAGAAAAAAAGGTAGTAGAGGATGCGAAACAAGTTTCACCGGTAACACCTGTTTATAATACATCTGAAGATGGTAGAATTCACGCTTCACCATTAGCTAAGAAATTAGCAGAAGAAAGAGGTATTGATTTAAGAGCTATTTCTGGAACTGGAGAAGGTGGAAGAATTGTTAAAAGAGATGTAGATCATTATGTACCTTATACACCAGCTCAAGGAGGAGGGAACTTTGTATCCGTTCCAGGTGTAGAGTCTTTCAATGATGAGACTGTTTCTCAGATGAGAAAAACAATTGCTAGAAGATTAGCTGAAAGTAAATTTACAGCTCCTCATTTTTACCTAACAATGGATATTGATATGGATAATGCTATCAATATTAGAACTCAGTTAAATTCAACGGGTAATGCTAAGATTTCATTTAACGATATGGTTGTTAAAGCAGTTGCATTGTCGTTAAAACAACATCCAACAATTAATAGTTCATGGAGAGGTGATTTTATTAGAAGAAATGATCACGTTCATATTGGTGTAGCAGTAGCAGTTGATGAAGGTTTATTGGTTCCTGTTGTTCGTTTTGCTGACTCTAAATCATTAAATCAGATTGGAGCAGAAGTAAAAGATTATGCTCAAAAAGCAAAATCTAAAAAATTACAACCATCAGATTGGGAAGGAAATACTTTTACAATTTCTAATTTAGGTATGTTCGGAATCGAATCTTTTACTGCAATTGTAAATTCTCCAGATAGTTCAATTTTGGCTGTTGGTGGTATTAAAGCAATTCCGGTTGTAAAGAATGGTCAAGTTGTTCCAGGAAATGTTATGAATGTTACGTTATCATGTGATCATAGAGTGGTTGACGGCGCATCAGGAGCAGCATTCTTAAATACGTTTAAGGGATATATGGAGAACCCAGCAACAATATTGGTTTAAGATAAGGTATATTAAGATAATATAAAGGTCAGTATATTTATACTGACCTTTTTTGTGTTGATATTTTTTGATATTATGTATAAATAAATTAAAAATTCTAAGTTTCTTTACGATTGTAAATATGAATTACGTTATAATAGATATAGAAACTACTGGTGGAAGTCCTAAAAACTCAAAAATAACAGAGATCGCAATATATAAGCATGACGGTCTTAAAGTTATTGATGAGTTTGAATCTTTAATCAATCCAGAAATTCCTATTCCAGAGTTTATTGTCAATTTGACAGGGATTAGCGATGGTATGGTAAAAGAAGCTCCAAAATTTCATGAAGTAGCCAAAAAGATTGTTGAATTTACGGAAGGGTGTATTTTTGTTGCCCATAATGTGAATTTTGATTATGGTGTTATTCGTCATGAATTTAGAAAGTTAGGATACGATTATAGAAGAAAGAATTTGTGTACAGTAGTTGCTTCCAGAAAAATTCTACCTGGACATGATTCATATAGTTTAGGTAAATTAACCAAAGATCTTGGTATAAAAATTAAAGGTCGACATAGAGCTGGTGGAGATGCATTAGCAACGGCTAAACTTTTTACTATCTTAAATGATACCGATGAAATAGCTCTTCAAGAGCTAGTAACAGAGGACCTAAACCCTAAAATTTTGCATCCTAATTTAGACTTAGCAGAGCTAGATGAAATACCTGATAAAACCGGTGTATATCGTTTTTATAACGAAGTCAACCAATTGGTTTATGTTGGTAAAAGTAAACACATTAGAAGACGAATAAATCAACACCTTAAAAATACTAAGTCTTCTAAAGGGGTAAGTTTATTAAAAGAAATTGCTAGAATTGAATATGAGATTACAGGTTCAGAGCTAATCGCTTCTATCCTTGAACTAGGTCTGATTAACAAGTTTCAACCTTCTTTTAATGCACCATTTAGAAAGTCTAAGTATACTTATGGTTTATATGACTACAAAGATGAAAGAGGATATCATCGTTTTTTTATAGGTTTAACGTCTAAATTTACAGAGGTTCCATTAATGGCTTATGTAACTAAAAAGGAGGCGGTTAATCATTTACTTTTATTAGTAGAAAAGTTCAATTTATGTCAAAAATTATGTGAATTATATACCTCTAACACCTCTTGTTTGCAGTATACTTCAGGTGAATGTAAAGGAGCATGTATACAAGAAGAATTAGCATCTACTTATAACATTAAAGCGCAGAGCTTAATTGATGAAGTATTATTAGTTGGTCAAAATTTTTACATAGTAGATAATGGAAGGCAAAAAGGGGAGAAGAGTATCGTGTTGATTGAAGATGGAGAATTAAAGTCGTATGGTTTTACACCTTTTCATTTTCAATTTAGTTCATTGTCCAAATGGAAACATACTTTAATTAACTTTGATAGTGTCCCTGACAACTTTACTCTTTTAAGAAGTTATTTAAAGAGTAGCCCAAAACTAAATATAATTAGTTTTTAGTTTTTTGTTGTTTATTTTTTGGCTTTAATCTAAATCCTCCTATAATTTTTAGGTGATAAAAGCTTTGTCGGTAAACTAAGTCGTTGTATCTTATTGATTTATTATTAAAATCAGCAGATATTAAAACAAACCTTCTATCACCAGAGTATCCAGCTACACATATTATATCATATCTAGGAGCAAGTCCTAAAAAGCCTCTGGTTACTTGATTTGTTGCATAATATTTATTTTGAATAACTGCACCTAAACCAAAAAGACCACCAAATTGCCAGTTTTTATATTTGAATATTTTAGCGAAACCAGGAATGACTCCAATGTCTATGGCATTAAAGTAAGGAGATTCTGTCTTAGAATTAGAGGTGTCAATTAAATTATCAGGTAAAAGTGTTCTTCTATCGTTTCCGACTCCATAAATATTAAATGTATTTTTTAAGTAAAATGAGCTTGCATTTCTTTTATAACTTCCTTTCTTTCCATAAAATGCATTCATGTTTAGGTTTTGATTAAAAAAATACCACGCATTCAAAGATATACCGGTTGAGGTTGTGAAAGGTCTAATATCGTTAGGGTTATTATTGGTCAGGGAATCGTTCCATTCAATAGCATTTTTAATAGCAAACCCTCTAAAAATCCTTAAATCAAATTCACAGTAAGTTTGTTTGTAGGTGTAGGAAGCCCTTAAACTTCTAAAATCTGTAGTTCCAAATTTTTCTGTGTTTTTAGTGTTTTGACCAATTGCAAATGAAATTCTTAACGATAACCACTTGTATGCTCCTCCAAGTCCTAAAACAGTTTTATAGTTGTTTCTGTAATATATTTTACTTAGATTTTTGTCGAAAGGGTATTGAACTGAGAATGGAGCTGAATTATATCCTAAATCAGTAAATAAGATAACCTTGTTTTTATAAAGTTTATAGGCTAACGTATCTTCTTCTTTAGTCTCTTTAGCGGTTGAGCTAAAACAGATAAGTAAGACATAAAAAAAGGCTACTATATTAATAATCTTTAACAACAAAAGTATATTTATTAAAACAGATTAAGGTTACCAGCTTCCACCTGATCCACCTCCACCAAAACCACCTCCACCGAAGCCTCCAAAACCTCCTCCAGAACTTCCACCACCAAAGCCTCCGCTACTTCTTCCAAGGCCGCTTCCAAATAAGAAACCTGCAGCTCCCATAGTTAATCCGTCATTTCCACCGTTTCCACCATTTTTAAAACGAATAATGAAGAAGATAAAGATGAAAACCAATATCATGATTGCTTTTATTAAGCCTTTATTCGACCTTTTCTTCTTATTATATTCTTTTGAATTAAACTCTCCTTTAGCAAGCTGCATTAAAACATTTGTAGTTTGATCCAATGCTTTAAAATATTCTCCTGTTTTTAGGAAAGGTACAAGTTCTCGATCTTGAATTAATTTAGCCGTAGCATCAGGTATTACACCTTCTAGTCCTCTACCAACAGCAATAAAGAATTTACGTTGGTTTTTACCACCTGTTGGTTTTAGGAGTATTACAATACCGTTGTCTTTACCTTTTTGACCTATTCCCCATTCTTCGCCTAATCTTGTAGCGAATTCCCATGGTTCAAATCCAGATAGATCATCAACAATAACAATAGCAATTTGATTAGATGTTGAATCTGAAAAACGTTCTAGTTTTTGTTCTAATAAATTTGCTTCATAAGTTGTAATGAAATTAGGGAACTCTTTAGATAAGTTGTTCACTAATTTTTTTGGAGATGGGGTGGAAGGTATACCTTTAGTTTGTCCAAAAGTTAAGCTTAAGGTTAAAATTGAAAATAAAAAAGTAAGTGAGAATTGTTTAAACATATTGTTTTTTGATTATTCAAATGAAATATCATTTGTAAGTTCATTTGTATCGTCTTTCTGGTGGGGGAAATTTGTTTTTAATTTTTTTCCAATCATTTCAATTCCTTGACATAAGCCAACTGTGAATTGTTCTTTTTTAAACTCTTCTATCATTTGGTTTCTTATCGAGTCCCAAAAGTTAGCTTCTACCAAGTCGTTTATTCCTTTGTCTCCAATAATAGCAAATTTACGATCTTCTACAGCTAAGAAGATTAAAACACCATTCCTAAGTTCTGTTTGGTGCATTTTAAGTTTTTCAAAAACTTGTTTTGATTTTTTTAATACATCTTGTTTACAATTTTTTGTTAAGTGAACTCTAATTTCACCTGATGTATTTAATTCTGCATTTTCAATCGCTAGCTGAATATCCCTTTGTTGAATATCTGTAAAAAAGTCTTTAATCTCCATGTTTCACTTGTTTAAAAAAGAAACAGCGACTTGTTTCCAAATCGCTGTTTATAATTTTATTTTGAAAAATCAACTGTTGGTGCTATTTCAGAACCTGCCGCTGCAGCAAAAGCCTCTTTCTTTGGAAATGTTTCTTTATTAAGGATAATGCTATTTAAAAAGCCTCTGATGTGTGAATTATATACTTTAATTGACTGGTTGTAATCTTGTCTAGCTTTATTAATTCTATTTTCTGTTCCTTCTAGTTGAGCTTGTAAGATTTGAAAGTTTTCTGTAGAACGAATCTGAGGGTATGCTTCAAAAGCTAAATTGATAGCAGAATTTATTTGTTTTCCAACTTTATCAAAGTCAGCAGGAGATTTTGCTTCCACAATTCCTGCTCTAGCCTTTGTAACATTTTCTAAGATTCCTTTTTCATTTTCTGCTGCTCCTTTTACAGTTGCTACTAACTGTGGTACTAAATCAGCTCTTCTCTGATAAGTTGCACCAACGTCACCCCATTTTTGATCCACAGTTTCTTGAAAGTTAATTGCTTTGTTGTATCTACCGCTGTATGAAGAAAATAAAGCGATAACAATTAATACAATTGCTCCAATAATAATATACGACTTTTTCATTTTTTATATGTTTTTTGTTTTTATGTATTAGTCAAACCTTATACCATTTATAAATATAGACATTATGTCATTAGAAAATGTTCTTTGTCGCTAAATATTCATCCAAAGTCGGTATTTCAGCATAAAGGACTTCTCTGGCTTTACTTCCTTGAAACGGTCCTATGATACCAAAAGCTTCTAACTGGTCAACTATTCTTCCTGCTCTATTATATCCAAGTTTTAATTTACGTTGAAGTAAACTTGCTGAACCTTGTTGGTGAAGAACAATAATTCTAGCAGCATCTGCAAACATTGGGTCAAGTTCATTTGTATCGATGTCTTTATCACTTTCACCGCCTTCACCTACATATTCAGGTAAAATTAAAGCTTCAGGATATGCTCTTTGTTCACCTATAAAGTCACATATATCATCCACTTCAGGTGTGTCAACAAAACCACATTGTAAACGAATCAATTCAGACCCATTCATGATTAACATGTCTCCCTTACCTATAAGTTGATCTGCACCAGAACCATCTAATATTGTACGAGAGTCAATTTTTGATAACACCCTAAAAGCAATCCTTGCAGGGAAATTTGCTTTAATCATACCTGTAATTACATTTACAGATGGTCGTTGAGTAGCTACAATTAAATGTATTCCAATCGCTCTAGCTAATTGTGCGATACGGGCAATAGGTTGTTCAATCTCTTTTCCTGCAGTCATTATTAAGTCTGCAAACTCATCAATTAAAACAACTATATAAGGCAAGTATCTATGTCCGTTTTCAGGATTTAATTTTCGTGCAATAAATTTTGCATTGTATTCTTTTATGTTTCTACAGTGCGCTTCTTTAAGTAGTTCATAACGATCATCCATTTCAATACATAATGAATTCATCGTGTTAACCACTTTAGAAGTATCTGTAATAATTGCGTCTCCTTCACCAGGAAGTTTTGCTAAGAAGTGACGCTCGATTTTATTGAAAAGTGTTAATTCAACCTTTTTTGGATCAACTAATACAAATTTAACTTGAGCAGGATGTTTCTTATAAAGAATAGAGACTAGAATTGCATTTAAACCAACGGATTTACCTTGACCTGTAGCACCAGCAACTAATAGATGGGGCATTTTTGTTAGGTCAAACATGTAAGTTTCGTTGGTAATTGTTTTACCCAAAACAACAGGAAGTTCAAAGTCACAATTTTGAAATTTTTCAGAAGCAATAAGTGTTCGCATAGGAACCATTTCTGGTTTACTATTTGGTACTTCAATACCTACTGTTCCTTTTCCTGGAATAGGTGCTATGATTCTTATTCCTAATGCACTTAAACTTAAAGCTATGTCATCTTCTAGGTTTTTGATTTTAGAGATTCTAACTCCAGGTGCTGGAACAATTTCGTATAATGTTACTGTCGGACCAACCGTAGCTTTTATTTTAGAGATGTCGATCTTGTAATTAAGAAGCGTTTCAACAATTTTGTTTTTATTACTTTCTAATTCGTCCTTATCTACATTTATTCCACCTTTTCCATAATCTTTTAGGAGGTCAATAGGAGGTAGAACATAACTGGAAAGGTCAAGTTTTGGGTCGTATTCCCCAAATTCTTTGCTTAGATTATCGACTTCGTTATCGGAAAGTACTTCGTCTTCTTTGGATTCAACTACTTGAAGTTCTTTTTCGTCGATCAATTTATCTTCTTCAGGAACTTCCACTTCAAAATCGTCTGAAATAGTTGAAGAACTTTTCTTTTCAGGCTCCTTGTAAGTTATTTCTAGATCACTTTCTATCGCTTCTGTTACTTCATTTTTATCTTTACTATTATCCTCTTCTTTTTCAGAGAAATCTACTGTTTTAGAAATTTTCTCTTCTTCAATTTCATCGTCTTTAATTGTATTTACTACATGTATATCGGAAGCTGATACTTGTTCTTGATCTTGTTCTTCTTCAGCATCTTTGCTTACTTGACTCTCAATTGTTTCTTCTTCGTCTATTTTTGAAGTCTGTTTAAACCATCTAAAAAGAGCTTTAAAATTAGGATTGAAAAGAATAACAATGGTTAAATAAAGAAGTAGAATGATTAAAGCAAAAGCTCCAAATCGGCCTAGTGAAATTTCTAACCATTGGTTTATGTGAAAACCAAAAGAACCTCCTAAATAATTTACTTTATTGGAGAAAAAACCTAAAAATAAAGCTCCCCAAATCATAAATACAAAGGTCACAGAGTAGGTCTTTTTTATTGGAAGTATTGAATAATCTAATAGTATTTTTATTCCGGATATGAATAATAAAATACAGAAACCAAAAGAAGATAATCCAAACCATTTGTAAATTAGTAAATGAGAAGACCATGCACCAAATTTCCCAAGCCAGTTATCTACTGGGGTTGCATTTTCATCAAATAAGAATTCTAAAAGTGATTTATTGATAACTCTATCTTGGTCAGACTGCCAAGTAAATAAGTAAGACAAGCAAGACAAGAAAAAATAGAAAGATAAAAGTAAAAGAGTTGCCCCAATTATATTTTTTGCTTTTTTTTGATTTAATTTATTTATGTTAAATAGCTTTCTTGGTTTTTTAGGACGGGGTGTAGAAGGTTTTTCATTTTTATTAGGACTTACTTTAGTTTTTTTACTTTTGGATATGTATTCGTTTCCTTGTGCCATCTTGTTTTATTATTGATACGAAGATAATAAACGATTAAGCTGAATATTAATGTGTTTTATTTGAGTATAAACATTAGAATGTTATTAACGTTACTTTACAGAATTTTCAAATCATGTTAAAGGTTATTTAGGTTGGATTTCGTTGTTTTTATTATTATACATTGTATTGATGAATTCGTCGAAACTAATTTTTCTGAAGTCAGAAGGTATTCCGAATAAATCGTGATTTGGAAAGTAGTTTTTTATCGATTTTAATTGGTATAAAACTAGTCCTTCGCTCGTTTCAAGAGTGTATTTTATAGGTAGCCCCGGGGAGTCATTGTAGGCTTCAATATATTTTGGAGATAATTTTTTAAAGTAAAGTATTTCAATTGGTTGAGATTCTTCACTTGAAGTTATTTTTAGTTTTTTGGCTTTGTAATCAAGGATTTTTTTATTGCCACATTTTTTTTTATAAATCGGTTGGAAACTACTTGTGTCAGTTTTGTTTGTTTTACTCAGATCTGTTTGTATTGCAAACTTATTTAAGCCGTCATTAAGTAGGAGATAGGATTTGTTTAGAATGGTATGTTTGATTAAAATTTGTTTGCCAAATTGTTTTGTTTCGTTTTCAATTCGGACAATTGTATCGTTTGTGAAGATTACCATTTCTTTTGTAGGATATATTTTTTGTAAAGATGTATCCACCATGGTTATTTCATAAACAAGTTTACCGGTAAATTTCTCGTGTTTTTGAGAGAAAACTGAAAGTGTAAAAAGCAAAAAGAGTATGGATAGTTTCATTTAGAGTTTTTATGCAAGTACTGTTTCGAATGTTTCTTTTATTACATCAATAGCGTATCTTATTTCTTCCATTGAAGTGTATCTAGAGAAAGAGAACCTAACGTTCGGTCTAGTCGGGTCAGCTTTGATTCCTTCTAGAACATGAGAGCCTTTATTAGCACCTGAAGAGCAGGCGCTACCTCCTGAACATGCAATCCCTTTTAGGTCAAGGGTGAATAAAAGCATTCCTGATTTTTGATTATTAGGAAAGCAAACGTTTAACACTGTGTAAAGACTTTTTTCTGGAGCTATTTCACCATGAAAACTCAAGTTGTTAAAGGTTTTGGATAATTCCTTTATCATGAAAGACTTTAATTCTTGTACGTGTTTTTGGTGTGTCTTTATGTCTGCGTAAGCAAGTTCTAATGCTTTTGCTAGCCCTACAATTCCGTAAACGTTCTCAGTACCTCCTCTTAAGCCTCTTTCTTGAGCTCCTCCATGAATTAGAGGGTTAGCTTTGTTTCTTTTGTTGATGTATAAAAAACCAACTCCTTTAGGGCCGTGAAATTTATGAGCTGCACCAGTTATAAAATCGATATCTAGTTCTTTTAGGTTGAAGTTGTAATGCCCCATGGTTTGAACTGTATCTGAGTGAAACAATGCATTGTATTTTTTACAGAGTTGGTTCACTCTTTCGATAGGAAGTAGAGTTCCTATTTCATTATTGGCGTGCATTAGGGATACTAGTGTTTTTTCGTTTGAATCTAGAAGGCTTTCAAGGTCTTTTAGATCGACGTTCCCTTTTTCGTCAATTTTAACATAATCAACCTTTATATTATCTGATTTTTGAAGTGCTTCAACTGTATGGCCAACTGCGTGGTGCTCAATTTTGGTAGTTATTATTCTTGTAACTTCGAGTTGATGAACACTTGCGCAAAGTGCCATGTTGTCGGCTTCTGTCCCTCCTGAAGTGAAGATTATTTCGGCTGGTTCACAATTTAGTAATTTAGCAATTTTTCTTCTTGATGTCTCAATAGAAGCTTTAGATTGTCTACCGTAAAAATGTGTAGATGAAGGGTTTCCGAACTCATTACTTAGAATCGGGATCATTACTTCTAAAACTTCTTTAGCTATTGGTGTTGTAGCTGCATTATCAAGGTATACGCGCATTGTTTATTTTTTTTGAATATTCAAAGATAGGAAAATAAGTTTTTAGAGCTTCTATTTAATTTATTACTATTTAAAATTCTTTTATAGTTTTGTATAATAAGTTTATATATGAATATATAAGTTTGTTTTAAATTTCCTTTATGAAAAAAATATATTCTTTTTTATTAAATACTTTACCTAGACCACTTTTAATTAGGTTGAGTTATCCATTTAAAATGATTGCTCCAATTCTTTATAAAGGGGATGCGGTTGAGTGCCCTGTATGTGAAAAATCGTTTAAGAAATTTCTTTCTTATGGCTCAAAAGTCGCGCAAAGAGATAATGTTTTATGTCCATACGATTTAACTTTAGAGCGTCACCGTTTGATGTGGTTGTATCTAAAAGACTATTCTAACTTCATGACTGAGAAGTTGGATGTATTGCATATCGCTCCTGAACAATGTTTTCATGCTCGATTTAAAGCACAAGAAAATTTAAAATACCTTACAGGAGATTTAGAATCACCAATTGCAGATATGCATTTTGATTTGCATTCAATTCCATTAGAAGAGAATCGTTTTGATGTTGTTTTTTGTAACCATGTACTAGAACATGTGGATGATGCTTTGCAGTGTATGAAAGAGTTGTATCGAGTAATGAAACCTGGAGGTTGGGGGATTATGCAAGTACCTCAAGATATCTCTAGAAAAGAAACGTATGAAGATGCTTCCATAACTTCACCTGAAGATAGGGAAAAGCATTATTGGCAAAAAGACCATGTTCGTTTATTTGGGTTGGATTATCCAGAATGGCTAAAGAAGGCAGGATTTACGGTTACTGAATTCAAGCCTACAGAGAATTATTCAAAAGAACAGATTGCTCGTTATAGATTACAAGAAGGAGAAGTGCTTTATATAGTCAGTAAGTAGAGGTACTAAAAAAAATACTAGATTATTAAAAAAAAATAGACACCTTGAAAAATTATATAAAGAATTAAAGTGTGAAAATGTTGAAGAAAGTAATTCGTATTCAATCGAATCAAGTATTTCTATTGAATGATATAGGTAGTTCTTCTTAAGAAGTTGCCTTTATAACTTCAAGCGATTTGTCTTTGCTTTAGTACAATTTTCTCTATCAGCTTCACTGCTACGGTTTTTATTGTTTTTTTAATTAATGATTTGTTTTAAGTTAAAAACCATTTACTTAATGTGAAGCAGTTCTCTCTTATTTTAATTTTTCTAAAATATCAATCAATTCTTCACTAGTGATAAATCCAGATACTTGGTGGATGATTTCATGTTTCTCGTTTAAGAAAACAAGAGTTGGGTATTCTAGTTTACCGTTAATAGATCCTAGTTCTTCTGCTAATTCATGAGTACCAGTATTATTACCAGTTGGTTTATAGTTAAACTCTATGTTATTTATAGTGATCGAACTCTTATCCTCTCCATTCAAATTGAAGTAATAACCAAACTCATTTATTTTATTTTGAACATTAGTTTTTTGAAGTGTTGTGTTTTTAAGTTGTTTACAGTATTTACACCATTCGGTATGGATTAAAACAATACTACTTTTCGGTTGAATATTCTGCAGCGAATCATATTGTGCTAATTTAAATTCTTTAAGTTGTCCAAATGATAAAACATAAAAGCTGAGGAAGGCTAGGGATAAAAAGAACTTCATGATTAATCTATTTTAAAACGTACTCCTAAAAATGCTCTGGCGCCTTGATTTGGAGCAAAGATATATGTAGGGTCAAAGGTTAATCCATAAGGATTGTTGGGTGTGGCTATTGCTTCGCCAGATGGTGAGAATTGTACATTTTTATCAAAAGGATCGTTTGCTCTAGCGATTATAAATGGATTTACTTTGTTTGGAGTGAAGTTTAATAAGTTTTTGATACCTGCATAGATTTCCCATTTTTTTAACCCTTTATAGTTGAACTGAATGTTTTGAGTGCTCCACCAAGGTGAGAATTCATTTCTAGGATCTAGTTCACTAGCTAGAGGAAGTCTCATTGGGCTGTAAACATTTCCTGTGTAATCAATTTCTGTTTTTAATTTTTTAAACAGAAAGGAGGTTCCCCATGTTCCAGTAAATCTTTCAGAAAGAATTTGTTGTTCTTTTATTCCATCTTCTACGTTGGTGACATTCATAAAGGTTGCTCCACTGTTAAGTCTGAATCCGTTTTTTAGTGCTATGTTTAAGTTTATCGAAACTCCTTCGTTGATAGCGTGTCCATTTAGGTTCTTGTATATTATTAAGTTTGGATCAGTGTCATAATCTGGGAAAATCTTATTCGTAAAATAGGTGTAAAAACCTGTGATGTCAATATTTAAAGAGTGGTCTTTTTTAGTATAAAAGGTTCCTGTGTAGTTGATGTTAGCGTTGTAGGATTGTTCTGGCTTTAAATCTTCCTGAATAACAACATCTCTTGCTCCGGTAAGAGCTGCGTGGTCTTCTGTGAAGATGTTTACAATTCTAAATCCTGTTCCAGAGTTTAGTCTGATTGAATGTGTTTTTTGTAAGTTTATTTTGTAGCCTATTCTAGGGGTGAAAATTGCGCCGTGATTATTAGATAAATCTAATCTTGCTCCCATGAGGAGTTTTTGATTTTCGTTTACTTTAAATTCATCTTGACTGAAAATACTTGTGATGTGTGTGTGGTCAGGGTTGTTGGTGTTATTTTGATCTGTAGCAGGTGTGTTGTCGTCGTAATAGGTGTATCTGTAAGAACTACCCAGTGTAAAGTCGTGTCTTGGTAAGACTTTGTTCCAAACAATTTGTGAAAAACCAATCTTTTGGTCTCCAGAATACAGCATGTCGCCATAGTAACTGTTTTGTTGGTGAGAATTGGCTGAAAGAGATATTTTTACATCTTCCTGAATAGGTAGTTGGTAGCTACCTAGTAATTCAAACCTAGAGGTGTAAATGCTTTCTCCATATATAGAGTCGGTCCCCCTGTGTTTTGGTGTCCAGTTCATTTCTCCGCCCCATCTGTCTTCGTAGAAATATCTTCCTGCAATTGTAAAGAGGTTGTTCTTTTTTTGTTTAAAGTTCCATTTTTGAAATACAGAAATTCTATTCGATAATGTAACGTCTGTAAAATTATCATTGTTTACATCTATTGGTGTGTTGTAGTTGAAGTAATTAATTCCAGTAAGTATGTCGACTTTAGATTTTATTCGAGATTTTATTCGAGATTTTATTCCTATGTCTACGTTGTTTTCTAAATAGCTAGTTGACATTAGGTTAACGGTTAGTATTGGAGCTTTTTCTGGTTTTTTAGTGATGACGTTGATGATTCCTCCAATTGCTTCACTTCCATATAGGGAAGAAGATGGACCTTTCACTATTTCAACTCTTTCAATTAAAGCATTAGGTATTCCTGATAGTCCATAAACCGTAGAAAGGCTACTTACAATTGGCATACCATCTATTAATACCATTGTGTAAGGTCCTTCAAGTCCATTCATGTGTATGTCTCCAGTATTACAAACAGAACAGTTTAGTTGAGGTCTGATTCCATTGATGTTTTGTAGAGATTCAAAAAGGTTTGGTGTAGGATTTCTTTTAAAAAACTTTGGAGTGTATACTTCAACAGGTGTAATGCTTTCTAATTTGCTTACTTCCTTCAAGTTTCCAGAAATCACGACTTCTTCAATTTCTTTTTGTCGCTCAGATAGTTGGACGTTTATGAACTTACTATGGTTAAGGTTTATTGTTTTGTTGTAGCTACTGTATTCTATATGTTTTACATAAAGTTTTATAATAGAGTCTTTTAAGTCTTTAATTGAGAAAAAACCGCTAGAATCAGTGTAGGTAGTTTTGTTATTGCCTTTGATGATTATTTGTGCAAGTTCAATGTTTGTGTCTCCATTAGAAACGTTTCCATTAATTGTGAACGTTTGTTGACTGAAAGAGTAGTTTAAAAAAAGTATACTTAATATTAAAGCGATTATTTTCATTTTATTCAGTTTTATTTTTTTTCAAATATAAATATTTTTTTAGATAAGACTAAAAAAATATTATTTGTTACTAAATCAATTCGTAGAAGAGTGTTTAGAAGTTGTTAACTACTTATATGAAATAAATCCATTTTTTTAGATAATAAAAGGAAGTCTTTTCTTAAATTTGCGCCAATTTGGAAAAAAGTTTTTCAAACGTATTAGATTAAGTAAATGTAAAGCGCTTTATAAAGATGCCAAAAAATAATTCTTACAAATCCATTTTAATTATAGGTAGTGGACCAATCGTTATCGGTCAAGCATGTGAATTTGATTATGCAGGTTCTCAAGCAGCAAGGTCTTTGAGAGAAGAAGGAATAGAGGTTACAATTATAAATTCTAACCCTGCTACCATAATGACGGATAAGGTAATAGCAGATAACGTTTATTTGTTACCGCTTGAACCATCTAGTATAATTGAGATACTTGAAAAACATAAGATTGATGCAGTACTTCCAACAATGGGTGGACAAACTGCTTTAAACTTATGTATTCAATGTGATGAAATGGGGATTTGGGAAGATCATGGCGTTGAAATCATAGGTGTTGACATAAAAGCAATAGAAATTACGGAAGATAGAGAAGAGTTTAGAGAGTTGATGGGGAAAATAGATGTTCCTATGGCTCCTCAAAAAACAGCTAAGTCTTTTTTAGAAGGTAAAGAAATTGCGCAAGAGTTTGGCTTTCCTTTATGTATTAGAGCTTCTTATACTTTAGGTGGAGCAGGTGCTTCTATAGTTCACGATCCAAAAGAATTTGATTCTTTAATGGATAGAGGTTTACAATTATCACCGATTCATGAAGTGATGATTGATAAAGCGTTATTGGGTTGGAAAGAATATGAGTTAGAACTTTTAAGAGATAAAAACGATAACGTTGTAATCATTTGTTCAATAGAGAACTTTGATCCAATGGGTATTCACACTGGAGATTCTATAACTGTTGCTCCAGCGATGACACTTTCTGATACTACTTTCCAGAAAATGCGTGACATGGCTATTAAGATGATGCGTTCAATCGGTAATTTTGCTGGAGGATGTAATGTTCAGTTTGCTGTTTCACCAGATGATAATGAAGATATTATTGCGATTGAGATTAACCCAAGGGTTTCTCGTTCTTCTGCTTTAGCTTCTAAAGCAACAGGTTATCCAATTGCTAAAATTGCTTCTAAATTAGCTATTGGTTATAATTTAGATGAGTTAAAAAATCAAATAACTAAAACAACATCTGCTTTATTTGAACCAACATTAGATTATGTAATTGTTAAAATCCCTCGATGGAACTTTAATAAATTCCCAGGTACTGACAGAAAATTAGGTCTTCAAATGAAGTCAGTAGGTGAAGTGATGGGAATTGGAAGAACTTTCCAAGAAGCATTACAAAAAGCTTGTCAGTCTTTAGAGATAAACCGAAATGGGTTAGGAGCAGATGGTAAAGAGTTAACAAATCAAGATGAGATACTTTACAGTTTAGAAAATGCTAGTTGGAACAGGTTGTTCCATATTTACGATGCAATTAAACTAGGTATTCCTTTCAAAAAGATTGTTGAGAAGACAAAAATTGATATTTGGTTCTTGAAACAGATTGAAGATTTAATAAAGTTAGAACGTAAAATTGAAAAGTTTCATTTAGAAAGTATCCCTAAAGAGTTGGTTTACGAAGCTAAACAAAAGGGGTATGCGGATAGACAAATAGCTCATTTACTGAGGTGTTTAGAATCTGAGGTAAATAAAAAACGTAATGAATTTGGAATTAAACGTGTTTACAAATTAGTAGATACGTGTGCTGCAGAATTTGAAGCACAAACTCCATATTACTATTCTACTTTTGAATACGAAAATGAAAGTGTTTCGACCGATAAAAAGAAAATAGTTATCCTTGGTTCTGGTCCAAATAGAATTGGTCAAGGGATTGAGTTTGATTATAGTTGTGTGCATGGAGTTTTAGCTGCTAAAGAATGTGGTTACGAAACAATAATGATTAACTGTAATCCTGAAACTGTATCTACAGATTTTGATACTGCTGATAAATTATATTTTGAACCTGTTTTTTGGGAGCATGTTTTTGATATTATTCAACATGAAAAGCCAGAAGGGGTGATTGTTCAGTTAGGTGGACAAACAGCTTTGAAAATGGCTGAGAAATTAGAACGTCATGGGATCAAGATTATTGGGACAAGTTATGAAGCACTTGATTTAGCTGAAGATAGAGGTAGGTTCTCTAAATTGCTAGAGAAAAATGATATTCCATTTCCTAAGTATGGAGTTGTTGAAAGTGCTGAACAAGCTTTAGAATTATCGGATGATTTAGGTTTTCCTTTATTGGTTCGTCCTTCTTATGTTTTAGGTGGACAGAAAATGAAGATTGTTATTAATAAAGAAGAATTAGAACACCATGTAGTTGATATCATCAATGAAATGGGGGATAATCAAATTTTATTAGATCATTTCATTGGTGGTGCAATCGAAGCTGAGGCGGATGCGATTTGTGATGGTGAAAATGTTTATATCATTGGTGTGATGCAACACATTGAACCTGCTGGTATTCACTCTGGAGATTCATTTGCTGTTCTACCTCCATACAATTTAGGTGATTTTGTTTTACAACAAATTGAAGATATCACGAAGAAAATTGCAGTTGAATTAAAAACGGTAGGTCTATTAAATATTCAGTTTGCAATCAAGGACGATAAAGTTTACGTTATTGAAGCAAATCCTAGAGCATCTAGAACGGTTCCTTTTATTGCTAAAGCATACGATGAACCTTATGTAAATTATGCTACCAAAGTAATGTTAGGAAATAAAAAAGTGACAGATTTTGATTTCAACCCAAGAAAAGAAGGGTATGCGATTAAGATACCAGTTTTCTCTTATGAGAAATTTCCAGATGTGAAAAAAGAATTAGGTCCTGAAATGAAATCTACTGGAGAAGGGATTCGTTTTGTGAAAAATCTTAAGGATCCATATTTCGTTAAAATTTATTCTGAAAGAAATTTATATTTATCTAAATAATGATAGTTGAAGCAAGTGTTACAGGGATATTTAGAACAATTTTAATTATTGTTGGAACACTTGCTTTGCTTCGTTTTCTTGGACGCATTATGATTGCTAAACGTAATCTAGAAGAAGAACGAAGTATTCTTAAAGCTAAACGAAAACAAGAAAAAGAATTAGAAAAAATTAAAAAGAGGTTTGGTAAAACAGACATTGTTAATGATAATTCTAATTCAAATCACCTTAAAATTAATCCTAATAAAGTTGAAGATGTTGATTTCGAAGAAATTCCGTGATGTTTTCAATTGATTTTTATCTTTACTAATTATTCAGAATAATTAAAAAAAATATCATTTTATGAAGAATTTCTTTCAAAAAAACTGGGTTCACTTAGTTGTCCTTCTTTTATTCTTTATTATCACTTTCATCTATTTTCAGCCACAATTTTCAGGTTATGGTTTAAAGCAACACGATATTGAGCAGTATAAAGGTATGTCTCATGAAACGCAGATTTTTCGAGATAAAACCGGAGAAGAACCGTTATGGACAAATTCCATGTTCGGGGGAATGCCAACTACACAGATATCTGTTATTTATCCGGGTAATATTTTTCAAAAAATTACAATTGGCTTTATTCGTTTTTTAGGGGGACCTGGAGCTATCGTTTTACTACACCTTATTGGGTTTTATATTTTAGGGTTATGTTTACGTATTCACCCTTTAATCGCTGTTTTTGGGGCTATAGCCGTGTCTTTCTCTTCTTATGAGATTATTATTTTACAAGCCGGACATAATTCAAAAGCGATTGCAGTAGCTTTTATGGCTCCAGTAGTTGGTGCGTTTTTGATGGCATATAGAAAAAATTGGAAATGGGGAGTTATTTTGTCTGCGATTTTCATGTCTTTTCAATTAGCAGCAAATCACCTTCAAGTTACTTATTACATTGCTATTTTATTGTTAGCAATGGGAGGTATTGAGCTTTTTCAAGCGTATAAAAAGAAAAAAATTAAACCTTTTATAATTACTTCAGGGGCACTCATTGGAGCTTATTTGTTGTCTTTTCTAATTAATTATGGAAACATAGCTTTAACAAATGATTATGCGAAACATACGATTAGAGGAAAGAATGAAGTTACAATAAACCCTGATGGAACGGAGGCTTCTCAACAATCTGCTGGTTTAGATAAGGATTATATCACAAGATGGAGTTATGGAAAAGGAGAATCTTTTACTTTGCTTTCTCCTTATGTTAAGGGTTCTTCTACTGTTCAATTGGGGAATAGTCCTTTTGTTGATGTTGTGGATAAAACAGATTTATCTAGAGATGAGATAAAGGCAGCAATGGATATGCCATTATATTGGGGGGATCAGCCAATGACTTCTGGACCTGTTTTTATAGGTGTTATTGTAATCTTCTTGAGTATTTTAGGATTGGTTTATTTAAAAGATCGTTCTAAATGGGTCTTGTTAGGTGTATCTATTTTATGTTTAATGTTGTCCTGGGGTAAAAACTTTATGGGTTTGACAGACTTCTTTATTGATTATGTACCAGGTTATAATAAGTTTAGAACTGTAACAATTATTTTAGTTATTGTAGAGTTTTGTTTGCCTTTATTGGCTGTTTTATTTTTACATAAATTATTATTAGAAAGAGAAACTATTAAACTGAATAAGAAGCCATTTTTAATAGCTTCAGGAGTCTTTTTTGTATTTCTATTAGGAGTGAAAGTGATTGGTTTAGGTGACAATTATTCCTCACCTTCTGATAAAATGCAATTAGATAGGTATAGGTCTGGTATGGAGAATCAGATTTATGGAATGGATCCTAAAGTTTTATTAGATCAATATAAATTGGATGTAAACAATAAAAATCAAGTAGCTCAATTTGTAGATATGCAAATGCAAAACGTAGAGCAGGGATTTGATGCTATAAAAGTTGTAAGGGAAGAAGTTTTTAATTCAAGTATGATGAGAAGTATTTTATTTTTCATTTTTACTTTTGGATTGGTTGCTTTATTGTTTTATACAGCAACGAGTACTACTTATATAATTGCTGGACTTTCTGTTTTACTTTTGATTGAATTAATACCAGTTGCTTCGAATTATTTGAATAACGATTCATTGGACAATGGTAAATACGTTTACTGGGAAGAAAAGTCTAAAATTGAATATCCTGTTTCTGCAGAAACTACGGATGAGCAAATTATGCTCAGTGAAATTTCTAAAGATGCTAAACTTGCAGATATTATCGATAAAGCAGAAAAGGATGCAATGAAAAAGGCTTCACAACTAGATTATGTAGGAGAAGACAAAAGACGTTTAATCAATTCTTATAAGTTTTCAGCATTAAATGAAAATACGAATTATAGAGTTTTTGATTTTAATGGAGCTTTCAATAGTGCTAAAGCATCTTACTTTCACAAATCATTAGGAGGATATCATGGAGCTAAATTAAGAAACATTCAAAATTTATTTGATTTTCATTTATCTCAGTCAAACAATTTTGTTTACGACATGATGAATGTAAAGTATTTTATTCAGCAAGGAAAGGTTAGAAATAATCCTACTGCTTTGGGGAATGCTTGGATGGTTAAAAGTGTGAAAGGTTATGATTCGCCAAATGAAGAAATATTGTCTTTAGGTAAGACATTTAAATTAAAGAATCAAGGTAAAGGTCTTTTATTAGTCAATGGAGAATCAAATAAAGATGCTATTGTTTATGGAAGTGAAACGATGCAGTATTTGGTTAACCGAACAGATACTTTAACCTTACTTTTACCAAATGGCTTATCCAAAGGAATGAGGGCATTGTTTGTAATGGACGCTAATGGTCAAACAAACTTGATACCCGTTTCTACAATGGAAATGGATTCATTAAATTCTTTCGAAACATTAGTAGCGATTGAAATGGTCGATGATTTTTATCCTAAGAATGATGCGGTAATGTTGAACTCTGAAAAACAAAAACTTTCAAAATCTGTTTATTCAGGAAGAGGTGAAGTTAAAATGACTTCTTATGCACCAAATAAAATTTCTTACGAAAGTTCTTCTGATGAAAAACAGTTAATTGTATTTTCTGAAATCTACTATCCAGAAGGATGGAAAGCTTTTGTAGATGGAGAAGAACAAGAAATTTTAAAAGTTAATTATTTGTTGAGAGGTTTAGAAGTGGATAAGGGAGAACATAAAATAGTATTTAAGTTCGATTTACCAAAATACCACACTTCTAATACATTATCCATTGTTGGAACAATCTTGATATTGTTGTTAATTGGAGGTGGTTTTTATACGGATAAAAAAAATAAAATAAATTAATAACCCAAGACTGTTTAATCCGGTCTAAACAAAATAAGTTATAACAAAATGAAGTCATTATTTTCATTATTTAGTTTTATTACTGTCTTTATGGTAATTGGATGTTTGTTCTTTTTAGAAACTTACTTTCCTTCTATCCCAAGAGAAGTATATCAAGTTTTAAGGTATTTAGGTTTAGGTCTTTTAATAGCAATATCTTATAAGAGGAAAAAAATGTCTTTGTGGATTTTTTCTGCTATGATAGCTGGTATAGAAGTTGGTCTTGATTTTAATGAATTTGCTCTTGAAATGGAGCGTTTTGGTAAAATTTTCTTAAGGCTTATTAAGTCATTAGTTGCTCCTTTAATTTTTGCAACCTTAGTAGTTGGTATTGCTGGACATAGTGATATTAAGCAAGTTGGTAGAATAGGGTTGAAAAGTATTATTTACTTCGAGGTAGTAACTACTATCGCTTTATTTATCGGTCTATTAGCGATTAATGTTTCTCAAGCAGGAGTAGGGGTAGATGTTCAAGTTTCAGCTAAAGAAAAAGCAAAATCAACAGAATTGTTATCTCAGAAAATGGAACACAAAGACCATATTGTAGATATTTTTCCTGAGAATATTACAAAGTCTATTAGTGAGAATAACGTTCTACAGGTGGTTATATTTTCTGTAATATTTGCAATTGGTCTTGGTATGGTAAAACATCCTGGTCCTAAAGAAACCATGTTAAACTTTTTTGAAGGCCTGAGTGAAGTGATGTTTAAGTTTACGGACATTGTGATGTATTTAGCTCCCTTAGCTGTTTTTGGAGCATTAGCAAGTACTGTCGCCAAATCTGGTATTGATGTTTTGTTTAGTTTATTAAAGTTAGTAGGTACACTTTATGTTGCTTTAATCGTATTTATTTTAACTGTTTTCTTACCAATAGCTTTAATCGCTAAAGTTCCAATTAAACGTTTTTTAGCAGCAATTTCAGAACCTGTTTCTTTAGCTTTTGCTACAGCTTCAAGTGAAGCGTCTCTGCCAATTGCAATGGAAAACTTAGAACGATTTGGTGTGGCTAAAAAAGTTGTAGCGTTTGTTATTCCTACTGGTTATAGTTTTAACCTTGACGGTACAACTTTATACCTATCTTTAGCTGCTATATTTGTTGCTCAAATGTCAGGTGTAGATTTATCTATTGGAGAACAAATTACCATTTGTTTTGTATTGATGCTAACTTCTAAAGGAGTTGCAGGAGTAAGAGGAGCTTCCTTTGTTATATTAGCAGGAACAGTAGCCTCAATGGGCTTAGACCCAGAGAAAGCGAGTGTTATTTTGGCAGTTGATGCTTTAATGGATATGGGGAGAACTAGTGTTAATGTTCTTGGTAATTGCTTAGCGTCTGTAGTGATAGCAAAAAGTGAGAAAGAATTTGATATGGAGTTAGCTACTGGAGTGAAAGAATTCAGGGATTAATATCCATTTAATTTAGGTTATTTTTCAATATTATTTCAAATAAAAACAATGGCAAAAAAATATACAACTAGAGAAGAAGATTATTCAAAATGGTATAATGATCTTGTTGGTAGAGCGGATTTAGCTGAAAATTCTGGAGTAAGAGGATGTATGGTGATTAAGCCTTATGGATATGCAATTTGGGAAAAAATTCAAGCTCAATTAGATTCAATGTTTAAAGAGACTGGTCACCAAAATGCTTACTTTCCTTTGTTTGTACCAAAAAGTTTATTTGAAGCAGAAGAAAAAAATGCGGAAGGATTTGCAAAAGAGTGTGCAGTTGTTACACATTATAGGTTAAAAACAGACCCTTCAGATAAATCAAAACTAATTGTTGATCCAGAAGCAAAATTAGAGGAAGAACTTATAGTTAGACCTACTAGTGAAGCTATTATTTGGAATACATATAAAGGATGGATTCAGTCTTATAGGGATTTACCAATTTTAGTAAACCAATGGGCAAATGTTGTTCGATGGGAAATGAGAACAAGGTTATTCTTACGTACAGCTGAATTTTTATGGCAAGAAGGACATACTGCACATGCAACAAAAGCAGAAGCAATCTCTGAGTCGGAGTTAATGTTAGACGTTTATACGGAGTTTGCTGAGTCTTATATGGCTATGCCAGTAATAAGAGGTAAAAAGTCAGAAAGCGAACGTTTTGCTGGTGCTGAGGAAACGTATTGTATTGAAGCAATGATGCAAGATGGTAAAGCTCTTCAAGCAGGTACTTCTCATTTCTTAGGTCAAAATTTTGCTAAAGCATTTGACGTTAAGTTTGCAGATAAAGAAGGTAAGTTAGACCATGTTTGGGCTACTTCTTGGGGTGTTTCAACTCGTTTAATGGGAGCTTTAATCATGACGCATTCCGATGATGAAGGGTTGGTTTTACCTCCTTTATTAGCTCCGATTCAAGTTGTCATTGTTCCTATTCACAAGACAGATGAAGATTTAGCAGCTATTTCTGAAAAGGTGAACGAATTAACTTCAGAATTAAAGGCTATGGGTATATCTTTCAAATTTGATGACGATACCAATAAAAGGCCTGGATGGAAATTTGCGGAATACGAAACGAAAGGTGTTCCAGTAAGACTTGCTATTGGACCTAGAGACCTAGCAGAAGGCAAGGTAGAGTTAGTTAGAAGAGATACAAAAGAAAAATCTATAGTTGATTTTGAAGGTTTATCGGAATACATTAAAGAGTTGTTGGAAGATATTCAAGATAATTTATTAGAAAGAGCTAAACAGTTCAGAACTGAAAACATGCATAAGGTGGATACTTATGACGAATTCAAAAAACAGTTAAAAGAAAAAGGTGGTTTCTTTTTAGTTCATTGGGATGGTACGAATGAAACTGAAGAAAAAATTCAAAGTGAAACAAAGGCTACTATTAGGTGTATTCCTATTGATATCCCTTCTGAGGAAGGAGTTTGCATGGTTACAGGTAAGCCATCTAAAGGAAGGGTCGTAATGGCTAAAGCTTATTAGTATATAAATAGATTTATTTAAAAACCGTGAGTTGATATACTTACGGTTTTTTTGTTTAACACAAATAATATGATTATGCAAGCATATTTGATTGCAGATAGTGGAGGGACAAAAACTGACTGGTGTTATGTGGATGAGGTTGGGAAAAGAAAATATTTTACAACCGCATCTTTTCATCCTTCACAATGGTCGGATACATTTGTTGATTTTTTTGATAACTTTTGGAGAGAAGAAAAGATACCATATAATGCAACGGTTCGTTTTTTTGGTGCAGGTTGTTCTTCATTATTGAATCAAAATAAATTATCACTTATTTTTAATAAATGGGGGTTTCCTAATGTTTGTATTGAAAGTGATTTGATAGGAGCTGGTAAAGCTTTATTTCAAAATGATTCAGGTAGCTTTTCAATTATGGGAACTGGATCTGTTTTTTGTACTTATAATGGGAGTGAAATTACCCAACAACATGGAGGTCTAGGTTTTCTTCTAGGGGATGAAGGGAGTGGTTATTATTTTGGAAAGTTATTGATAAAAGCACTTTTGAATGAAGAACTAGAAGAAAAATTAAAGATTAATATTCATAAAGTATTAGGAACACCACAAGAGATAATAGAAAAGGCATACGGTGTTGATGGTAAAAAATTCATCTCTTCTATTGTGTTTAATTTAAAACATTTAAAAGAAGAGAGGGAGGTAACTGAAATACACAAAAAGAATTTTATTGAGTTTACGGAAAGGTATTTAGTACCGAATATGGTTTCTTCAATTTCTATTGTCGGAAGCTATGCTTATTATCACCAAGATATATTGATACCTTTATTAAATGATTATGGTATTTTAGTTAAAGAAATATTACATTACCCGATTGTCAAATTAACAGATTGTTTATTGAAAGGTGCCTTTTAATCAATTAAAGTACAGTTTTAATCAATCTGAAAAATTTAGTTTGTAATATATGTCTTTTCGTCTATTAAAAGTGTTGGTTAGTAGAATTTAATGTGTTTATATTAAATTAATTTATCAAATTGCATACAGATATATAATAAATGGAATCTTTAAACATAGAATATACTCCTCATACTCCTTCCGTTAATTTTGATGCGTCAACTGGTGTGATGGAAATTAAGGGGAGATGTATTCCTAATAATCCTGATGAGTTCTGGAGCGATATTTTGTTATGGTTTGATGCTTATATTCAGAATCCTGCTAAAGAAACTAAATTCATCATCAATTTAGAGTACTTTAATATAACATCTTCAAAAAGAATTCTTTTTTTACTTTATAAATTGAACGATTTGTTTCAAAAAGGACATGAAGCAAAGGTTGAATGGTTTTATAGAGATAATGAAGCAGATATGTTTGAAGTAGGACAAGATTATGCTTACATGGTTAAAGTTCCTTTTAAGTTTAACTCTTTTGATGAGTTAGACCTAGCAGTTATCTGATTTCCCCCCAATTAATGAAAATTTCTTATAGAAAAGCGAAGGTATCAGAACTTAAAGTAGCTTTTAGTTTTCTAAAAAATGCCGCTTTAACTTTGAAAAATAAAGGTCTTAGTCAGTGGGATTATTGGTTAGATCCGCCTCAACACAAGATAGATTGGATTAAAGATGGTTTTCATAAAAATGAATTTTATTTTATTCAATACGAGTCTGATGTTGTAGGAATGTTTAGATTGTTGGAAAAAGATGAGGTTTATTGGAGAGGAAATACGGATTTAGCTCAATATATACATTCATTCGTTATTAATGAGAATTGGAAAGGGTTGAGTATTGGAGAAAAAGTGTTAAAAGAGGTTATTGAAAATTCCAGAAGAAATGGATATGCTTTTTTTCGTTTAGATTGTAATGCTTCAAATTTAAATTTATGTAAATATTATGAACGAATAGGTTTTCAAAAAGTAGGGGAGGTAAACATGTTCCACTCTTTAAATAATTTATATCAAATTAATTTTTAGTCTATTTTAAATACCCCTCAAATACCTGTTTAAATTTTTCTACTTTAGGCCTAACTACAAAGTTACAATATGGATTATCAGGGTTCAATTCAAAATAGTCTTTATGGTAGCTTTCTGCTGTATAAAAATTATTAATCTCAGATATTTCAGTTACGATTGGTTCATCCCACACCTTTTCATTACCAAGTTGCTTTTTAAAGTTTATGGCTTTTTCCTCTTGTTCAGAATTATGAAAGAAAATGACAGAACGATAATGTGTTCCTACATCGTTCCCCTGTCGGTTGAGTTGAGTAGGATCATGAATAAACCAAAAAACTTTAAGTAAACTTTCAAAAGATATGATTTTATCATCGAATCGAATCCTTGCAACTTCAGCATGTCCAGTGTTCCCTGTGCATACTTCTCTGTAACTAGGATTTTCAATATGTCCACCTGAATAACCAGGAACAACTGATTCAACACCTTTTAAAGTTTCAAAACATGCTTCTATACACCAAAAACACCCAGCTCCAAATGTTGCTTCTTGAATCATATTTGAAAATTAATTATTTATTAAATGTCTTCTCGTTATTAAGAGCAAAATTACGACTATTTTTGACTTCATGTTTAAGTACAGTAAAAATTTCTGGTTAATTTGTTGGTCTATGTTTTTTTTCATGACCAGCTTCAATCTTATCATTCCAGAATTAAACGATTTTTTAACGAATCTTGGTGGGGTAGGACAAAAAGGGTTGATTATTACATTGTTTACCATTTCATCAGCAATAGCAAGACCTTTATCAGGTAGATTAGCGGATACAGTTGGTCGTAAAAAAGTGATGGTAATTGGAATGTCGGTTACTGTTCTTGTAAGTTTACTCTATCCTCTTTCTTATACTGTTTTTTTCTTTTTACTTCTTCGATTTCTTCATGGTTTTAGTGCTGGATTTTTCCCAACTGGAGCAACGGCTCTTTTGACTGATATTTTACCTCCCGAGAAAAGAGGGAGGGCAATGGGGATTTGGGGGACATTTATTTCACTAGGTATTGGTGCAGGTCAAGGATTAGGTTCATTGATTAGTAAAGAGATTGGAATAACCAATTTATTTATGATAGCAAGTGGAGTAGCTGTTTTTAGTGGGATATTGATTGCAACCATAAGTGAAACTCTAGAAACTAAAAAGAAATTCCAACCAGAATTTTTAAAAATTGGTATTAGAGATGTTTTCGAACCTAGTGTTATGCCTGCAGCTACTGTTATGTTTTTGTCTGCTAGCTGTTCGGGGATTATTTTTGTGCTAACACCGGATATGTCTAAGTTTTTACAAATAGAAAATAAAGGGTGGTTTTTTATTTTCTATGTAATAACAACGATTGTTGTAAGGTTGTTTTTTAGTTCTGTATCAGATAAAATTGGTAGGAGAAAAACGTTGTTAATCGGTATGTCTTTTTTGGCTATTAGTATGGTTTTAATTGGCTTTTCTAATGATGTTTTAACGTATACTTTAGCTTCTTTAGTTTTTGGGATTGCAACTGGTATTTCAAGTCCAACCATTTTCGCATGGACAGCAGATTTGTCGCATCCAGAAAGGAGAGGTATTGGTTCAGGAACCATGTTTATTGCTTTAGAAATGGGGATTATGTTTGGTTCTGTTACTACTTTAATAACCTATGACAATACACTAGAATCAATTCCTTATGTATTTTTAATAGGTGTTTTAATGGCTATTTCAGCTATAGTGTTTTTATTATGGCATCTGAAATATAAAACTTCCAATACTTAATCGTTACACTTTTCGTCAAAGAGCTTAGGTTCATACTCTTTACTTCTTTTGTTATAGTAAACTTCTTCAGATACTATTTCACCTGATTTATACTGCGTACTATACGCCGTCTTTTTATTCTTATGGTATATAAAAAATTCTCCATTTAGCAGATCGTTTAAATAGTACCCCTTACTTTTTAGTTTACCATTTTTAAAGTATGTATAGAATGGACCTTGAATAGAATTGTTATAATAACTCATTGTAATATAGTTCTTTTCATTCTTTTGATAATATTTCCATTCACCATGTTTTAGTCCATGGTTATAGGTTTCTATTGCTATTAATTTACCATTTTCAAGGTACCTAAAGGTTGTATCGTGTTTTTTGTTACTTGCATAGTTAATTGTCTCATAAGTTTCACCCGATGGGTAATAAACAATACTTGGCCCTTGAAGTTTTCCATGTGTATAATTCCATTTCGTTTTTAAACTTCCATTTTTATAGTAGTTATATGAATTATACTCTAGTTGTCCATTTAGATAGTGATTCATCTCAAGGATTATCCCTTCTGAATTATATTTCTTCCAATTATCTGTTTTAAGGTTATTGCTGTATTTACCTGTTTGTTCAATTTTTCCATTTGGAAAATAAGAAATGAACTTTCCTTCCTTTTTATCGTTTACATAAGTTGTTTCAGAAACTTTATTTCCATTTTCGTCATACCAAACAGAAACTCCATTCATTTCATCGTTTATATATGTACTTATGTTTTGAGTACTGCCATTATTAAAAAAAGTAAGGGCTTTTCCTTCGATTTTATTATTTCTGTAATTTAATTCTTTTGTTTTTATTCCTTTTGAATTATAAAACAAACGTATCCCTGATATCTTTCCTTCTATATAATTGGTAACTTCTTTTCTTTTTCCATCGCTGTAATAGGATGTTGAAGTCCCGTTCAATTGGTTGTTTAAATAGAATTCTTTCAATTCAATGTTCCCCGACTTGTCGTAGTAGATAGACTCTCCATTCAATAAATCGTGTTCGTAGTTGTTTTGAAAATGAATTTCCCCATTTTTATAATACCAAGTAGATAAACCATTTACTTCTCCATTTAAATAGTTTGCTTTATAGTTTAGTGTTCCGTTTTCGTTGTACAATTCATATAAACCATTTACTTTTCCATTGGTGTAATTTGCTCTTTCCCCTAATTGCTGATTCTCGTATGACCATGTATATTCTCCATTACATAACGTAGAAAATGTTGAATCAGTGAAAAATGTATTGTCAGATAACCTTTCAACTTGAGAAAAAGAAATTGCAGGTATAATTAAAATAAAAAATACGTTAAGTAGATTATTCTTATAATTCTTTAAGAAGAGATTGAAACTATTCATAGTAGATAAAAGTACTTTTTATGATACCTTTACGAGAAAAATAAAAACAAGTTACTTTGAATGAAGAAACTAGAAATGAATTGCTGGAATTAGCAAATTCAAAGATGCATTTTGGGAAATATAAAGGAAGTTACTTAATAGATTTACCAGAACATTATTTAGTTTGGTATAGAACCAAAGGCTTTCCTAAAAATAAATTAGGAAAGCAGATGGAACAAATATTAGAGATAAAAATTAATGGATTAGAACCTTTAATTTATAAATTGAAAAGGTGATTACTTTACAAAAGCTTTAATTTTAAGAACCGTTAATTTTGGATCTGTGTTAGCCGATACAGTAACTGTTTTGTTTTGTTGACCAGTTTGCCCTGGTTTTGGTTTGAAAACAACTTTTATTTTATCCGTTCTTCCTGGCATTATAGGTTCTTCAGGTTTTTCAGGAGTGGTACACCCACAACTTGCATCTACCTTATCGATAATTAATGGCTTGTCACCGGTATTGGTAACTTCAAAATAAGTCACATTACTTGTTTCTTCACCAATGTTACCATAATCGTGGCTCATTTTATTAAACGATAAAGAAGTAATGTTTTGTTTTTCTTCCTCTTTACGTCTTTCTTCTTCTTTTTTAATTTTAGCTAGTTTTTCTTCTAAATCTTTTTCCGATTGTCCCCCAGCTTCAAATGCTGACTCAAATTTAGCGTCTTGTTTTTTAACATTAATTGAGCTGCTGTTATTACACCCAAACACTATAATTGAACTTATTAAAAAAACGATTTTTTTCATTTTTGTATTATTTATTTTATTTGTCAACTTGCATGTCGTTGTATGAATTATCATTCAATACTTCAATAGCTTTTTGTAATGCTTCGTTGGTATCGTTGTATAATTCGAAAAATTCATTTGTTCCAAAAAGATTCTGAGCAATTAAAGACTTTAATTGAAGTTTCAATAAGGCTTCACTTTCTTTGTATCCTTCTTCATCAAATTTTAAGTCTTCTTGTTCAATTTTTACGTATTCAAAAAATTCGTTCATAAATTTATCGTCACAGATAAAATTGGTTTTGAACTGTTTAAAATCTGCATAATCTTTTTTCAGAGCATCTCTATTTTGGTTGGTGTAAGTAAGAGAAAACCTGTTTACATGTCCACCTTGAACCACTAATTTAAAGTATTCAGAAATTCCATTTGTATCCAGAGGAACAAAAATATCAGGCATTATTCCACCACCATTATAAACGGTTCTTTTAGATTTTAAGGTACTGTGTTTTAAAGAATCTACTAAATGGATAGAATCTGCATGCAAGAACTCTCCGTTTAAGTAACGTTGAGATAAATCATTCTTGTAATCGTCTAAGTTGTCGTATGGTTTTTGAATAAACCTTCCAGATGGAGTATAGTACCTTGCGATTGTTAAACGAATTTGCGAACCGTCTGAAAGCTCAATAGGTCTTTGAACTAGTCCTTTACCAAATGTTCTTCTACCAATGATTAACCCTCTGTCCCAATCTTGAACCGCTCCAGAAACGATTTCACTTGCCGATGCAGAGTATTCATCGGTTAATACAACAAGTCTTCCTTTTTCCCACAAACCATTTAGTCCAGCTTTTAAGTTTGACCTAGGTTGGAACTTACCTTCTGAATATACAATTAGTTTATTTCCAGATAAAAATTCGTCGGCAACTTTTTGAGCAGCATATAATAACCCTCCGCCGTTTCCTTGAAGGTCAAACACCAAGTCTTTCATTCCTTTATCTTTTAAAGCTGAAAGTGCTTTATGAACTTCTTCTACCGTTGATCTTGAAAAACTGTTCAGTTTAATGTATCCAATTTTATCGTTTATCATGTAGTAACTGTCTACTGAGTTTACTGGTATTTTATCTCTAGTAATGGTGAATTTTAAGTTTTTATTAGCGTTTTTTCTCATTACTTCAATGATAACCTTTGTATCTTTCGGCCCCATTAGCTTTTCCCTGACTTGATAGTTCTTAAGACCAACACCAGCAACTTTTTCTTCATCAATAAGAATGATTTTATCACCAGCAACAACTCCAACTTTTTCTGATGGTCCTCCAGAAATGGTAGAGACAACCATTAAGGTATCTTTTAAAATTTGAAAACGAATTCCTACACCAAAAAAGCTACCATCAATTTGTTGGTTAGCAGCATCCACGTCTTCTTTTGAAATATAAACGGAATGCGGGTCTAGTTTTTCAAGCATGCTTATGATTGCAGATTCTGTGATATCGTTCATGCTTACAGTATCTACATACATTCTATCGATATAGGTCATCACTTCTTCCATTTTATAGACAGACTTTCTAAACTCCATTGAGGATTCTGTCTGTGCAAAAAGGTTGAGTTGAATAAATGCGATTAGAGAAATTAATATGAATTGTTTCATTGCTTAAAAAAATGTTGAATTGATAAATATATTAAAAACATTAAGATTATTTGAGCATGCTTGCTTTTTAAATCACAAAATATCCTAAAACAACAAGTTCTTTCTATGGATTACTTTTATTGTTGTAAAAATTAGGTTACATAGAATACATAATTGGTAAAACCACCACCAGGTAGATTTCAACGGTTGCGGCTATGTGTGGAGTATGGAATAGGAATTACCTTATCAGAGTTCCCACGAAGCCAATTTTTTTGGTTTTGTTTTTAATTTTTGTCGTAAAAGCCAAATCAAAAAATTTGGCGGTGTTCGGATGTGTTCCGCTCGAACGTTTACAGACGAATTTCCACATTACACATAGGTGTTGTTATGCACTGGCGATTTTTACGTGGTATTATTTTATGTCGTTAGAAAGATTTCTCTAAAAACCGCTTCAATTGCTTGGACTTCTTTGTTGGATAAACGTTCAAATTCTTTTTCTCTTGCTCTTTTTGATAACATCCCATGGTTTTGCTCTAAAAATCGAGTTAATGTTGCGATTAATTTATCAGGCATTTCATACTCATCTTCAATAATCCTTTTAAAAGCATCATATTTTGTTAAATAATCAACTTCTTTTGGAATAATATGTTTTATCGTTTCATTTACACAATCGTAAAGAAATTCAGATTGTTTGGTTGCATCAAAATATCTATAGAAATCAATTGTGTTATTTGTTACTTCTACGTTGTGGTCCTTGGTTTCTTCCCATTCTATGTAATCTAGTAACGGCATAGAATATGACTCTAATACTTCCCTATATTCATTGATTCGATCTAGAATTGCCGCAGAAATAGGGAAAATTATTCCTTGTTGTGAAATTTTCTTTTTAATAAGTATGTGGTGGATTAAATATCTATGTAAGCGACCATTTCCATCTACAAAAGGATGTATGAAAACAAAACCAAATGCAATAATTGCGGCGCTTATTACTGCGTCGAGATTACTTTTTGTTAGGAGATCACAAGTTTTGAGTAGCCCATTTGTGAGAACTTCAACGTCTTGCCATTTCGCAGAGATATGATCAGGAATAGGTTCTCCCGTATTTCTGTCGTGTTCACCAACAAAACCACCTTTTTGACGAAAACCCATATCTATAAACCGGGAATTTTCAATTACTAATTGTTGTAATCTAAAAAGTTCATTCTTTGATAAATCCTTAATTCCAGCCTGTCCTATAGCTTGTCCCCATCTAGCTGCTCTTTTGCTTTTAGGGCTTTCACCTTCTATAGTGAACGACGCCTTTGAATCTTTAAGCAATAAAAAAGCAGATGCGCGTTGTAAAATATCTTTCTGTAATCCTTCTAAATAGATATTTTGTTTAGTCGTTAAATTGTTTTCTATGTATTTTTCAATTTTAGGAGTCTTTGAAACCAATGGGCAGAAATCTACTGTTCCAGGTAGGTTGTTTATCACCAAGTGTCGAGGTGATTTTGTTCCTTCTATGGCGTATTGAATGGATTCGTCAAGTAGTTTTATATAACTTTTTTTTGTCATATCTTCTCTTGAAGATAGCTTCATTCCACTTATCCATTCTAATAAAAACCAAATCTTTCTGGTATATTTACCCGTTGGCTCAATCCCTACTAATTTGTTGAGTTGGTTTAATTTATAGTGCTGAGTTAGTTTTTTAAAAACTAGTAGATTTATTCCTTCATATTTTAGTGCGAAAGTCAATTGTTTATGCAAAGATTCTATTTCTGATAATTCAATTGTGTCACTTGGTAAATAAGACTTTGGAAATACTTTCCAATTATCTTGTTGATATTTTTTATTTTGATTACTGATAATTGAAATATAATTTGGTAATGGTATTTTAATCTGTTTGGAATGTATAATTGCACTATAACCAACGACAGTTGCTTTTTCTGGAAGTTGTTTTCCATGAAAAATAAGTGTTGCGTGAGAAAAGTGAGTGCTTTTTGCCATCTTTCAAATAATATGGTTGCAAGATATAAAAAAATTGAGTGCAAAAGAAATATTACAGGTGCAAATTTGAATCTTGTAATAAAAATAGGTGTGAATATGAAGCTCTTTTTTTTTAATTGTTTTTGAGAAGTAAACCTAAATATCTTCTATTTGCATGGGTTTTCGCTTGTGCATAACG
>Ga0228634_1000155_pt1 | contig 60999 bp, 58 predicted proteins | sample 42DmetaG_FD_190063 | JGI IMG/M metagenome (GOLD analysis project Ga0228634, IMG submission 190063) | Seawater microbial communities from Monterey Bay, California, United States - 42D | ecosystem: Environmental > Aquatic > Marine > Coastal | place: USA: California | collected 2016-09-27 | reverse complement strand
AACAATTAGAAATGCTAAAAAACATGCTTAAAGTGATGACTACAAATGAATAAAATAGATCTTTCTGGAGTCGGTGTAGCACTGATTACACCATTTCATCGTGACGATAGCCAAACTGTGGATTACTCAGCACTAGAGCGATTGTTAGAACACTGTATTTCGAATGGAGTGAACTATTTTGTTGTTAATGGCACTACTGCAGAAAACCCAGTCTTAACTACTGGTGAAAAGCAACGTATTCTGCAGTTTGTACTAAAAGTTACTGCTGGCAGGATTCCCATTATTTTCGGTATCGGCGGAAATAATACAAATGCCTTGGTTGAGGAGTTAAACGCTTTCGATACGGAAGGTGTCTCGGCCATACTCAGTGCTAGTCCTTACTACAATAAACCCTCTCAAGAAGGAATTTACCAGCACTATGCCGCCCTAAGCGCTGCAAGCCATTTACCAATAATCGTGTATAACGTTCCTGGAAGGACCAGCAGTAATATCAGTGCACAAACCACTATTCGCCTTGCCAAGGATTTTGGCAATATCGTAGCTATTAAAGAGGCTAGTGGCAACCTGGATCAAATCACGGAAATATTGCTCGAAAGACCTGTAGAGTTCCAAGTACTATCTGGAGATGACAACCTCACGTTTGCAATGATGGCCTTGGGTGCAGATGGTGTAATTTCAGTAAGTGGACAAGGAGTACCTGAAGTCTTTTGCGCTATGTTTAAACATATGAACGAGGGACGGTGGAACGAAGCTCGTGACGCTCATTTAAGTATTTATGACTTAACAAACCAATTGTTTGAGGAAGGTAACCCCGTCGGTATAAAAGCACTATTAGAAGCAAGAGGCATCACACACGCTACTGTACGCCTGCCTCTAATAGAAGCCTCGGATGATCTCAAGAATACATTAGCTGCGAGTTTAGAAATTCTTAACCTGTCCTAATTCGTTGTTCATTAAATCCTTGGACTTATACTATGTCATTTTAACTCAGTCTTTTAATCTTCTAACTATTTGGAAGAAAGTGACGGTCATACAATAGCGTTCCAATTTTAATTAGAAAATTTTGTTAAAAGACCTTGGCCGGGCTTCACAGAAGAGTTGGTTCCGTGTATTTTAGACAACACTAATAATGGTATGACTTTGAGCGAGATTTCCGCTCTCCAACTTCACTAAAAATCGTATCTTTGCCCGTTCATGAAATTAATTAGACTAGCAACATACATATTGTTCGCACTATTTTTAACGAGTTGTGGCGAATACCAGGAGGTTCTAAAGAGCAAAGACCTTGATTATAAATTCTCGAAAGCCGTAGAATACTACGATGCAGGAGAATATAATAAGGCCTACCCAATCTTTGATGAATTAATCGCACTGTACCGTGGTACTCATAAGGCGCAGGAGGTCTATTTTTATTATGCACACACCTTGTATTTACAAAAGAACTATATACTAGCTGGTTACCATTTCAAGAACTTTTACAAGACGTTCCCTCAGAATGAACAAGCAGATGAAGCAGCATACCTCACCGCATATTGTTACTATTTAGAGGCACCTAAACACAGCCTAGATCAGGCCTATACTTTTAAAGCCATCAATGAAATACAGTTGTTCATCAATACACACCCAAAGTCAGATAAGCTAGAGGACTGTAATAACTACATGGAGGAGCTAAGAAGTAAGTTGGAACTTAAGAGTTATGAAATAGCTTATCAATATTTTAAAACCCGACAGTACAAAGCTGCAATGACTGCGTTTACAACTACAGTAAGTGAATATCCTGATACACCATACCGTGAGGATGCACTGTATTACAAAACATTAGCTGCGTTTAAATTGGCAAACAATAGTTTAGAATCGCTTCAAAACGAGCGATTTACAGAAGCGAAGACTGCATTAAATGATTTTGAAGAAGCGTTTCCGAATAGTGGGCGCCTCGAAGATTTACGTAAATTGATACATTAAATTCCTGATTCCCTATGGATTATAAAAAAATGCAAGCGGACAAGAACACCCGCACGCACAACACCAATGCGATTGATGCACCTACGGATAATATCTATGAAGCATTGACTATTATTTCAAAACGTGCGGAACAAATAAATGACATTACGCGCGAAGAGTTGCACGCAAAACTTCAGGAGTTTGCTTCTTCTACAGAATCTCTAGAAGAGATTTTTGAAAATAAGGAGCAAATTGAAGTCAGTAAGTTCTACGAAAGTTTGCCAAAGCCAACTGCAATGGCGCTGCAAGAGTGGTTAGAAGATCGTATCTACTACCGCAAAGAAAACGAAGAAGAGAAATAGAACGTGGAAATTGGGCCTTTGTACCAGCGAAAGGTGCTGCTTGGAGTTTCCGGCAGTATTGCAGCGTACAAGAGCGCCTTTTTAGTTCGTGAACTCATAAAATGGGGTGCTGAAGTTCAGGTAGTGATGACCACTGCTGCAAAGGATTTCATCACCCCATTAACGCTTTCTACCCTGAGTACACGTCCTGTGTACAGTACTTTTCTCGACGAAGAAGAGGAAAAATATGGGGTATGGAACAACCATGTAGACCTCGGTCTATGGGCTGATCTGATGATTATCGCACCTGCTTCAAGCAATACACTTTCAAAACTGGTCACAGGAGCTTGCGATGATTTGCTCTCTGCAGTTTACATGAGTGCAAAGTGTCCCGTTTATGTTGCTCCTGCTATGGATCTGGACATGTATAAAAATGAAGCTACTCGTGCTAACCTTGAAGAGTTAACCAAGAGAGGTGTAACCGTGATACCTGCGGAGCATGGTGAATTAGCCAGTGGGCTAGTAGGACAGGGACGGATGGCAGAGCCTGAGACCATTTGTCAATTTATTTCAGCGCAACTTTTGAAACAACTTCCCTTACACGGTAAGAATGTCCTCATTAATGCTGGTCCAACTCATGAGCACATCGATCCTGTTCGGTATCTGGGTAACAATAGTACCGGTCAAATGGGCATGGCCTTAGCCCAGGCAGCACGCTCTTTAGGTGCATCGGTCACGGTGGTTTTAGGACCTACACATTACCCATTAGACTTGAGTGGTCTGAACGTGGTTCGCGTTGTTAGCGCAAAAGAGATGTTAACAGCCATGCAAGAATATTATCCATCTTCCGTTTTAACTATATGTACGGCAGCCGTGAGCGATTTCGTTCCAACGACTACTGCGGACAAGAAACTAAAGAAGACCACTATCATGGGGAGCATGACTATTGACCTTGAAGAAACGCCAGATATTCTCGCAACCTTGGGAAAGGACAAGAAAAGAAATCAAAAACTGGTAGGCTTTGCATTAGAAACAAATGACGGAGTAGGATATGCGAAGGATAAGTTGGTGAAGAAAAATGCAGATGCTATCGTGTTAAATACATTAAGCTCGACAACTGGATTCGAATCAAACACCAATGCCGTAGAAGTATTTTACCAAAACGGAGAGCAGCAATCCTTTCCGCTCCTTGATAAAAGTGAATTAGGTCATCAACTGCTCAATGCGGTACTCAACAAATTTGAATGGGTATGAAAAAGAGCATCCTCACACTTGTTATCCTATTTACGTTAATCTCCCTTCAAAGTATGGGACAAGAACTTCGTGCAACGGTTAAAGTTCTTAGCCCAGAAGTGCAGGCGACTAACAAGGATATTTTCCAAACCCTTGAAACGTCTATGGAAAATTTTCTCAATGGTTATGCCTTTACAGATCACAAATACAGCGACGAAGAGCGCATCGAATGTAACTATATTATGACCGTTAATAGTTTGAGCGGGAACAGGTTTGATGCCACTATGCAAGTGCAGTATTCTAGACCTGTATATAATAGCAATTACAATTCTCCTGTATTTAAAGTGCTAGATAAAGACATTGTCTTTAGCTACCAAGAAAATGAACCCATAGACTTTCAACAGAATACCTATACCACCAATCTCAGCTCTATCTTAGCTTTTTATGCCTACACCATCATCGGTCTAGACCGTTGCACGTTTAAAGCAAACGGTGGAGATGATGAATTTGCAATAGCACAGAACATAGTTACGACAGCGCAAAGCAGCGGTGGCGCAAGTGGATGGAAAAGTTTTGATGGAACTAAAAACAGGTTCTGGATCACTGATGCTTTGATGAGCCCCGTTTTTGAGCCCGTGAAAACCACCTTATATATGTACCACAGACAGGGATTAGATCGTATGTATCTAGCAGAGAATCATAAGCAGTCTTTAGAGACGATTGCTTCTAGTTTGAAAGCACTGGAAGGACCCAATCAAAAGCGTCCGAATAGTTATTTATTGAACCTGTTTTTCGACGCAAAGAATACTGAGATTTTATCCCTTTATTCCGAATCTGCTGCGCTCGGCGTGGATACAAAAACGCTACAGATTACTTTAGAAGAGTTGGACCGCACCCACGCGAGCAGCTACAGCGAATTAGGAGGGAAGTAATGCTAAAGCGACTTAGAATACAGAACTTTATACTGATTGATCAGTTGGATCTACCTATACTTTCAGGGATGACTGCTATGACGGGTGAGACAGGCGCTGGTAAAAGTATTTTACTAGGGGCGCTCGAAGCTGCTTTAGGCCGAAGACTTTCTGCAAAAGCAGTGCTAAAAGATAAAAGTACTAAGGCCATTATTGAACTAGAGTTGGTCTTACCTAAATATCTAGAAGCTGAATTTCAATCAAAGGATATCGACTATGATACGCATAGTGTTTTTCGCCGCGAATTATTGCCTAGCGGTAAGTCGAGAGCATTTATTAACGATACACCAGTTAAAAGTAGCGATTTAGCTTATTTCGCAGGCCAATTTATCGATATTAACAGTCAGAGTGATTCCGGTTTACTTACCGATGTTGTAAAACAAGTTGAATTGATTGATTCTTTTGTTCTAGCTGAAGAGGAGCGTGAGGAGTACAGCAGGATATACGATACTTTAATGGCCGTTCTTAATAAACAAAAGGTACTGATCGAACAAGCCGATACTAGTGATTTGGATTACCTCGAGTTTTTATACCATGAGCTAGATAAAGCGAATGTGAAACAAGGTGAATACGAGGAGATTGAAGAATTGGTTCGTTTGAATAAAAACGCTAGCGACTTCAACGAGCAATTCAATGAATTAGCAGAACTCATTGGGGGCAATTCACAACTTTTAGATCAATTATTTACCGTTGAGTCAAAGTTGGCTCGACTCGCATCAAACGAGGCATCTGTAGAGGGATTATTAGAGAAATTGCTTGTAATCATCTCAAAGACACAATCCATAGAGCGTGAAATACTAGACAGTATAGCAGCCGCTGAACGTACCGTTGATGTAGATGCATTAATAGATAGAAAGCATCAAATAGATAGTTTAATACGAAAACACCGCGTTTTAGATGCGGATGCTTTGGTAGCGAAATTTGATGCTCTAGGAACTCAGATAAAATCTATTAAGGATAAAGATTCTTTACTCAAGAATTTACAAGCTGAACAAATAAAGCTTGAGGGTTCATTAAAAACTGCTGGGACTAAGCTTCATGCCAAACGATTGGAGTCCACGCAATACATTCAAAATGCGCTTATCGTTTATTTAAGCGATGTAGATCTACCAAAGGCGAAAATTGAGTTGATGTGGCAAGAGCAAGCCCCAGCGTCTATAGGTTTATATAGGCCCTTATTCATGTTTAGTGCAAATCCTGGTAGCCCGCTTGAGCCATTAAATAAAGTAGCTTCTGGTGGAGAACAAAGCAGAGTGAAATTAGCGCTGAAGGCAGCCTTAGGTAAACACATCACTTTAAGTTGTCAGGTTTTTGATGAAATAGATACGGGTATAAGTGGTGCAACCGCAGAAAAAGTGGGCAACCTCATGTCTGAATTAGCTAAAAATCAGCAAATTATAACCATTACTCATTTACCTCAAGTGGCGTCTAAAGGCAACACGCACTGGTTGATTTCCAAGTCATCCACGGATACCACTACAGAAAGTAGCGTTACTATTTTATCTGATGAATCACGTTTAGACGAGCTTGCTCGAATGCTGAGCGGAGCTAAAATTACTCAAGCGGCGAAGAATCAGGCAGAAGCCTTGTTGAAAGCTAGGTAAAACCTATTTTAGCAGTCTATAACAAACACAAGAATATGTCAAACGGATTACTCAGTGGCAAATGCGGTATTGTATTTGGCGCTTTAAATGCAGATTCTATTGCTTGGAAAGCAGCAGAAGCAATCCACGCGCAGGGTGGAAAAGTAGTATTGACTAATGCTCCTATAGCTATGCGCATGGGCGAATTAAACCATCTAGCTGAAGCAATTGACGCCCCTATAATAGCGGCCGATGCCACTAGTATGGAGGACCTGGATAAGTTAATCACCGGTGCTGTGGAACATTTCGGGGGTAAAATTGATTTTATCCTTCACAGTATAGGGATGAGTGTAAACGTTCGCAAAGGGAAGCACTACACAGAATTGAACTACGATTGGCTCCAAAAAGGCTGGGACGTAAGTGCTGTTAGCTTTCATAAAGTGATGCAAAGCGCTTGGAACCACGATGCAATGAGCGAATGGGGTTCTATTTTAGGGTTAACCTATATGGCAGCACAACGCACATTCCCTGACTATAATGATATGGCGGATAACAAGAGCTACCTGGAAAGTATTGCACGCAGCTTTGGTTACCACTGGGGTGTTCGTAATAATGTACGCGTTAATACTATATCTCAGAGTCCAACACCAACTACAGCGGGATCAGGTGTGAAAGGATTTGGTGGATTTATAGCCTATGCAGAGAAAATGTCGCCACTAGGCAACGCTACTGCCGAAGACTGCGCGAATTACATTGTAGCAATGTTCTCCGATCTTACGAAGCGTGTTACAATGCAAAATCTATATAATGACGGAGGCTTCTCCAACATGGGTGTTAGCGACCTAGTGATGGCGCAATTCATGGAAGGAGAACCAGAAGAAGAATAATTTACTCGTTCTTTCATATCAAAAGCCACTCCCAGCTAGGGAGTGGCTTTTTTGTACAGCACAAGTTCTGCTTTTTCGAAGACCATCTCTACAGTAAAACCTTGAGGCGCGGGGTAGTTTAAACGTGTGATTAGATAGGGCTGCTCTTTTTCAGTTAGATAAAGCTTATTGTATCTAGATGCAATCGCATTATCCTTCCAGAATTCATTCAAATCATATACCTGAATGACCTGTAGATCCAAGTCGTTCGCGATACTTCTGTACGCCTTGATGGTATGCTTATCTCGTGATGGAGACTTGCTGAAATAGAGGGTAAGAATGATGGCAATAGACCATAATCCCAAATTCATCAATGAAATATACTTCACCCACCTTTTACGATTAATACCCCAAGGCCACGGCGCTTGTTCATAAAGCATACCAAAGGCAAGCATCCAAAATGCCATAGAAGGCATGAAATAGTAGTGCTCCTGGCGCTGTAAGAACAGGAAGGGGACGGTTGCGCTAAAGGCAATACAGAACATTAAGATACTTTCTCTGCGCAAAGGATAGCTTCTACCGCGTCTCCAAGCCAGAACAATCAAAACCAAAACTGGAAGTACTAATTGTTTTGCCAATTCACCTAAACTTAAAAACACCGAACTCTCGGCCCCTCTGAGTCCACGTAATGAAGGCAATAGTTGTTGATTAATATAACCTTCAAAGAATTTTGCAAAGTCAGGCTCATAGGTATAGAAATAGCTAAAAAGAACGCTGCTGCTCAATACCATGACCACCATTGAAATCAGTGCATTCGCTCTAAATTCTTTGAATAACACTGCAACAAGAGGCAGCACCATTAGCGGAAAAAGCGCCACAGGTCCTTTAATGCCTAGAGCAAGAAAAAACAACACCCCAGCCAATGCACTCCAGAGGTAATTCTTTTTCCATGTACCTTCAATGAGTAGCCAAACTACCGCTAATACTGCTGCATTTAAAGGTGCTTCCAAAAGGTTGTTTTGGTGTACCCATAATACAGAAGGTGTAAGTGTCCAAAGCAACTGCGGTATCCAGCTTCTATGTGCCGATGGAATAAGTAAAGCCCAAATCCGGCGTATCATTAAAATACTAAATCCGTAGAGGGTATATGCGTAAAAGCGATCTACCCACGCTTGATCTCCAAACAGTCTATAGAAAACGGAATGTATTGCAAAAGAGAACGGGGGATGTTCGAAGTACTCAGGATGAACAAAAGGGGTGTATTGAGGTGACCAAAACTGACCCACACCTTCGTTTAAATTTCTTGCAATAGAAGCGAAGGTTAATCCATCGAAGAACATTCCTTGTGTGAAAAGCAATGGCAAAAGGAGTACCGCAGCGATGGCCCAAGAAAATTGGTTCAACCGGTAATTAATGATGTGACTCATTTAAAACTCGCTTTTTAAATGGAAGGTGATCTTGTCAAATTTATCCTGAGCCATTTGAAGCGAAAATTGAGAATCCGCTAAAAACACAAGCCGACCGAATTTATCTTCAGCCAGGTAGCGCTGCTTCAGGATACTAAACTCTTGAAGTTGCGCATCGTCGTGACTCTCGATCCAACAGGCTTTAAAGGCCGGGAAGTTCTCATAGGTACATTTGGCATTGTATTCGTGCTCTAAACGATATTGAATAACCTCATATTGAAGCGCACCAACAGTTCCTATAATTTTTCGATTATTCTGTTTCAAAGTGAAAAGTTGCGCAACGCCTTCGTCCATCAATTGGTCAACCCCCTTATTCAGTTGCTTGGCCTTTAAGGGGTCGGCATTATTGATAAACCTAAAGTGTTCCGGGGAGAATGAAGGAATACCCATATAATGTAAGGACTCCTTTTCAGACACTGTGTCGCCTATCCTGAATGAGCCGTTATCCGGGATGCCAATAATATCTCCAGGAAATGCTTCTTCTATCGTACTCTTCTTTGAGGCCATGAATGCAGTAGGAGCACTTACTCTAAAAGTTTTGCCTGTTCTTGTATGTACGTATGTCTTATTTCGCTCAAATTTCCCGCTAACGACCTTTAAGAAGGCAATTCTATTGCGATGATTCGGATCAATATTCGCGTGAATCTTAAATACGAATCCTGAAAATTGGTTTTCATTAGGCTCCACAATGCGTTCTTCGGCTTCCTTCGCTTGAGGTTCGGGAGCGATTTCTTGAAAGCAATCTAAAAGTTCGCGTACACCGAAGTTATTTAATGCCGAACCAAAAAACACAGGACATTGAGCCCCCTGTAAATAAGCATCATGATCAAACTGCGGATATACAGCTTCGAGTAATTCAAGATCATTTCTTAGCTCGAGCGCAGCTTCATCGCCTACACGCTGTTCCAGCATAGGGTCATTAATGTCTTCTACAGAAGTACCCTCGGAAATCTTTTGTTTGTTATCACCTGAATACAAATGGAGGTTCTTCTCCCACATATTGTATACCCCCTGAAAGCGTTGCCCCATACCAACAGGCCAAGACAGTGGACACAATGTTAACCCTAATTTTTGCTCAACTTCATCTATGAGATCAAATCCGTCTTTCCCCTCACGGTCTAGTTTATTGATAAAAACTATAATAGGAGTGTCGCGCATGCGACAAACCTTTACCAATTTTTCCGTCTGTGCTTCTACACCTTTTGCAACATCAATAACAACAATAACGCTATCACAGGCTGTGAGGGTACGGTAGGTATCCTCAGCAAAATCCTGGTGACCGGGTGTATCAAGAATGTTGATTTTCTTATCCTTATAGTAAAACCCCATGACGGAGGTTGCAACGGATATACCGCGCTGCTTTTCAATCTCCATGAAATCAGAGGTAGCCGCTTTTTTGACCTTATTACTTTTAACGGCTCCCGCTTCCTGGATTGCACCTCCAAAAAGCAATAGTTTTTCCGTTAAAGTAGTCTTCCCAGCATCAGGGTGGGAAATGATACCGAAGGTTCTGCGCTTTCTAATTTCTTTTTCGAAGGCCATGTTCAGGTTTTTGAACGGCAAATATACCAAAGGTTTCTTCGAGGATTTAGTGGTTATTTATTATACTCGCACTGTTTTTGTTAAACAATATATCTTTTCTGAGGTTAGCAGGTTGTGGAAAGTAAGTATTCAATCAAAGATTTGGAACAATTAAGTGGTATCAAGGCTCACACGATACGTGCATGGGAGCAACGGTACAAGCTTATAGAGCCTAAACGGACTGCAACGAACATACGTTATTACGGCGACCACGATTTGCGCGTAATTCTAAATACATCCGTGCTTCTCGGTGCTGGATGGAAGATTGGTAAGATATCAAAACACTCCCCAGATGAGTTAGCGGACCTCGCCTTAGAAGCGAGTCCATACGAGGGTAACTTTACTTACGAGTTAAATGAGCTCAAATTGGCCACGCTAGGCTTTGATATAAAGAGATTCGAAGCGATAATGGACCATTGTATAGATAAATACGGGGTACACGCGACGTATAGAGATGTAATCGGGGATTACATACAAGAATTGGGTAAGCTTTGGCTTTCAGGAAGCGTGGGTATTTCTCAAGAACATTTTGTTTCATCGTTGATACGGCAAAAAATATATGCTGCCATTGATGCCCTACCGGCTATTGCGAACGAGAATAACGGTAAATATGCTATTTTTCTTCCTGCGAATGAATTGCATGAGATTGGAGTATTGTACCTCGCGTATATCTTGAAGGAAAGGGGAGAGCAGGTATATTATCTAGGACAGAGTCTACCGAAAGAATATTTAACCGACTTATTAGACAATCAACCTGTCGATCACCTCATTAGTAGTTTTACCACGCATCCAGAATTACCCGAATTGGCCAATTATTTGGACGAATTAGAGGAACTTATTGTTCATAAAGGCATTCAAGTACACTTAACCGGGTACATTTTTTCAGATTTTACGCCTGAGCGCGAATTCACCAACGTCAACATTTACGGGACTTTAAAGGAATTGAGCGAAGGGTTGTCTTAAAAAACTTCACTTTGTTTAATAAATTTCTCAAAAGATTATACAAATTGTTCAAACACGTTGTTTAACTTTACCAAACAAACGTTAAACAATTGAATTATGTCAACTGCTGAATTTGGACTACTCATAGATCGCGAGCACGACTTTCTTAGTCAATTAGCTATGAAGCTTACCAAGCGTCGCGATGATGCCGACGACCTTCTTCAAGATACGTATTACAAAGCCCTGAAGAATAAAGACAAGTTTGCTACCGGTACCAACCTAAAGGGATGGTTATATACTATAATGAAGAATACATTCATTAATAACTACCGCCGCAAGAAGCAACAAAACACGTTTGTGGATGAAACGGAGGGGCAATTCTTTTTAAATTCTAGAGAGGCAGGTAAAACCACCTTAACTGATGCCAACGTCGACAACCAGTACATAATGGATCAAATTGGCACCATAGAGAAGCATTACACAGAAGCATTTTTCATGCACTACGAAGGCTTTAAATATGAGGAAATAGCTGAGCATTTTAATATTCCTCTAGGGACCGTTAAATCTCGTATCTTCTTAGCCCGTAAAAAGATGATGGAAAAGCTTGCCGACCAGCGTCACTAACCTACAACCGCCTAAATCGTTCTAATGAAATCAGTAATAGTAATAGGCTCTGGCTTTGCCGGGCTTAGTGCAGCATCCTTTCTCGCCAAAGAAGGTTATGATGTCACCATTCTTGAAAAAAACAGCCAATTAGGGGGTAGAGCCCGTTGTTGGGAAAAAGAAGGCTTTAAGTTTGACATGGGGCCTAGCTGGTACTGGATGCCAGATGTATTCGAAAGATACTTTGCTTCATTCGGCAAAGAGATTTCTGACCTGTACAATCTTGTTCGTCTAGATCCTTCATACAGAGTAGTTTACGGTCCTGAAGATCAGGAAGATCAAAGTCCCGACATGGAAGAGCTTGAAGCAATGTTCGACAAGCTTGATCCGGGATCAGGATTGCGTTTACGTAAGTTTCTCAAGCAAGCAGAATACAAGTATAAAGTAGGTATTCAAGATTTGGTTTTTAAACCAGGCCGTTCACTTACAGAATTCATGGATTTCAGAATTGTTAAAGGTATTTTCCAATTGGATATGCTTAAGGACATTCGTAAGCATGTTGCAGAAGTAAGTACGCATCCTAAATTAAAAGCAATCCTCGAATTCCCTGTATTATTCCTAGGTGCTTTACCGCAAAACACACCTGCACTCTACAGTTTGATGAATTATGCTGACATGTCCCTTGGTACTTGGTACCCAATGGGGGGTATGAACAAGATTATTGAAGGCATGGTGAATGTTGCAAAAGAACAAGGCGTAAAATTCAGAACCAGCACGGAAGTAACAGGTTTCAAGTACGCAAACAACAAAATCATCAGTGTTTTGACAAAAGGTGGAAGCTTCACAGCTGATATTGTGGTAGGAGGGGCAGATTATCATCATATCGATCAAAACATAAGCAGTCCTGAGTATAGAGAGTATACCCCTCAATATTGGGAGAAACGTAAAATGGCACCGTCTTCACTTTTATTTTATTTAGGTATCAAAGGAAGAGTGTCAAATGTGTTGCATCATAATTTGTTCTTCGACTATGAATTAGATCAACATGCTCATGAAATCTACACCGACCCATCGTGGCCGACTAAGCCACTTTTTTATGCAAGTGCTCCTACTAAAACGGATTCTTCTATAGCGCCGGATGGATGCGAAAATATGTTCTTACTGATGCCTACCGCACCTGGGTTAGCGGGTGATAGCGAGGAAGTTAGAGAGAAGTATTACAATTTAATGATGGACCGACTTGAAGGGTACACTGGAGAATCAATAAGAGAACGAGTCATCGTTAAACGTAGTTTTGCGTACAGTGATTTCAAAAGTGAATACAACAGTTTTAAAGGCAACGCTTACGGATTAGCGAATACGTTAGACCAAACAGCCATTTTTAAACCAAGGCTAAAAAGCAAAAAGGTAGCAAACCTATATTTCGCTGGCCAATTGACCACACCGGGACCAGGAGTTCCGCCTTCGCTCATTAGCGGTGAAGTGGTCTGTGGTGAAATTGTCAAGGATTATTCTTTAAAGAAAGCGGTATGAAAGCATTATTCGACAGCGTAAGTATTAGAGCAAGTAGAATGACTACTAAGGCGTATTCGACCTCCTTTTCGCTCGGTATTCTGGGTTTAGATAAAAAATATCATGACCCGATATATGCGATTTATGGATTTGTGCGTTTTGCGGACGAAATCGTTGACTCTTTTGAAGGTTATCCTCAAAAAGAACTCTTGGAGCGTTTTTGGAAAGACACACATTTAGCTTTAGACGAAAAAATCAGTTTAAATCCTATCCTGAACAGCTTTCAACAAGTCGTGAATACCTTCGAAATTGATCGTGATTTAATTGAAACTTTCTTAAAGTCTATGGAAATGGACCTTTATAAGAATGATTACGATGAAGCCGGGTATAAAGCTTACATATTAGGCTCTGCGGAGGTTGTAGGTCTTATGTGTTTGAAAGTATTTGTGGATGGAAGCGAAGAACGCTACCAGATATTGAAAAAGCCTGCGATGCAGTTAGGTAGTGCATTCCAAAAGATTAATTTCCTTCGCGATTTGCATGCCGATTATAAGAAATTAGGTCGGACGTACTTTCCAGGTGTAGACTTGAACAATTTTAATGAGACCGTAAAAACGGAAATTGAAGCAGATATCGATATTGATTTCATGGCTGGATATGAGGGTATAAAGCAGTTGCCGAAAGGTGCTCGCTTTGGAGTCTATATCGCCTATGTTTATTATTACAGCCTCTTCAAAAAGATTAAGAAAACACATTGTGACATCATTTTAAGTCAACGTGTAAGAATCTCAAACAAAAGAAAATACGGACTATTCGTAAGTAGTTTTGTAAGACATACCATTAATTGGATCTAAAATATGGCTGAACAAGTTATCCTGGTCGACGAGCATGACAATGCTCTAGGGCTGATGGAGAAAATGGAAGCGCACCGATTGGCGAAATTGCATCGTGCATTCTCTGTTTTCGCCATGAACGACAAGAATGAAATATTACTGCAGCGAAGAGCTTTGCATAAATACCACAGTGGAGGACTCTGGACGAACACCTGTTGTTCGCACCCTAGAGAGGGTGAAAGTGTAGAAGACGCTGCTAGAAGAAGGCTAATGGAAGAGATGGGCTTCACATGCGATGTTAAACGCATCTTTAGTTTCATCTATAAGGCTGAGCTTGATAATGATCTAACTGAGCACGAATTAGATCATGTTCTTATTGCACGCTGGAATGAAGACCCTAAAGTAAATCCTGATGAAGTTGAATCTTTCGACTGGCAATCGGTTGAGTGGGTAGCTAATGACATGAAAAATAACCCTGATCGATATACAGAGTGGTTTAAAATCATTTACGATCGATTTTTAAATTATTGGAACAATGAAGATCACGGTTTATAGAAAAGCGCACTTTAATGCTGCACATCGTTTACACGAACCAAATCTCTCCGAAAAAGAGAACGAGGTACTCTTTGGCAAATGTAACAATCCTTATTACCATGGACACAATTACGAATTAATCGTAGGCGTTACTGGTGAAGTAGATCCAAAAACAGGGTATCTCATAGATATGAAGGTTTTAGCTGACCTCATAAAAGTAGAAGTTGAAGACTACATGGATCATAAAAATCTCAATGAACAGGTAGCTGAATTTAAAACGTTAAACCCTACAGCAGAGCACATTGCCTACGTAATCTGGAACAGATTACGTGTAAAATTGAACACATCGTTCGATTTAAAGGTTACTTTATATGAAACCCCCAGAAACTTTGTTGAGTACTGCGGAGAATAAATCTATTATGACAAAGCACGACCAAAAATATACAACGGAAGAACTTGCCGAATTATTCGACAATCACATGGGTAGCTCTATAGATACACCACTTCGTCCCGATGCGTTCAACTTGAGCGATGAAGAAAAGATTTCGCAGATCGCTGAAAAATTCGAAGACATCATGCAGATATTAGGCTTAGACCTAACTGATGATAGCCTGCGCGGAACACCATTAAGAGTTGCAAAAATGTACGTTTCTGAAGCATTTGCAGGTTTAAATCCGAGCAATAAACCGGAAATGAAACTGTTCGATAATAAGTATCAATATAAAGACATGCTTATTGAAAAGAATATCACGGTTCATTCACATTGCGAGCACCATTTTGTACCAATCTTAGGAAGTTGTCATATAGCATATATCCCAAATGGACAGGTAGTTGGGCTCTCGAAGCTAAATAGAATTGTACGTCATTATTCCAAACGTCCACAGGTGCAAGAACGTCTTACGCGTCAAATTGCGGAAGCGCTAATGGAAGGCTTAGGAACGCCTAGTGTAGCTGTTTATCTTGAGGCAGATCACATGTGTGTAAAAACCAGAGGCATTGAGGATGCGGGCAGCTCTACAGTTACCATGGCTTTTCATGGGGCCTTTGAAGATGAACTTCAGCGTCAATACTTTCTTAACGCTGTTCAATAAATGAGTCAAAAGATTTGCCTTTTTTGGTTTAGACGAGATTTACGATTAGAAGATAATGCAAGCCTTTTCAAGGCACTCAAAAGTGGTGTGCCCGTGGTACCTATTTTCATTTTCGATCCCAACATCTTATCTAAACTTGAAGACACTCAAGATGCGCGAGTATCATTTCTGCATGAAAGGCTGAAAGACCTAAAAATTCAATTAGAGGATCTAGGTTCTGACTTATTGGTTTTTTATGACAAGCCACTGGATGTATTAAAATCATTGTGTACACAGTATGAGGTGACCTCTTTATACTTTAATCGAGACTATGAGCCCTACGCAAGAAAAAGAGACAAAGAGGTATATGAGTATTTCGAGACTATAAACGCCTCTTGTATAGGTGCGAAAGACCACGTTATTTTTGAAAAAAACGAGGTGGTAAAAGCAGATGGGACTCCATATTTAGTTTACAGTCCATATGCTAAAGCATGGAAGAAAAACTGTACTTCCGATCATTTCAAAGCTTATCCAACGCAAAACTATTTTAACTCATTTTTCCAGACGGATGAAAAGAGCTCGTTGATTTCACTCGAATCTTTGGGATTTGAATCCACATCTATAGCCATTCCTTCTGCTCGTATTTCGAAAGATATTATTTCAAATTACGACAGAACAAGAAACTTTCCTGGTCTAAAAACGGGTACAACCCGATTAGGTATTCACCTAAGGTTTGGTACCGTTAGTATACGAGCTTTGGCAAGGGCAAGTGAAGGGACTAATGAAACCTTTTTGAATGAATTAATATGGCGAGATTTCTTCCAAATGGCGCTTTACTATTTTCCTGAGAGTCGTTCGAAAGCCATTAAACCAAAATATGATCGTATACCTTGGTCCAATAATGAAGACCACTTCAAAGCATGGTGTAAGGGTAAGACTGGCTATCCTATTGTAGATGCCGGAATGCGAGAATTAAACGCAACCGGGTTCATGCACAATCGTGTTCGTATGATTGTCGCTAGTTTTTTAACCAAACACTTATTAATTGATTGGCGTTGGGGAGAAGCTTACTTTGCAGCACAACTGCTAGATTTTGATTTAGCAAGTAATATTGGTGGATGGCAATGGGCAAGCGGTAGCGGTTTAGACGCTGCACCATATTTTCGTGTGTTCAATCCTACTTCCCAAATGGAGAAATTCGATAAAGATTTGACTTATGTCAAGAGATGGGTGCCAGAATTAAGTACCCATCTATATCCTGAGCCTATTGTCGAGCACAAATGGGCGAGAGAACGTTGCCTCGCTACGTATAAAGAAGCACTATCGAACGCTTAAGGTATCTTTGGCACGTAACCGAAAAGTTCTTTTTCCTTTATTACTCGGTCTACATATTGCGGCAGACAACTTTCCCAACCTTCTTCACCACATCGTATTTTCCGAAGTACTTCACGTGAGAAAATATTTTTTACGTCTTCGTCGAATTCTTTAATGTCGATGATTCGGTTATGGAAATTTAGATAATCTATAATAGGTCTAAATCTAGGGTGTATTTCTGCGTCTTCCTTTCTTGCAATCTTCGCATTTTCGTTTTCTTGGAAAGGGTAGACCAGAATCTTTAAATCTTTTGAGAATATTCTACCAAATGCCTCAAGAATTCCTCCTTGAAGATCACGGTAGTATTTTTCATCAAACAACTCACTCAGGTTATTAACCCCCATAACCAGTCCTTGACGCTTTTTAGAAAAACGACCAAAGTAATCTACAAGCTTATAATATTCCTGATAATTCGAGATAAGAACGGTCTGACCAAGACTGCAAAGAATCTCAGCACGATCAAGAAAGTCTTGTTCGTCCAGTTCGCCATCTGCTAAAAGGTTATTTAAAGTAATTTCCCACAATACAACCGTACGATCCGGGTTCACTTTCTTATCATTTGCGAAAAGATCATAGCCCCGTTTAATCATATCCATATTTACACGAGTCACGGGTCGGAATGAGCCGCGCATTGCGAGTACATGTTTCTTGTAGAGTAATTCCGCTGGTAGTAAATTATTTCCTTCAGGACCAAAAATAACAGCCTCTGTGTAGCCGTTTTTAATCAACTGTAATGACATCAATCTGTTATCAACAGATTCAAAATCAGGACCTGAGAAATTGATTAGGTCAATCTCTATCGCATCTTTATCAATGTTGTCGTAAAGAGTGGATAGGAAGAACTTCGGATCATCATAGTAGTTATAAGCACCGAATATAAGATTTGTCCCTAGTCTTCCGACTGTTTCTTGCTGGTGTTTAGCTTCGTTTTCACCGAGTCTAAAATGAATAATGATTTCGTTCGTTTCTCTTGAGGCCTCAGTTTGGAAACGAATTCCCATCCACCCGTGACCCTTAAAGGTCTTTGCAAAGTTTATGGTTGCCACTGTATTGGCGTAGGCGAAATACGTCTTATTCGGGTGTAGATTACGATCTAATCGCTTTTCAATGAGATTATACTCATGCTTTAGCATCTTACGCAATCTACTTTCGGTAACATATCTGTTGTCCTCTTCTATACCGTAGATGTCATCAGAGAAAGCCTTATCGTAGGCGCTCATTGCTTTAGCGATGGTGCCAGAAGCTGCACCGGCCCTAAAAAACTCACGCACCGTCTCTTGACCTGCTCCAATTTCAGCGAATGTGCCGTAAATCTCTGAGTTTAGATTAATTTTAAGTGCCTTTTGGGCGGTGGTTAAGATGACGCGGTCATTCATGCGAATAGCTGATAGGTTAATCACTAAAACAAAAGTAACATTTAGTCTTCATCCTTCGGAATGAAAAGGTGCTAAATAACCTACAAAGAATGAGCCAAAAAGGAGAATTGATATTTTTAGGTTCTGGAACTTCACAAGGCGTTCCGGTGATAGGTTGTTATTGCAGTGTTTGCGATAGCGCAGATCCTCGCGATAATAGGACTCGAAGCTCTGTTCACATAAGCTTTCCCGAGCTTTCGCTACAGATTGATACTGGCCCAGATTTTCGTCTTCAAATGCTGCGCGAAAAGCTAACACACATAGATGCTGTTCTTTTCACACATGAGCATCAAGATCATATTGCAGGATTAGATGATGTACGCCCTATCATATTTCGTGTCAATAAAGAATTGGCCCTTTATGGTCAGCAGCGCGTATTAAACAGAGTAAAGAAAGCCTTCCATTATGCCTTTGAAAAGCATCCATATCCAGGCGCACCGCGTTTCGTAATGACACCTATTGAAGCGGGTAAGACCTTTAGTATTAATGGAATTAAAATTACCCCAATTGGTTTGAACCATGGAAATTTACCCATCCTTGGCTACAGAATAGGGGATGTGGCCTATCTAACGGATGTAAACGATATTCCACATGAATCGGAGCTTCAACTAGTTGGATTGAAATATTTGATTTTAGATGCCCTGCACAGAAAGCTCCATCACAGTCATTTCAATCTTGATCAAGCCATTACATGGGCGAAACGAATCAATGCCAAGCATACTTATTTCATCCATATGAGCCACTACATGGGTAAACATGAAGAGGTTGAGCGCGAATTACCAGAAAGTATATACCTGAGCTACGACGGTCTCAGAATACCTGTGAATATCTAATTTCCTAGGTATTTACCATTAACATAAACACCGACAACACGATGCGCTGTTGTTGTCCCCTTAAAAGGGTTATTGTAGGCCTTTGAAGCAAATCCAGTAAGGTCAGATTCGTTTTTATCCAGGATGGTGAACTCTGCTATACCGCCTTCTACAATCTTAAGCTCCGGTAATCCTAATAATGCTCTAGGATTAACCGAACATACTTGCTGAAGAATAGGCCAATCCAGCTTTTTCGTATCTAAAAGATGCACTAGTGAACCTTCAAATCCCGCCATGCCAAAAGACGCATTGTCGAATTCACAGGCTTTATGTTCGATATCTTTAGGTAAGTGGTCCACTGCTAAACAGTCTACCGTCCCGTCTTCTATGGCTGCCCAAAGTGCTTGCTGATCGTTCTTCGTGCGCAGAGGTGGAACCACTTTAAAGTTTGTGTCATATGTAGATACTGCAGTTTCATCAAAAAGTAAATGATGAATATTCACACTACAAGTGAGGTTTAAGCCCTTAGATTTCGCTTGACGAATTGCGTCAATACCTTCTGCAGTACTGACGCTTGCGATGTGCATACTACCTTGAGTATACTCTAATAGCTTCAAATCACGATCTATCTGAACAGATTCTGCTAAATCAGGAATGCCTTTAAGTCCAACGTATGTGGACGTAACTCCTTCACTTACCTGACCATTAGCCGCAAGATTCGAATCTTCAGGATGCACCATAATGCGACCAAAAGGTTTAGTATATAGGAGGGCAAGTTTTAAGAGATTCGCATTTTGAATTCCGCGTTTGTAGTCCCCAAACAAGACCGTACCGTGCTGGAACATATCATACATATCGCTCATCTCCTGACCACTACTATTTCTGCTTGCAGAACCTATTGGGACTAAATTTACCGATGTGCTTTCACCTTTACTAAGGATGAATTCGACGCCAGTTTTGTTTTCTATTCCTGGAGTACCGTTACTTACAACTCCTACAGCAGTAAAACCACCTGATGCCGCAGCAGCAGCACCGGTATCTAGCGTTTCACATTCTTCGTTGCCTGGCTCACCGAGATCACTATGCAATTCAGCAAAACCTGTGGTTAATGTTGCACCTGCTAAATCAATGTTTGGACATGTAAGAGACGAGAGATCTCCGATAGAAATAATCTGGAACCCTTCAACTAAAATATCTACGGTTTGTAAATGGTAAGGACTTTGAAAGTCAACTACGTAGGCATTTTTAAAGAGGAGTTGCATCTCGATTAAATTTTAGCAAAAATAAGGGCAATTAGTGCGCAAAACAATGCAAGTGCCAAAGCTATTTTACTTTCCGACCAAAATTGGACAGAACTTCTTGTATTAGTGGGCGTTGTAGACCAGCTGTAATACTGGACTTTATCTTCCTCTAATCTTCTCACATTAGCATCATATTTATCATCGCCGTAATTAATTAGTTCCACCTTATGCTTTTGCAATTGGTGACTAGACGCCCACTGCAAAAGGGCTCTATAATACGGATGATCTGAATTTTCGATAGGAAAGGACTGCTCATAAATCGTTGGACCATCAACTATCTTCTGCCAACCTGCAATAACGATTCCTCCTGAAGTACGCAAAAAAGGCTGTAAATGAGTCATATTATCGCCGCTCCAAAGCCTAGGGTTAGGCCAACGGTTTTGCTCCGAAGCCCCGATAAAATAGTCTTTATAAAAGTTCTCATCCAATACGGGTAATGCTTCTTCCTCTAATGTTTTCGTTGGTGCACCTGCGATACGAAGAATTATGTAATCTTCATTCGTAAGAACATCAGGTATAAAGGAAAAGCCATTTAATACCAGTATTGCTTTTAACGGCAATGACGCTAAATCAGTCGCATTGGTGTATGTCAATTTTTGATCTATAGGTAATGCACTTAGATTTGATGAGCCCTTTGCATTCACTGCGATAATTGGTAATCGACTGGGGCGATAGAGCTTTTGCCGATTATCTTCAATGATAGAATCCCCGGTATAGCTCAAAAACAATTCATCTGAAGGAATAGACCACCAGGGGATACTCACGATGCTATCGAATTCTTGCAATAATAATTTACTTGAATCACGCAACTCCCAACCGCCATTATGTGGACCGTTGATGATGGTAAAGGTCTGTTCTCGGGTATTTTCGTTCACTAGAGCTACGGAACTATTGAACAGTGCCTTTCGCTTAGGAAGGTAATATTGAGAAGCCCCCGTTGGAAGACTGGTAAAGCCTGCAGAAATGAGAGTAGCCTTCTCAAAATCCTGCAAAGGCGCGGAAGAAGGCGGCCAATCTTCAAGAGCCTCTTCTAATTCATCGTAACGAAACGTTCCTAATGATATACCGCCTCTAACATGCAGCGTATACATTTCTTTTGGTAGCAGATCAAGGGCCATAGGCAACCAGGACTCTTTTTGAGACCAAAACACTGGAGTATTATCGACGAGAAGTTTTGTGGATTTACTCGAAATTTTTGGTCCAGCTAGTGAAAAAAAGAACAAGGAAATAACAAGCATTCGAAGTAAAACTAGAAGCCACTCTTTCAACTTATTGCGTCGGCGATCTTGAGTTTTGAATTGGTCCAGCCACATTAAGGAGGGAATAGAAACGGGCTGGATCGCTCGTCGACCTAATAAATGGATGATCGGTACGATAAGTGCTAAAGCAGTGGCCCATAGCCATTGAGGTGAATCAAATACCATCTTCAGCGAGTTGCATTAAGAAGGTGTGAGTCGTTTCAAGGACATGTTCGACTGCTTTACTAGTCTGATAATTTTGAATAACATGGTCTTTACAAGCACAATTGGTCCATTGCTTCACAGAAGATCCCAAGTTTTCGTGCATCCATTGTGCTTTCTCAACGCTGACTACTCTGTCTCTTACTTCATCGGATTCATTCCACATCATGGTCAGCGAAGGTGCCCTTACAGCCTTAAAGGTTGATTCTATCATCGTTGTCTCTAAGAGCCATTGCATCTGAATGACGCTTTCCCAACAATAGGAGCGGTGTTTACAGTCTTCAACTATTCCATCTTCACGGGGTGAAAGGTCACGAAAAGCTTGACTTGAGCTCCACTTTAGTAACTCCAGTCCCCATGGATCATTAACCAACGCAGCTAAAGGATCATTCAGCCTTATGTTAGGACTGTAATTCACTAATGCGTATACTTTCTCTGGGTATGTAGCAGCCAGTTTCAAGGCCAATGGAGTACCCGTGCTACAAGACATAATGATGACTTTCTTGCCCAGTATAGTTGCTAATGCAAAATCCTTCTTTGCCTTTTCCCAGGCAGCAGTTGCAGTGAAAGTAGCATATCGAACCGAATCTTCCTCCTCCAATCCGTGACCAGCTATACGAGGGTAATATGCGTTCGCTTGTAATCTGTTAGCAATCCAATATCGAACTGAATCGCCTTCGTGTTGAGTGGCGCTAAAACCGTGTAAATACAGCAAGACATATTCCGTTTGCCCCACGCTATCATACCAGTTTACAGTACTTATAGCGCAAGGTTCTACTTTCAAATTAGTATCGAAATGTAGTAGACTATCGTTAATCTCATCAAAGGAGGTGTTTACTGTAGGCAAGGACAAATCGTAGACTGGTACAGTAGAAGTGGGTCCTGAATAATAAAATGCCGTACCTAGTAATAGTGCACTAGCAAAACTTAATAAAATACGCTTTAAAGCCATCATTCTATTGCATTTCTAAGAGTGAGCGGAAATTTTAAAGGATCCGCATTTAGTTCCAAAACACCTTTAAAAGTGATGACTTCATCAGTAAGGTAGTTTTCTTTCATTTTCAGGTCCAATTCTAAAACGCTTTCCGGACCAGCTGCACCACAAAAGAAACAACTCGAGAATGGAAAGGCGCTAAGCGCATACTGCCCGTTAACAGCATCTAACGCGATGATATATCCTGTAATCTGAACTGTTTTCCCATTCCATTGCTTTAATTCTTCCGTCCAGACGGGTACTTGCACCCAACTTGCAGTCGTAGGCTCGTAAACCTCCTCAAAATTCAATCGCTCGAAGGTGCTCCAAGTTAGGCGCTCTTGTGCGTAGCCTGCTGTAAACAGGTTTATGAATAGGATTAGCGCTAGTCTTTTCATCCTGCGAATTCCACATTTTTAAGGATAAAGAATAATCGATAAGGATCCTTTTTATTCAGAACTAAAAGACCTCTTACCACTACGAATTGGTCGGTAATTAAAGCATCAGGTCGTTCTTTAAAGACCAATTCAACTACCGTATTAGGTGCGGCGTTTCCGCAGAAAAAACAACTCGAAAATGCATATCGACTCAAAGCATATTGACTTCCTTCCACATCGACCGGTACGAGATATCCTTGGAGAACTACCTCTTGTAGCTCGTATGGATCTAAATATGAGGGGAATTGAGGCTCGTAAAGACCATCTGGCGTAGTCGAATAGGGGACAGCAAGAAGCTCCCACGGAACGACTTTCTGTGCCATCACTGGATTTGAAACAAGACTAATGAATAATATGACTAGTAGCTTTTTCATTTCTTATTCGTCTTCATATAGAGTAGGAAAGCGGACAATATGAGTGGAACCAAGCCAATGGCCCCTTGTTCTAGCGTTAAAGGCATGCCAAATACATTGAAAAGTTGGATTCCACTGAATAATCCTCCAAAACCAGCGAAGAGATAGAGCCCATAGGTAGCTAAAAAAGCTTTACTGCTTTTTATTCCTTTTACACGTAGGAGCTGCATGGTAGTGTTTTCGGTCATTCCGATGAAGTAGAGGAAGGCAATAAATAGTAATGCAACAAATGACGAAAGTAGCTTTCCGTAGAATGTTGCTTGATCCAAAGTGGGCTGCCATTGTTTTTGCAATTGACCAAAAATAAATACTGGAAATGCGCCTTGTTCATTTTTTCGATTAGCAATAACCCGGGGAAGCATTAATAGCCCTGATTTAGATTTTAACTTCATTAACAATGAGGTAAAATCTTTATTATCAGTATTATGCATTCCTGAATAAGCTGCGTTTGTCACAAAGTACGACTGCTCATCCGCAGTACGATCGGCAGAAAATATGCCCGATATCAATAGATCGTGGTGCGCATGTGCTTCACCTCTCGAATCACTACCGTGGGCGGTGTGAACCGTTGCACCAAGAACATAATTATGCTGAGCCGCGAGCGTAGCACTTACTGCGATTTCATTGGCATTTAAAGGCCTATTCCCTTGCTCGAAGTGAAGACCAAACCAATCGTAGTAATTTGTATCAACACCAATAACAGGGATTCCTTCGATATTATCACCGAGGGAAATGGGGCAAACCTCTTGCACTAACGGGTGCATTCGCCAATATTCTGCAGTCTCAATGGGAAGATTACCGGTAGGGTTCTCCATACGGTATAATGCGCTGGCCACGATCTGGGTAGGCGCACCCTTATACCCAATCACAACATCAACGAGCGTAGCACTTTCCTGCCAACGCTGATACATATAGCGCTGTGCAGCACCAGGTAAATGCAATACGATAGAGGTAAGTAAAGAGAGTAACAAAGCAATACCCAAAACAACCCAACGTTTTCGGACCTGTGACCACCAAATTTTAAGTATTAGTTTCATAAGGCGATAAGGTGATCCTCTATATCCGTTTGAAGTAATCTAACATCATGTGATACAATAACCATTTTCTTATGTGGATAATCGATACGAATTTGCTCGAATAGTTGTATCGCGGCAGTCGCCCAATCGTCGTCTAGTGCGCTTGTAGGTTCATCTAATAGTATCCATTGGGCATCTTCAGCTAGAACCCAAGAGAGCCAAAAACGCTGTTGTTGTCCGATGCTTAGTTCTGCCGGTAGTTTTTCGAAATGCTTCTGTAGTCCCAGATGGATAGCAAGGGATTCCCATAATTTACCCACGGTCATTGACAACTGCTCTTTCATCGTCATGTAGCTAATCCAATGCTGTTGCTGCGGCATCAGGGCGGTCTTCTGTTTATTTACGATAGACGCTAATTCAGAATTGAGTTCACCATGTAGCGCACGCAATAACGTTGTTTTTCCTACTCCAGAAGGTCCCGTGATGAAGGTAATTCCATCGGGAAAGTGCAATTCCGGGTAGCTGAGTGTGTAGGATGAGCTGACTTGTATTTCCATAGGTATTAAATCGAAGCTAGTGACAATACCAATGCAACTGCGCTCAGGGTGTAGATTAATTTCCCAATGATACCAAGAGCTATACCGAACGTGGCTAGCAATGCGCTTTTTAAACTATTGCCTATGCTTTTATTGGTACTGTACTGCCCGATAAAGGCTCCTATAAATGCGCCAACAAACATTCCAGGACCGGTTATAAGACCCAGTAAAAGACCAATTGTCGCTCCTTTAGAGGCCGCCTTTGAGCCTCCACCGCGCTTCGCTATATATCCAGGTAAAAAATAATCGGCCAAGAAAAACAGCAGTCCCACAAATGACCACATGTAAATATACATTTCGGTATCTGCGGATAGCGAAGGAGACTGGGTCAAAAGCATCATACCGGCTGCGGACAGCAAGGGGCCCGGCAACAACGGTAGTACTGCGCCAATAACACCCAAAATCAATAAAATCCATACGAGGAAATCCATTGGATAAATATACGAACTGCACTCGAAGGAATAGATAAGGTATACCTAGCTTTACGGGGTGCATTATGTAGTTGTAGATATAGAAACCACCGGAGGCAGACCCAATGGAAACGACATTACTGAAATAGGTATTGTACATGTACAACACAATAAGATTACACGAAGTTGGTCTTCATTTGTTAAGCCGGACCGGAGTATTCCATACAACATCCAGATGCTTACGGGCATAACAGATGACATGGTGGCCAACGCTCCGACCTTTGCTTCCTTAGCGCATGAATTACTTGACGAATTAGACGGTGCGGTATTCGTTGCACATTCAGTGAATTTCGATTACAGTTTTATTGAACGTGCATTCAAAGAAGCGGGAATCAATTGGCGTATGCCAAAGTTGTGTACGGTAAAATATGCAAAGGCCATGTTCCCTGAGTTTGGTCGGTATTCGCTAGCGCATCTAACTCAGGCTTTAGCCGTTGCTAATGATAACCCTCACCGTGCACTAAGCGACGCACTGTGTGCCGCAGAAGTACTAATACACTGCTGCACCGCGGATTACGACGATAAAAAGTTAAATGATCCGAAATTGGGTCTATTAAAGCGTATTCAACTTCCGGACTTGATGCCGGCACATTTTTACGACGAATTACCAAAAGAGGCTGGCGTATACCAATTCCTGGACGCTTTCGGTATGCCACTGTACATCGGTAAAGCAAAGAATATTAAGAGCCGAATCACTCAACACTTCAGCACTGATCAAGGTGCAACGAAGTACCAGCGTCTAATGAAAGAATGCCACAGCATTAGCTTCGAAATTTTCCCGAATGAAACTTTAAGTCTCATCTACGAGGACCATTTGATCAGGCAACACTGGCCACCATTAAATAAAGCGCAGAAGAAGCAGGCGCTAAAGTTCGGCTTGTACAGTTATGAGAATGGGAGAGGAGAGGTGAAATGGGTAGTTCAAAAAGCAATTGGGAGCGGAGCACTACGCAAGTTTGGTTCTTACGTTACCGGGCAGCAGTGGCTGGCCGATTATTTGCAATTGGCCCGTAAAATGGAATGGACTCAAAGAGAGGCGCTGAATCAATTATTAGAAAGTAATAACCAACGGCTCATTCTTGCACTTCCTGCAGGTGAGCTTGGAGCACTATTTATAGAGCGTGGAAATATTACCGGCATTTACACCGGGGACGATTATCTCACAAACGAAGAGTGGGCGAGAACCAACTTTATACCTGTTAGTCCTTCACCCACTATTAATGCTATAGGAATGAAGCTACTCGAACAAAATCCCGACCAGGTATTCCTGTTATAGACTACTTCTTCAAATCTTTAGATTCTTCCTCAACAGTTGACGTACCATCTGTTGATGCTTCAGGAAGTTCTTCCGGCTCTGACTGCTCTAAGACCGGTGCCTTTTCTATTTTAAACTCTAAAGTCTCACCAGTAAGATCAATGTGAATGGTATCTCCTTCGGTAATTTCTTTAGATATAATCTTCTCTGCCAATGGATCCTCAATCAGCTTCTGAAGAGCACGAGCTAAAGGTCGAGCACCAAAAGCTTCGTCAAATCCCTCATCCGCGACAAAATCTTTCGCTTTATCACTTAGGTTGATGTGGTACCCTAAATCTTTGATACGCCCGAAAAGACTGCGCAATTCAATATCTATAATGCGATGAATATCCTCTCTCGATAATGAGTTGAACAAGACAACATCGTCAATCCTATTTAAGAATTCTGGAGCAAAGGCCTTCTTAAGAGCTCCTTGAATTACACTGTTCTCAAGGTCCGATTTGCGTTGTTCACGTGCAGAGGTGCCAAATCCAACCCCGGTACCAAAGTCTTTCAACTGCCGACTACCTAGATTCGAAGTCATGATGATGATGGTGTTCTTAAAATCAACACGGCGCCCCAGACTATCAGTGATTTGACCATCGTCCAATGCTTGTAGTAACAAATTGAAAACGTCTGGATGTGCTTTCTCTATCTCGTCTAAGAGAATTACCGAATAAGGTTTACGGCGTACTCTTTCAGTTAATTGGCCGCCTTCTTCATATCCAACATATCCTGGAGGCGCTCCTACCAAACGGCTGATCGCAAATTTCTCCATGTATTCACTCATGTCGATGCGAATCATGTTGTCCTCACTATCAAAAAGTAACTTTGTCAATTCTTTAGCGAGCTGGGTTTTACCCACACCTGTCGGACCTAAAAATATAAATGACCCTATCGGTTTGTTAGGATCTTTAAGACCTGCTCTGTTCCGTTGTATGGCGCGTACGATCTTCTTTACAGCTTCGTCTTGACCAATGACGTTTGAGCGCAATTGATCCTCCATTTGCGAGAGTTTCTCAAGCTCCTGCTGTGCGACACGTTGAACCGGTACACCAGTCATCATTGCGACAACTTCAGCCACTTCTGGCTCATCCACTGTCTTTTTGTTCAATTTAATACTGGCCTCCCAGGCTTCACGAGCACTTTCTAATTGTGCTTCAATCTTCTTTTCATCGTCCCTAAGGCGTGCAGCTTCTTCGTAACGCTGGCTTTTCACAACCGCTATTTTCTCTGCCTTGATCGCTTCTAGTTTCGCTTCGAGCTGGGTGATGTCATCCGGTACCTCAATATTAGTAATGTGAACGCGCGAACCTGCTTCATCAAGTGCATCGATTGCTTTGTCCGGTAGGTGCCGATCACTGATATAGCGTTGCGTTAAACGCACGCACGCTTCAATAGCATCCGAGGTGTAGTGCACGTTGTGATGCTCTTCGTATTTATCCTTAATGTTGTTCAAAATCTGAACGGTCTCTTCAGGCGATGTAGGATCTACAGTCACCTTCTGGAATCTGCGCTCCAAGGCACCATCTTTTTCAATGAATTGACGGTATTCATCCAACGTCGTCGCACCAATACATTGAATCTCACCGCGAGCTAGAGCAGGCTTAAACATATTTGAAGCGTCTAAACTTCCAGTTGCTCCTCCAGCGCCCACGATCGTGTGTAATTCATCAATAAATAAGATGATATCGTCGTTCTTTTCTAATTCGTTCATTAGCGCCTTCATACGCTCTTCAAACTGACCGCGGTATTTTGTACCGGCAACTAGACTAGCAAGATCTAAACTCACGACTCGCTTATCGAACAAAACGCGACTTACTTGCTTGTCCACGATACGTAGAGCTAATCCTTCAGCGATAGCACTTTTACCTACACCAGGCTCACCAATGAGTAGGGGGTTGTTCTTCTTGCGTCTACTTAGAATTTGAGAAACTCGCTCAATCTCTTTCTCCCGACCGACTACCGGATCTAATTTCCCTTGGGCCGCAGATTTCGTTAAGTCCTTCCCAAAATTATCGAGAACTGGCGTTTTACTTTTTTCTTTACCTCTTTCGCGTTGGGGCGATTTCCGCGCCCCACCTGCACGACTTGCGTCGTCCATATTATCTTCATCATAACTCATTGAAGGGGAGGTCAGATCTGTATCGTCAGCATCCAAACCGCGATCCGTTTCAATATAGTTGCTCTGGTATTCACTTTTAACAGCATCGTAACTAGCCCCTAATTGACCCATGATACCACTAATAGGATCGTTGTCGTTTCGCAATATGCACAACAATAAATGCGGGGTACGAATCACTGGACTTTGAAACAGTTTTGCTTCCAAAAAGGTGGTTTTTAACGCTTTCTCGGCTTGACGGGTCAGCGGCAGGTTTTTACCACTAACCTGAGTGTTTGTAGCATAAGGCGCGGCTACCTGCTCAATTTTACTACGAATTTGTTTGAGGTCTAAACCTAAATCTTTCAAGATTTGAATGGCAGTTCCATCGCCGTCTCTTAAAATACCGAGCAAAAGATGCTCCGTTCCTATATAATCATGGCCTAGACGCAGTGCTTCTTCCTTACTAAAGGTGATCACATCTCTCACTCTGGGGCTAAAGTTCTCTTCCATAATTGTTGTTTTGTGGTACGTTACTCTAAGAACACAATACGTGCCAAAGGGTTCTATTCAAATCTAAATGGTCTTTTCGGCAGTTCACAGGGTACAATTCAAAGGTTTGTTAACATTCGAATGTGGATAAATGCCTTAAGTAAACCGGGAGCCGATGGGACTTTAGGGGCTTCAAAAAGCTATATTTGAAAATTACGAAAAAACCCGGCTTCGGCCGCACTAAATACTGACAATATGGCGCAGGGAGAACGCATTATTCCCGTAAATATTGAGGAGCAAATGAAAAGCTCCTACATCGATTATTCGATGTCGGTCATCGTTTCTCGTGCACTTCCAGACGTGCGTGATGGATTAAAACCCGTTCACCGTCGAGTCCTATACGGAATGCATGATATGGGTGTTACCAGCTCGAAATCCTATAAAAAATCTGCAAGAATCGTGGGGGATGTACTGGGTAAGTACCATCCTCATGGCGATAGCTCGGTATACGACACTATGGTGCGTATGGCACAGGACTGGTCCTTACGATACACTCTCGTTGATGGTCAAGGTAACTTTGGTTCTGTTGATGGAGATAGCCCAGCAGCAATGCGTTATACGGAAGTTCGTATGCGAAAGATTGCGGAGGAGATGCTTTCTGACATCGATAAAGACACCGTAGATTGGCAGTTAAACTTTGATGATTCCTTAAAGGAGCCAACAGTGCTTCCTACTCGTATCCCAGGTTTGCTCGTAAATGGTGCTTCGGGTATTGCTGTTGGTATGGCGACTAATATGCCACCGCACAACCTCACTGAGAGTATCAACGCTATCAACGCATACATTGATAACGATGCGATAGAGATTGATGAGTTAATGAAGCACATCAGTGCACCAGATTTCCCAACGGGAGGGACCATATACGGTTATGAAGGTGTAAAAGATGCATTCCACACAGGTAGAGGACGTATAGTCCTTCGTGGAAAAGCTACGATTGAAGAAGTACGTGGCCGCGAATGTATTATTGTAACGGAAATCCCATACCAGGTCAATAAGGCCGAAATGATCAAAAAGACCGCAGAATTGGTCAACGATAAAAAAATCGAAGGTATCTCAGATATCCGCGATGAAAGTGATCGTAAAGGTATGCGCGTAGTTTACGTCTTAAAGCGCGATGCTGTACCAAACGTAGTCCTTAACAAACTATACAAATTCACACAGCTTCAAAGCTCGTTTTCTGTGAACAACATTGCACTGGTCAATGGTCGTCCGGAAATGCTGAATTTGAGAGATATGGTAAAACACTTTGTGGCCCACCGCCACGAGGTAGTTGTTCGCCGCACAGAGTATGAACTTCGTCAGGCAGAAAAACGTGCACACGTTCTTGAAGGCTTGCTTATTGCGATCGACAATCTCGATGCTGTTATTAAGCTTATTCGTGCATCTGCCACGGTAGATGAAGCTAAGTCAGGCTTAATGACTGAATTCAAACTTTCGGATGTCCAGGCGAAAGCCATCCTAGAGATGCGTCTTCAAAAGTTGACGGGTCTCGAACGTGATAAGATCAAGGCAGAGTATGAAGATCTGATGAAGACTATTGAATACTTAAAAAGTATTCTAGGCGACAGAGTCCTGAGAATGGAAATCATCAAAGATGAACTTCTCGAGATTAAAGAGAAGTACGGCGATGAGCGCAGAACAGCCATTGAATTTGCAGGTGGCGATGTGAGTATTGAAGATATGATCCCTGATTCTGAAGTCGTCATTACTATTTCGCATGCAGGCTACATTAAGCGCACACCACTCACTGAATACAAAAAACAGAACAGAGGAGGCGTTGGTACAAAAGCTGCTAGTACTCGAGATAAGGACTTCATAGAACACGTATATGTAGCCACGAACCATCAATACATGCTCTTCTTCACTGAGCAGGGAAGGTGTTTCTGGATGCGAGTGTACGAAATTCCGGAAGGTAGCCGTCAAAGCAAGGGTAGAGCTATTCAGAATTTGATTAATCTGCCTCAGGACGATAAAGTATTGGCGTTCATTAACGTACTCAACCTCAAAGATGAAGACTACATCAACAACCACCATATTGTGATGTGTACTAAGAAGGGTGTGATAAAGAAAACGTCCTTAGAGGCGTATAGCCGTCCTCGTGTCAATGGTATTAATGCAATTACTATACGCGAAGGGGATACCTTGCTTGAAGCCAAACTCACTAATGGCGAGCAAGACATCATGCTTGCTGTACGCAGCGGTAAAGCAATTCGCTTCCCAGAGACAAAGGTTCGCTCTATGGGCCGCAGCGCTTCTGGTGTAAGAGCCATTACTGTAGATCATGAAAACGACGAAGTTGTTGGAATGATTGTAGTGAAAGAAGGCGACGGATTTGACGTCATGGTCGTGAGCGAAGCTGGCTACGGTAAGCGTTCTTCTCTTGAGGATTACCGGATTACCAATCGCGGTGGCAAAGGTGTCAAAACCATTACTGTTACAGAAAAGACCGGCGAATTGGTCTCGCTTAAAGCGGTCACAGACGAAGATGATTTGATGATCATTACGAAGAAAGGTACTATGATCCGCATGGGTGTAAATACGTTGAGAGTAATGGGTCGAGCTACACAAGGTGTCCGATTAATCAACCTTCGTAAAGGCGATGAAATTGCTTCAATTGCGAAAGTTCCAGCTTCTGAGGAAGAAGAGGAACTGCTTGATGCGGAAGGAAATGTAATCGTGGCCGCAGAAGGAGAGGAGGGTGCAACGGCACCGGAAGCTCCAACTGAAAGCGAAGATTAATACCAGTATTTTGAACCATGGCGCGGTGTTTGTTCTTTTAGAGACACTTACATTTGTGAGCCTATTTAAAAATTGAAACTAAAGACAATGAAAAAAGTACTCGTCGCCTTAACGATGACCATGACATTAGGACTTTCTGCTCAAGAAGCTCCTAAAGTTACCAGTGCAATCATCGCATTAAGAGGCAATGAATTGGTAGAAGCGAAAGGCTTCATAGATGAAGCAACTGACATCATCGCTAGTAAGAACCAAGCTGAGATTAAAGAAAAAATCTTATCGAAGTTTTACTACAACAAATCTTTAATTTATTCTAAGATTGCTGCTTCTCCTGATGCTGCTACTAAAGCGCTCGACGAAAATGCAAATGATGTAGCTGCGCAAAGTATTTTGGATTTAATCAAGTTTGAATCTGCAGCGAAAAAGCAGCCTTACACTGATGATGCCATTCAAAACATTCCTAACATTGCTTACAACTACCTTATTGAGGCAAGCGCTGCTTACGAGTCGGGAGATTATGAAGGCGCTTACCATGGTTACATGAGTGCTTTTGAGCTGAAGAAAAATGAGCTTCTAGGTGAGTTTTCTAGTCTCGATACAGGATTGTTATTCAATGCCGGTATCATCGCTGGGCAATCAGGTAACATAGAAGCGAGTGTAGAAGCATTCCGCAGCTGTTTAGATTTAGGATATAAAGGCATTACCTATACGGCTACTTACGTAACAAGCGGTGCACCCCAGCAATATCCAAATAAGACTGCTATGGAGAAGGATTTAGAACTTGGTTTAGCCACTGATCCTGTAGTAGGTGATGATGTTCGTCCTAGTGTTTATATCAGCTTAATCAATGCTTACAAAAAGTTAGAGGACGAAGAGAATTATACACTCACCTTGAGCGAAGCAAGAGCAAATTACCCTGAGAATAAGGATTTACTTGACATTCAGTTGCAGTCTTTCCTCGACAATAAGGATTATGACGGTGCATTAGCCAACCTTGATGAAGCGATTGAAAAGAATCCTACTAAAGGAATTTACCATTTTGTGAAAGGAAATATTTTACAAACTGAGTTGAAAGATTTAGATGCGGCGCTAACTGAATACAAGCGTGCGGTAGAATTGGATTCGACGTTGAGCGATGCAATGTATATGTGTGGCTTAGTTTACATTGATCGTGCGAATGAGATTACTGAACAGATGAATAACCTAGGTTTAAATGAAACGCGTAAATACAATGCGTTAAAGGACAAGCAAAAAGGTGTTTTCGAAGAAAGTCTGCAGTATTTCGAAAAGTCGTACGAAATGAATCCTAACGATATGGATATTGTTCGTGCACTCATGGAGGTTTACAGAAAAGTAGGTGACTACCAGAAGTCTATGGACATGAAAGCGGTCATAGAGTCTGCAGGCGAATAGCACAATCAAATAAACACAGGAGAACCTCAGTATAGACTACTGGGGTTTTCTTTTGCCTTTTTTATATTTAGGTTATAATATATATTATGTTAAATAGTGTTTTAGTAAAATAGGCATGCTACCCTGTTATAGGTTTTGAGCCACGTTTCATTGTACCCTTAGTCTTACTGTAATTATCCTTTGAACGGGCCATTTGATCCTCGTAACGCGGATCCGGAATAACAGCCAGCTTATACAAAGCCGAAGCCTCAATGCTGTAAAAGCCAAATTCTTCAACTACACGGCCTTGAACCTTGTAAAGTCCTTTACCGCGGAATGGAAATTGAGCGGCAATGTTTGGAAAATGTACGCTATCAAGAAAATCACCGTTCTGATCTATGAATGTGGCAAAATTCATACGGTCCCCTTTTTGCGTCTTCGTATCCTTAACCGTAACCAGGTATCCGTAGCCAATCACAAAATGTCCTAGCTTCTCTGGCAATTCTATGGCTGTAGTCCCTTGATCCATAGGTTCATCTGCTAATAAAAACGGATCAGCTAATGGGAATCCTAGCAATTCTATTTCATCGAAAGCCCGCTCTAATGCAGATTGCTCTAACAGCGGAACCTTATAGTCGTGTGAACTGACCGTTCCTTTAAACAGACTGGGCGACGCAGCGGGCACAGCGGACTGTTTATGTCCCTTTAACATGTGGTGCGCTTCCCACAATAACGTTTGTTTAGCAATACCTGTAAACCTAAAGGCGCCTATTCTAATGAGTAGTGTTAACTGTTCGATGCCAATGGAAACGCGGTCTATAAAGTCTGTAAGATTATGAAAAGGGCCTCCCTCCTGTCTTTCTCGACCTATGGTCACTCCTACGGTCTCATCTAAGCCGTGCAGCAAAACAAACCCCAAATAAATTATGGTTCCGCGAATGACCGTAGGGTAATCGCCCTGCTGTACACACGGAGCTTCCACTATTCCGCCAAGTTTTCTGGCCTCGTGTACATAAAACTCAGTACTGTAAAAACCGCCAAAGTTATTGATGACAGCCACCATGTACTCCAGAGGATAATGTGCTTTCAAATAGAGGCTTTGATAACTTTCAACAGCATAAGAAGCACTGTGTCCCTTAGCAAAAGCGTAGCCTGCAAAACTTTCTATTTGACGCCAAATATCTTGTGCCAATTCAGAACCATACCCGCGCGCTTCACAGTTTTTAAAATACTGATTTTCAACACGTTTAAACTCTTCTCTTGAACGAAATTTACCAGACATGCCACGGCGTAACACATCGGCTTCGCCTAAGGACAAACCGGCAAAATAATGGGCCACTTTAATCACATCTTCTTGGTATACCATCACCCCAAACGTATCTGGCATGATATCAAGTAATACAGGATGTGCATCTTGACGCCGCTTCGGATCTGTAAAGCGCAATATATATTCGCGCATCATACCGCTGTTACTAACCCCTGGCCGAATAATGGAGCTTGCCGCTACTAAACCTAAGTATGTATCCACCTTTAATTTCTTAAGCAGCATACGCATCGCGGGCGATTCGACGTAAAAACAGCCCATAGCCCTACCATCGCGCAAAATAGATTTGATTTTCTCATCCTGCTTGAATGCCTGTAAGTTTCGGATGTCTAAGAGTATATCTTCTGGTTTGTTTTTATGGACGATGTGTAATGCATCTTGAATTTTTGAGAGCCCGCGTTGACTAAGGATGTCGAATTTATGAAGTCCAATATCTTCTGCTACAACCATATCAAATTGCGTTGTTGCAAAGCCTTTAGGCGGTAAAAAAGTCCCAGTATGGTAATGTATACTCTTTTCAGCGATCAAAATTCCTCCAGCATGAATACTTAAATGACTTGGGAATCCCTGTATATAAGTACTGTAGCGTAGTACGAGGTGACCCAATTGATCCAATTCATTACTACTAAACTTCCCCCTACTCAATTTATCGATCTCATGTTTAGGCAGACCAAACACCTTCCCTAGTTCACGAACTACCGCACGGTATTGAAACGTGTTGTAGGTTGCTAATAGCGCGGTGTGCGGAAAGCGTTTAAAGATGTATTGGGTAATATCGTCTCGATCACGCCAGGAAAAATCAAGATCAAAATCTGGAGGAGATGTCCGGTACAGGTTGATGAAACGCTCAAAATACAAATCCAATTCAATGGGGTCTACATCGGTTATTTTCAACAAATAAGCGATAATACTATTTGCTCCACTCCCACGCCCAACGTAGAAGTATCCGCGTTTTTGAGCATAGTTTACAATGTCCCAATTGATCAAGAAGTAGGATACAAAGTTCTTCTTTGCAATCAGTTCCAGCTCTTTCTCAATACGCTCCTTTACTTTGAAATCTACCGTTGGATAACGATAAGGTATACCGTCGTAAGCCAATTTTTTAAGCAGGCGTAAATCCTTCTGTTTTGAACCGGTATAGGTCTGTAAGTTCAGTGAGGCTTCATCTGGCAACAAGACATTACAGTCCTCTAGTACTTGCTGAGCCTGGCGTAGTAAGTACGGTACTTCAACATAGGCACTCCGTAATTCATCGTTAGACAGGTACCGATCGTCTTCTTTCGCTTGTTTGTCCTTTGAGAGTTTGCTCAGCAAGGTATTTTCATCAATTGCACGCAGTAAGCGATGTGCATTGTGGTCTCGCTTTCCCCTAAAAGTTGCCGTAGGCATCGCAATGAGTTTATGTTGACGATGAATATGCGGCGAAAGATGTAGGAAGCGCAACTGGTCTACCCCTACTCCTATAAGTTCGTTTGGTGCTAGTGGCGTATTGGGCGGAAGACTTTCTAAAGGATAAATGATCCAGGCGTCTTTAAGTGCTGCGACTGGAGCGCGCGATGAAAAGCGCTGCTTTCGATGGAGATGTTCTGATAGGTGATCATTGATCTGGCGAAAGCCTTCCCAATTTTTAGCCAATGCCACATAACAGGGTGTTATTCCATTTCGGAAATCTACTCCAATGACCGCACGCTTTTTAGCGTGATTGCGTAAAAGGTAGAGCACGGTCATGCATGCCGAAGTGTTATTAATATCAGTGATAGCCATCGTGGTCCATGGCTCGCTTTCGAAGAAAGCGAGCCACTCTTTGGGCGAAAGCACCCCGTAACGCAAGCTGTAATAACTGTGCGAGTTCACTAACATCTCTTCTGTTTTTTTTTCTAGAAACCTAAATCCAACTTGCGTTGACGTGCCTGAGTCATACCCATTCCTTGTAGGCCAAGGTGGGTGTGAATTTCATAATCGTATTCTGCAACCAAACGTTCTCCAATGGGCCTAAGTAATTCAGGTCCGTTGCTACTGGAATTTTTTATTGCCGCTGCTATTGGATAAGCATTAAGTTCTTCAGCAGGATATGGGGAAAGTAAATCCGTTACCTCTGCTAATGGCGTCGTAGGGTCTAACCAAATAGATTCATCTTCTTCATTGAGAATTACAGGTGATCGGTGATGATCGATAGTAGCTGTGATCTTATTGCTCACCGTTGTAATAATCGCAAAACTATCCACCATCTCGCCGGTATCTGGGTTTACCCAGGTATCGTATAATCCTGCGAAAGCGAAAGGAGCTCCATCCCTTTTATAAATGACGTACGGTTTTGACAAACGCTCTTTTTGTGGTCCCTCTATAAATCCATCTGCCAGTACTAGACAGCGTTTAGAGCGAATACTCTGGCGGAAGGCCGGCTTTACCGTAATACCCTTTGCACCGCGATACGTAGGATTGTTTTCTTTGTTGTGATCCCCTTCTGAACGAGCATTAAAAAGGTAAAATGGTTTCTTCGCCCAATACGGAGTAAATCCAAACTGGTAATGCTTTATACGGTCGGAATATTCCTGTGTAATCACAGGTGCCAATGTTCCTATACCAATATTAGTATTTGGTGTAAAGAGTTCTGGACGCTCTACGAGCGCACTGAACCGCTTCTCTACGGCCTTTACTTTGCTAATAGCTACATATCTACCACACATATTCTCTATTTATCTACGTTTACTGATGTCTGTTTGCTAAAAGTGGTGGTGGCTCACCGTTAAACGGATTTGTCCTTCCTATGGTTTTAGCACCTAGAGAAACGGCACGCAACACTGAACGGTCGCCAAAGCGTTGTCGTATATGGTCCATGGCACTGTAGAGTTTACTGAGCTCCTCGCTCTCTTCAAACAAATTCATCTGGTACCCACCGCCTACTAAATGGGAGAAACGAACACCCACCAAACGAACGAGTAATCTACGTTCAAAGAGTTTTTGAAAAAGCTCCTTGACTTTAGGAATGAGAAGGTGGTCTGCCGCTGTATATGGTATACGCGCCTGAAGCGTATGGGTATTAAAGTCTGAATACCTGATTTTAACAGTAATACAAGAAGTAAGCTTATCCCCACGACGCAGCTGATAAGCAAGATTCTCCGTCATAGCGACAATAATTCCTTCAAGTTTAACCACATCTATGGTGTCCTTAGCAAAAGTGCGTTCTGTTGAAATACTCTTGCGCTCTTGATAAGGGACAACCGGGCTTTGATCAACGCCCTGAGCCTTATGCCAAATCACAGCACCGTGCTTACCCATAACACTTTGCATCATCTCCAATGGCATTTCTTGCAACGTTTGAATACGACGCACCCCCAGATTTCGAAGAGTCTGATAGGTCTTCTCACCCACCATGGGAATCTTACGAACCGATAAAGGTGCTAGAAATGGACGCTCCAGCCCTTTTTTAACGAAAATCTTGTTGTTTGGCTTCGCTTCCCCTGTAGCGACCTTACTAACCGTTTTATTTAAGGACAAACCAAAACTAATGGGTAATCCTGTTTCATTAATTACACGGTCTCTTAGTTCACTGGCAAATTTGAAGTTTCCAAAAAAACGATCCATACCTGTGAGGTCGACAAAAAATTCATCTACTGATGTCTTCTCATAGACAGGTACTTCTTCTTTAATGACATCCGTTACTAAGTTTGAGAATTTACTGTAGTTCGCTGAATTTCCTCGAATGATAATGGCCTCAGGGCAAAGAGAGCGAGCCATACGCATGGGCATAGCAGAATGTACTCCGAACTTCCTCGTCTCATAACTACACGCTGCAACTACCCCACGATCACCTGTCCCTCCAATGAGTATAGGCTTACCGTTTAAGCGGCTATCCATCAGCCGCTCAACGGAAACGAAGAACGTATCAAGATCCATATGTAGGATGGAACGATCCATGAATTCAGAGGTATTTAGTTAAGTAAGGACCTACCACAGGCACTTCGAGCGGCTCTAAGGCCGCTCAAAAACACAATTGGATGAAGTTCTTTTTAAGCGTTAATTAGTTGTCCTTAAGATGATTCATCTCTTTTTTGAGGTCTGCCATCATATGCATGATCTGAGACATTTCCTGGCCTGTGCCTGCTGCTGGGAGTTCAAAACTAGTATAACCAACCGCTTTCCATACCTCTACTAAGCGGTCTACAGGAACAGTATAGGGTGCAAACTGTGGATTATCCGATTTCAGCATTAATTCACCAATGTGAAGGTTATTAATGACACGCTTGTAAACAACACCTTCGTCTTTCGTAATCAAAACATGACACTCATCATTACGAATAGATTTCCAATCTTGGATATATTCTGTAATGACGTACGATCCAGGCTTGATAGGAAGCATACTCTCCCCTCTAATTTGAAACACTCTATAAGTGCGATCCTGGGGTAGTTCAGGAAAGGGCATGGAAAAACGCGGTAATGCACCAATATAATCGGCATCACCATAGCCACTAAGATACCCTGCAGAAGCTTTGACAGGAACTAACGTTCCTAGCTCTCTCTCATCTGTACCGTCAACTACAACTGGTAATATACGTAACTGAGCACCACTGATATCTGCTTTAGGGATACTGCTCGATCCCGAAAGATCCTTATTGACAAAATCGTCCAAGCGTACCTGAAAGTAAGCAGCTAGATGCTGTAGCGTATGCAGACGGGGCTCTGCCCTACCTTCTTCATACGCTCCTATCATGGCGCGTTTCACACCAATTTTAGTAGCCAGTTGCTCCTGTGTGAGCGCCTCCTTCTTACGAAGGAACTTAAGGTTGTTTTTTACGTAATTCATAAGGCCGTATCTTTAGTACGTCAACAAAAGCAAGAGAATGTTTTTCATTGACTATGCTAATTTAGTTAGAATTCTAATATTTTCATCATTACTGATGCTAATTTTTTTTGCACGTGGATTTAGAGTACGCCTTAAATGAAATAGATAGCGCTAAAGAATGGCATTACGCGCCTCTAGTAGCAGAAGGATTAGAAAATCCCATAGCACTTAATGCTATTATCAAACGGGCCTTTAACGGTACTAAGAAAGAGCGGATGCGCGGCTGTTGGATACTGCACCATATTAGCGACACCAGGCCTGAACTCTTTTACAAGAAGGAACGGGAAATGATTGCCCAATTGGACCAAATGAAGACTGACGCCGAGGCGAGATTTATTCTACGCTATTATTCAAAATACCAACTTCCTAGGCACGATGAGCGCGAAGGCCAATTGCTCGATTTTAGTTTCGATGCCATTATTGCGCCCAGTCAAGCCGCAGCACCCAGAGTATACGCAATGAGTATTGTACATAGGATGGTAAAAAAGTACCCGGAACTGGCATCAGAATTGGCACAAAGTATAGAAATGGCTTGTGAACACGGTACACCTGGCATGAAAAGTCGGGGCGGTAAAATTCTAAAAGACCTCGCTAAAAAAGGCCTACTCTAAAGGATAGCCCGCCATGGCATTTCCTGCCAGAAAACCGCCGGTCCAAGCCGCTTGAAAATTGAATCCTCCTGTGATTCCATCAATATCTAGAATTTCGCCGGCAAAATAGAGGTTCGTACAAACCCGAGAACTGAATGACTTAAAGTCGACATCGCGAAGATCTACCCCACCTGCCGTTACAAACTCATCCTTAAAAGTACTCTTCCCGGAAATTTGGAATACAGCGCAACACAGCTCGGAAACTAAATGCTTAAGATCTTTTCCTGACAGATCGCCCCAAGTCGCTGTACTTTTTATACCAGCACCGGCAACCATTGACTTCCAAAGACGAAGTGGAATACCATAATGTGCATGGTTTCCGATTCTTTTTTTACCGCTATGCTTCTTTTCTTCATTGAAATCTGCCAGCACCTCATCTTCATCACGACCTATCCAATTAATCATAATTGGGAAACGATAGAAACGATCATTAAGCTCTCTCGCTCCCCAGGCGCTAAGACGCAGGATTGCTGGCCCAGAAAATCCCCAATGCGTAATAAGTAGTGGACCAGATGCCTCAAGATCAGAAGCGGCAACTTGAACGGTTGCATTCGGAACACTAATGCCACTTAACCCTTTAATGCGCTCGTCTTTGCTGTTAAAAGTGAATAAAGAAGGTACTGCAGGAATTATTTTATGTCCTAATTTTTTCAAGATATCCCAAATAGCTTTTGAAGAACCAGCACCTATCATTAACTGGTCCGTAACATAGGTTTGTCCGTGTAGGGTAAGTACTTCCCAACGTTCATCTTCACGCTGAGTAAATGACTTAACACCAGAACTTGTATGCACCTTAATGCCAGTAGCATCCGCAATCTCCTTAAGGCAATCTGCAATGGTTGCAGAAGAATCTGTAACCGGAAAAACGCGGTTATCGGGTTCAATTTTCAACTCTACTCCCCGATCGGCAAACCACTCCATGGTATCGCCAGGCTGGAATTTATGAAACGGCCCCAACAATTCTTTCTCACCTCTAGGGTAATGTAAAACCAATTCACGTGGATCAAAACAAGCATTAGTCACATTACAACGGCCGCCACCAGAGATTAATACTTTCCCTAAAACATCTTTTCCTTTTTCAAGAATGACAATGTTTGCCTCCGGTTGTGCCTCTGCACATGCTATGGCTGCGAAATACCCGGCAGCTCCTCCTCCAATAATGATTACCTGTTCTGACACATCTCAAAATTACGATAAAGTGATGCATAAATTCGATGTTTCAAAAATAACATTTACCTACATTTGAAAACAAAACGATCGCAATATGAACCTAAGAGAAGCACTAGAAGAGTCCCTTCGTAAGCGCCCATTTATCGAGGAGGCCCTTAGCGAAGATTTGATCAATCTTAGTTCGCTAGCCCGCATGATAAAAGGAGATATTGAGCAACTTACTGGTAAGGAGATCAAAGAAAGTGCTGTGGTCATGGCTATTCGGAGACGAGAGCCGCGGCTTCAATTTAAAATGCAGCATAAACTGCAGCAGTTTATCGGCACATTAGGCGATATCATCGTTCGCTCGAATTTAGTGGCTTATACCTACAAGAAAACGCCGTCATTACCCTCGAAACAGGCGCAATTCATATCCTATATTGCGGAGCTACAAAGTGGTTTTCACAGCTTCACAGGCGGCATGGAAGAAACTACAGTAGTCGTTAGTGAAGATTACACGATTGCACTAGAAAAAGCGATGACCGGTGAAAAATTAATAGATCAAACGAATGATTTAAGCTCTATAACTCTTCGTTTACCCGATAGCAGCTCAAAGGTGATCGGTCTCTATTACTTTTTCTTCAAGCATATCGCCTCTGCAGGCGTTCCCATTAAAGAAATTATCTCCACCACTAATGAAGCTACCTTCATTGTTCACAACAAAGATGTCAATGCTGCATTCGCGATAATTAATACTATCAAGAAGCCATTGTAGAAAACCTTTTGTTATTCACAATATTTGCGAATAAGATGTAAGCTTGCCAGTTTAATTGGACTAATCTTAAAACCATAATTATGGAAAATCATGTTCAATTAATTGGGAATCTAGGAATGACTCCAGAATCCAAACAAATCAACAACACGCTCCGCACCTCTTTCAGCCTGGCCACGAACACGGTATATAAAGATGCTGAGGGCTCTAAAAAGACCATGACCGATTGGCACAATGTCGTTGCCTGGGGTAAACTAGCGCAAACTATGAATGAGTACCTTAAAAAAGGTGACAAGGTGGGTATCGCTGGTAGATTGGTTACGCGCAGCTATGAAGACACGGGGGGACAGAAAAAGTACTTTACTGAAGTCGTGGCTAAGGATCTACTTTTGCTTAGTAAAAAGCCAGCAGACGTTTAACTAATGTGGTACTCCCCAGCATAGCTGTTGGGGAGTTTATCCTACTATTAATCCATTTTCAAAAACCACTGTTCCCAAGACCGCTGTTATGGGCTGCCCGAGTACTAAAGGTGCAGATAAGGCCATTGCCGTACCATCACTCTCTTTCATGCGTGGACGGGATGCTAAATCACCTAATTCATCCACCATGTAATACATCCCTTGCGCATGACCGTTTACATAATAAACTCTTTTGATAGCAACATCTACACGCATTCGAGCATATAAAACACCCGTGAACACCCATTCTAATAAGCCTTTTTTATTCTTTGGTAATTCATCATAAACCGCGGACGGAGTATCATCCGATTTCAACAATGCAACCATGGCGTTCAATCCAAATAAACGTGCCTTCATGCGCTCAAAATCGTCAATACTGACACCGCTTTCGAAAAGTACATTAGGAATGCCTTGGGCCATAAGGTAATCCCCTACTGCCGTTGGATAAAATTCATCGCTGTAGCGTCCAATTCCATTCAATGGCATCTGCAATGAACTTAAGGCATTACCGACACGATTCATTAATGCTCGACGCACGGGGGTAATTTCCCTAGATTCGTTAGAAGAAGGTACTAGGAATGATGTATGGGCAGGCTCATTATTTACATGAAAAATTGATCGCTGATCGTGGAGGTTGAAACACAACTCAGGTGAATTCATCTTAATCCATCCAATGAGCTTTGCGCTTTCAATGGTTTGAAAGGCTCGGAAATCTCGATTCAAATCTATGGAGAGCCCGTTTCGACGAGTAAACCGAACATATGCATCAGGATTAATAACCGGTATGATATGTATGGAGTAGTCACTTAAATCCATTTTATTCCGCGTATAGAGATCTATGAGCGAAAGCAACATGAATACACCTGTAGTCTCGTTACCATGCATGCCGGCCCACATGCAAATGCTACGCGAACCCGTACCTAAGGTTGTATTCAAAATGGGACGTTCCTCAGAAGAATAACCGATAATTTCCCAATTAAACGCCGTCAACAATTCGTTGTATGGCATATACCACTGGTTATCAGATAAATATTTAGAATCGGAGGCTTGGAACATTCCCGTAATTTTAAAGGTGAAGTTAACGCACAAACGCGAATTGCTCATCTATTATCTACGTGCTATGAAAAAAATCACTATCGCTTGTCTCACGATGCTAATGCTCAACTCTGCTTGCACCCAAGAAGAACAGGTGCTCAACATTGGTTTCGGAAGCTGTAATGAACCGGATCAAACCCAACATCTACTACCTACGCTCAACAAAGCGCTAGATAGTCTAGATCATTTCATTTGGCTTGGAGATAATATTTATCTTAATAATGAGCAATGGAACAGCTATGATAGCACAATGGCCAGATATAAGTCTGTTTTTGGTCAGCCTGTATTTCAAGACCTATTGAGCAAAAGCAATCATTTAGCGATATGGGACGATCATGATGCAGGCCCAAACGATTGCGATCTATCTACTTTTTCGGGCTTTTCAACTACGATGAGGGCATTTAAAGACTTCTGGAAACCTGATTATCCACAGCCCAATACGCACAGCTATTACGGTCGAACCACTGCTGCAGGGGGTCTAGTAGATATCTATCTCCTCGACAATCGCAGCTTTAGAACTCATAAAGATGCATCTAATGCTACCGTTTTCGGTGTTGAACAGTTGAATTGGTTCCACAGTACACTGAGCCATTCAACAGCTAAAGTGCACATCATTTGTATGGGAGGACAGCTGTTAAATACTGCTGAGGTATTTGAGAATATGAGTAATTACCCTAAAGAACGTGCCTTACTGTTGAAATGGCTCTCCAAATCGCCAGGAAAGCCCATTGTATTAACGGGCGATCGCCACAGCGGTGAAATCAATAAAATGGTGATTGACGGTAAGTCTATCATTGAAGTATGCGCCTCACCACTTACGGCTAATGCGCATCCCCACCACTACGAAAATAACAGCACCCGAATACACGAGAAGACAACCGATACACAACATTATGGGATGTTACAATTGAAACTTCTCGATGCAGATCAAGTACGCTTGCAAACAGGGCTCTATGATTCAAACGGAACGGTCCTGTTTTCGCATCGTGAAACACTATAATTTATAGGCACAAATATCTATACATCAGTATTTTAAGTCCTTTTTAATAAAGTTTCACTTTTCATAATTATCGTTGGAACGATCTGAGGGTTGTTTCCCGAAATAACAACTGTAACACCTTGTTTCATATGTTGCAAATTTATTACATTTGTAACTATGGAAGCGATTGTACAACGTTTAAAAGCCTATATGGAACTTGAAGGGCATACACCTTCTAGCATGGCAAATGCGCTTGGAATGAACCGATCTACTCTAGTACATATTCTTAACGGGAGGAACAAACCTAACCTCCAACTCATACAAAAATTGTGTGCTTTTGATGACGACCTAGACCTTCGTTATATACTTACAGGAGCTCGGTCGAAAAAGAATAACACCGTCCCTCTCGAAGCGGTTCGCGCTAAACCCATCGCAGTACCAGTCCCTTCCCCCACCCCTTCTCAAGAGACAAAACAGAAATTGTTGGTATTAAATCCCAATGGAACATGGGAAACCTATACCAAAGAAGCGTAAGTCAACGTATATTTGTGCAGAATTCACAGAGATTATGACAGCAAAGAATAAGGTATTAATCGGACTCGTTATCGCAGCGCTCATTTCGCGCATTGCGCCACATTACCCTAATTTCACTGCTATGGGCGCTCTAGCGTTCATGGGCGCGCATCAGAACAAAAGTCTTTTCAAGCTTTTGGCGTTGACTTTTGGTGTTCTAATGGTCACTGACGTATTCATCAATAACCTAATCTACCCCTCAGGATCCTTCGTCTTGATGTACAAGGGCTCTATTTGGACTTATGCTGGATTCATTATTTACGCTGTAGCCGGGCATTATGCAAAAGGTGGCACAAAGAGCATCGTGGCGCTTATTATTGGCTCCGTCGGCTTTTTCTTACTAAGTAACCTCGGAGTTTTTTTGAGCGAGTTCAGTCTTTTTCCTAGAACAATCTCAGGATTAATGGCCACCTATGCGGCAGGCCTTCCCTTCTATGCACCAGAATTGATCTCCACAGCAATATTCAGCGCAATCGCCTATGCAGCAGAGATCAAACTAGTTGCGACCGCTAAGGCCTAATAAATTACTTGTCTCGGTATAACTCCTGCTGGAATGGTCTCAATGAGACTACCCGTTGTAGAATACGTACGCACCTCGCCGCTACTTGCGTAGTCTTTAGCATCAAAGAAATATAGATTCCCGTTATGGAAATTTAAATTGTAACCTCCTGGCAAGGTTAAGGTAGAGGTTGGCCAGTTTTGACCAGGAGTCCATTTCACTATGGCACCGTCGTAAGAAGCATTTAGAAAATATGCGTCTGTTCCATCCGAAGAAAATCCTATTCCATGTTTGCTATTATTGCTTGGTGCAGCAACTTCAGTAGCTCCGTTGGAATACCCTTCATACTTCCAGATACTACCTGGTGTATCATCACCTATACCGAAGTTCTCATCTCCGCTACATAAAATAAAGAGTTCATTTCCAATAACGGCAAACGAATTCGGTACATCTCCTATGGCATGATGCTTTACATCGAATGTACCTAGATCGATCTCTGCTAGTGTCCAAGGTCCTTCGTAGGTTCCTACCCCAGCAAATAATTTATTGTTGAAAATTGTCAATTGCTCTGTGAAATGTCCCATATCTATACTATCGACCAAACTTCCATTTGTTTTATCCAACACATAGATTGAAGAATCCTTCCAATTCGACACGAATAAGCGATTTCCTTCCGAAGCTAAATAACGGGGCTGCTCAACAGTAGCAGACCAGTTATGAATTAGAGTGTTCCGATTGATTCCATGAATTACATTGCTATTGTTGACAGCGACATACAGCATTGAATCTGCTTCGATCATATGCTGCGCAACATTACCTAAAGGAAAACCATTTTCTAAAGAAAAAGCATTTTGAATGAGGGTGTCTTCACTGTAAGCTGTGATAGAACCAGACCCTGAGCCAAAAGGCCCTTCATTTAAAATCAAATGTAAATCGGTGTAGACCCCTGACGCACCTGATGGCGTTTCTGCTGGAGTACAACTTACAGTAAGGCTTGTGCAAGCGGCTATTACTGCTAATAGAGATAATTTTTTCATCGTTTTGAATTTAGTTTTAAATTTATTTGGTAAGACCGCCCGGGCATCGGGAAGTACTGGTAATACTGTCTTTCATTATTAAATACATTGTCAACTTGAAGCAATAAATTCCAACGATTGTTTGCCCCAGTTAAGGTATAAGCCAATGCGCACCAATACTGTGCCGAAATCTCTCCTACTGGACTATTATCGCGAAGTGTATGACGTAATCCCGTATAAAAACCTCTCAGCTGAAGCGTACCTCTTGCTAGTTTAAATTCGGAAGTATACACCGCCTGCAAAACTGGGCGATATATGAGTGACTTGCCCACAATCGCGGGATCATTATTCATCGTTGCAAGGACTCTGGAATATTGATGAGTTAGGTTCATGTTTGCATTAAACCTGGCCCAATTCCTTGCTAAAGTCATTGTCGTAGAGCTCGTGTAGACAGAATAGTAGTTTTGCGGGGACCAATTCCCAGATGCTCCTGGGGTCCACTGAATCATCCTATCATAATATAACTGATCTGTGGTTAGATTAATCCTTAAACTCCCTTCTCGACAGATCGAATACTTCATACCGTATGAACGTTCCGGATCAAGAGCAGGATTGCCCCCAGGATTCCAATACAATTCATTAAGCGTGGGCAAACGGTAATAGGTTCCCAGAGCAAATTGGTTTTGAAAATTACCCCTAGCGGTGGTCCGAACATAATGGGCACCAACGTGTGCATTATTTTGATATCCCGCACCTTTTAATACCATTTTATCCTTCTTTGATAACCTCAGGTTGTATAAAACATGTGGTAAAAAGGCATGTGCATTGCGGTTAGATCCATCGGCACTAAAGTAATTTGCAGTAATAAATAACTCTTGATCTTCCGTTCTATACGAATACTGCAGAGTTGCCTGCGAATACCTGTTTGTATCTTGAATAACCCAAGATGAATTAGTATCTGTGTATGCCTGCCACTCATTGCTTAGATAGACTTGCCATTGATTCGATCGATTTCGAAGTGCATATTTAAATCGCAACACCTCATCTTCGAGATGGTTAATGTAATTTGGTGTTAAAACGGAGCCGCTATTATCCTTCTCGCTTTGTGTATACCAGAGGGTAGATTGCCAATCCCATTTTGATAACTTACCCTTAAACGACTGTAGATAGGTCAAGTCATTAAAGCTATTTCCACTGAGTGTACCGCTTAAATTGCCTAGGGTATAAGGATAGTTGTTCGCACCCGAGGTACTTCTTAGAGAACTTTGATATCGGACCGTACCTATAGTACCCCAAGAATGGCCAAAGAAGCCTCTATCACCAATGCTCGATGCTGAAAAAAGAGTGCTTGTCCCACGACCTTTGGGAATAGTAGCGGTCAAGTTTAAAGCTCCAACTGAACCCATGGGTGCAATCGCACCACCATTGATACCATCGTACAAAGCCGAACTGCTCAACATTGAAGCGGGGACTAAACTAAGATCGAGCACACCCGAAGCCATACTGCTTATATCTATTCCGTCCCATAAAACACGACTCTGCTCTGATGATGCGCCCCCAAAAGAGGATGTAACTACACTACCAGGGTAATACTGCTTTAAGATAAAACGACTGTCCTTAATTAAATATGAGGATGCACTGCTTAGGTCTGCGACCAGTGAATCTGCCTTCGTTTTGATTTCTATAGGACGGGTATTATCACTAAAGACATTTGCCGTCCAAAGCGTATCTACCTGACTGTAGAGCAGCACAGGCGTAAGCAGTAGTAAAACTGAAACGATCAGGTTCTTCATTATACACCAGTGCTTGACCCAGAGCACCATTTAAGGTTAGTGTAGGCCAAGTCTTCTGGCTTCCCGCTCCATTATTCACCTTCCCGCTCTTGCAGTGGTTTTTGAATAGCTTCATCACGAGTTACAGCTTCTGGCAAAGCCCCGGACTTCAACCGGGTTCCTTTTTAAGTATGTGTTCCCACACACAACCTACCGAACGAAGATACACTAAGAATAACGCCCTAGAACATCGAGCGCACTATTATATGCACTTTCTATGCGTAATGGATTCAATGAATGCGCTATATCGGTTTGTGTTATCGCACTCAAAACTTTTTCCGTCGGCATATTGCCAATCAATTTGTCAGAAGCAAAAGGACAACCTCCATAGCCTTTTAAGGCAGTGTCGATACGCTCGCACCCAGCACTGATTGCTGCTAAAGCTTTCTCACCAGCCGTATCATAGGTACTGTGCATGTGTGCACCCCATGGAACCGTACTGTGATTTTTCATTAACGTACATAGGTTAATCACCTTATCCGTGCTGCCCTGACCCGTTGTATCACTCAGCGATATAATGTCCGCTCCACATACTAACGCTTGCTCGAGACGCTCTAAAACTAGATCAGTGTGGTAAGTCTCGCCGTAGGGGTTCCCGAAGGCCATACTTAGATAAACAACTAATTCAACATTGGATTTTAACGCTAAATCTTTCACACGCTTAAGGTCTTCGATAGCACCTCGTATCGTCTTCCTACTATTACGCTCTTGAAATATTTCGCTAACACTAAAGGGGTATCCCCATGAATCAATATGACTGAACTCAGCAGCGCGCCTAGCCCCTCCTTCGCTAGCGACTATACTTAAGAGTTTTGTATCCGATTTCCCCCTGGATTCTTCCAACGCAGCAAACAATTCGTGTGCATCCGCCATCTGTGGCATCGCTCTGGGACTCACAAAACTCCCTGCATCTACGGTGTGAAAACCACAATGCATTAGGTTTTTAAGGTGTTTGATTTTTTCTGAGGTAGGAATAAAATCATGAAATCCTTGCCAAGCGTCCCGAGGACATTCAACGATTGAGATGGTGGTCATTTGAAAGGGTTAGATAGGTTGCGTCTCCAATTTACAAATTACGGAGCATACGGCGTACCATTGCAGGACCCTCATACAAGAAACCCGACCATACTTGAACTAAATCTGCACCTGCATTTAGCTTTTCTCGCGCATCTTCTCCTGTAAACACGCCTCCAACCGCAATAATCGCAATGTTATCATCCAATTTCTCGCGTAAATACTTGACTACTTCCGTACTTCGTGCTTTGAGAACTTTACCGCTCAGACCGCCTGACCCCATGGCCTCTACTTTTTGCGCTGAGGTCTTGAGTCCCGATCTAGATATCGTTGTATTTGTAGCGACTATACCGTCTAGCTTTAACGTATTGATAATGAAAATGATGTCGTCCAATTGGCCTTCCGATAAATCCGGTGCGATCTTTAGCATCAGTGGTTTACGTCCTAAACTATCATTCAAAGCTTTAACCTCGCTGAGTAAAGCCATTAACGGAGCCTTCTCTTGTAGTTCGCGCAAATTAGGGGTATTCGGCGAACTAACATTAACTACAAAATAGTCCACTACTCCGTGTAACGCTTCGACACCCTTTAGGTAATCTGAAGTTGCCTCTTCATTAGGTGTCGCTTTGTTTTTTCCAATATTTCCACCAATAACGATATCGGTTTTCTTTCTGGCTAAACGCAAAACCGCTTCATCGAGGCCACCATTATTAAAGCCCATTCTATTGATGACAGACTCATCCTCCACCAGGCGAAATAAGCGTGGCTTCGCATTTCCTGCTTGAGGCTTGGGAGTCAGTGTTCCTATTTCTATGAAGCCAAAGCCAAAAGCACTTAGTTCATTGTAGAGTTTGGCATCCTTATCGAATCCCGCCGCTAAACCGATAGGGTTCTTAAAATGTAAACCCATTACCTCTTTCTCATGCCCTTTAATTGGGCCAAAGAAAGCCTTTACTAGATTGCTCATGCCTGGGACCTTAAAAGCAATCTTCAATGTTTTAAACGTAAAATGGTGTGCCTGTTCTGCATTAAGTGCAAAAAGTAACGGACGAATAATGGATTTGTACATCTATAGATTCTTTAGTCGTGCTAAATCGCGCTTGGCATCTTTCTCTTTAAGCGACTGACGTTTATCGTAGTTTTTCTTCCCACGGGCTACCGCGATATTCATTTTTATCCAGCCTTTTTCACTTAGAAAAACTTTCGTTGGAATTACAGTGATACCGGCATCTTTAGTCGCCTTTAGGATTTTATCCAATTCTCTTTTCGATAATAGTAATTTACGTTCTCTAAGCGGCTCATGATTAAATATATTGCCGTGCGACCATTCAGATATGGTCATGTTCTTAACGAATAACTCTTCTCCGACGAAATAACAATAGGCTTCTGCAATGGAAGCTTTACCCATACGAATAGATTTCACCTCAGTCCCTTGCAACTGCATACCCGCAGTAAAGGTCTCGAGCCATTCGTAGTCAAACTTCGCCTTGCGATTTTTTATTTCTACCGTTTTCACGAAACAAAGGTACACTACTCGCGGTCTTTGAGCATAGGGACAAAAGCCGCATCTCCTAACACCTTTTGAACAAAGCTTCCATCCGGTTGCTTTGTTATTTTAACCATTTTTTGAGTACCCTCTCCAACAGGAATGATCATTACTCCTCCTTCAGTGAGCTGGGCCAATAACGCCTTAGGTACAAAAGGTGCGCCGCAGGTGACAATTATTCTATCAAAAGGAGCGAACATTGGCATCCCCTTAAATCCGTCTCCAAACTTTAACTCTGCGCGATATCCTAAATAGGTCAGCATTTTTTTCGCAAAATCGAAAAGCGCTTTTTGACGTTCTATGCTGAATAGTTTCACTCCGAGTTGACACAACACTGCTGCTTGATAGCCACTACCTGTTCCAATCTCTAAGACTTTCATTCCTGGTACTAGCTCTAATAGTTCAGATTGCCATGCTACGGTGGAAGGATGTGATATCGTCTGGTCAGCGGCAATGGGGAATGCCTTGTCTTGGTAGGCGTGCTGATGGAAGCTGCTTTCAAGAAAGAGGTGTCTCGGAATCTTGTTCATCGCCTCAAGCACGGTATCTCCAGCCAATCCCTTAGATTTTAATTCAGTGCACATAATGGCACGTTGACCTTGGTAATATGGGCTGTCCTCTTTTTGCATGAATTGAAAGTACATCGGGAACTGACGGTGTTATCTATTGAAGTACGCTTCTTTTTAACAATTTGAAAGACTAGGATGACTACATTTGTTGTCATGTTCAAAAAGACCTTTTTATTTGCATTGTTCGGAAGTATCTTCCTACTCTATTCGTGCGAGGATGAATCTGCCCCTGCTGTAGCTTATCTGGAGGTTACAGAACTTCTTGTTGCCTCGAAATCGGACGAAGGAACGTCATCTGCAAAATTGAACACAATTTGGGTCGAACAGAATGGCCAACAAATTGGCGCGTTTTCTCCACCGTGTCGGATTCCAGTGTTCGCCGGTGAAAACCAACTTCTCCGATTTATTCCGGGCATTGCGCTAAACGGTGTATACGCTCAAAGGAATCAATATGAGATGCTCTCCCCGATTGAAAAAAATTGGGACTTAAATGAGGGATCTACTAGAATCCTCTCACCAGAATTTTTAACATTTGAATACAACCCCACATACGACTTAATAGTAGTCGAAGATTTCGACGGTATTGGTCTGAACTTTAATAAAACGATTCAAAGTGATACGAATTTGCTGATCACTTCAGATACGAGCGAAGTTTTTTATCACCCTGGTGAAACACCCAATAAAAGTGGGAAATTCGTACTGCCGCCCGTGACCTTAGGTGAATTCAAAACACTCCAAGCCTTCGATTTACCAAAATATGGGGCAAACGTTTGGCTCGAGGTAAATTATAAGACAGATGTAGCTTTAACCTTTGGTGTGACGGCAAACGAAATCCTTCAAAGTGCTAAGACCCCTGTAGTGACGCTATTTCCCAACGAAGAATGGAATAAAGTATACATTAATCTCGTTACTGAGGTAAGTGGGTACCCTAATGCCTTAGATTATAATTTATTTTTTGGAAGTATCAACACCACTGATGATACTGCAACTGTATTGATCGACAACATAAAGCTACTGTATTGAGTGCCGCCAGAAAGTTAGAACGCAAACTACTCATTCGTTATATCGTGTTGGATATTTTCGCCGGTACGGGAGCTTATACCGCACTCCATTTGGTGCGTAAACTTTACGTAGAACCAGAACGATTCGGTACAGCAATTCCATTAAAGTTTGACCAAACATTTGTGCTAGCGGCCGCTGCGACGACCACCTTGTTTATCGGCATTAGTGCGCTAAGTGGCATTTATCGTAATCTTACCCGTAAAAGCCGATTGGCAGAAGCGTTTAACACTTTTGGAGGAACAATAATTACAGCAGTAATACTTTTCTTTTTAGTCTTTCTAGATGACTACATTAAAGATTACAGCGACTATTACATGACCTTAGGCACATACACGGCAAGCCTTGTCACACTCAGCGGAGTATTTAGGTTTACACAGAGTTCCATCGTTAGGCATAAGATCGACAAAGGACTACTTAAGTTTCCCACCTTATTGGTGGGAGGAGGAAAAGATGCGGCTGATCTTCTTGATGCTTTCGAAAAAGACCGTAGTAAAGGGTACTCATTTTTGGGCTATTTAAACACGTCCGGCGCTATCGCTGATGCACGTATGAATGCTATACCGTATTTAGGCGAAATCAACCAGCTAGCCGATATCATTAACGACAATACCGTTGAAGATGTAATTATCGCACTGCCAAGCGGGAATTCTGAACGAATAGCAACTATGGTGAGTTCTATAGAAGATAAAGACGTTCGCATTCACGTTCTTCCTAACCTGTTCAGTATTCTTTCCGGACAGGTGAAAATGGAAAGTTTAGGACGAGCGCTCATTGAAGTAAAGCGAGAATTAGTGAAGCCGCACGTCGCATTCATCAAAAGATTGTTTGATATCGTAGTCGCTTCACTCCTGCTTATAGCAGCCGCACCATTCATCTTGTTTTCTATTGCTATGATTGCTGTAGGATCGCCGGGTTCCTTCTTCTACACACAAGAGCGTTTGGGAAAAAACGGAAAAACCTTTAAAATCATAAAACTACGCAGCATGTATCAAGATGCAGAGGCAAAAGGGCCTCAGCTGAGTAGTGAGAATGATTCCAGAATCACCCCTTGGGGTAGAACAATGCGAAAGTTTCGCTTAGATGAACTACCACAGTTTATGAATGTCTTAAAAGGCGATATGGCTATAGTAGGCCCAAGACCCGAGCGCAAATTTTTCTTTGATCAGATCATCTCAAGTGCACCACAATACAGGTATTTATTGAAGGTAAAACCAGGAATAACTTCTTGGGGCATGGTGAAATTTGGCTATGCTGAAAATGTGGAAGAAATGATTGAGCGCGCACGATATGATTTGATTTACACAGAAAATATAACGTTGGTAAACGATATCAAAATCCTGTTCTATACCTTAGTCACGGTCTTGCAAGGGCGAGGCAAATAAAGAACCACAAATCACCTTACATGAAAAACATTACCGTAATTGGTGCAGGAACTATGGGCAATGGTATTGCTCACGTCTTCGCACAGAGCGGCTTTAGCGTTCATCTATTCGACATCAACGAATCCGCTTTGGAGCGCGCACTTAGTACTATCACAAAAAATATGGACCGTCAAATAGCCAAAGAAAAATTGACGGAAACAGACAAGGCGTCGGCTTTATCGCTCCTAATGACTGGAACAAACCTTGAGGAAGCCGTAGCGAGTGCAGACCTAGTAGTCGAAGCAGCCACAGAAAATACTGCAATTAAATTTCAACTCTTTAAGGATATTGACGCACATGCCCCGGCACATTGCATTCTAGCTTCAAACACGTCCTCCATTAGCATTACGAAAATCGCCGCACAAACAACACGTCCAGATAAAGTGATTGGAATGCATTTTATGAACCCTGTTCCTGTCATGCGACTGGTAGAGATCATTCGCGGATACAGCACTTCTGATGAAGTCTGTGATGCAGTCATCGAATTGAGTAAAGCACTGGGCAAAACACCAGTGGCTTGCAACGACTACCCGGGTTTTGTTGCAAATAGAATTCTGATGCCCATGATTAATGAAGCCATCATTTCTTTGCATGAAGGTGTAGCTGATGTGCAGGCCATTGATTCTATAATGAAGCTAGGTATGGCACATCCTATGGGCCCGCTACAACTGGCCGATTTTATTGGACTCGATGTTTGTCTATCCATTCTCAATGTACTTTACGATGGTCTCGGAAATCCTAAATATGCTCCTTGCCCACTACTAGTGAACATGGTTGCTGCTGGTAAATTGGGAGTAAAATCAAAAGAAGGCTTCTACGATTATTCTGCGGGAATAAAAGAAGCTACAGTTAGTTCACAATTCAAATAATCACACTATGAAATTACGCTTACTCCTTGTAGGAGCACTACTCAGTTCGCAGGCTTTTGCTCAAGTCGACCTTATTAACAAGGTAAAAGATAATGGAGCAGATGCACCCTTAGGATACGAATGGGAAACCATCGTTGACATAGAAGCTACCCCCGTTAAAAATCAAGGTGCTTCAGGCACATGTTGGTCCTACGCCACCACCTCGTTCGTTGAGAGCGAAATGATGCGTATGGGTAAGGTGCCCATTGATCTCTCAGAAATGTATACGGTTCGCAAAGTTTATCAAGACAAAGGCGAAAAGTACATCCGCCTGCATGGTTACCTAAATTTTGCTCAAGGTGGTGCGCTTCCCGATGTACTTTATGTGATTAAAAAATATGGCGCCGTTCCACAGGAAGTTTACAACGGACTTAACTACGGCACTGAAATAAACCGTCATGGCGAGATGGAAGGTGCTTTAAAAGGTATTCTAGATGCTGTTAAAGCCAATAAGAATGGAAAATTGTCTACCTCATGGAGAAATGCATTTGATGCAACGTTAGATGCTTATTTAGGCGAGGAACCTGCACAATTCGGCTACAATGGAAAGACCTACACGCCAAGAAGTTTCGCTGATGAAGTCATTGGTATCGACCCAGATGAATACGTACAGCTCACCTCCTGGACGCACCACCCATTCTATGAGGCTTGTCAAATTCAGGTACCTGACAACTGGACTTGGGGCACGTCTTTCAACCTACCTATTGACGAGATGATGGAAGCACTTAATGCATCACTAGAAGCTGGATATCCTGTCGCTTGGGCTTGTGACGTAAGCGATAAAGGTTTTTCTATTAAAAATGGTATCGCTGTAATGCCGAACCAAAGCTGGAGTGATATGAGCACAGAAGAAGCACAAGCCATATACGCTGGGCCGCACGAAGAAGCCATTATTGACCAAGAGGCGCGCCAAGAGCAGTACGACAACTACCTCACACAAGATGACCATGGTATGGTCATACAAGGAATGGTAAAAGATCAGGAAGGAAATATCTTCTACATCGTCAAAAACTCTTGGGGTGATATTCCTAACGATTTTCGTCCTGGATACCTCTATGCTTCAGAGAGCTATGTGCGCTTAAAGACCATTAGTATCATGATGCACGGCGATTCTTTAGAGAAGTCTATGAAAAAGAAATTAGATTTCTAATGTACATCTATTAGACCCTTAGCAAAGCCGCTCACCGTAAGGATGGGCGGCTTTTTTTTATGGCAATAAACGCTCGGTTTACCATTAGCGCTAGAATCATACCTAATACTCCACCGGCCATGACATCCGGGATCCAATGCGCCATTAAATATACACGAGAAAGTCCCACCCCTATTACGGCTGTGGCAGCTAAAATTTGAACTGAAATCTTCTTAAAATGAAGTGCAAGCAATGTGAAAAACACAAACGCAGTAGTGGTGTGGCCGCTCGGAAAAGCGAATTGCAAAGGTACTTCGAGTCCTTCCGGCAATAAGGTATCAGACCATTTGATCACCGCCATAGGCCGAGGTGATGGTGCGAATACCAAACGTTTCAGAGATTGGACCACAATACTTGATACGATTCCTGCAGATAGAAACTCAATGGCCATCAAATAGCGCTTCTGAAGGGCTACGGCAATAATTACAATAGCAAACAGGTGGGCTTCGCCCCAGCTTGTAACCACGCTCATCCACCAGTATCCCGATGGGCTATACCACGCATGATGGAGCGCGAGCTGAGCAGCTACTTTGTCTGTATAAAAGGATAAAAAAAGCCCGCAGCACATGATGAACAGAACTGCGGGTATACTATAAAATGGAATGTGCTTCATTAGGCACCTATAATGTGCTGTAATTCATGGATTTGGCTTTCCCAAAGTTGCTTTGCTTCCTCTACTTCATCGGCATCGGCAAAGTCCGTTACTATGATTGAAGTATCGTTGGTTAAGGCATCCACCTCAATTCTGAATTCAAAGTATGAGTCTAAACCATCCTCTTCGTCACTCAGCCAACGGAAACGAACCATTTTGTCCATTTGTTTTTTCAAAAGTCGCGCTTGCTCCTCGGAGCCGTCCCAGAAAAAGGTGAAGAGTTCTGTTCTTGAGTTAACATCGTCACAAAACCACTCGCTCAGTCCTGACGGTGTGCTCAAAAATGGGAACAGCATCTTTGGGGAGGCGCGTAGTGGAATTTCTAACTCAAATTTTATTTTGTCCATGTGCGGTAACTATCTAATTCATGCAATATAACAAGTCAAACGAAATAAGCAACACTTTGTGCAAAAACCCTTGAAAAAACTATAGTTCTCACATATTCTTTATATTCATGATGCTAATTATGACTCCCATGCAGCCTACCGCTTCTATCTTTCGTCAACCCATAATTTGGGTGGCAGCGCTTGGATATTTTGTTGATATCTATGACTTATTACTATTTAGTATTATCCGCATACCTTCATTAACAGATCTAGGTGTAGCCAATCTAGGAGAAGTCGGTATGCTCATCTTAAATACCCAAATGTTCGGTCTACTTCTGGGCGGAATCTTGTGGGGCGTATTGGGAGATAAATTAGGCAGAACGAAAGTGTTATTTTATTCGATCGCACTCTACTCATTAGGCAATATTGCTAATGGATTCGTTACGAACGGCACACAATATGCATGGATCCGATTCTTTACTGGTATTGGGCTCGCAGGAGAATTGGGCGCAGGTATTACTTTAGTTTCAGAATTATTACCCAAAGAGAAGCGAGGTATCGGGACATCACTGGTTGCTGGCGTCGGTCTTACAGGTGCTGTTCTTGCCTTTTTTATAGCCCAGTGGTTTGATTGGCGAACGTGCTATTTCATCGGTGGTGGCCTTGGGTTACTTCTTCTTTTTGTTCGATTGAGCGTTTTTGAAAGTAGCCTTTATAAATCCCTAGCCACCAATTCTAAAATTTCGAAAGGCAACTTTTTAATGTTGTTCGCTACCAAAGAACGCTTCATGCGTTACTTAAGAAGCATCTTGATCGGTTTACCGACTTGGTTTGTGGTAGGGATACTCATCTCTTTTTCCCCTGAATTTGCACGCCAATTAGGCATTGTTGAGTCTATTGACCCCGGTATTGGCATTATGGTAAGTTATAGCGCCATTGCCATTGGAGATGTAACAATCGGATTATTGTCACAAAAACTGGAGTCTCGAAAGCAAGCGATGCACGTGTTTTATGTAATAACGATGATTGGAATGCTGGTTTTCTTCACGTCTTCAACGGCATTACAATTGTATATTTCTACGGGAATCATGGGCTTTGGAACAGGATTTTGGGCCGTATTTGTAACTATAGGAGCAGAAAATTTCGGTACTAATTTGAGAGCAACGGCCGCTACCACCATCCCTAATATGGTCAGGGGCTCATTAAATGGAATTACAGCGCTCTTCTTGGCTCTAAATGCGAAATTCTCATATGTCAACGCCGGTATCGTTACTGCAGCCGCAGTAATGCTCATAACGTATTGGGCTATTTCAGGACTACAAGAAACCTTTGGTAGGGACTTAGACTTCTATGAGGAATAAAAAAACCCTCTGAAGTTTGTACTTCAAAGGGTTTCTTGTAGCGAGAGAGGGGCACGATCCCTCGACCTCCGGGTTATGAATCCGACGCTCTAACCAGCTGAGCTACCTCGCCATCGAATGGGGTGCAAATATAATGCGCCTAATGAAATAGGAAAGTGATTTTTTGAATAATCTCAAAAAGCCTCTACCTGTCTTAAATACAGCTCTGTCATGCATTAAAGATTGGCATTTCATTTCTCCTTAAAACCAAAATCTTAAAAAAACAGTTCACTCGTGACAGTGATTAAATAATGATTCGAAAATAGGTGGATATGAGTATAAACTGTCAGTTTTGAGACTGACAGTAAAATTTCAGTCTACAACTCTGGCAAGTCCTCAACATCCAACTGCTTCACCTCTAATTCTCTCAAATAGATTAGAAATAAGTTTTTTATCTTGATAAAGAATTAATCTAAAAGAGAGAATAATGAAAGACATACTTGTTGTTGGCAGACTAAAAGAGGGTAAGTTTGAGAAGTTTATGGGCTTTATGCAGTCTGAAGAGGGAATAAATGAAAGAAAGAGAATTGCTGATTTAACAAAAACTTTAGGTACGGTTTCTCCTGATAAAAGGGCAGTGATGTTTAAAATTGCTGTACACAATGAAGATGCCTTGAATTCGTTTTTGGATGGTACAAATCCTGTATCTAAACCAGTTTTTGATGAGGTTATGGCGAGTTATGAGATATATGAGTTAAACCAAGTTTGATAAACTTATTGAGGGTTTGTAACGCTACAACCCGGGTATGGTATTGCTACTTTGTTATTTTTCTTCTAATTCGGCTTAAGGTTTCTCGACTTATGCCAAGGTAAGAAGCTATATCCGTGAGAGATACTCTTTGAAGAACTTCTGGATAATCTCGAATTAACTTAGCATAACGCTCCTCACTAGTCATGAATTGCAACCCATTCAATTTATATTCCAAAAACAAAATGTGCTCTTTGAGTAGCTGTACCATCAAACTGCTGATAGAAGTAAATTGATTAGAGAGGGTCATTAGGTCACCTAACTTAATTTGAATTAATTCGGAGTCTTCTAATAATTCCACAGTTTCTTGGGAAATCAAGTCATCGAGGGAGCGTATCGTCGCAATGCAATCGCTCTCAAAGGCAAACCATAGACAGATTTGTTTGGAATCCTTAAAATTATAAGACTTAGCACTACCCGAAATCAAGAAGAAGATAAATTCATTCTTTTTCCCGTGTTCAATGAGTATTTCCCCCTTTGGATACTCTTTTTCAATGGCAAAATTCATGAATACATCATAAGCTTCGTCGCTTAAACCAGCGAAATATGACACAATCTTCCGCGTATCTTCTGTTTTAATCATACAATGAATATAGTCATATGTTCAGTCTTCCATTGACGAGAGATTATTCGTTCGTTAAAAGGTCATTAATTGCAAAATATCCAGATAAAATTGCTCCAGGAACTCCCATTTGACGGTGAGCATCATTTATCTCACCAGCGAAATACACTCTATTATCAAGTGACTCATTTAATGCATTCAAATTAAAGTTCTTATTTAAGGCTGCATTCGTCCACGTGCCTAAAATATATTCTTCACTACCCCAGTCCCTTAACCTATATGCCCCTGTGAAAGTACTTGATGCAGTTCCATTGAAAATTTCATCTAGCTCAATCAAGGCGGCAGAAACTATTTCTTCATTCGTTTCAACACCAAAATACTCCTCAGGTGAAGCACCTGTTGACAGTAAGGTTAGAATATTATCTTCAGATAGTTTTTTAAATGCCATGTCATAGTAGCCATGATCTCCTATATCTGTATCGAAAGTTATTGCATCAGGGTAAAATTTCTCGGAAAATTTCATAGCAAGCTTAAATCCGGGAAGAAATTCAACTCGGTTTATGGCTCGTGTTTTTTTATTACTTAATGCGGGAT
>Ga0228634_1000144_pt1 | contig 63949 bp, 66 predicted proteins | sample 42DmetaG_FD_190063 | JGI IMG/M metagenome (GOLD analysis project Ga0228634, IMG submission 190063) | Seawater microbial communities from Monterey Bay, California, United States - 42D | ecosystem: Environmental > Aquatic > Marine > Coastal | place: USA: California | collected 2016-09-27 | reverse complement strand
TAAACAACAGAGACGTTATTTTGGGACAGATGGTATTCGTGGCCGAGTCGGTGATGGTGCGATTACACCAGAGTTTGTATTAAAGCTAGGTTGGGCTGTTGGTCGTGTGTTGGCGAAAGAAAAGATAAATCGCCGAGTATTGATTGGTAAAGATACGCGGATTTCGGGTTATATGTTTGAGTCAGCGTTACAGGCTGGTTTGTCTGCGGCGGGTGTGGATGTTTATCTATTGGGTCCTATGCCAACACCTGGCATTGCATATTTAACCCGAACATTTCATGCACAGGCTGGTATCGTGATTAGTGCTTCACATAATCCTTATCATGATAATGGTATTAAGTTTTTTTCTGCTGAAGGCACAAAGCTGCCAGATGAGGTTGAATTAGAAATTGAAGCGATGTTGGATGAGCCGCTGACGACGGTGGAGTCCACTGAGTTGGGTAAGGCTGTTCGTATTGAAGATGCACGGGGTCGATATGTTGAATTCTGTAAGAGTTCGGTGCCTCTTAAGATGAATTTTTCAGGTATGAAGTTGGTTGTAGATTGTGCTAATGGTGCAACTTATCATGTTGCACCCGATGTTTTTAAAGAATTGGGTGCAGAGATTGTTGTGATGGGGGCCGAGCCTGACGGCTTTAATATTAATCAGAATTGTGGTTCGACCGAGCCACGTTTATTACAAGCGGCGGTGCTTGAGCATCAAGCTGATCTAGGGATTGCCTTAGATGGTGATGGTGATCGTTTGATTATGGTCGATCACACAGGTCAAATTGTCGATGGCGACGATTTATTATTTATTATTGCCCGTTCTCAAAAATTGAGAGGTAAAGGAAGCTCAGCCATTGTCGGGACGCAGATGTCGAATTTGGGTCTTGAGCAAGCTTTAGAAGCGCATGATATGACATTGCATCGATCGAAAGTGGGTGATCGCTATGTTATTGAGAAGTTAAAAGAGACTGGTGGTGTTGTCGGTGGTGAGTCATCGGGTCATATTATTTGCTTAGATAAAACGACGACCGGGGATGGCATCATTGCGGCATTGCAAGTGTTATGTGAAATTCGCCGTACTGAGAGTAGTTTGCATGATCTTAAATCTTTGGTGACTAAATACCCTCAGACTTTAATTAATGTTCGTGTTAAGAAGATGATTGACTTGACTACGGATCAGGCAATTTCAGATGCTGTTAAAATGGCCGAAGAAGAATTAGCTGACGCTGGGCGGGTTTTATTAAGACCTTCTGGCACTGAACCAGTTATTCGTGTCATGGTTGAAGGCAAAGATGCGGCTTTGACTCAGGAATTAGCGACTCATATTGCAGATGTTATTCAAAGCAGTATCGAAAACAGTTAATAATAAATAGTTATAAGCATATAATAAAATCTTTGATTTCTTGCCGTTGAAACGGTAGGCTGTCAATTATTAGATTATTTTTATAAGGTTAATATGAATGCGTAAGCCTCTAGTTGCTGGCAATTGGAAGATGAACGGAACAAGTGCAAGCAATCAAAGTTTGTTAGAGCGTATTTTAGCTTCGGCGAATGATTTCTCTGACATTGACGTGGCTATCTTCCCACCTGCTGTTTATGTGCATCAGGTACAGCAGGCACTGACTGGAACGGGCCTTCACTGGGGAACTCAGAATGTTTCATCATATATAGATGGGCCCTATACTGGTGAAGTGTCGGCGGCAATGATTACTGACTTTAATTGTGAATATACCTTGATCGGGCATTCAGAGCGTCGGTGTCTTTATGATGAATTGGATTTGGATCAATTAGTATTGGATCAATTAGTCGCTGAAAAATATGAGATGGCTGTTTCATCAGGGTTAACGCCGATTATCTGTATTGGTGAAAGCCCGCAAGAACACGATCAGGGTCAAACAGAAGAAGTCGTTGTTAGACTTTTAGATACATTAATAGCACATCAAGGTGCTAAAGCTTTGTCGCGGACCGTTCTTGCTTATGAACCCGTTTGGGCAATTGGAACGGGTAAGACAGCATCACCCGAATGGGCTCAGAACGTCCACCAGTTCATGCGTGAGCGTGTAGCCAAGCATTGTCCGACCACAGCTGAGAACTTACGAATACTTTACGGGGGCAGCGTTAAAGGTAATAATGCGGCCTCATTATTTTCGAAGCCAGATATAGATGGTGGACTGATTGGCGGTGCTTCTTTAATTGCTGATGAGTTTGTCGCTATATGTCGGGCCGCAGCACAACAAGTTTAGGTTAGTAAAAATGGATACAATAATTCTCGTTATACATATCGTCATATCAGTACTGCTGGTGGGTTTAATTTTAATCCAACATGGTAAAGGTGCCGACGCAGGTGCTGCAGCTTTAGGCGGTGGTGGCGGTGGCGCATCTTCAAGCTTGTTTGGTAGCCAAGGGTCAGCTTCATTTTTATCGCGTAGTAGTGCGATCTTAGCGATGTTATTTTTTATTACTAGTTTGAGTCTCGCTTATTTTGCAAATAAGGCACAGCGTGTTGAAAGTGTGACGGAAATGCCAGTTGCACCTGTTACAGAAATCGTTGAGGAAGTTGAGTCTATGCCAGTGCCTGCAACGTCTGTTGCACCAGCAGATTTACCAGACTTACCTTAAGCTCCTTAAATAAGCCGACGTGGTGAAATTGGTAGACACGCCATCTTGAGGGGGTGGTGGACATAGTCCGTGGCGGTTCGACTCCGCCCGTCGGCACCAAAGTGCATTCAAAAGCCTACTTGTTTTTCAAGTAGGCTTTTTTGTTATAGCGAACTTGAGAATCGTGGCTGCTTGTTTGTTGAATGGATAGGTGATTTAAGTTGAAATTTAGATTAATTATCAATCGCCTAGTCTAATTTATCATTTTATCAATGCCATTCTATGCGTGGCATAACTTCTTTAGAAGTCTATTTGCGATGTGGTTTTGGCTTCTCATTATTCCCCAGACTGTGTAGTATTACGAGTTAATAGAGAGATAAATGTTCGCTATGCTAATAGCGTCATTTAATGTGATGCTGTCAGCCCAGTATATTAATAGCAGCAGAAAATAGAAGAAGAAAAATTATGTTGGTGGAATATCTCCCCATTTTATTATTTGTGATTATCGGTATTGGTTTTGGTGTGATGCCGTTGCTTGCTGGCTTTCTCCTAGGTCCACGTCGCCCAGATGATGAGAAACGCTCACCCTATGAGTGTGGATTTGAACCATTCGAAGATGCCCAGATGAAATTTGATGTGCGTTTTTATCTGGTCGCTATCTTGTTCATTATTTTTGATTTAGAAATTGCCTTCTTATTTCCGTGGGCGGTTGTGCTTGATGAAATAGGGATGTTTGGTTTATTAGCGATGTTTCTGTTTTTAGCTATTCTAGTGGTTGGCTTCATTTACGAATGGAAAAAAGGTGCGCTTGAATGGGAATAGAGGGCATTTTAGAAGAAGGCGTCGTTACTACTTCTGCAGATAAATTGATTAACTGGGCAAGAACAGGTTCTTTGTGGCCAATGACATTTGGCCTTGCATGCTGTGCGGTCGAAATGATGCAGGCGGGTGCGTCGCGATATGACCTTGATCGATTTGGTGTCGTGTTTCGCCCAAGTCCGCGCCAATCAGATGTGATGATTGTCGCTGGGACATTGGTCAATAAAATGGCACCGGCTTTGCGTAAAGTCTATGACCAGATGTCAGAGCCACGCTGGGTTATCTCCATGGGGTCGTGTGCTAACGGTGGTGGTTATTACCATTACTCGTACTCTGTTGTACGTGGCTGCGATCGTATTGTGCCAGTCGATATATATGTGCCAGGCTGCCCACCGACAGCAGAGGCCTTGTTATATGGCATTATCCAACTACAGAAGAAAATAAGACGTACAGAAACAATTGCTAAACCAGCGAAGGTGATGATAGGTCGATAGATGAGTCAGGTGTTGAAATCAAAATTAGCATCGACTTTATCCGATGTGTTGTTAGAGTGTGAATTGGTTGAGGGTGAAGTGACTGTTTATGTCGCTGCTGAGGATATCTTGTCTGTTAGTCAAACCTTACGAGATGATTTTGGCTTTGAGCAATTGATGGATTTGTGTGGCGTTGATTATTCAACGTATGGTGGTTCAGCTTGGTTGACTAAGGCGGCGACAGATAAAGGGTTTAGCCGTGCTGTTGATGCTGCTACAGTGCTAGATATCGTTGATGAAGGCTACCGTTACGCGGTGGTTTATCACCTGATGTCATTACAACATAATCAGCGTTTGCGCGTTAAAGTACGTTTAGATGCTGAGTCACCTATTGTGGATAGCGTGACTTCGATTTGGGAAAGTGCCGGTTGGTTTGAACGTGAGGCATTTGACCTGTTTGGTATTTTGTTTGATGGCCATGAAGATTTACGTCGGATTCTGACTGATTATGGCTTTATAGGTCATCCGTTTAGAAAAGATTTCCCATTGATTGGTCATGTTGAAATGCGCTATGACGCTGATAAAAAGCGTGTGGTGTATGAGCCAGTTAGTATTGAAGAACGAACGTTGGTGCCGCGCGTGATTCGCGATGATAATCGTTATGATAAGGATCAAGCTTAGTGGCAGAGATTAAAAATTACACGCTGAACTTTGGTCCGCAACATCCTGCAGCACATGGTGTACTCCGTCTGATCCTCGAACTGGATGGTGAGGTGATTGAACGGGCTGACCCGCATATTGGTTTGTTACATCGCGGTACAGAAAAGTTAGCCGAGTCTAAGCCATTTAATCAAAGCATTGGTTATATGGATCGTCTTGACTATGTGTCAATGCTATCGAATGAACATGCTTATGTGATGGCGATTGAAAAGCTCTTGGGTGTGCAAGTACCTGAACGAGCACAGTATATTCGCGTCATGTTTGACGAGATTACGCGGATTTTGAATCACTTAATGTGGTTGGGAACGCATGGTCTTGATATTGGTGCGATGACGATATTCTTGTATTGCTTCCGTGAACGCGAAGATCTGATGGATTGTTACGAAGCGGTATCGGGTGCGCGAATGCATGCAACCTATTATCGTCCGGGCGGGGTATACCGTGACTTGCCTGATTCTATTGCAAAATACAAAGCATCAAAATGGCATAGTGAAAAAGAAGTTAAACAAAAGAATGAAAACCGTGAAGGCAGTTTATTAGATTTCATTGAAGATTTTACTGCTCGCTTCCCGGGTTGTGTCGATGAATATGAAACATTACTAACCGATAACCGAATTTGGAAGCAACGGACGGTAGGCATTGGTGTTGTCTCTCCTGAGCGTGCAATGCAAATGGGATTTAGTGGTCCGATGTTACGTGGCTCAGGTGTGGAATGGGACTTACGTAAAAAACAACCCTATGAAGTTTATGACCGCATGGATTTTGATATTCCAGTCGGTGTGGAAGGCGATTGCTACGATCGCTACTTGGTACGTGCTGAGGAAATGCGTCAGTCGAATCGTATTATTAAGCAGTGTGTTGATTGGCTGAGAGCGAATCCAGGTCCGGTTATTACTGGAGATAATAAAGTCGCGCCGCCAAGTCGTGTTGAAATGAAGCAGGATATGGAATCCTTGGTTCATCACTTTAAATTATTTACCGAAGGTTATTGCGTCCCAGAAGGCGAAGTCTATACTGCTGTTGAACATCCGAAGGGTGAGTTTGGGGTTTATATGGTATCTGATGGTGCTAATAAGCCTTATCGTTTGAAAATTCGTGCGCCGGGTTTCCCACATCTAGCGGCGATGAATGAAATGGCGAAAGGGCATATGTTGGCAGATGTCGTCGCTATTATCGGTACTATGGATATTGTATTTGGTGAGATTGACCGATGAGTGAATTGCAATTGGATGCCAATAAAGAAAATTTATTTAATGCCGAGCTACGTCAGCAAATTGATGTTTGGGTTGCCAAATATCCTGTTGGCCAAGCGCAGTCAGCGGTCATTCCTGCTTTGCATATATTGCAAGACACCAATGGTGGGTGGTTATCGAAACCGTTGATGGATGCGTTAGCTGTTTACCTCGATATGCCAGCGATCAGTGTTTATGAAGTTGCGACATTTTATAGCATGTATGAGTTGGAACCTGTTGGGGAAAACAAAATTAGTGTTTGTACCAATATCTCGTGTCAGTTATGTGGCTCGGATGAAATTGTTGCACACTTGAAAACACGTTTAGGTATTGGGTTCGGCGAGACAACCGAAGATGGCAAAGTCACTTTGAAAGAAGTGGAGTGTTTGGGTGCTTGTTGTGGTGCGCCTATGCTGCAATTGAACCGTGATTATCATGAAAATTTGACGGCTGAGAAAATTGATAGCTTATTGGATGGGTTATCGTAATGGAACAGAATCAAGTTTGTTTTAGAACCCTTGAATATGATGAGCCATGGTCGCTTGAGACATACCGTCGCGTGGGTGGTTATCAAGTTTTAGAAAAAATCCTTAAAGAAAAGACGACGCCTGAAGCGATCATCGAAGAGATTAAAACATCTAATTTACGTGGTCGCGGTGGTGCAGGTTTCCCAACGGGACTGAAGTGGAGTTTTATGCCACGTAAAGTACCTGGTGATAAATATATTGTCTGTAATTCAGATGAAGGTGAGCCAGGTACCTGTAAAGATCGCGATATTATGCGTTATAACCCGCATCAATTGATTGAAGGGATGATCATTGCTGGTTATGCCATTGGTGCTGAAACCGGTTACAACTATATCCGTGGTGAATTTATTGAACCGATTGAACGTTTTGAAGCGGCATTGGTTGAGGCGAGAGAAGCGGGCTATTTAGGCAAAAATATATTGGGTTCAGGTGTTAACTTTGAGCTACATACGCAACCGGGAGCGGGTGCGTATATTTGTGGTGAAGAAACCGCTTTGCTTGAGTCTCTAGAAGGGAAGAAAGGGCAACCGCGTTATAAGCCTCCTTTCCCTGCTGGTTTTGGTTTATACGGTAAACCAACAACGATTAATAATACTGAGACGTTGGCATCGGTCCCTGTTATTTTGCAACACGGCGGTCAGTGGTTCCATGATATTGGTCTGCCAAATAACGGTGGTACTAAATTATTTAGTGTGTCGGGACATGTGAAGAACCCGGGTAATTTTGAGGTCCCGATGGGGCTGCCATTTTCTGAATTGTTGGAGTTGGCTGGTGGATTACGTGACGGTAGAACATTAAAAGCGGTTATCCCAGGTGGGAGTTCAACGCCTATTGTGCCGGGCGATGTGATGATGGATTCACTGATGAGCTACGATGGTATGACTAAAGCGGGCTCGATGTTAGGTGCAGGTTCTGTCATCGTGATGGATGATACGACGTGTATGGTGAAAGCGTTAGAACGTATTGCTGAGTTTTATTATGAAGAGTCTTGTGGTCAATGTACGCCTTGCCGCGAAGGGACGGGTTGGTTATATCGGGTTGTGAAACGTATTGAGCATGGCCAAGGCACACAAGAAGATCTCGATCGCTTGATTGATGTGGCTAAGAATATTAATGGTAATACGATCTGTGCCTTAGGTGATGCAGCGGCAGCTCCTGTATTGAGCTTTATTGAGCATTTCAGAGAAGAGTTTCAATATCATATTGACCATCAATGTTGTATGGTTTGGTCGAGTAAAGAAAGTCGGAAGGGTCATTAGATTATGATTAATATTGAAATCGATGGCATTCCGTTAACCGTTGATCCGAGCAAGATGATCATCCAAGCTGCTGATGAAGCGGGTATTGATATCCCACGCTTTTGCTATCACAAGAAACTATCTATCGCGGCCAATTGCCGGATGTGTCTGGTTGAGGTTGAAAAAGCGAATAAAGCCCTTCCAGCTTGTGCGACGCCTGTTAGTGAAGGAATGAAGATTTTCACGGCTTCGCCAGCAGCGAAAGCAGCCCAACGTGGTGTAATGGAATTCTTGTTGATTAATCATCCTTTAGATTGCCCTATTTGCGATCAAGGTGGTGAATGTGAGTTGCAAGATTTGTCGATGGGTTATGGCGTTGGCGTCGGTCGTTTTAGTGAAAATAAGCGGGTTGTTAAAGATAAGAATATCGGCGCTTTAGTTAAAACAGATATGACACGCTGTATTCACTGTACTCGTTGTGTGCGTTTTGGGCAGGAAATTGCTGGCATAAAAGAGCTAGGTGCGACGGGTCGTGGCGAACATATGGAGATCGGGACCTATATCGAACAGAGTCTGGGTTCGGAGCTGTCAGGTAATATCATCGATTTATGTCCAGTGGGTGCTTTAACGTCGAAACCTTTCCGTTATAAAGCGCGTGCCTGGGAATTATCTTCTCATGCTTCTATCGCGCCACACGATGCAGTAGGGTCAAATATTGAGATTCATACTCGTCGTGATGAAGTGATGCGTGTTGTACCACGCGATAATGAAGCTTTAAATGAAACATGGTTGTCAGATCGTGACCGGTTCAGTTATTTAGGCCTTTCACATGACGAACGTGCCACGACACCGATGGTGAAGCAAAATGGTCAATGGCAGAAGGTCGATTGGCAAACGGCACTCAATTCTGCCGTTGAAGGGCTTAAGCGCGTTATCGAACAACCTGGTGCTGAACAAGTAGCCGGTTTGGCAGCTCCGACAGCGTCATTAGAAGAGGCTTATCTTTTCCAAAAGCTCATGCAGGGCTTAGGCGTGACTAATTTGGATCATAGACTGCGTCAGCAAGATTTCGCTGATGATGGTGTCGATTATGATCTAGATGTTGCCTTAAGTGATATTGAAGCAGCTGAGACCATTTTAATCGTTGGTAGTGCGATTAGGCGCGAGCAACCTATCGTGGCACACCGCATCCGACAGGCAGCATTATCAGGTACGCGGGTTAACGAACTGAATTTCTTCGCTAGTGATTTGTTGATGCCAGTTGATACTCAGTTGGCTGTCAATATTGAGTTAATGTTGGCACATTTGTCTGGCATTGCTAAAGCACTGCTGTCTTTGGCTAAAGTCGATGAGTCAGATTGGGTTGAACTATTAGCGAATGTTGTTCCAGAAGCGGTGGATCAAACGATTGCATTACAATTGTCTAATGCTGATAAAGCTATGATTATGGTGGGTGATTTAGCGAAAAACCACCCGGAAGCATCAAAAATTAAAGCATTACTGGCTTTGATTGCGCGTTTAAGCGGTAGTGATTTATTGATCTTACCGACAGCGAATTCAAAAGCGGCGAATTTGGTTGGCTTATTGCCTCGTGCTGAAGAAAGTTTAAATGCCCAGCAAAGTTGGCAGACGAAGCTGAGAAGTTATGTGCTTTTAGGCATTGAGCCAGAATTAGATTGTGCTGATCCAGCTCAAGCGATGTCGGCATTAAGTTCAGCTGAATGTGTGGTTGCATTAAATAGTTATGTGACTGAAGCAATGTTGTCCTATGCAGATGTGATTTTGCCGGTATCATCTTTTGCCGAATCGTCGGGGACGTTCGTTGGTTTAGATGGTCAATGGCAAACCTACAGCGGCGCGGTATCGCCAAAAGGCGAAAGCCGACCTGCTTGGAAAGTACTCCGAGTATTGGCTAATTTAGCTGATTTAGATGGTTTCGAATATGTGTCCTCACAAGATGTGAGTGATGAAGCAAAAGTGATGACTCAAGGCCAAGTAGCAGCTGATGTAAAAGCCTATTGTCCAGATAAGTTAGATGCTGCAGCAAGCAATTTGCAAATGATATCTGAAGTGCCAATGTATCAAATTGATAGTGTTGTCAGACGAAGTAGTGCTTTGGAACAAACTGTCGAAAATCAGGATGCTTTCGTTGCCGTAATGAATTCATCCGAGGCGGGTCAGTTCGGTATCAATCAAGCTGATCGCGTTGTTGTTATGCATGATGCACAGTCGGTTGAGCTAGCCTTTAAGGTCGATGATACGATTGCTGATGGTTGTATTCATATGCCAAGCGGTATTGTTGAAATGTCAGGCTTTGCGCCCGCCTTTTCATCTGTTACTGTCAGTGTGGCGGAGGGCAAGCAATCATGATGGACTTTGTGCTTTACACATTGCTACCGATTCTATTGAAAATTATGTTAATCGTGATGCCGCTGATGATTGCGGTGGCCTATCTGACTTATGCCGAGCGTAAGGTGATTGGCTATATTCAATTACGTATTGGGCCAAACCGTGTAGGGCCAAGAGGCTGGCTGCAACCGATTGCTGATGCGGTCAAGTTGATGTTTAAAGAAGTCATCTTGCCGAGACAATCTAATTTGTATTTATTTGTTGTTGCACCGGTATTAGCTATTGGACCGGCTCTGGCCGCTTGGGCCGTGATGCCGTTCGATGCAGGATTGATTTTGGCCGATATTGATGCCGGTTTACTTTATATTTTAGCGATTACCTCGATGGGTGTTTATGGTGTGATTGTTGCCGGTTGGGCATCCAATTCACGCTATGCCTTTTTGGGCGCATTGCGTAGTGCAGCACAAGTCGTGTCGTACGAGATTGCAATGGGTTTCGCTCTTGTGGGTGTGTTAGTTGCAGCTGGTAGCCTGAATTTGGGAGAGATTGTACTGGGCCAACAGGGTGGGATTTGGCATTGGTACTTTATTCCTTTATTCCCCTTATTTGTGGTTTATTTCTTATCGGGTGTGGCGGAAACCAATCGAGCGCCTTTTGATGTGGCAGAGGGTGAATCTGAGATCGTGGCAGGTTTCCATGTGGAATATTCAGGGATGGCCTTTGCGATATTCTTTTTAGCTGAATATGCCGATATGATTTTGATTTCGATGTTGGCAGCAGTGCTCTTTATGGGGGGCTGGTTGTCACCATTCCAAGGCACCGTATTGGAACCGGCTTTTGCATGGGTTCCGGGGCTGATTTGGTTATTGATGAAGACGTCTTTCTTTTTATTCTTGTATTTGTGGTTCAGGGCGACATTCCCACGTTATCGTTATGACCAAATTATGCGCTTAGGATGGAAAGTATTTATTCCTGTGACATTAGTGTGGCTTGTTGTGGTTTCGACTATGCAGGTGATGGATATTGGGCCATGGTTTACTGAAGCCAGTGATGTTGTAGAAACAATGATTGTTGAGCCAGCTGCTGCTGTGGTTGAACAGGTGGATAGCTTATGATGCGTTCAGTGAGTCACTTCTTTAAAAGCTTTTTGCTGTGGGAATTATTGTTAGGTTTGAAACTAACAGGCCGTTATTTATTCGCTAAGAAGATAACGGTGCAATATCCAGAAGAGCAGACGCCTCAATCTCCGCGTTTTCGTGGTTTGCATGCCTTGCGTCGCTACCCTAACGGTGAAGAGCGTTGTATTGGTTGTAAATTGTGTGAAGCGGTGTGTCCGGCATTGGCTATTACCATTGAGACAGAGCCAAGAGATGATGGGACACGTCGTACGACACGTTATGACATCGATTTATTTAAGTGTATTTATTGCGGGTTTTGTGAAGAATCGTGCCCGGTTGATTCGATTGTTGAGACTCGGGTATTCGATTATCACTTTGAAGAACGTGGCGAAAATATTATGACTAAGGATAAGTTGTTAGCCATAGGTGATAAATATGAAGATCAAATTGCAGCGGATCGCGCTGCCGATGCACCGTACCGTTAGCGGCTGGTTTATACCTATGACCATTCAAACTACCCATTTATATCACGCCTACTCGCCACATTGGACTGCGTTATCCTTTTCAGTAATAGGTCTGCTATCGCATGAAAATGATGCCTTGCCAATGCAGCGATTAGCCGCACTAAAAAGTGTCTATTTTGAAAGGGCACAGGTATAGCTATGGAACAAATACTCTTTTACTGTTTTTCTGCTGTGCTGATATTTGCAGCAACGATGGTGATTACCGTTCGTAACCCTGTGCGTGCCGCTTTGTTTTTAGTGTTGGCTTTTTTCACCAGTGCCGGAATTTGGTTGTTGCTAGAAGCCGAGTTTTTAGCATTGACGCTTGTCTTGGTTTACGTCGGTGCGGTGATGGTGTTGTTCCTGTTTGTAGTGATGATGTTGGATATTAATCTGTCATCGTTACAAGAAGGGTTTACGCGTTATTTACCTTTAGGCATCTTGGTTGCTGCGCTGATCACGGTTGAAATGTTAGCTGTCTTGGGTGCGTCTCATTTTGGTTTAGATATTGTGCCGGCACCAGCACCACAGCCGGAAGATTATAGTAATACCAAGGCGATAGGGCTATTGCTTTATACGACTTATGTTTATCCATTTGAAATCGCGTCGGTGATATTAACAGTCGCCATTATTGCTGCGATCACATTGACCTTGCGCGACACTAAAAGTCGCAAGGCACAAGTTGTTTCTGAACAAGTTAAAGTGCGTGCACAAGATCGGGTCAGGGTGGTGAAAATGGATTCAAGTAAACCCGATAGTGATCAGGAGGCAGGTTCATGATTGCTTTATCTGATGTATTAACACTGGGAGCCATCTTATTTAGTTTGTCTGTGCTGGGCATTTTCATTAACCGCAAAAACATTATTATCCTGTTGATGTGTATTGAGTTAATGTTGTTAGCAGTGAACCTCAACTTTATTGCGTTTTCACACTTCTCTGGTGATATTGGCGGGCAAATATTTGTCTTCTTTATCCTGACTGTGGCAGCAGCTGAGGCAGCCATTGGATTAGCGATTTTGGTGGTGCTATTTAGAAACTTGAGTACGATCAATGTGAGCGAACTCGATAGGTTGAAAGGTTAGGCATGGAAATACTTAACGAAAACCTATTATTGACCTTAGTTCTCGCGCCACTTTTCGGTAGCATTATTGCAGGATTATTTGGTAAGAAAATTGGTGAAAAAGCATCCCATACAGTGACAATTTTGGGTGTTGCGATTGCCTTTGTATTGTCGGTTTGGGTATTTAAACAGGTTATTTTTGATGGGGCGAGTTATAACGACCGCGTTTATCAATGGCTACAAGCAGGGTCGCTGAGTATTGAAGTTGGCTTTATGGTGGATTCGCTGACAGCGATGATGTTGGTCGTGGTGACCTTTGTATCTTTGATGGTGCATATCTATACCATTGGCTATATGCAAGGCGACGATGGTTATAGTCGTTTCTTTAGTTATATTTCCTTGTTTACCTTTTCGATGTTGATGCTGGTGATGGCCAACAACTTTATGCAGCTATTTTTTGGCTGGGAAGCGGTTGGCTTGGTGTCTTATTTACTGATCGGGTTTTGGTATAAGAAACCAACCGCCATTTACGCCAATTTAAAAGCCTTTTTAGTCAACCGTGTTGGTGACTTTGGTTTCTTGCTTGGGATTGCAGGTGTATTGATGTATGCCGGTAGTTTGGATTACCTTGAGGTCTTTGCACAGTCACGTGTTATTGCCACACAGTCCATGAGTATATGGCCAGGATCTGAATGGTCTGCCATAACAGTCATTTGTATTTTATTGTTTATTGGTGCGATGGGTAAGTCAGCACAAGTGCCTTTACATGTTTGGTTACCTGATTCAATGGAAGGCCCAACGCCTATTTCTGCTTTGATCCATGCAGCAACGATGGTGACAGCGGGTATCTTTATGGTGGCTCGTATGTCGCCGATGTTCGAACTATCAGAAGCGGCCTTGTCATTTGTGATGGTAATTGGTGCGATTACAGCGTTATTTATGGGCTTCTTAGGTTTAATTCAAAACGATATAAAACGTGTTATTGCCTATTCGACGTTATCGCAATTAGGTTATATGACGGTAGCGTTAGGTGCATCTGCTTATGCTGCGGGTATCTTCCACTTGATGACACATGCTTTCTTCAAGGCCTTACTTTTCTTAGGTGCAGGCTCGGTCATCATGGCACTGCATCATGAACAAGATATCCGTAAGATGGGTGGCTTGAAAAAATATATGCCTATCACTTACTGGACTGGTTTGATTGGCTCTTTAGCATTAATTGGTTTTCCTGGTTTTGCTGGTTTTTTCTCGAAAGATGCGATTATCGAAGCGGTACATGCGTCAACCATAGCAGGTAGTGATTTTGCCTATTTTGCTGTGTTGTCAGGTGTGTTTATTACGGCGTTATACAGTTTTAGATTATTTTTCATTGTGTTCCATGGCGAAGAACGGTTCGATAAACATGATGGGCATATGCCACATGAGTCGCCTAAGGTTGTGACAGTGCCGTTGGTTCTGTTAGCTATTCCATCTGTTTTGGCAGGCTTTTTAATTGGTCCGATGGTATTTGGTCATTTCTTTGGTGATGCGATTTACGTGTCGACTGAGCATGATGTATTAAGTCAGCTTAACTATCATGGTATGCTCGGTTTTTTATTACACGGCTTTGTAGCGCCGCCATTCTGGTTAGCGATGGCGGGTGTGGGTACAGCGTATTATTTCTATATGGTGAATCCATCTATTCCGGCTAAACTCCACCAGTCGTTTAATTGGCTATACCGTGTGATGGAAAATAAATATGGCTTTGATCGCTTTAATGAAGTGGTTTTTGCCGGTGGTGCGAGGGCGATTGGCCGTGTGTTATGGAAAGCAGGTGATCAAACGGTAATTGATGGCGCGGTCGTCAATGGTGCTGCTAAAACAGTCGGTTTGATATCTAAAACCGTGCGTCATGTGCAATCGGGTTATTTGTATGCTTATGCCTTTGCCATGATTGTCGGTTTATTGGTGTTACTGAAATATTTTGTGGCTTAGAGAGTAAATGATGTTTGATATTCCATTATTAAGTTTAGTGATCTGGTTGCCGATTTTGGGCGGGATCGCTGTCTTATTAAATGGTGATAATGGCTTTACTCGTCCGTTATCTTTGATTGTCTCCGTGGCAACACTGTATTTTTCGTTTGGCTTATATACCGGTTTCGATAATGCAACGCATGAGATGCAGTTTGTTGAACATCTGCCTTGGATTGCGACCTATGGTATTCACTATTCTTTAGGTATTGATGGCTTTTCGATGCCACTGATTATCTTGACGGCTTTTTCTACTGTTGTGGTGGTGATTGCAGGTTGGGAAGTGATTCAAGATCGCGTTAGCCAATATATGGCAGCATTCCTGATTATGGCTGGTTTGATGATTGCGGTGTTTGCTGCGTTAGATGCCATCTTGTTCTATGTCTTCTTTGAAGCAATGTTGATTCCGTTATTTTTGGTTATCGGTATTTGGGGTGGTCCAAACCGGGTTTATGCCACGATTAAGTTCTTTCTTTATACCTTCTTTGGTTCCGTCTTTTTATTGATCGCTTTATTGTATTTGCGTTATGTCTCGGGCAGTTTTGCTATTCTCGACCTTCATACCACGGCATTGACGTTGAATGAACAAATTTGGCTATTTTTAGCCTTTCTTATTGCTTTTGCCGTTAAAGTTCCGATGTGGCCTGTTCATACTTGGTTACCTGATGCGCACGTTGAGGCGCCAACAGGTGGTTCTGTTATTTTGGCGGCGATTACGTTGAAAATCGGTGGTTACGGTTTATTGCGTTTTGCTTTACCGATTACGCCAGATGCAGCGATGACATTAGATTGGTTTGTGATTGCCCTGTCGTTGACGGCTATTGTTTATATTGGGTTTGTGGCATTAGTGCAGGCTGATCTGAAAAAACTCATTGCCTATTCCAGTATTGCCCATATGGGGTTTGTTACCCTAGGATTGTTTGTTATTTTTGGTATCTTTGAAAATTCAGCAACGGGCAGTGGTGCGGTGCTGGCGGTTGAAGGTGCGATGGTACAAATGGTATCGCATGGTTTTATTGCTGCTGCGATGTTCTTATGCGTTGGGGTGTTATATGACCGCATGCATACACGAGAGATTTCAGCTTATGGTGGTGTTATCAATACGATGCCTCTGTTTGCGGGCTTTTCAGTCTTTTTTGCCATGGCTAATGCAGGATTACCAGGCACGTCCGGTTTTGTGGGCGAATTTATGGTGATTTTGGCGTCATTCCAGGCGAATTTCTGGTATGCCTTTTTAGCTGCAACGACACTGATTTTGGGTGCAGCTTATAGTTTGTGGATGGTCAAGCGTGTGGTATTTGGTGAAGTCAGTAATGATAATGTGGCTGCACTGGAAGATCTTAACCAACGAGAGTTTTGGTTGTTAACGGTATTGGCGTTAATTGTATTGATCATCGGTTTGTGGCCTGCACCTTTAATTGATGTGATGCACAGTTCAGTTGAACATTTGTTAACACAAGTTTCGCAGTCGAAGCTGTAAGGATAATTGGACGATTATGATGTTTGAAGTTGCGAATATGTCTTTTGCCTTACCCGAGCTATTTTTGCTGACGATGGCCTGTGTCATCTTGTTAATTGTCGCCTTTTTTAAACAAACAGGTGCAAACTTAGCTTATGGTCTAAGTCAACTTACAATGATTGCATCAGCCGTGTTGGTTTATCGTGAAATGGGTGGACTCGAAGGTTTAGCTTATAGCGATACTTATATTCGTGACGCTTTGAGTAATGTGCTTAAGATCGCGATTTTTGTGATCAATATTGCTGTATTGATGTATTCGACATCGTATTTGAAAGCACGAGACTTATTCAAAGGTGAATATTACGTGTTAGCGGTCTTTGCGACGTTAGGAATGTCAATTATGGTGTCGGCGCACCACTTCTTGACGTTGTATCTAGGTTTGGAGCTGATGTCGTTGTGTTTGTATGCCATGGTTGCAATGCATAGAGACTCTGCTGTTGCGACAGAGGCTGCGATGAAATACTTCATCTTAGGTGCGTTGGCTTCGGGTATGTTGCTCTATGGTATGTCGATTATCTATGGCGTGACCGGTAGCTTATCTATTTCAGCGGTTGCAGCAGCGATTCAAACAGGCGGTTTGGATAACACGGTATTAAGCTTTGGTTTAGTCTTCTTAGTGATTGGTGCTGCCTTTAAGTTGGGTGCTGTGCCTTTCCATATGTGGTTACCTGACGTTTATGAAGGCGCCCCAACAGCGATGACTTTATTTATAGCGACAACGCCGAAACTAGCTGCGTTTGCGATGATGATTCGTTTGTTGGTTGAAGGCCTAGGAGAGATACAAGCGTATTGGCAAGATATGCTGATAATGTTGTCTGTATTATCAGTTGTGCTCGGTAATATTGTCGCGATTGCACAAACGAATCTTAAGCGGATGTTGGCTTATTCAACTATTTCACATGTTGGTTTTATCTTATTAGGTATTATTTCTGGAACTGAAGAAGGTTATGCCGGGTCTTTATTCTATGCTTTGACCTATGCTGTGATGACTTTAGCTGCTTTTGGCATGATCATACTGATGAGTCGTCGCGGGTTTGAAGCGGAAGAGATTGCTGATTATAAAGGTCTAAGCAGGCGCCATCCTTGGTTTGCATTGATGATGCTGATTGTGATGTTTTCAATGGCAGGGATTCCACCGCTTGTCGGTTTTTATGCCAAGTTAGCGGTGATTAAGTCTATTGTTGATATAGGGCTAATATCAGTTGCAGTATTGGTTGTGATCATGTCAGTGATTGGGGCGTTTTATTATTTACGGGTCATTAAAGTGATGTACTTTGACGAGGCTGAGGAAGCTTATGAAATCGATGCACCGACAGATATGCGAATGATGGTCAGTGCGAACGCTGTTGCTGTATTGGGACTGGGTATTTTCCCAGGTAGTTTAATGGCATTATGTGCCAGTGTATTTATGTCGTAATTATGTCACCACTTTTATTAATTTTAGTTACTCTAATTATTGCTAACGTACCTTGGTTTACGGAACGTTTGTTTCTAGCATTTCAAATGGAAAAAGGTAAATCTTGGGGCTGGCGTCTATTAGAGTTGTTGGTGTTCTACTTTTTGAGTTTGGTGATTGCCACGATGTCAGAAATGCGCTTTTCTGGCGATGTTCATCCTCAGCAATGGGAATTTTTTGCAACCACTTTTTGTGCTTTTTTAGTATTGTCCGTTCCCGGCTTGATTTACCGTTATCAATGGTTAGCGATAGCAAGAAAATAGTTCAAATTTCGCTTTAATTTGCGCACTCACTTTTAAAGTTATTCCCCAAATAGAGTTGATTTATCAGTAAAACTGGCTGGATTTGCCGGTTCTTGTTAATAAATTGTTTTTATCAGTGCATGGATAATTAAACTAGTATAAAATCTTCTGGTTTATCTTCGTGTTAATGCACATTACTTATTTTTAGAGAACAGGAAAATGGCCGCCGATTTATCCAAGTATAGAAACATTGGGATCTTTGCTCACGTTGATGCGGGTAAAACCACAACAACGGAACGTATCTTGAAACTGACTGGTAAGATTCATAAAACCGGTGAAGTACATGATGGTGAAGCAACAACTGACTTCATGGAACAAGAGCAAGAGCGTGGGATTACAATTCAATCAGCTGCAACAAGCTGTGAATGGGATGGTCACCGTTTAAATGTTATTGACACACCAGGACACGTTGACTTCACAATTGAAGTATATCGTTCATTGAAAGTACTTGATGGTGGTGTCGGTGTATTCTGTGGTTCTGGTGGTGTTGAGCCTCAATCAGAAACAAACTGGCGTTATGCGAACGAATCTGAAGTCTCTCGTATTATTTTCGTTAACAAATTGGACCGTATGGGTGCTGATTTCTACCGTGTTGTGAAGCAAGTAGAAGATGTACTGGGTGCTAGCCCACTGGTAATGGTACTGCCTATTGGTATCGAAGACGATTTCAAAGGTGTTGTTGATCTATTAACACGTAAAGCATGGATTTGGGATAACGAGCAAGATACTACGGCTTTCCGTATTGAAGAGCCGCCTGCAGACATGGCTGATCAAATCGAAGAGTACCGTGAGAAATTGATCGAAACGGCTGTAGAGCAAGATGATGATTTAATGGAATCTTATCTTGAAGGTGAAGAACCTACTATCGAACAACTTCAGACATGTATTCGTAAAGGTACATTGTCTATGGACTTCTTCCCAACATACTGTGGTTCTGCCTTTAAAGATAAAGGTGTTCAAATGGTATTGGATGCGGTTGTTGCTTATTTACCTTCTCCGACTGAAGTTGATCCACAACCTGAAGTTGATATCGATGGTAATGAAACAGGTGAAGTTGCGATAGTGACACCAGATGCCCCATTACGTGCATTAGCATTTAAAATTATGGATGACCGTTTCGGTGCCTTAACTTTTGTACGTATCTACTCAGGTGTGATGAATAAAGGTGATACTGTTCTTAATACCTTCACTGGCAAAACAGAACGTATCGGCCGTATGGTGGAAATGCATGCCGATGATCGTACTGAACTAGATTCAGCTCAAGCTGGTGATATTATCGCTGTGGTGGGTATGAAAGATGTTCAAACAGGTCATACACTTTGTGATCAGAAGAACCCAGCGACACTAGAGCCAATGGTCTTTCCAGATCCAGTTATTTCGATTGCGATTGCACCTAAAGATAAAGGTGGCTCTGAGAAAATGGGTATTGCACTAGGTAAAATGATTAAAGAAGATCCTTCTTTCCGCGTCGAAACAGACCAGGAAAGTGGCGAAACAATCATGAAAGGTATGGGTGAGCTTCACTTAGATATCAAAGTTGATATCTTGAAGCGTACACATGGTGTTGATGTTACAGTTGGTGAACCTCAAGTAGCCTACCGTGAAACAATTACACAACGCGTTGAAGATTCATACACACATAAGAAACAATCTGGTGGCTCTGGTCAGTTCGGTAAGATCGATTACATCATTGAGCCCGGTGAACCCGGTTCTGGTTTCGAATTTGAGTCAACTGTAACGGGTGGTACTGTTCCGCGTGAGTTCTGGTCTGCTGTTGAAGGTGGTTTCAAGAAAATGTTGGATCGTGGTGTACTAGCAGGTTACCCATGTTTAGATTTCAAAGTAAATCTATACGATGGTGGTTTCCATGCTGTGGATTCATCTGCTGTTGCGTTTGAATTAGCTGCTCAAGCTGCGTACCGTCAATCTATGCCTAAAGCAGGCCCACAATTGATGGAGCCGATTATGAAGGTTGACGTATTCACACCAGAAGATCACGTTGGTGATGTTATTGGTGATTTGAACCGTCGTCGCGGCATGATTAAATCACAAGATTCAACACCAACCGGTGTGCGTATCAATGGTGAAGTGCCATTAAGTGAAATGTTTGGTTATATCGGTTCATTACGTACAATGACATCGGGTCGTGGTCAGTTTTCTATGGAATTCTTACACTATGCACCATGTCCACGTAACGTGGCTGAAGAAGTCATCAAAGAAGCGAAACAGCGTGAGGAAGATGCGAAGAAATAATCGCTGATGCTAAACGAAATCATATTGAAAAGGCCGGTTTTACCGGCCTTTTTTATACGTGAAATAAAATTAAGGCTAGTATAGTCAAAGGGGAATGTCATTTTTATTAGGAGGGTAAAAATGGATAAGTTAATTATCATTTTTTATTATGGCTATGATGTGCGTACCAGCTTTTGCATCAGATTTAGCGAAAGAAAAAAGATGGGAAGCACAAATTGTCGATGCGTTGATGGATGGCGACGAGCTGTATATAGAGTCCGAAGGCGTTGAGTTCTTGGCGATTGAGATGCCAAGTGAGTCAGAGAATAGTGTGGGTGTCATTGTTGTACATGGTATGGGCGTGCACCCCAATTGGGAGCAGGTTGTGCAGCCTGTGCGAATTGGTTTAGCAGAATCTGGCTTATTTACGCTGTCGATTCAAATGCCTGTTTTAGCAAATGATGCCGCGGGTAAAGATTATGAATCTTTAATGCCTCAAGCTGCTTTGAGACTTGATTCCGCCATAAGTTATTTAAAAGAACAGGGAATAAGCAAGGTTGTGATTGTAGCGCATAGTTTAGGGACAGATATGGCGTCTTATTATCTTTCAGGGGCTGCAGGCCAAATAGATGGTGCTGTCGTTGGTTTTGTAGGCTTGAGCATGCTGGATACATCGTCAGATTATCTTGGGCGTATTACGTTACCCGTTCTGGATATATATGGCACTGCTGATAATCCAGAGGCACTTGATTCTGTGCCAAAAAGAAAAGCAGCATCGTCACATAACGAGAATTTTGTTCAGCTACCGGTATCTGATGCTAACCATTTCTTTGATGGAAAAGAAGTGATTTTAGTTGATGAAATCAAGCAGTTTATAATGGGTTTAAATTAAACGTCATCAATAAACTTTGTAGCACTGTTGTTAGCTTTTGACCAATGATAGGTATAGTGAACAGTAGTTTTTGCATTGATGGAAAAGTATTTAAAACTGTTTAGATTTTTCGTTGTCAGATGTATCGGTGGCGAACCCATAATATGGATGAAATGGTATGGTGATTACAAGAATTAAAGAATTTTTGCAGTTAGAAGCTGCTAGCGGAATATTATTGGTTATTGCCGCTATTTTGGCCATGATTGTGGTGAACTCACCTGCTGCTGGTTGGTATAACGGTTTATTGGATATTCCCGTTGCAATTCAATTTGGTGACTTTCAAATAGCGAAGCCGCTGTTACTGTGGATTAACGATGGCTTGATGGCCATTTTCTTTTTCTTAATCGGCTTAGAGATAAAACGAGAAGTGTTGGCTGGGGAACTCTCTGAACCTTCTCGTGTTGTATTACCAGTTATCGGTGCGATAGGTGGGATGGCGATTCCTGCTGTTATTTATTCTGTGATTAATTGGGGTGACCCAATTGCTATGCGCGGTTGGGCTATTCCTTCTGCTACGGATATCGCTTTTGCTTTAGGTGTACTAGCTTTACTGGGCGACAGAGTGCCTCAGGCGTTAAAGATATTTTTGATGACGTTGGCGATTATTGATGATTTGGGGGCCATTGTTATTATCGCGTTGTTTTATACAGCAGAACTGTCGGTGTCATCCTTGATGATAGCGGGCTTTGCCGTGGCAGTATTGGCATTGATGAACAAGCGCGGTGTGATCGGTTTAACCCCTTATATTTTGGTGGGCTTTATCCTTTGGGCTGCCGTTTTAAAATCAGGTGTGCATGCGACATTAGCAGGTGTGATAACGGCTTTCTTCATTCCTTTTAGAAAAGAAGATGGCCAGTCTATTACTCAGCTTGAAAGGATGGAGCATGATTTACATCCGGCAGTGGCTTATGCCATTTTACCGATATTCGCATTTGCAAACTCTGGGATACCTTTTAGTAGTATGTCAATGGAAGCCTTATCGCACCCTGTGCCTTTAGGTATCGCTGCAGGTTTATTTTTTGGTAATCAAATTGGCGTCTTTGGCTTTAGCTGGGTAGCGATTAAGTTGGGTCTTTCGAAATTGCCTGAAGGGGTTAATTGGCTTCAACTTTATGGTGTTTCTTTACTCTGCGGCATTGGGTTCACAATGAGTTTGTTTGTTGGGTCTCTTGCTTTCGAACAAGCGGGGGCGAGTCATACTATCGATGAAAGAGTTGGCATAGTATTGGGCTCGTTATTGTCGGGAATTTTGGGTTACGTGTTATTACGTTTTTTCGGAAACAAAGTCAGTCAATAATATAGAACTGCATGGGCCTCTAGAGGTTAGAGGTGCGTGGAAAAACATGCACGTTGTTATTCTGTATACTTTTAATTTTACAAAAGCCTATGGAATAAGGATTTTTAATCAAATATGTCTTCGATAGAGTGGATTTTAATTGCGGTTAATTTTGGACTGTTTGTTTTTGCAGGTGAGATAGTTCAAAAATTAACACCTAAATCAGCCGACGATCAGAATAAACAAGTGCATTTATTGCGTGTGATTAATGCTGTCATTATTGGATTGATTTTATATAAGGCGATAGTGACACCTGAGATAGAAGAGAGTTGGCTGAGTAAAACGCTGACAGTGCTATTAATCACTTATATCTTTTTTATGGTGTTTAAAGTGTATAGCTATTTTATGCACAGTCGATATGGCAAGCAGCATGAGACGGATTCAGGCATTCGTATCTCAGAGACTTATAATTCACGTGGCCTGGTTATTTTTGGTGGTGTCTTTCTTTTCATCATTTGGCTGATCAGTTGTATTCAGCTGTTGGGTTTTGAAAGCTTGTTACAAGCTGGTGGTGTGCTTGGTTTTGTGGGCGTGATGTTGGCCTTAACCCAGGCGGCTTGGGCACCGGATATTATTAGTGGTCTGATCATATTGAATAGCAATATGGTTGAAGAAGGTGATATTTTGCAAATCACGCATGAGGGTAAAAAGGTTCATGCGAGCGTATATAAGACAAAAATGTTGCATACCGAATTATTAGATATTAGTAATAATCATCGAATGATGATCAAGAATACGCAATTGCGTTCATTGTTTTTGCAGAATTTGAGTAAATTTGCTTCGGCTAAGGGTTTGCGTGAAAAGTTAACGTTTAACATTGGTTATGATGTTACGCCTAAAGAGGTCAGAAGTTTTTTTGATAAAGTAGAGACATTATTAGAAGCAGAATATGATGAATATTATGAATCCCAGCATCCAATAGAAGTGGTGATTGAAGATACCGGAGACCATGCTGTTCAGTGGGTACTGTTTTTCTATACGAAAGAAATTAGGCAATTGCTGAAAACAAGGCAGTTATTTAGAGAAGTGATTTTTAATTTATCGCTTGAGGCAGGAATAAGTTTGGCCACACCATTAACGCATGTGTTAACAAGTGATAAAGACAAACCTCGTGACGCATAATAATGAGTATAAAGAACAGAGTTGAGATGATAGAAAAAGCACATTTTAAAATTAAAAAAGCCTTTGGTTTCACCTTAATTGAGTTAGTTATGGTGATTGTTATTTTAGGGATTTTAGCTGCGGTGGCCTTGCCTAAATTTGCGAATTTATCCAGTTCTGCACGGGTTGCGACATTGGAAAGTATTGCTGGTGCTATGCGTTCGACGATCACAATTGTGAAGAGTAAAGCTTACGGGAACGGTCTATCTGTAGCTGGGTCTAATCCAGGAAACCAATCTGCTTATATTGTAGAGACTGAAGCGGGCACATCAGAAGTTGATTGGCGTAATTTATGCCCTGAAAGCCGTGCTGAGCTGGGTGATGCACTAAGTATGTTGGATCATATTAGTTTTAGTGCAACTGACGATTTAGAAAGAAGGTTTAGCAACCAATATACCCTTATTGGTTACGATATTCAGGGTAACGGCCCTGTCACAGCGAATGGTTGTTACGTCACTTATGATTCATTTGGTGATCCTGAATGCACGGTGACAGTGGTTGACACTGATTGTTAAGAAGTTGACAGACTATGTATAGCGACGAAGACTTAGATGTTGCAGTTAAGCAGGGAACCTTTTCAGCGGCCGATGTGGAGACGTTTCGTCAACGTATTGCTGAAAATAAGGCGTCTTCTATTGCTGATGAAGAAAACTTTAAACTGATAGGTGGTTTCAACGATATTTTTATCGTGATTGCATGTGGCCTGTTATTGTTTTCTTCTTTTTCGGTCTTGGAATCACTTAACGCTAGTATTGCTTATCTTGTCTTTGCGATACTTTCTTGGGCCCTGGCAGAGTTTTTTGTTTTAAAAAGAAAAATGGCACTTCCGGCGATTATGTTATTAATCGCTTTTGTGGGTGGTGTTGCTGGTTTGTCACATTCTTTATTGCCGATGACTTCGGAGTTCGGCGCGATGATGGCAGCGAGTTTATCTGCGATTGCTGCTTTTATGCACTGGCAGCGTTTTAGTGTGCCTATTACCGTTGCTGTTGCGATGGCAGCTTTTGTAGGGCTGATCGTTTCCTTATTAAGTGCAGTTATTCCTGAAATAGAGAATATACTCTCGCCCGTTTTATTTATTTGTGGTTTATTGGTTTTTGCCTTTGCTATGGTTTGGGATGCTGCTGATACTTTGCGTGTGAATTACCGTTCTGATGTTGCTTTTTGGTTACATCTTCTAGCAGCACCGTTAATTATTCATCCAATATTTACGGGCTTGGATATATTGAAAGGTGATGAAAGTTTGACGAATATGGTTTTGGTGGTGGCACTCTATCTTTTATTGACTTTCGTTTCGATGTGTATTGATAGGCGTGTGTTGATGGTATCGTCTCTGATGTATGTGATTTATGCTTTGTCGGGCCTTATTGATCGTTATGGTGTGATTGGTTCTAGTTTTGCTCTGACAGGCGTATTGATGGGGGCGATGCTATTGCTTTTATCGGCTTATTGGCATCGCGTACGTGCCAAGCTAGTCAGTTTTTTGCCTGATGCTATGCAAAACTATGTTCCGAAATCAAAATTAATTTAATTTTGTCTTGCGACATTCTTACCCTTCTTCAGTCATGAAAAATGATAAAAGAGGGTCAGGGAAATTATTACCAAGGAGGGCAGACAATCTTTATTTTTACCCTATCGTGTCAGGAATGATGATTTGTTGATATCTAGTCTATCAAGTCTAGACTGATCAATTTTTATCGTAACCAGATGACGTAATGTATGCTAGAAAATAGTCTAATATATTGATTATTAACACTGAAATATTGAATACAATTAAGTTAATCGTTATTTTCTATCAATTGTGTTCAAACAATCTGTTTTACAAATTATTGTCGTAGGACAATACTGTAGTTGTACATTAATTACTTCAACAGGAGACAAAACAATGAGTGATATTAGTAAATGCCCTGTAATGGGACACGGACAACAGGCAGCAGGTGGCGGGACTTCAAATCGGGATTGGTGGCCTAATCAATTAAATCTTAATATTCTTCATCAGCATTCAGATAAAGCGAACCCTTATGATGCGGGTTTTAATTATGCAGCGGCTTTCGAAGCGGTAGATTTAGATGCATTAAAACAAGATATTAAAGCGTTGATGACGGATTCGCAGTCATGGTGGCCTGCGGATTATGGGCATTATGGCCCTTTGTTTATTCGGATGGCATGGCATGCGGCAGGGACTTATCGTACAAGTGATGGCCGTGGTGGTGCTGGTACTGGTAACCAACGTTTTGCTCCGCTTAATAGTTGGCCAGATAATGTGAATCTTGATAAAGCACGAACATTGTTATGGCCGATCAAGCAAAAATATGGTGATAGCATTTCATGGGCTGATTTATTAATCTTGACGGGTAACTGTGCAATTGAATCGATGGGCCTTGAGACATTTGGTTTTGCTGGTGGCCGTGAAGATATTTGGGAACCTGAGCAGGATATTTATTGGGGCGCTGAACAGGAATGGTTAGATGATAAGCGTTATTCAGGTGAACGCGATTTAGAAAACCCATTAGCAGCTGTTCAAATGGGGTTGATTTATGTGAACCCTGAAGGGCCAAATGGCGAGCCTAGTGTACTTGCTTCAGGTAAAGATATTCGAGAAACTTTTGCTCGTATGGCGATGGATGATGAAGAGACAGTTGCTTTGGTAGCTGGTGGCCATACTTTTGGTAAGTGCCATGGTGCTGGTGATGCGAGCCATGTTGGCCCTGAACCCGAAGGCGCTAGTATTGAAGAACAAGGGCATGGATGGAAGAGTGATTTTGGCTCTGGTCATGGGGCAGATACGATTAGTAGTGGTATCGAAGGTGCTTGGACTTCAAATCCTATTCAATGGGATAACGGTTATTTCGATGTGTTATTTGGATATGATTGGGATTTGGTCAAAAGCCCAGCGGGCGCATGGCAATGGGTCCCTGTTAATCCAGATGATAAAGATCTTGCACCTGCTGCCCATAATGCATCAGAAAAAGTCACGACGATTATGACAACGGCAGATATGGCGATGCGGATGGATCCCATTTATGGGCCGATATCAAAACGTTTCCATGAAAATCCAGATGAGTTTGCTGATGCCTTTGCACGTGCTTGGTTTAAATTAACACACCGTGATATGGGACCACGCACGCGTTACTTAGGTAAAGAAGTGCCAGATGAAGAATTAATTTGGCAAGATCCTATTCCTACTGTCAGTCATGCCTTAGTGAATGAGCAAGATATCGCTGATATCAAAGAAGGTATTGTCGCTTCTGGTTTAACGGTGTCACAGCTTGTTTCGACGGCTTGGGCATCTGCATCGACTTTCCGTGGTTCAGATATGCGAGGTGGTGCAAATGGAGCCCGTATCCGTCTTGCACCGCAAAAAGATTGGGAAGCGAATAACCCTGAGCAGTTAGCGACAGTATTAAATGTACTTGAAGCGATTCAACAAGCTTACAACCGTTCAGCTGTTGATGGTAAAGCGATTTCATTAGCTGATGTGATTGTATTAGCAGGGTGTGTTGGTGTTGAGCAAGCAGCGAAGAATGCTGGTGTTGAGGTGGTTGTACCATTTACGCCGGGACGAACTGATGCCACGCAAGAACAGACTGATATTGCCTCTTTCGGTATGCTTGAACCTGAAGCGGATGGTTTTCGCAATTATATGAAAGCAAAATATACGGTGTCGGCTGAAGAGATGTTGGTTGATAAGGCACAATTATTGACATTGTCAGCACCTGAAATGACAGTATTAGTGGGTGGCTTACGAGTATTAAATGCTAATACCGGCCAGTCACAGCACGGTGTCTTTACACAAAGACCAGAGGTGTTGACCAATGATTTCTTTGTAAATTTATTGGATATGGGGACAACATGGAAAGCTGTGTCTCAAGATGATGATGTCTTTGAGGGACGTGATAGGGAGACAGGCCAACTTAGATGGATTGGTTCACGTGTGGATTTGATTTTTGGCTCTAATTCTCAACTTCGTGCTTTGGCCGAGGTATATGCATGCCGAGACTCACAATCTCGTTTTGTAAATGACTTTGTGAATGCATGGGTTAAAGTAATGGAGTTAGATCGTTTTGATTTAGCCTAATCGTCTATCTACTATGAAAAGGGTCAACTTTCGTTTTGAAGGTTGGCCCTTTTTTTCATTTTATTCTTCGCTATCGTGTGACATGTCATCGGCTAAGATAGCTAAGATAGTTTGCATATCGTCTGGCATGTCGATTCGCCAGGAGACTTCCTGTTCGGTTTTAGGGTGAATAAATCCTAACAGGCCGGCATGTAATGCTTGGCGTTTAAAGTTTTGTAAGGCTTGCTGACAGGTTTCTGATGCCCCCTTAGGTAAACGTAATCGCCCACCGTAGGAAGGATCGCCTAAAAGCGGGTAACGGATATGCGCCATATGCACGCGAATTTGATGCGTACGACCTGTTTCTAATTTACAACGAATGTGAGTATGGGCTCGGAAGCGTTGTTCGACACGGTAATGGGTGATAGCCGGCTTACCGGTGTTGGTGATAGCCATTCGCTTTCTTTCGACGTGATGTCGGCCTATGGGTTCATCTACTGTTCCGCCAGCGGTCATAACGCCCATTGCAATCGCCTGATATTCACGTTGTACTGTTCGAGCTTGCAGTTGGGATACGAGGCTATTGTGAGCCTGTAGTGTTTTAGCAATCATTAGTAACCCGGTGGTGCCTTTATCAATACGATGAACTATGCCGGCTCGCGGTATACCTTCCAGTTGTGGTGAGTGGTGGAGTAAGGCATTGACTAAAGTGCCTTGATGATTACCAGCACCGGGGTGAACAACCATTCCTGCTGGTTTATTAATGATCAGGATATCTTGATCTTCATGAATAATATCAAGTTGTATTGCTTCTGCCTGCCACTTTTCATCGACGGCTTCTATTTGGGCATTAATTTCAACTTGTTCTCCTCCAATGACGCTGTCTTTTGGACGTAGCACTTTGCCGTTGATAAGGACATAGCCGGCTTTTATCCATTTAGTGATTTGGCCCCTAGAATAATCTGAGAAAAGCTGTGCAAGAGCCTGATCTAGCCGAAGGCCAGCGCAGTCATCTGGAATTATGCCTGTTAAAGTTAATGTGTTGGTCATGGAGGTCGTCGTGATATTAAAACAGGGAAAGATTATAGCCTAGTGCTAATGTTCAGGTTTATTTGTCTTTATATTAAATCCCTAATTGTTTGTTTAATCTATTATTTTCCAAAATATTGTTGTATTTTTACTACAGTTTCTGAGGGGGAATAACGATGTGTCTGCAGGATATTGCATTTTTAATAATATGCTGCTAGGGTGTCAAATCTGCTGATTTTTGAATCGGCTAGTCGGTACAGTCAGCGGGGACTTGCCGTCGGTATTTAAATTAATATGAAGTGAGATTTTATGTCTGAACGTGTAGTTGGAAGCGTTAAATGGTTTGACGCAGCAAAAGGTTTTGGTTTTCTAGAGCGTGAAGGTGGTGATGATGTATTTGTCCATTTCCGCGCTATTCAAGGTGACGGTTTTAAAACCTTAGATGAAGGGCAGCAAGTTGAATTTACTGTTACAAAAGGTGATAAAGGCTGGCAAGCGGAAGATGTAGTAGCTGTTAGCTAACTCTCTCCATTGTTTGTCTGACATACGGGGCAATAATATGTTGCCCTTTGTGTTTCTTTATAGTGTTTAATCTTGTTTCCGCAATGGAGACAAGCTTCGTCTTTACGCCCATAGACGTTGAGTTGTTGTGCGAAATAACCAGGTTTACCATCACTTTTAGTAAAGTCCTTTAATGTTGTACCGCCAGCTTTTATGGCTTTTCCTAGTACTAGTTTAATTTGTTGTGTTAATTGTTCACACTGAGGTTTCGTTAAGTCTTGAGCAATGGTTTTGGGATGAATGCCTGATAAGAATAGGCTTTCATTAGCATATATATTGCCTACACCGACAACGACCTGCCCATTCATGATCAATGTTTTTACACTGCATCGTTTGGTTTTCGCCTGCTTGTATAGGTAGTCCGCATCAAATGCCTTTAATAAGGGTTCAGGGCCGAGATGTGCAATGAGTTTATGCTCTGTTATCGCTTCATCAGTCCACATGATAGCGCCAAACCGTCTTGGGTCGGTGTAGCGCAGTAAATGGCCGTTATCAAGAATGATATCGACATGATCATGTTTAGCAGGATTGTTATGTTCTATTTTATCAAGAATTCTTAGGCTGCCTGACATACCTAAATGAATCATTAACGTACCGCTATCACATTGAACTAATAAGTATTTGGCACGCCGTTTAACCGCGTGAATTGTTTGTTGCGTTAATGTGTTAGCTAAATTCTCAGGAATGGGCCAACGTAAACTGTAGTTACGTATCGTCACCTGGGTCACAGTGGCATTTGCTAAGTAGGGCTTAATGCCTTTCCGGGTGGTTTCAACTTCAGGTAATTCTGGCATTACGGGGCTCTTAACGCGTTATTGATCTAGTGCTGGTATTAATAATGTTTGGTAACTGGCTTTTGGAAATTGATAAGCGAGCTCAGCCTGTTCATTGACGATAAAAAAATGCGTTTCACTTAGGTGTAAAGTCAGTTTTATAGCTTCAGTTTGCTCTTTAAGCTGGACAATAGCATGAAAAGGGCTGGGTTGTAGTGTATCAGTAAGTGTATTAAGTGGCATTACGCGTAATGCTGCTGCGTGTTGCCAATTATCAATAATTTCAACGAGCTTGTCAGCAGGGAGTTTTGCATTAGATTGCCATTGGCCATTATTTAGCTTTAATGATGCGGTTTGTTTTAGCAGGCTTTGTTGTTGGTATTGGGGAATAGTGAGTTTTGAGATTTTTTGTTGCACCTGAATAAGGCGGTTGTCAATAAAACTACTGGCACTGGTATTGAGTAAGGGACTGACGGTGTCTTCAAGTAAATAGAGGTCATTATCGTGTTGCACATAACGGCGTTGTTCAATAGGTTCGATATCACCAAAAATAAAGTGATGATCATTTAAGACCAAGCTTGTACTGTCTTTGTGTATACCAAATTGGCTGAGATCTTGGCCTACTGTTATGGCTTGTTGACGATAGGGTTGCATGGCCAAGATCGAGAGTAGTAGTCTGATTCTATTGTGATTAGCGCGTGCTGTGATGGGGGATGATAATTGCCATTGTTCATTTGTTTTCTTTAAAACAATATCTGAACGATTCGCTTGTGAGATAGTGATGCTATGGATACTTGTATTACTAATGTTTGTCAGGGATGTGACTATTGTGTTGCTTGTCGGTTCATTATTGATAAACCAATATAATCCAGCTAATACGGTGATGAGTATTAAGTTAATGATGTAGTTTGATTTCATTGCTTACGTCGATACCACCATAAGCTCAAGCCGATGAGTAATAATGAAGCCGGTAAGACGACAAGAAAGCCTAGACCGATGAACAGTGAGCTCATTTTACTGAGTTCAAGTTGGTTATCGATGGTGGTTTTAATGGGAATGGTGATTAAACTATCATCTTCAGCTAACCAGTTAATCAGTGCGACACCGAGTTCTAAATTAGCGGCATTGCCAATAAAGCTATTGGATAAAAAGTCGCCATCGCCAATGACAGCTATACGTTGTTGTTTGTCTTTTTGTGTTGATGTCAGTAAATAAGCAATGTCGAGTGGCCCTGCTGTGTCGACACCTTCTTGAAATTGTGCGTGTAGGCTCGGGTCAAGATCGCTCCAAACATTGGCCTGTGTTGATAACAAGGCCTGGTATTGCCATAAACTATTTTTAGTTTTGGGTGCTATTGCAACGGCTTTTGGAAACAGTGTCACACTTGATGTGGCTTGGCCAATGGGGTGATTTGCATAATCGGTAATCAGTGTGAATTGGGGATCAGGAATACCTAATAACTCGGTATTGGGGTCAATAAGGGTGCCAGGAAGTAGTTCAAGTTCTAGGTATTCTGCTAAGGCTGTGAGTGGTGGGTTTTCGTGTGGCTCAGTTAACCACAGCAGGTTGCCGCCGTTATCTAGGTAGTCTTTTAGAATATTGATTTCACCTGATAACCAGGGCTTTTCAGGGCTTGCAATAATAACTGCTGCTGTATTGCGAGGTATTTGTTGGTGTTGTACGAGGTTGAGTGTTTTTGTTTTGAACCCTTTTTGTTTAAGCGTGGTTGTCCAAGTACTGAGATTAAAGTTGGCTTGATGATCAGAGCGCCGTTCACCATGTCCTTCTATAAAGACTAACCATTTGTCTTGTTCCCGAGAAACAGAAATCAGCGCATTGGTGAGGGACTGTTCAGATAAATCGAAAACGTGTTTTTGCTGTTGCCCCAATGAAACGACCAGTTCACCTTGTTGTTGAATATTAAGCTCGCGCACGATATCAGGTGAGAAGTCTGGGTCGATGTAATGAACAACGAGCGTGGGTTGGTAATGTTGATAGCGGGATAGTAGTGTTGTTAGCGCCGGCTTGAGTTCATTTGTCTCACTGATAAAAGCTTGGATGGTGATCGGCTTATCAAGCTGTTTGAGGAATTGTGTTGTGGTATCAGACAAGCTATGGCGCTGATTCGCTGTTAAATCTATTTGGGTATCCGTTTTTATAGAGAGTTGTGCTAATAAAATAACAAGTCCAACCATTAGCAGATAGAACACACTATTTTGAATTCTCAGTTGACGTTGTGTTTTTGAATTAATTTTCATGTTAGCTGAGACGCTGTGTGTTGATGCAACGCACGGTTAAAGTTAGGAAAAACCCTACGATAATGACGTAATAAGCAATATCCTTAGTGTGGATATCACCTTGTAAGATAGGTTGAAAATGGCTCAAGAGCGATAACCAGCTAAAGAGTGCCGATTCTCCAGTATTCCCTGTCCAGTCGATGATCCAGAGTAAGAAGAGTAGGCTGAAGGTACTGATGGCCGCTATAGTAGGTTGTTTAGTCAATGCCGATAAAAATAGGCCGATGGCTGTGAAGCTGGCGACCAATAGAAATAAACCAAAAATGGCTGAGCCGATGGCTATGAGATCGAGTGTTGCACCGGTGGATAAAGCCAATGGCATGCATGCAATTAAGCCGATAAGAATTAAGAAAAAACCCAGCGTGCCGAAATATTTTCCCAGCACAATTTGCGTCGCTGATAACGGGGCAGATAGAAGTAGAGGGAAGCTATCATTTCGGCGTTCTTCAGCAATGAGCCGCATGGTAACGAGCGGTGTTAACAATAACAAGATGGTGGCTGCATTGTTAAATAAAGGCAATGCTATCAGTTCTGTTACACCTGGGGCACCCGGGATAGCTGAAATTTTGCCTTGAATTTGCATAAAGTAATCAATATGCGTCAAAAAAAGATAAGCTAAGATAAGCTGCGTTAACGCCAAGATGAGCCATGCAAGTGGTGATAGAAAGAGTCGGTAGAGTTCATGACGGGCTAATGTGAACATTATATTGGCTCTTTTGTTTGATCGGTTTCTTGTTGAATAATGTTCATAAACACATCTTCAAGAGAATGTTGTTCTGGCGTTAATGCAGTTAATTGCCAACCGTGGCTAATAGCTGATTCCAGTATGGTTTGAGTTGGGTTGTGTTCAGGTTGATAATGTATTTTGAAACGTGTGTTGGATATTGCCTTTACACTCGTTATGCCAGAGAGTTGTTCTAGTATAGTAATCTCAGGTGGTGATTCGAGTGCCAGGAGTATATGGGAAGATTGCATCTGCTGCTGTAAGGCATCGGTGGTATCGTTGAACACCAATGCGCCTTGATTGATGATTTTTACACGGTCACACAACATTTGCACTTCGGGCAAGATATGGGTTGATAAAATAACACTATGTTCTTGGGCAATGTCTTTAATGAGTTGGCGAATTTCTCTTATTTGAATCGGATCTAAACCTGAGGTGGGTTCATCTAAGATGACAACAGCAGGGGTATGTATGATTGCTTGTGCAATACCGACACGTTGTTGGTAGCCTTTTGAAAGGTGGTGAATCAGCCGCTTTTTGACATTGCCTAGGCCGCAACGTTCGATAGCGCTTTCAACGGCACGTTTTCTATTGGGCGATGGGATGTTATTTATTCTGGCACAAAATGCTAAAAATTCTATGACGGATAGATCTTTATAGAGTGGTGGTTGTTCAGGTAAGTAGCCGATATGGGCTTTAGCTTGTTTGGGCTGGCTAAGTAAGTCGTAGCCATTAATGATAATTTCACCTTCATTCGGTGCTAAATTACCACTTAACATTTTCATGCTGGTGCTTTTTCCTGCACCATTAGGGCCAAGGAAGCCCAAAACCTCACCTTTATAAATCTCGAAGTCGAGTTGCTTGACTGCCAGTTGTGGGCCGTAGAATCGTGAAAGTGATTTGGCAGAAAGGAGCGGTGATGTCACAGTCTAGTTAATTATCTCAAATGAGGTGTTGGCCCAATCTGTTGCTGTTATATAGGCTCGGTTGATGTCGGGAATGCTAAGAGAATTTGGTATGATAGTCAAAGAACCTCGTTCATGGGTTCTCACAAACATGAGTAATTTCCCTAACGGCCCTTCCGAGTTCTGTAGTGCTAACTTGAGATTCTCTGAGATTGGTAAATCGGAGAGTAATTCTTCCATAGGCTTGTTAAACAATGCATCAGCGGGGGAAAATAGACCGAGAATGAAGGCTGCTTCTGGATCACAATTAAAATATTCGGCCAAAATTTCTGCCATTTTTGCGCGCACCAATGCTGTATTTAATAGTGCGTTAGACACGGGGGAGTCGACGTTGGAAAAAGCGATAATGGTGGCCCAAGCCCGAATAGTATCAAGCCCTAGATAAATAACAGCTTGTTTGAGGGAATTAACGTGCTTAGGCAGTGCGAAGGCCGCTGAGTTTAGGCAACGTAATAACTTATAGCTAAGTGAAATATCTTGTTTAACCAGATTTTCTATTTCTGTAATACTGATATTAGGTGTTTGTAATTCGCTGATGATTTGTAAGGCAGTGGCTTTATTATCATGTTCAATGAGTTCTTGTTCAGAGAGGGCTAATAGGTCTATTTTGATGATGTTGGCGACGTCCACTAGCGCTTTTAGATCTTCATGGTAGATGAAATCATCCAGGGCAATCGTGAAGCCCCGACCAGATAATTTTTTAACAGCTTTAATAATATCTTCGTCTACTTCTATTTCCTCAAGTATTTCTAAAACTATATTCTTTGTTTTAAAAGGCAATGGCAATTCGCCGGTAAGAAAAGCGCGTGTTAAATTTATAAAGCCGGGCTTATTGCCTAGTACGCGATCAATGCCAAATTCTAAAAATGTATGGCTAATAACTTGGCTTGTTGCTTTATCACCATTGATATCATCGACGCCTGATTCATTCTTTTGGTTATTGCGGAATAAAAGCTCATAAGCAAAAAGATTAAGATCATTATCGAAAATAGGTTGTCTTGCTAGAAAGATTGAGTTGTTGAAACTATCTGGAGACATATTATTCCTTAATTTATGACACAGTAGACATTACACTTATAATTTACTGAATCATAGCAATCTTAGTTAAAAAAAAACCTGCACTAGGCAGGTTTTTTTAAATTATTTCAGTCGCTTTTAATCTATTTGATTTTAGCTTCTTTATACATGACATGTTTACGAACAACAGGGTCATATTTTTTGATTTCTAACTTCTCTGGCATAGTCCGTTTGTTTTTGTCTGTTGTGTAGTAATGACCAGTGCCTGCAGATGAGACTAATTTGATTTTATCGCGCATGTTCTATTCTCCTAGACTTTTTCGCCGCGGGCACGGATTTCAGTTAAGACAACGTCAATGCCTTTTTTATCAATGATACGAAGACCATGATTACTGACTCTTAACTTAACCCAACGGTTTTCTGATTCAACCCAAAAACGATGTTGGTGAAGGTTAGGAAGGAAGCGACGACGTGTTTTGTTGTGGGCGTGAGAAACGTTGTTACCGCTCATAGGGCGTTTACCCGTTACCTGACATACTCTGGCCATTTTAGAACCTGCTCCTGATGAACTTTTTAACTATAATAAGGGACGTACCTGACGGCCCATCTGAAACTGCAAAGCCGAACTTTATACCATATATAAAATCCGATGTGTAATTCAATTGTGCTTATACCGGTGTAAGTACCATGCTATCTATCTTCTCGCGTAAGTGCTCAAAATTCATTGTGCCAATTTTGCGCATCACAATTTCACCATTTGGGGCGATTAAGAAGTGGGTTGGTGTGACACGAACACGGTTGAAAGCGGCTGCAATTTCGTCATTTTGATCCCATGTCAGCGTATAAGGGAGTTCGCGCTGTTGTCGCATGGCATTGATATGCTCAGGTGTGTCATGTGACATAGCGACACCGATCATGGCAAGGCCTTTATCTGCATAATCATTGTATAAGGCATTGAGTTCAGGCATTTCTTGTACGCAGCCAGGACAATCAGTAGCCCAAAAAATCATTAGAACGGGTTTATTTGCATATTGAGAGAGCGAGTGTTGTTGCCCGTCTATATCGCTAAAACTAATGTCAGGAGCCATTTGTACATTATTACTCTTCACCCATGTGATGATGAATAATAAAACGGCTAAAGCGATAGCAAATAATAATGGTTTTTTGATGGCATTCATAATTGTTTACTCTTTAATCATTATTGGATACAAGTGTATGACTCAATTGTTAAGGATAAGTGCCCATTTGGGTTGAGGTTTTTCATTTAAAAGGCTCGGGGCTCTGCTGATGCCAGTCTGTTATTTGTTGGTAGCGATGAGCCACATTGAGTAAACGTGCTTCATCAAAGTAATTACCAATGATTTGGAGCCCAACAGGCATATCGTTAACGAAACCGGCAGGGATTGAAATACCTGGAAGGCCTGCTAGGTTCGTACTGATGGTGTAGATGTCGGCTAGATACATGGCAACTGGATCATCTTTTTTATCGCCAAGCTTGAATGCCGTTGTTGGTGCAGTTGGGCCCATGATGACATCGACATCGTTAAAGGCTTGTTTGAAGTCATCACTGATTAGCCGACGACATTGTTGGGCTTTTAAATAATAGGCGTCATAATAACCGGCGGATAAGGCATAGGTACCGATCATAATGCGACGTTTGACCTCTTCACCGAAGCCTTCGCCGCGAGAACGTTGGTAGAGATCGAGCAAGTCTTTTGGATCCTCACAGCGATGGCCAAAACGGACACCATCCATGCGGGATAGATTTGATGAACATTCTGCTGGTGCAACAACATAATAAGTGGGCACGGCTAGATGAGAGTTAGGTAGAGTTATTTCTTTGATAGTGGCACCGAGCGACTCATAGGTTTTTATCGCGGTTTCCACGGTTTCAGCCACCTTTGGATCTAGCCCTTCACCAAGATATTCTTTCGGTAAGCCGATTTTCAGGCCTTCTAGTGAGTTGTTTAAACTGGCAGCGTAATCAGGTACATCCTGTTCTACACTGGTGGAATCTCGGGGATCAAAGCCCGCCATTTCTTTGAGTAACAAGGCAGCATCTTCTGCACTACGTGCCATTGGGCCTGCTTGGTCTAAACTCGAAGCGAAAGCGATCATACCGTAACGAGAGACTCGTCCATAAGTTGGTTTAAGGCCGGTTAAATTACACAGTGAAGCGGGTTGACGAATTGAGCCACCAGTATCTGTTCCGGTTGCAATCGGTGCTAAGTTAGCGGCAACTGCAGCGGCAGAACCGCCAGATGAACCGCCAGGGACAGCTTGATTATCCCATGGGTTTTGAACTTGGCCATAGAAGCTCGTTTCGTTTGATGAGCCCATGGCAAACTCATCCATATTGGTTTTACCTAATGTCACCATGCCAGCCTGATTAATCTTTTCAACGACGGTGGCGTTATATGGGGCAATAAAATTATCGAGCATTTTCGATGCACAACTGGTGCGGAGCCCCTCCGTACAGAAGATGTCTTTGTGGGCGAGCGGAATCCCGGTTAGTTTACCTGCTGTTTTTTGCTGTAGTTGGGCATCAGCGGCACGTGCTTGTGCTAGTGCATGATCTTCTGCAATGGTGATGAAGGCATTGAGTTCACCATTATGGGTGTTTATACGATCGAGATAGTGTTGTGTTAATTCAACACTTGAAATGTCACCATTGTGTAGTGCAGTTGATAATTCGTTTAGTGATTTTGTATGCATGATTTACCTGTTATTCAATAACTTGTGGGACCAGGTAAACACCTGCTTCTGTTTTTGGCGCGATGGCTTGGAATTGTTCACGTTGATCTGTTTCGGTCACTTGATCTGGGCGCAGGCGTTGCACGGCATCAAGTGGATGAGCCATAGGTGTAATATTGTCAGTATTAACGGAACTCAGTTGTTCGACTAAACCGAAGATAGTGGTCAAATCTCGCGCATAATTAGGAATATCAGCGTCATCTATTGCTAAGCGCGCCAGATGGGCAATTTTCTCTACATCTGTTTTATCTAAACTCATTGGTGGTCCTAATGCTGACTTTTTACTCGAAAGTGTGAAGTTTAAATGATTCGTGGCTTGCTCAACAGCCCATTGCATTGATAAAGTATCTTTTCTTATATTAAGAGTTTTGGTTTTTGCTGATGTTTGAACGTCTACGCGGAATGTTTTCTAATGATCTTTCGATCGATTTGGGTACGGCGAACACGCTGATTTATGTGCGTGGTCAAGGCATCGTGCTAAACGAACCTTCTGTTGTTGCTATTCGGCAAGATAAGGGCCCGGGCGGTCCTCGCTCTATTGCTGCAGTCGGTGTTGAAGCTAAGAGGATGTTGGGACGGACACCGGGTAATATCACGGCGATCAGGCCCTTAAAAGATGGTGTGATTGCAGATTTTACGGTCACAGAAAAAATGTTGCAGCATTTTATTAAGAAACTGCATGAAGGGCGGTTTTTAAAACCAAGTCCGCGCGTTTTGGTCTGTGTCCCTTGTGGGTCGACTCAAGTTGAGCGTCGCGCGATTCGTGAATCAGCCGCGGGTGCCGGTGCACGAGATGTGTATTTGATTGAAGAACCCATGGCGGCGGCGATTGGTGCAGGCATGCCAGTAGAAGAAGCCAGCGGTTCGATGGTATTAGATATTGGTGGTGGTACTACCGAAGTTGCGATTATTTCGTTAAACGGTATTGTTTATTCTGCTTCTGTTCGGATTGGTGGTGATTTGTTTGATGAAGCGATCATTAACTATGTGCGTCGCAACTACGGTAGCTTGATTGGTGAATCGACAGCGGAAAAAATTAAGAAAGAAATCGGTTCTGCTTATCCTGGTAATGAAGTGAAAGAGATGGAAGTGCGCGGTCGTAATTTGGCTGAAGGTATTCCACGTAGTTTCACTTTGAATAGCAATGAAATCTTAGAAGCATTACAAGACCCATTATCTGGTATCGTGTCTGCGGTGAAAACAGCATTAGAACAAACGCCACCAGAATTAGGTGCCGATGTCGCTGAACGCGGTATTGTATTAACGGGTGGTGGTGCATTATTAAGAGACTTAGATCGCTTACTTGTTGAAGAGACTGGACTGCCTGCTATTATTGCTGAAGATCCCTTAACTTGTGTGGCACGAGGCGGCGGTCGTGCATTGGAAATGATAGATGAACGAGGCACAGACGTTTTCACATTTGAGTAGCGGTTTGCTTTACACTATAGAGACCTTTGTAAATAACCCTATTTACGAAGGTTTTTTCGTTTCTGGGACTTAGACAATTAAACCGTTATTTACAAACAGGGCTTCATTAAATGTACGTTTGACGTTGGCATTTTTAGCTTCGTTGACGTTGTTTTTCCTTGACTCTCGCTTAAATACGTTCTCAAACTTGAGGAGTAATATTGCGACTTTAATTTATCCTGTTCAGTTAGTGGCTTCTTTCCCCAGTGATATTGGTCATTGGACCAGTGAATATTTTCAAATTCGTGCCGAGCTGAAAGAACAAAATGAGTCCCTTAAAGCGACGCAATTGCTGAACAGTGTTCGATTGCAAAAATTGCAGGCATTAGAACGTGAGAATTTACGTTTACATGAGCTGTTAGGCTCATCATTTCGTTTACCTGAGCGTGTATTGGTTGCCGAATTATTGACCATTGACTCCGACCCTTTTTCCCAGCAAGTAGTGATTAACCGCGGTGAGCGTTACGATGTCTTTGAAGGGCAACCAGTACTCGATGCGAATGGTGTGATGGGACAAGTGATGTCAGTCAGTCGCTTTTCGAGCAGGGTGATTTTGTTGACTGATCCAAGCCATGCCGTTCCAGTACAAGTGAATCGTAATGGGCTACGTTCAGTTGTAATAGGTCGTGGTTTGGGTAAATATTTGCAGTTAGAACATTTGCCCCATAATGCAGATGTGCGTGTCGGAGATTTATTGGTGACATCCGGTTTGGGGGGACGTTTCCCTATGGGGTATCCCGTGGGTACTATCAGTGCTGTTAGTCGCCCAGCAGGCCAACCTTTTGCCAGTATTCAAGTTCAACCAGCAGCAGACTTAGCAACAAGCCGTGAAGTGCTTTTGGTCTTGCCACGAGATGATGGCGACGATATTTTGCCTGAAAGTGTTGAAGCAGTTGAAGCAGTTGAAGCAGTTGAAGCAGTTGAAGCAGTTGAAGCAGTTGAAGCAGTTGAAGCAGTTGAAGCCGGGGAGAGTGAATAATGGCAAGCGTTGATAGACCGCAAGGTGGTTTAATTATTGTCATGTCAGTGATGTTGGCGATGATTTTGATGTTGGTTCCTTTGTCAGATAGTTGGCGTTTTCTTAGACCAGAATGGGTCTTACTGACATTGATGTATTGGGCAATGGCCTTGCCGAGACGTGTTGGTGTTGGATATGCATGGTTGGTAGGTTTGTTTATGGATGTATTACTGGGCGGTACTTTGGGCGTGTTGGCCTTTGCCTATGCTTTGGTGATCTATTTGATATTGCATTTCCATCTTCAGCTACGTCAATTTCCACTCTGGCAACAAGCGTTGAGTTTGATGTCACTTATTTTATTGGTGCATATTGTCACTGTCGTGATGACGACGAAAGTGACGGGTTGGCAAGCTTGGTTACCGGCTATTGTGAGCACAGTATTGTGGCCAATTATCTATATTTTCTTGCGTGGTGTTAGGCGCACTTTCCATGTTAAATAAAGTGTAAATGTCGACTCGGTTTGTCTTAAAAGATCATGTTAATGAAAGTCGTTTAGTTAATGACAGGCTGATTTTTGCTGCGATTTTTGCCGGAATTTTGTTCACTGTGTTGATGGCAAGATTAGCCATATTACAGGTGGTCGAGCACGAACACTTTGACGTGTTATCTAATAAAAATCGCGTAGATATTGAGCCTTTACCTCCTCAGCGAGGTTTGATCTATGATCGTAATGGTGTTGTTTTAGCTGAAAACATTCCCACTTTCAGTTTGGAATTGATTCCTGAAAAAGTGGTTGAGATTGATGAAGCTTTATCGGAGTTGGCGGCTTTATTTTCTGTTTCTAGTGAAGAGATTTCAGACATTGCTGAGAAGATAAAGCAACAGCGTCGTTTCCGACATGTGGTGATTCGAGAACGACTGACGGAACAAGAAGTCGCTATTTTTTCTGCTAATCGTCATCGCTTTCCAGGTGTAGACGTCGTCGGGCGATTAATTCGACATTATCCGCATGGTGCCTTATTTGCTCATACCGTTGGCTATGTTGGGCGCATTAATGAGAAAGATCAGGCACGCATTGATGAAAAAAATTATAAGGGAACGTTGCAGATCGGAAAAACGGGTGTAGAAAAATATTATGAAGATTTATTGCATGGTCAAGTAGGTTATCAACAGGTTGAGACTAATGTACAAGGTCGTATAGTTCGTGAACTGAAGAATGAGCCTTCAGTATCTGGACAAGCCCTGTTTTTAAATTTAGATATTCAGTTACAACGTGTTGCTTCAGAGGCTCTGGGAGATTACAACGGTTCTATTGTAGCTATGGATCCTAAAACGGGCGGGATTTTAGCGATGGTGAGTAAGCCAGATTTTGATCCTAATTTGTTTGTATCTGGTATCAGCCGTAAAGACTATGCTGTGTTGAGAGATTCGATTGATAGACCGTTATTTGATCGTGCATTACGCGGTCATTACCCACCGGGCTCAACGTTGAAACCCTTTGTTGCTTTAGCGGGTTTAGAATTGGGCGTGGTAAGAAAAAATACCAAAACTTATTGTCCGGGTTGGTATACCTTACCGGGTAAAGACCATCGTTATCGTTGTTGGAAGGCGCATGGCCATGGCAACGTTGATTTGAAACAATCACTAGCACAATCATGTGATGTTTATTATTACGATCTAGCTCATGTATTAGGGATCGATAGATTACATAATTTCTTAGACTTATTTGGTTTTGGTCGGCGAACAGGTATTGATATACCCAGTGAAAGTCGTGGTCTATCGCCGTCGAGTGAATGGAAAAGATCAGCCCGAAATCAGGTCTGGTATCCTGGGGAAACACTGATTTCTGGGATCGGACAAGGTTTTAACCAAACAACGCCTGTTCAATTGGCTTATGCCACGTCACTGTTAGCGATGCGGGGTGTGAACACTTTGCCACAAGTGGCTAGGGGGAGTCGGGCAGATGCCAATAGTGAGTTGAGCTTAATGCCGGTTAAGCGTGATGATAGTTTACCTATTGTAAAAACATCAAATTGGCAAGCAATCGTTGATTCTATGGTTGAAGTGACGTTGGGTCAGCGTGGTACAGCAAAAGCTGTGGGTAAGGGTTTGCCTTTTGTTGTGGCTGGTAAGACGGGTACAGCGCAGGTGTTTGGTATCAAACAGGATGAGAAATATGATGCAGAGACACTGGCTAAACGGCTGCACGACCATGCTTTATTTATGGCTTTTGCACCGGCAGAAAGCCCTGAGTTTGTTGTTGTCGTGGTTGCAGAAAACGGCGGGAGTGGTAGTAAAACTGCTGCACCGATGGCACGCAAAATGATTGAACAGTATTTTGGGGTGGCAACCGATGAACAATAATTTATTAACAGATAGGGCGAACCCTGAGCGTTGGAGTTTAACCAAAGCGCTACGGGTTATTCATTTGGATGCCTTGTTGTTATTTGGCTTATTGAGTTTGTTGGGTGTAGGCCTGATGATTTTATTCAGTGCTGGTAATCAGGAAGTGGCTCTCTTGCTACGTCAATTGATTCGCATGGGGACTGCCTTTTTTGGCTTGGTTATTTTGGCCAACATTCACCCAGATCGTATGAGGGATATGGCTTATTGGGTTTATGGTGCAGGCTTGATTTTGTTGATCGCAGTTTTGCTTGTGGGTGAAGAAGGGAAAGGAGCCCAACGTTGGCTTAACTTGGGTGTGGTTCGTTTTCAACCATCAGAGTTGATGAAAATAGCGGTTCCTCTATTGGTTGCAGCTTATTTAGCAGAGCGTCCTTTGCCGCCTACGCTTTCTCGATTGACGGTCTGTTTTTTGATGGTGGTTATTCCGGCGCTGTTGATTGCCAAACAACCTGATTTAGGGACTGCACTGTTAATTGCTAGTTCGGGATTGATTGTGATTTTTCTGTCGGGTATTTCATGGACATTGATTATTAGCTTTCTCCTAGCAGCGGCTTCTGCGTTACCTGTATTGTGGTATGTCATGCACGATTATCAACGTCAGCGAGTGTTGACCTTTTTAAATCCTGAAAGTGATCCTCTAGGCTCGGGCTATCATATTATTCAATCCAAAATCGCGATTGGCTCAGGAGGGTTATTTGGTCGTGGCTGGTTGGATGGAACTCAATCCCAGTTGGCTTTTTTACCAGAAAGATCAACAGATTTTATATTTTCCGTTATCGCTGAAGAATTCGGTTTAGTCGGGGTTGGATTGCTGTTGCTATTGTATTTAGCCATTGCAGGGCGAGGACTTTATATTGCCAGTCAGGCACAGAGCAGTTTTGCGCGATTATTGGCTGGGAGTATTTCACTGACTTTTCTGGTCTATGTGTTTGTTAATGTCGGGATGGTAACAGGCTTATTGCCTGTCGTTGGTGTGCCTTTACCTTTAGTCAGTTATGGGGGCACATCAATGGTGACCTTATTAGCCGGTTTCGGTATCCTGATGTCCATTCATACCCACAGAAGGATGATGACCTCTTGAAACATTTATTATCTATTGCGGCTTTATTGTCTGCACTTTCTTCAGCGTCTTTCGCAAATTCATCGTTACCCGGTTTGGCCGAATTTATTGATGAGATGCATCAAAAGCAACAATTCGATAAGGCACAGCTCAATGCGGTGTTTGCTGATGTTGAAGTGAAAGAGTCGATTTTAAAAGCGATTTCGAGGCCGGCGGAAAAGAGTAAGCCTTGGTATGATTATCGAAAAATCTTTATTACAGATAAACGTATTAAGGGTGGTGTGAATTTTTGGCAGCACAATGCTGAAGCATTAGCAAAAGCTGAGCAGCAGTACGGTGTTCCAGCAGAAATTATTATTGCTATTTTGGGTGTTGAAACGAGCTATGGCGGTAACGTAGGGAGTTATCGTGTTATCGATGCTTTATCGACATTAGCATTTCGGTATCCACCAAGAAGTAAGTTCTTCAGAAGTGAATTAGGGCATTTTTTAGCTTTGACGCGTGAAGAAGGCATGTCGATGTTGTCGCCGGTCGGTTCTTATGCTGGGGCTATGGGACTTGGGCAATTTATGCCTAGCAGTTATCGCGCTTATGCGGTTGATTTTGACGGGGATGGGCGACGGAATATTTGGACTAATAGAACTGATGCGATCGGTAGTATTGCGAATTACCTCGCAAGGCATGGTTGGCAGCGCGGAGAGCCTATAGCGCACCCAACATCTGTTATTGGCTCAGTGCCAACCGCATTATTGAAAAAGGGGAATAAACCTGCTTTGAGTCCTGTTGAATTGAAACAGGCAGGGGTTTCACTAAATGCGGTACCGGATGATGCTAAAAAAGTGGCGTTAATTACACTGACTCAGCCACAAGGTGAAGAATATTGGGTGACGCGTCAAAACTTTTACAGTATTACCCGTTATAACCATAGTCGGATGTATGCGATGGCAGTGACTCAGTTAGCTGAGGCAATTCGCCTGCAACATGAGCAAAATTAATGAATAAACTTATTAGGATAAGCAAGATAGTCATGATTTTCGGGCTGCTATCAGCATGTGGTGGCGGGCTTTTCGAAAAAGGTGATAGTGCGCCCAGTAATCCACCTGACGTGTCTGGCGTTCCTGATGCTGTGCCTCGTGTTGAAAAGGCACGGCCACAAAATCAAAAAAGTTATGTTGTGCTGGGTAAGCGTTATTATCCGATGAAAAGTGCCTTGGGCTATCGCGAAAAAGGTATTGCGTCTTGGTATGGCAAAAAATTTCATGGCCGTAAAACGGCGACCGGTGAAACCTATGATATGTATCAGATGACGGCAGCACATAAGACGCTACCGCTTCCAAGTTATGCCGAGGTGGTTAACTTAAACAATGGTCGCCGAATTATAGTGCGTGTCAATGATCGTGGGCCGTTTCATGATGGACGAATTATTGATTTATCCTATTCTGCAGCGAAAAAGCTCGACATTATTGGTAAAGGAACTGGGCAGGTTGAGGTACGTGCGATAGATGCTGCGAATTATAATAAACCGTCTCCAAAACCGGTTGTTGTAGCGAAGTCTGAGCCTGCTGAAGCGCCCGCTCTAGCAGCGGGGTATCATACACATGAAGGTGAAAGTCATTCACACCATCATGACACGGCTGGTCCTGCTTTGTATTTACAAGTGGGCACGTTTAGTTCGATTGCAACGGCAGAATCATTTAAATCGCAACTGGCCGACCATATTGAAGAGCCGGTTTTTTTGATGCCGCTATATCGGCCACAAGGAGCTTTGTACCGTGTTAGAGTTGGACCTTTAGCCAACGTTGAAGCAAGTGAAATCATGGCTGTAAAGTTAAAAGCGGTGGGTGTGCGTGACAGTCACGCGGTAGTTGAGTAATTATTTAGAGAAGATGATGTTAAAAACAGTAAAAAATTTACTATTTATAGGTTTGATGCTTGTTTCAGTAACAAGCCAGGCGGTGATTGCTCCGACGCCTAAAGCGCCTGATGTAGCTGCAAAGTCTTATATTTTGCAGGATTATGACAGTGGTAAGGTGATCGCAGCTTTAAATGCAGGTCAACGTTTACCCCCTGCGAGTATCACAAAGTTGATGACGGCTTACGTTGTTTCTAAAGAGTTAGCATCTGGCAATATTAGCCTTGAGGATGAGGTTCTAATCAGTGAGAAAGCTTGGCGAATGGTTGGGTCGCGGAGTTTTATTGAAGTCAATAGTAAAGTGTCTGTTGAAGTGTTACTACGTGGCATGATTATACAATCTGGTAATGATGCAGCAGTCGCTTTGGCTGAACATATTGCTGGAAGTGAAGAGACTTTTGCTCAGATGATGAATCAGTATGCTCAACAATTGGGCATGTTTAATACTAACTATCAAAATTCAACGGGTTTACCAGGTAAAGAGCACTATACAACGGCTGAAGATATTGCCATTTTATCTGCCGCGGTGATTCGTGACTTTCCTGACCATTATGCTTGGTATGCAGAAAAAGAATACACCTATAATAATATTACCCAACATAACCGCAATAAATTGTTATGGCGCGATAAGAGTGTTGATGGACTGAAAACAGGCCATACTGAAGAAGCTGGATATTGTCTTGCTGCGTCGGCTAAACGTGATGGTATGCGTTTGATTTCCGTCATTTTGGGCACGCGAAGTGAAAATGCCAGAGCACAAGAAACGCAGAAATTATTTAATTATGGTTTCCGTTTTTTCGAAACACATGATTTATATCAATCTGGTCAGCAGATAGCTGAAAGTAAGGTTTGGAAAGGGGAAACGGATAAAGTTTCTTTGGGGTTAGCGGAGCCTTTAACCATCACAGTCCCACGTGGTCAGTATGAAGCATTAGTGGCAACAACGAATATTCAAAAGCCTATTGTTGCACCTATTCAAGTGGGGCAAGTATTGGGTGAAGTGAACATTCATTTAGCGGGTGAGTTGGTTGCGACAAAACAGCTAGTTGCGATTGAAGCTGTTGAGAAAGGCAGCTGGTGGCGTCAGCTATTAGATATGTTGCTGATGTTGATCTGGGGCTAAAGCCGTGGCTGATGTTTTTATTAATGGTTCATTCGTTGCTGCTGAACAAGCGACTGTGTCTGTTTTTGACCGCGGCTTTCTCCTAGGTGATGGTGTCTATGAAGTTATTCCTGTTTATGCGGGTCACTGTTTTGAATTGGCGGGTCATTTAGATCGTCTGAAAAACAGTTTGGCTGGTGTCAAAATGACTAATCCATACAGTGATGATGAGTGGGAACACCTTTTTGATACTTTAATTCAGCGTAACGGTGGGGGTGACCAAGCGTTATACATGCAAGTATCCCGTGGGGCAGCACCAAGAGATCATGTGTTTCCCGAAGGCGTATCACCGAGTGTATTTGTAATGACAAATCCTTTAAAACAAGTCTCAGAGGACATTAAAAATCAGGGCATTCAAGCCATTACATTGAGCGATACGCGCTGGCAGCGTTGTGATATCAAAGCGATTAGTTTGTTGCCTAATAGTTTACTTAAACAAGAAGCTAAAGAAGCAGGCGCCGATGAAGCGTTATTAATCAGAGATGGTTTTATGACGGAAGGCTCGGCTAGCAATAGCTACGCTGTCTTTGATGGCGTGATTTATACTGCACCGAAAGGTAATAAGATTTTACCTGGAATTACACGTGATGTTCTGTTATCTCTAGCTAGAGGGGCTGGTATAACTGTTGTTGAAGAGGCGGTTGCAGAGTCTAAACTCTCTGAAGCAGATGAGCTTTGGGTGAGTAGTTCTACAAAAGAAATACTACCTATAACCCAATTAAACGGCCAAGCAGTTGGTTCTGGAACGGTCGGTCCTGTTTGGCAGCAAGTCGATGCCTTGTATCAACAAATGAAAGCGAGGGCAGCACAATGACTGTTGAAGAACGCGACACGTTAATCGAATTTCCTTGTGATTTTGATATTAAAGCAATGGGGTTGAGTAGCACTGAGTTTGATGCGACTGTTGTCGGCATTGTGCTTGAATATGTCGATGATTTAAAAGAGGGTGCTGTTAAAACCAAACAAAGCTCGGGGGGGAAATTTACTTCCGTGACAGTCACTGCTTATGTTGAAAGCCAGATTCAATTAGATTCGATTTATCGTGCATTGAGTAGCCATGATTTGGTGAAGTACGTTCTTTAGCCGTTATTTATGATCGTTAAAGACTTGGGTTTGGTTGACTATGCGTCGACTTGCCATGCGATGCAGGATTTCACCACTAATAGAGATGCTGAGACAACAGATGAGCTATGGTTATTAGAACATCATGCCGTTTTCAGTCAAGGTACAAATGGCCAAGCTGAGCATGTATTAGATCTAGGGGCTATTCCGCTAGTGCAATCTGATCGTGGTGGACAAGTGACGTATCATGGCCCAGGGCAATTGATTGCGTATACTTTATTCGATTTACGTCGTTTAGGAATGGGCGTACGTGATATGGTGACTTGTCTAGAGAGTACGACGATCGCTATGCTAGCTGAGCAAGGTATTGATGCCTATTCAGATGCGGATGCACCAGGCGTGTATATCGCTGGTGAGAAATTAGCTTCACTCGGTTTGAGGGTTAAGCGTGGTGCTTGTTACCATGGCATTAGTATTAATGTTGATATGGATTTATCGCCTTTTTTGTCAATTAACCCTTGTGGTTATCAAGGCATGAAAATGACAGACTTAAAGACATTGGGTTGTGATTTATCAATAGCTCAGGTGAAACAAAAATTTGTGGCTACGTTGAAGACGGAGCTAAATATGAAGGGTGATCAATGAGTGAAACTGGCTCGACAAAACGAGATGTAAATGCATTAAGAGGTGAATCGAAGGTGGCTCGGATCCCGATTAAGGTTGTACCGAGTGATCCGAAAAGAAAGCCAGAGTGGATACGTGCTAAAGCCCCTGTGACGCCAGAAGTGATGCGCTTGAAAGGTTTATTAAGAGAGCATAATTTACACACGATTTGTGAAGAAGCTGCTTGTCCTAATCTAGGTGAGTGTTTTACGCATGGCACAGCGACATTTTTAATCATGGGCCAAATTTGTACGCGTCGTTGCCCTTTCTGTGATGTTGCCCATGGCAAACCTGATCCATTAGATGAAAATGAACCGGCTCATCTGGCAAAGACGATTGCAGCGATGCAATTGAAGCATGTTGTCGTGACATCGGTCGATCGAGATGATTTACGTGACGGTGGTGCTGCCCATTTTAGGGCGTGTATCAAAGAAATTCGTGCTCAATCACCCAATACTAATATTGAAGTATTGGTCCCGGATTTTCGCGGCCGTATGAATGTGGCGCTCGAAGTACTGGCCGATAATCCGCCGGATATTTTTAACCATAATCTAGAAAGTATTCCACGTTTGTATAAAGCTGTTCGCCCTGGCTCTGATTACCAATGGTCTTTGGATTTGATTAAGAATTTTCAGGAACAACATCCGAATGTACCGACAAAATCTGGCTTAATGTTAGGTTTAGGTGAATCAATGGATGAGATTAAGCAAGTGATGCAAGATTTGCGTGATCATGGTTGTCGAATGTTGACTTTGGGTCAGTATTTGCAACCTAGCCGTCATCACCTAGCCGTTGAGCGGTTTGTTACCCCGGCTGAGTTTGATGAACTGGCAGATGTTGCCAAGAAAATGGGCTTTGAGCATGTGGCTAGTGGCCCGATGGTTCGTTCTTCATATCATGCCGATTTACAAGCTCAAGGTGAGCATGTTTCGTAAAGTATTTGGCTTTTAATTGTATGATTTTATTATAAAAAGTAGTTTAAAAGTGTACATTTTTTTGTATCACGTATAATGCTTTGATGAATTTTGAACTGCATAGACAGAGCGTGAGGTCATAGGATGAGTGATTTTTTACCCGGACTGGAAGGCGTTGCTGCCACTAAATCTGCTATTTCGTATATTGATGGTGAACAAGGTTTATTGTCTTACCGAGGCTATCCTTTAGAAACGTTGGCCGAAAATAGTAGCTTTGAAGAAACCACCCTGTTGTTATTGGATGGTGAATTACCATCAGCTACAGACCTAGATGGCTTTACTAAAAAGTTAAGACGCCATTACCGGATTAAATATCATATTCGTGAAATGATGCGTCACTTCCCTGCAACTGGGCATCCTATGGATATGTTGCAAACAGCAGTATCAAGTCTAGGTATGTTTTATCCGGGTACTGAATGTTTGACGGGTTCAGATGTCTGTGAAGATCTTAATTACGTTCGTAATATGACGGTTAATATCATTGCTCAAATGGCACCATTGGTTGCGATGTGGGAGCATATGCGTCAGGGCTATGATCCGATTGAGCCACGTGAAGATTTATCGGTTGCTGAAAATTTACTGTATATGTTTACGGGTAAAGAACCGGATCCGATGCTTGCCAAAATCATGGATGTCTGCCTGATTTTACATGCCGAACATACTTTAAATGCGTCGACGTTCTCTGCTTTGGTGTCAGGATCTACTTTAGCAACACCTTACAGTGTTATTTCTGGTGCGATTGGGACTTTATCAGGCCCACTGCACGGCGGAGCGAACTTTAAAGTTGTCGAGATGTTGAAAGAAATTGGTAGTGCTGACAAGGCGGAAGCTTGGGTCGATAACGCATTAGCCAATAAAAATGTCATCTGGGGTATGGGCCATCGTGAATATAAGGTGAAAGATCCTCGTGCCACCATTTTGCACAAATTAGTAGCAGAATTGATTGAAGATCGTGGTAGTAGTTTAGATAATACTTTTGAAACTGCGATGAAGGTGGAAGAGGTTTGTGTTGATCGTTTAGGTCATAAAGGTGTCTACCCTAATGTCGATTTTTATTCTGGTATCTTATATGAAGAAATGGGCATTCCAGCGGATCAATTTACAGCGCTATTCGCTGTAGCCCGTTCTGCCGGTTGGCTAGCCCATTGGCGTGAACAAATCTCAGATAACCGGATCTATCGTCCGACACAAATCTATACGGGTAGTGACGTACGCAACTATGTACCGATCAGCCAACGTTAAAATCTGATCAGCTAATTATAGTTTTACTGGTTTTGCCTTGTTGTTCCCGCACTAAGCGGGGGACAAGATAACCTGACAATTTCGCTCTTAATTGCTCGATTAATTTAATGCCTTCCTCTTCTGACACGTCAAAATGGCTGGCGCCTGCAACAGGATCGAGTAAGTGTAGGTAATAAGGCACTACAGCCATTTCAATCAGTTTTTCACTGAGATCAGCTAGCGCTGTTACAGAGTCGTTAATCCCCTTTAATAAGACAGATTGATTGAGTAATTGCACATTAGCGTCAGTTAATGTTTTTAATGCTTTTGCTTCGATTGTCGTTAATTCATTGCTGTGATTTGCATGTATGACCATGACGACTTTAAACCGAGTGTTGCTTATCCAGTCTAATAAGGCATCATTAATCCGTTCAGGTAAAACGATAGGCAAACGGGTATGAATACGTAGCCGTTTTAGATGTGGGATTTGTTCCAGTTCTGAGACCATTTGAGCTAATTTTTGATCAGTCAGTGCTAAAGGATCCCCCCCGCTTAAGATAACTTCATCTATGTCAGTATCCTGATGGAGTGTTGAGAGGGTTTGTTGCCATTGGCTCGCGAGTGGGTTGCTTTCGTTATAGGGAAAGTGACGTCTGAAACAGTAACGACAATGAATGGCACAGGCACCGGTTGTGAGTAATAAGGCGCGACCATTATATTTTTGTAACAGTCCAGGACTTGTGATGGCGAGTTGATCACCAACAGGGTCTGTTACGAAATTATGGTTGTCTATCGTTTCATCGATAAGTGGAAAAACTTGTCTTAATAAGGGATCTTGAGGATCACCACGGCGCATTTTATTGATATAACTCTGGGGAACACGAAGTGGAAATTGTTTGAGCGCTGCCGCATCAATTGCCACAAGACGATCTGTTAGCCCTAGCTGTGCCAAGAGTTCTTCTGGTTTTTTTATGGCATTGGCTAAAGCTATTTGCCAGCTTTGGTTTGGTAACACCGAGGGTGTTTGGGGTATCATATTGCGCCTAACTATTTAAACAGACGATGATCGTCCCCTAAAAGAGGTTGCCATGGCAAGTGTAAGTACAAATCAATTTAAATCCGGCCTTAAGTTTATGTTGGATGGCGATCCTTGTAGCATTATTGAAAACGAATTAGTTAAGCCAGGTAAAGGCCAAGCTTTTAACCGTGTTAAATTTCGTAATTTAAAAACAGGCCGCGTTAATGAGCGGACTTTTAAGTCAGGCGAAAGTGTTGAAAGCGCTGATGTGGTGGAAGTAGAGTTAGAGTATTCCTACACAGATGGCGAGTTTTGGTACTTTATGGATCCAGAGTCGTATGAGCAACACGCTGCTGATGCTAACGCGGTTGAAGATTGTTTGAAATGGTTGAAAGAGCAATATGTTTATACCGTAACACAGTGGAATGGCACACCTTTATTGGTGACAGCACCCAACTTTGTGAACTTAGCAGTGACTGATACTGATCCTGGTTTAAAAGGGGATACAGCTGGTACGGGCGGTAAATCTGCGACATTAGAGACTGGTGCTGTGGTACGCGTACCTTTGTTTATGAGTATTGGCGATGTGCTAAAAGTTGATACACGTACTGGGGAGTATGTCGAACGCGCCAAAGATTAAAACCCTTTGATGATTTTGTGTAAGTAGCTTATGGAAAAGGATTGGCGACCATCGATTAGTGTAGAAAATTTAAAAAGGCGGGCGCAGCTATTGGCTGATGTCCGCCTTTTTTTTGCACAAAAAGGGGTGTTAGAAGTCGAAACACCTATTTTATCCCAGGCTGCGCCAACAGCGCCTTATCTCGATAGTTTTAAGACAGACTATATTCCTATTGGAACATCCCTACAGCAAACTTACTATTTGCAAACATCCCCTGAGTTCACAATGAAACGGCTATTAGCGGCTGACACCGGGTCTATTTATCAGATAGCTAAGGTCTTTCGAAATGGTGAGCAAGGGCGATTGCACTCGCCAGAATTTACGATGTTGGAGTGGTACCGTCCAGAATTAACCTTGACTCAATTGATGGATGAAGTTTCAGCTTTAGTCGTTTCTGTTGGTGGCTTTTCAGAGGCTATCAGCTTGTCGTATGCGACGGTTTTTGAACAGTATTTAGGCATAGACATTTTCGGCTGCACTGACCAACAACTTCGATCTGTAGGTTTACAAAAAATGCCCAGCATAATGCGTGATATTGAACTCGATCGAGATGGCTGGTTGGAATTATTGATGAGTGAGGTCATCGAACCTAAATTAGCCGTTTTTGATCGCCCCGTTATGGTTTATGATTTTCCTGTTTCGCAAGCCCAGTTGGCTAAAATTCACGCTGATGAGCAAGGCCGTGAGGTGGCAGCACGGTTTGAATTATATGCTGGTGGTCTTGAGCTAGCTAATGGCTATGATGAGTTATTAGATCCGGATGAGCTTCGGCAACGTTTTGAACAAGATAATCAACAGCGTCAGGTACTTGGTAAACCCTTGATGCCTCTTGATGAGTATTTATTGGCTGCGATGACTTCTGGTTTACCACCGTGTGTTGGTGTGGCATTAGGTTTAGATCGGTTGTTAATGGCCATATCAAGTGAAGAGGATATTAATAAAATTTTATTCAAATTAGATTGATATTATTATTCTCCATTAAGACTAAAAACTTTGTTTCGTAATAACTGGGTTGCTTGTGCTTGGGGAACTTCCTTAAAGAACCAACCACTTACATTATCATTATTAGCGACGTAAGCACCTTGACCGACTAAGCCAAGAATCATTCCAGCATTTACATAACTTTCATTTACTATTATTTCGTAATAATATTCTTGCCCCCTTCAAGTTTCTTTTTGATTGAATGGCTTCCTGGTGCTGCAGTGTTCTCGACATTAAATGTTGTTTCTCCTGCTTTAGTCGCAACAAAGAAATATGCGTTATTTGCACATTCGCCTACTTTTTTGCCATTGAGGTAAATTTCAGCATCAAGGGCTTTCGAGACGAATCTAGAATTTCTATAGAAATAGATCCTAGAAGTCATGTTATCAAGTGTTCTTACATTAGCTTGATGTTCATGATAAAGAGGCCCTGTAGCGGCACATGCAGATAAGGTGACTGTAATAGCGAGTATGAAAAATTGTTTCATTTTTATCCTTAAAAATTATTTTGAATAGGTTTAATTGAGTCGTGTTATGTCTTTATGAGAGTTTTCTAGAATATTTATCCCATCAAATTAGGCAGCCAGAGCGTGACTTCTGGGAAGGCAATGACGATGGCTAAAACGATTAATTGAATAATAATAAAAGGTACAATACCTCGGTAGATGGCTTGTAATTTTATATTGGGCGCACTGGCCTTTAGGTAGAAGAGTGAAAAACCGAAAGGAGGAGTCAGAAATGACGTTTGCAGATTTAGAGCAATTAATAATGCAAACCAAAGTGGATCAAGTCCTAAATGGATTGCAACAGGGGCGATAATCGGTACGACGATAAAGCAGATTTCAATAAAATCTAAGAAGAAGCCGAGTATAAAAATAAGCAGCATACTGAGGATTAAAAACCTCCATTTTCCGCCTGGAAGTTGCTCGAAAATGTCAAAAATTAAGTCGTCCCCGCCCATACCAACAAAGACAAGGCCAAAAGCGGTTGCTCCAATAAGGATAAGGAATACCATACTGGTTAAGCGTGTGGTTTGCTGCATCGCCTGGTTAAGGTTTTTGACGGTTAATTTGCTGTGTAAAGCTGCTAGAATCATAGCGCCTAAGGCACCGACGGCTGCTGATTCTGTTGGAGAAGCAATGCCGAAGAAAATAGAACCCAGTACGGTGAGAATGAGGGCCAGTGGCGGTAATAAGCTTTTTAAGACTTGCATCATTAAATGCAAGTCTTGATCTGGATCGGCTTTAATAGCTGGGGCCATATCAGGGTGTCGCCAAGCGACAAAACCGATATAGATTATGTAAGCCAAAACGAGCATCATGCCAGGCACTGCTGCGCCCATAAATAGCTGTCCGACAGGTACGCCGATGACATCTCCTAATAAAATGAGAATAATGCTTGGCGGAATAATTTGTCCTAATGTGCCTGAAGCGGCTATGGTGCCGCTGGCTAATGTGGGGGCATAGTGGTGTTTTAGCATGGCGGGTAGTGCTATGACTGCCATGGTGACAACAGATGCGCCTACGACCCCGGTTGTTGCCGCTAGTAAAGCCCCTACGATAACGACAGAAATGGCTAATCCTCCCCGGACACGGCCAAATAATTTGCCCATGGTTTCGAGTAGTTGTTCTGCTAGACCTGATTTTTCTAAGACAACGCCCATAAAGACGAAGAGAGGAACGGCTAATAGCGTGAAATTAGTCATGATGCCCCATATCCTGAGAGGCAATAAATCAAAAAAGCCGATGCCTAAAAAGAAACTGCCGAAAGCAAAAGCGACTGCACCTAAGGTGAAAGCAACAGGAAACCCGAGTAGTAATAATAGAAATAACACGGCAAACATGACTAAAGCCCAAATTTCCATTAATTGGACTCCTGCCGGCTTAGTTTAAGACTGTTTCTGAGGAGCTCTGCTATGCCTTGTAAGATCAGCAAGACGAAGGCTATGAGAATACTGCCTTTTAGTAAGTATCGGTGTGGCAGCCCACCAGGATCTGGTGAACCTTCATTGTAATAAAAAGCATTTTCCACAAACGGCCATGTTGTTGTAATCACTAAAACACAGAACGGTATTAGGAAAAATAGGATGCCAAAAATATTAATCAAGGCACGGTGTCTGTCTGATAAGAAACGGCTTTGATGAATTAAGTCGACCCGGACGTGGCCATCATGTTTTAAGGTATAAGCACCACCGAGTAAAAAGATAAGAGAAAATAAGTGCCACTGCAGCTCTTGTAATGCGATTGAACCTTGGTTAAAGAGGTAGCGCATAGCGACGTCGTAACAAATAAGTAGCACCATCCCAACAACGAGCCAAGCGGTGGTACGACCGACCCATTCGTTGAGGACATCGATGCTATTGATAAGGGTTTTGATCATAGGGTGTTTTATTGACTCAGTTTGTTTTGCGATGAAGTGTCCCATAAATAGATTATAAGCTCTAGTCTAGAGCGTTTATTTTAGGCATAACATGGTGTCATTAAATAAGAAATGGTAAAGTGCGTGTTGAGAATAAATGTTTAGGATTTCAACATGCTTACTGTTATTTCGCCTGCTAAAACACTGGATTTCGAGTCACAGCCGATCACGACATGTCATACACAGCCAAAATTTTTGGCACAGTCACAGGCTTTGATCGACGAGCTGAAACAATTGTCGGCTCCCGGTATTGCCTCGCTAATGAAGTTGAGCGATAAATTAGCGGGTTTGAATATGGCGCGTTTTCAGACCTGGGCGACGCCATTTAATTTGGATAATGCTAAGCAAGCAGTTTTGGCGTTTAAAGGCGATGTTTATACGGGTTTAGATGCTGAAACGATGGATGATGAGGGACTAGAATTTGCCCAACAGCATTTGCGAATTCTATCTGGATTATATGGTGTCCTAAAACCGTTGGATTTGATTCAGCCTTACCGTTTGGAAATGGGTACTCAGTTTGCAAATCAAAAAGGTAAGAATTTGTATCAGTTTTGGGGTGGCCAGCTTCGTGAAGAAATTGAAACTGAAGCCTCTCAGTCCTCTGATGCTATCTTAGTTAATTTGGCTTCAAATGAATATTTTAAAGCTTTAGAAGCGAAGAAATTAAATACGCGGATTATCACCCCTGTGTTTAAGGACATGAAAAATGGCCAATATAAAATCATTAGTTTTTATGCCAAAAAGGCGCGAGGTCTAATGAGTCGTTACATTATTGATCATCGTATCAATGATCCAGAGCAATTAAAGCACTTCGATAGCGAGGGTTATCGGTTTAGTGCTGATTTATCATCTGGTGATGATTGGGTGTTTATCCGTGATCATGCAGAGTAAGTAATAGCCTACGCTTTAGCCTTTTGGGGTTTCACAGCAGATTCATTACAAATTTTAAATTTAGCGATCAACGGTGCATGGTCGGATAAACGTCGCCATAAGTTGTACCGTGGTCGTTCACAACTTAATGGCTTCACTTTACGGTAATACACTCGATCCATTTTTAAAATAGGTAACCATGCAGGAAAAGTCCGAGCATGCTTATTATGCAAAGTATGGTGAGTTTCTTGTAGATTCAATTGTTCTGAAAAGTGTTTTTCAGCACGTTCGCTCCAGTCATTAAAATCACCAGCAATGATCAGTGGGGCATTATCTGGAACATGTTCTTCTATACGTTCAGAGAGTATTTTGATTTGTTGCTTTCGCTCTACATTCATTAAACCGAGATGAATACAGATGATATGAAGATCTTCATCAATATCAGGTAGATTAATGACACCGTGTAACAAGCTACGACTGGCCCAAGATAGCGATGATACATTAATGTTTTCCCAGCTGATGATGGGGTGTTTACTTAAAATGGCATTCCCATGGTGGCCGAGCTTATATAAGGCATTTTTACCGTAGGCGAGATGTGGCCAATGACCTTCTGCAATATATTCTGCATGAGATCCATCAGGCCAATTAGCATGATCGATTTCATGTTGTTTATGCTCACCTTGTACTTCTTGTAGTAACAGGATATCGGCATCTGCCTCGACCAGCACATCGCGTAGTCGTGGCAAAACAAAGTGTCGGTTGCCAGTGCTAAATCCCTTATGAATATTATAGGTGAGGATTCGTAATTCGGCTTGGGCCATAAGTCCTTTTTACATGATGATTGCGAATAGTTACTTTATCAGATGTTAGGGGTATGTGTGATAGAGATTAATTAGAATACTGGCAACCAATTCAATATCTTGTCCTCAAGTTATTGTTTTATATTGTTTTAGTACCAATGTCCAATAGACTCGGAAGTCCGTGGCTTGTAAAATTGCTATCAAGATTTGAATAAATTTTTGTTTTATTTGATGTAGAGCAAGTTACGAAACAGAGTGGTTGACTATACTCAAGCCATTAAGCAGGTTAAATCTTTGGAAAAGACGATGATTAAAATATTATTGACTACTTTATTGTTCCTATTTTCTTTGCAGGCAACAGCTGCAAATATTGTGATTAATGGATCTTTTGAGAATCCTGATATCAAGCCGGGCTCTTGGACAGTTTTACCGGCCATTGCAGGTTGGACAACAGGGGGTGCTGGTATTGAAATTCGGGATAATGTTGCTGGGAAAGCTTATGAAGGTAGCCAGTTTGCAGAGCTCGATTCACATGGCAAAGATTCTAATAGTTCTATTTCCCAAACATTAAGTACGTTGGTCGGTGAAACTTATAAGCTTTCTTTTGCTTATTCACCACGGATTAATCAACCTGAAGCAACCAATGGCATTAGTGTTTTCTGGAATGATGTCTTACTTGATTCGGTATCGGCAGTGGGTAGTAAAACGCATAATTGGATTGTTTATAGCTTTATGGTCAAAGCAATCGGTAATGATGTGTTGAAGTTTGCTGCCGTAGGTAAAGAAGATACATTGGGTGGTAGTCTTGATGCGGTTACAGTCAGTGCTGTACCGGTTCCTGCAGCGGCTTTGTTATTTGCACCTGCTTTGTTAGGTTTTATGGGGTTACGACGCAAAGCGAAGGCAATGATAGCCCGATAAAACAAGAGTTGAAAACAAAAAGCCATAATGCGTTATTTCATTATGGCTTTTTTTATGGTTGGGGGCTTTTGTTAATTTAATAGCTCATGGATAGGGCCAGGTTTACATAAGCTTTTTTGTTTTACCGCACTACGAAGACATTTATGACAGATATATTCTGCTTGATCGATGAGTGAATGGATATGTTTGGCCTGTTTGTTGTAGTCCTTCTTTTTTATCTTACATAGGGTCGTCATGGCACTGATTATTTGCTGAGTTGATCGGGAATAACGAAAGCACGGCTGCTAAGTTCTTTATCAATAAAAAACAGTCCATTACTGTCATCGCCAACGAGACGAAGTTTACCGACAATTTCGCTGACACCAGCTTCTTCTTCAACTTGTTCACTGATGAACCAATCTAAGTGTGCTTTGGTAGCGTAGTCTTTTTCTTCGGTTGCAAGGGCCATGAGTTCATTAATAGACTTCGTGACATTCTGTTCGTGTATGAGTGTTTTCTCTAGTACATCCAATGGACTACTGTATTCTGCCGGTGGCGATGGAATCGCAGCTGAATGCTAAATAGCATCAGCGTTGCCTTAAAATATTCGGCACTGCCTTGTTCTTGGGTGAAATGGCTTTGTGTGGACAAGCATCAACGCAGGCATAGCAACGGATACATTGATCGCTGTTGATGAAAAGGGTGTTGTAATAAAGCCCGGAAGTTAGGCCGGGGTCTATGGTTTGGATATCTGTTACCCCTAATTGTCGACTGTGATTAAAATCGCTTGTTTCGACGATGCAGTTGTCAACAGGTTTGACGAGTAGGCATTCATCACACAGGGTACATTTCCTGTTATCAATCACTGGGGCTGGGGAACGAACATCTTCAAATTTATCATAGCGAATGGCTTGTTCAGCGAGTCCTGCGTTTTGCAATACTTTGACACCATGATCGATCATGGGTGGCGGGCCACAAAAGAAGGCTTTGATATGATTGATATCGAGTTGTTTGGTGTCAAGGTAATGTGCTTTGAGGTATTCGGTGACCAAGCCCCTTGGACCTTGCCAATCACAGTCGTCAGGTTCTTCAGATAAAACGGGGATGAAGGTAAAGCTATGCTCTGGATGCCATTGTTGTCTAATGGCTTCCATCTCTTCAAGACAGTAGAGATCTGTTTGTGTGCGAGCGCCATAAAAGAATAGGCAGTCGCGTGCTAATGATTGATGACATGCTTGCTCGACCAGTGCTTTGATAGCACTCATACCACTGCCTCCAGCAATACAGACAATAGTATCGTTAGAATTATCTAGGCCAAACTTTCCCATTGGGCCACTCACTGTAACCGGCGTGCGGGTTCGTTTTTTTTGTTTAAACCATTCTGATAGTTCGCCGCCTTCAACTAAGCGGATGAACAAGGTGATTTGGTTTTTTTTCTCAAGCGCTGGTGCCTTGGCAAAAGAGTAGGCACGTGGTCGATCGATGCCATCGACTTTTAGTGTGGCATATTGACCAGCTTTAGCATTGAAGGGAGGGGTGTTTTTGTCACAAGTGATGACAACTTCTATTGTGTCATAGGTAAGGTTGGTAATTTTGGTGATTTTACCGGGGCGACTATTTACCCGTTTGTTTTGGATAGCGGTGTCAGGTGAGGGTAATAATTGATCGAATGGGTCATTAAAGCCACTGGTTTTGATAGTTGCCATGATTAAAATATCCCTTTATGTACTTTCTTAGCGGCTGCAATGATTTGAGCATCAGTCGCTTTAATATCTTTATTTTTGGGATCTTCGCGCCAACGCTTGATGTAACCAGCTTTGCCGCCCCATTTTTCTAGAATATCTTTTTTTACTTGGTCGCTGGCTAATTCAACTTCAGCTAAGCAGGAATAGAAAGTAGGACTATTGCCAAAGTCAGTCAGCATTTCAGAATTCAATGCATTGATATTGACACCACCATAGGTGTTGCTGCCTTTAAATTGCTTCTGGGTATTACAAACACCGGGGATGAGCTTTTTGATGATGACCGCGTGGGCAAAAGTTTCACCACGGTCGTTGTATATGCGGCATAAATCACCATCAGCGATACCGCGTTTTTTCGCATCTCTTGGATTAAGTTCAACGGTAGGGCGCGACATCATTGCTTGTAATCGAGGCACAGACTGGAATGAGTCACCGATAAAGTAGTGAGAAGCACAGCTTAAAACTTGTAGCGGAAATTGTTTACGTTTGGGGTCTTCCTGACCTTCTATTTCTGGCACATAACTAGGCAGTGGGTCGATACCTTGGTTTTTTAAAGTAGCGCTGTAGATTTCAATTTTGCCACTGGGAGTAGGCCAACCTTGATTCAAGAAATCACGGCGTTTGGTTTCGGTATTGGCTCTGGCCCAGCCATTGGCTTTGAGTTCGTCGTAGTCGATGCCTTCCATTAATGGATTGACGCTGTCATCGACTAGGATATCTCGGATGATTTCTTCATCGGTTTGAGTGAAAGCGTTATCGTCACTGTCGTTATAACCCATTTTATCAGCGAGTTTTCTAAACAATTCTGAGTTTCTAACACTTTCACCGAGGGGTTCGATAACGGGTTCATTCATGCCGTAATACCAGTTGCCATAAGTTGCAACTAAATCCATGCGTTCGAGTTGGGTATCAGCAGGCAGAACAATATCGGCGTAGTTGCAGCTATCCGTCCAAAAGATTTCATGAATGCCGACAAAGAGATCGTCTCGCATGAGCCCTTCGCGAACGCCTTGGGTATTAGGTGCACAGTTTGCTGGATCGGAATTATAGATAAACATTGACTTAATGGGTGGATCGAGTGGTTCGCCGTCATAGCCAATATTCTCAGCCAAGGCTCGGCCTATTTGAACCATGCTGATTTGGCGTTTTGCACCACGTTGTCCTAGGTCAGGACGGTGGAGTTTATTGAGATCATGACGAAGCCACATCTCTTCAAGATTACCAAAGCCGGCACCACCACAGCGTTCACGCCATGAGCCGGTGATGCAAGGTAAAGTCAAAATAGCACGACACATTTGACCTGCATTTTGGTGGCGGTTGAGACCATAATTAGCACGAATAACCGATTTCTTGGTTGCGGCATATTCAAGCGCGAGTTTTTCAATATCAGCAGCTTTAACGCCTGTTATTTTGGCGACTTTATCCAGTGAATATTCAGGTAGTTTTTTATTGACTAAGGCTTTCCAGCCAACGGTTTGTTGCTCTAAAAATTCAACATCGTGGAGGTTGTTATCAACAATCACTTTCATCATGGCTAAGGCTAGAGCGGCATCGGTACCGGGCTTAGGTTGGATATGCCAATCAGCCATCATGGTTGTGCGGGTTTCGCGTGGATCGATGACAATGAGTTTGGCACCACGTTCTTGTGCTTCACGAATGAAAGGAATGGCATGAACACCGGTGCTGACAAGGTTTGTTCCCCAAAGAATGATCAGCTCGGCTTCTTGGGCGGCTTCATGAATGGAGGTGTTGGCATGGGCCATGCCGTAGGTATGTAGTCCAGCCCACATGGCGGCGTAGATGCAGATTGATTGTTCGAGTCTGGCAGCTTCCATCTTGTTCCAGAAGCGACTGTCCATGGTCCAGTAACCGACCATGCCCATGGTGCCAGAATAGGAATAAGGTTGAATGGCCTCAGAACCATATTCTTCAATGGTCTGTTTGAAGTTATTCGTGATGGACTCTAATGCTTCATCCCATGAAATACGTTCAAATTTGGCACCAGGACCTTTGGGCCCAACGCGTTTATGGGGATAAAGTACGCGATTATCGTTGTATACGAAGTCGAGGTAATGGTTAACTTTATTACAGAGATGACCCCGTGTAATGGGATGTGTCGGGTCGCCTTGTATTTGAATGGCTTTACCAGTGCTGTCATCTTTGGTGACAAGCATAGAGCAGGAATCTGGACAATCATGTGGGCAAACAACGTGATGAACTGAAAAGCCTTCGGCTACCTCAATTTTGTTACTTACAGCCATGTTTCCTTATCCCCCTGTTGGATGACGCACAGGTGGATAAACAATGAAGACTTATCAACGGGTGGGCAATCCGTTTAACAATCAAATAATTTTATGGTCGCACTATTCTTACAGCATTTTGTTATTCGTTCAATCGATTAATGTGCTTGTTTATGCGCATCAAATGATTGCAATGATCTTTATTTTCTATTTGTCCAGATATATAGCTTTAAGTACTTACGATACAAGCTAGGGAAAGTAAGGATTTTGTCAGTACAAAGCGATTTCTTCGCTTCTATCAGAGTATTATTGCTTATTTAATAACGTTATAATTTGTGCGGATTTTATTCTGAATTTGGTTTCATTCATTTAGCATTTAGGACGGGTAATGGCGACAGGACTATTTTTATCAAAAAGGGCTTTGATTAGTATCTTATTAATTGCCATTGCTATGTGGATTTTGATGCATTCAAATGTCAATGCTGCTGATTCTGAAGCCGCCATTATGCCACCACCACCTGAAGTTGAAGTCATGACGATTACACCGACGATGCAGCGGAACTGGTCACATTTTTCGGGTAAATTAGCTGCGGTTGATATGGTTGAAATTAAGCCCTTGGTGGGGGGCAGAATAGAGCAAGTTTTTTTGATGATGGGGATTTGGTCAAAAAAGATGCCCCGTTATTTTTAATTGATACGCGGCCTTATGCTGCGACTGTTCAGCGTGTCGAAGCACAACTGATGTCAGCGAGATCACAACATAAACTGGCTGAACAAGAGTTGAAAAGAACAAAAGGTTTATTATCTAAGAAATTGATTTCACAAAGTTTATTTGATCAAGCTAAAGCAGAACATGAAGTGACATTAGCGGCTATTTCTGAAGCAAAGAATGCCTTGGCTGAAGCGAAGATAGATTTGGATTATGCAACAATAAAAGCGCCTTTTGATGGCAGGATTAGTCGGGCAGAGTTGACTGTAGGTAATGTCGTCGAGGTGAATACGGGGGCACCCGTGTTGGCTACGTTGGTATCCCAACAGCAAGTTTACGCCGAGTTTAATGTTGATGAGCGAAGCTATATTCGTGCTGCTCGTTCAGGAGCAGAACTGAAAAAAATGCCTGTTATCTTACGTTTATCTGGCGATGATCATGTTGTTTATGAAGGTCACTTACATTCGTTTGATAATCAGCTGGATAGTTCTACAGGGACGATTCGGGCTAGGGCGCTGTTTGAAAATACTGATGGGGTATTAAAACCAGGAATGTATGCCAATATTGAATTAGGCTCTGTTGACGAAATGTCAGCGGTCATGATTCCACAAGCTGCTGTCGGTACCAATCAATCTAGGAAATTTGTGCTTGTAGTCGGCGATGACAGTATGGTCGGGTATCGTGAAGTGGGATTAGGCCAGCAGTCAGGTGAGTTTCGTGAAGTTGTCAGTGGATTAGTACCGGGAGAAAGGATTATTACTAATGGCCAGGCAAAAGTGAGACCAGGTATGCCTGTCACTGTCAGTGATGTTTCTGTACCTTTGACCGATTAATCAGAACCGCTGTTAACGTTAGGAAAAACATGAATATTTCCAAGTTTTTTGTCGATCGCCCGATCTTTGCTGCGGTATTGTCTTTATTGGTGTTTATCGCGGGTTTGTTGGCGATGTTTGACTGCC
>Ga0228634_1000137_pt1 | contig 65727 bp, 62 predicted proteins | sample 42DmetaG_FD_190063 | JGI IMG/M metagenome (GOLD analysis project Ga0228634, IMG submission 190063) | Seawater microbial communities from Monterey Bay, California, United States - 42D | ecosystem: Environmental > Aquatic > Marine > Coastal | place: USA: California | collected 2016-09-27 | reverse complement strand
TTTACAATTTAATGTTAGAAGTAGAATCAGGAAGTAGTGCTGCAGCAAGAAAGCTATATGGAAGTATGTCATGGATTGCAAACACCATCTTAAACAGAGATGAAGAATTACTTGCTACAGATGTAACTATTAAGTTAAGAATGGAAAAAGAATACAAGAAATTGGTTGCTACCAATAGAAATAATGGTTTCCCAATGTATTCTTGGAAAATGGACGACATTAAAACACAAACGTCTAGTAGAGCTAAATTAGCAGAGGCTCTTGAGATGGTTAACGTTGTTCCGAATCCATATTATGCATTCTCAGAATATGAGCCAGATAGATTAAAAAATCTTGTTAAGATTATAAATTTACCTGAAGTATGTAATGTAAACATATATACTGTTAATGGTAAGTTGGTAAGATCTTTCAAGAAAGATAGTCCACAAACCTACTTAGATTGGGATTTAAATAACCATGCAGCTGTTCCGATAGCTAGTGGTATTTATTTGATACATGTTGAAGTTCCTGATGTAGGTGAAAGAGTTATAAAATTCCTAGGTGGAGTTAGACAGCTTGATTTACACGGTATTTAAAATTGTTAAAACTATTAAGATGAAAATATCAATGATATCTTTAAAAAATATATTTCTAGGGAGTTTAATTTTATCCTCTTCTGCTTTATTTGCAGGGAATGAAGATAGAGTAGGTTCTGCTGGTGCATCTCATTTATTAGTAAATCCATGGGCAAGATCATCTGCAATGGGGGATGCTAGTATTGCTAATTCAACAGGTATTGAAGCGACTTACACTAATATTGCAGGATTAGCTTCTTTAACAAAAACACAAATTAAGTTTAACTATTCTAATTGGATGGGTACAGCTTCTGGAATTGGTTTTAATTCTGCAGGATTAGCTCAAAGAATTTCAGATAATTCTGTTTTCTCAGTGAGTATTCAAGCTATGAATTTTGGAGATATTCCTATAACGACTGTTGCTAACCCAGAAGGTAACATCGGTAGTTTCTCTCCAAGAATTAATGTTTTTAATATTGGTTACGCTAAATCATTTTCTACAACCATTTCAGGAGGGATTAACTTTAAAGTTATATCTGAAAGTATGTCTAACATGAAAGCAAGTGGTGTTGCTATTGATGTTGGTGTTCGTTATGTAACTGGTGAACAAGAACAAGTTAAGTTTGGTATTGCGCTTAAAAACGTTGGTCCAACAATGAAATATAAAGGAGATGGTTTCAATGAGCAAGCTTATAACGCTACTACTGGGAACATAGCTACATTTAATCAAAGAACTCAAGAGTTTGAATTACCAGCTTTATTGAATATTGGTGCTTCTTATGATTTTATTTTTGATGAGAAAAGTAAGTTAACTTCTATATTTGGTTATACTGCTAATTCGTTCTCTTACGATCAATTTAGATTAGGTTTAGACTATGGTATGGTTACTGAAAGTTTAGCTTTCAACATTAGAGGTGGTTTCGTTTATGAGAAGAATATTTTTTCTTCTGTTAATAGATCTAACGCTTTAGTAGGTCCAACTGCTGGTTTTTCTGTTGATGCTTTAGTAGGGAAAAATAAAAGTGCTTTAGGTATAGAATATACTTCTAGATTCGCAGGTACTTTTGGAGTTATTCATACTTTAGGAGCTACTATCAGTATTAAATAAATTTTAACTAACAATAGCAAGAGAGTTCCTTTGGTTCTCTCTTGTTTTTGTTTTATATAAAAGATTAATTATGTCTCAGATTACATATTATACGGAAGAAGGATTAGCTCGATTAAAAAAAGAGTTACACGAAATGAAGACTATTGAACGTCCTTCTATATCAAACCAGATTGGAGAAGCTCGTGATAAAGGTGATTTATCTGAAAATGCTGAGTACGATGCTGCAAAAGAAGCTCAAGGACTTTTAGAAATGAAAATTTCGAAACTTGAAACGGTATTATCAAACGCAAGAGTGATTGATGAATCTATGATTGATAGTAGTAAAGTTTTTATTTTATCTAAAGTTAAAATAAAAAACATTGCTAACGGAATGGAGATGGAATATACACTAGTTGCAGAAAATGAAGCCGATTTAAAAGCTAAAAAAATATCGATAGACTCTCCAATTGGTAAAGGTCTAATTGGTAATTCTGTTGGAGATATTGCTGAAGTTGAAACTCCAAATGGAATAATTAAGTTTGAGATTTTAAATATTTCTAGAGGATGAGTTCAGTTTTTTCTAAAATTATTGATGGTGAAATTCCTTGCTTTAAGGTTGCTGAAAATGAAAGTTTCTTAGCTTTCTTGGATATTAATCCGTTGCAGAAAGGACATGTTTTAGTTATTCCTAAAGTTGAAGTAGATTACCTTTTTGACTTAGAAGATGATATTTTAGCTAATCTCATGATTTTTTCTAAAAATGTAGCTAAAAAGATTAAGAAGGTGTTTCCATGTGATAAAGTTGGTCTAACTGTTATTGGTTTAGAAGTCCCTCATGCTCATGTACATTTAGTTCCTATGAATAAAATGAACGATATGAATTTTTCAAACCATAAGCTTGATTTATCAAGTGATGAACTTAGATCTATTGCTGAATTGATTTGGAATGCTTAAAAGGTTTATTCATGCTATTGTAATAGCTTTTATTCTTTTTATTTATTCTCCTTTTCTTTTTTCTCAATTAATTAAAGACACTCCTGTTAATATATTATTCATTGGTAATAGTTATACCCACATGAATAATATGCCTAAAATTTTTAACGATATTTCGAAGTACAACAATAAAAATGTTCACGTCGAAATGAATACAAAGTCTAACTCTTCCTTTAAAATACATTCTACAAGATTAGATATGTATGAATCCATTAAAAGTAAGAAATGGGACTTTATTATTTTACAAGGTTTCAGTCGAGAGTTTAGTTTTTCAAAATCCTATATTGATACAGCTTCCTTGCCTTATTTTGATAGGATTCTTGATAGTATCTATAAATACCATCCTTGTGTAAATTTATTACTATATAATACTTGGGGATATAAGTATGGTGTCAGTTATAGAGATGAGATTAATGATTATGCAAAGATGCAAGATAGCGTAATCAAAGGATATGAATATGTAAGTGATTCTTATAACATACCTATTGTACCTGTTGGTATGGTTTGGAGAAATATTTATAAATCCAATCCTAAGATTAATTTATATCATAAAGACAATCAACATCCTAGTTTTTATGGTTCTTACCTTTCAGCTTGTACTTTTTATACTTCAATATTTCAAGAATATCCTGAGAGTAATTATTCCTTGAGAAATAAAAAAGCGAACATAATCCAAAATGAAGCTTTTAGTTTTGTAATCAAAAACTATGATAATTTAAACCTACTTCAGAACAGGTCTTTTATTGATTACTACAGGACAGCTAATTTTAAATACCTTCTTGAAGGGAATGCTAATTATCCAAATGCAAGTTCTTTTAAATGGTATTTTGGAGATGGAAAATCATCTATTTCCACAAACCCTATTCATAGGTATAGAAGAGCTGGTAAATATAAGCTGAAGTTAATTGTTGAAGACGAATGTGGAACGAGAGAGTATACAAAAACTGTCACCTTTGTCAAACCAAAAAAACCAAAGAGACCAAAACTTTCACTTCCTAGAATTAGAAGAGAGAATAAAAAGATTTAATTATTTTTTGATTGTCTTTTCAACTATTCCAAACGGGAGGTTCGTAATCTTTTTTATTGGAACCAAAATAAAACTTAGATTTAGTTTTATTGCATCAATAAAGTAAATAATAATTACGAACAAGGTCATAAATCCAATCAAAGCTGGGAATAGTTGGTAAGGGGTTAAATTATGATGAAATAGTTTATTAAGCCCATGACCTGAAATACTACCATAAAGAACGACCATGTGAAGTATATAAATGGTTAGCGTATTCTGACCAATTTTTATGAATAGATTAGGTTTTATGTCTTTTAATAACTTTTCGATGATAATAAGTATACTTAATACTATTAAAACCATTCCCAAGCATTCATAGAGCCAGTCTAAAACATAGATGTGATAATTGGTATTCATAAGTACTTTTTTATCCAAATAAACTAATATGTCTTTTGAAAAGAAGAAAAGTAATATTCCAGTTGTCAGTGTGATGAATATAAAGCCCCAATTCTTTACTTTATCTTTGTAAGTATAGAGTAGTGTTCCAAACATAGCACCATATAATGTATAACCCATTGTAGGAAAAATAGGAAATATTGAGTGTTTTCCATGGAACATATTTTGAATAAACATTGGATAGTTTTGAGGCCAATAATAGTCTTTAGGAAGACTTCCAAAATACATGTAAGTAGAGAAAATTAAAGTCCCAAAAATGAAGAAATAAATCCAAAGGGGGATTACCTTAATGACTTTAAATAAGCCATAAATAATAAGGATTGTGAAAATTCCTACACCAATACATTGCAGAACATGGAATGCATAATACTGTAATAAATAGCCCCAAAATAATAATTCGATAAACCTTTTGTACCCTTTTTTTACTCGGTTATTTTTAAAATAATCAATATGGCTATTTCCAAGAAGAAGGTAAACAAATACAATTCCTGTAACTGTAAGGAAAGTAGGTGAGGTGAATCCACGTATAAATAACCAAGTACTGTATAATAGATTGTTTGGGTCTCGATATTCTAACATTAATGAATCGTCAACAAAGTGTCCTTCTAACATTAAGAGGATTGCTATAGATCTAGCTATATCAATAAATATTAACCTTTGTTTAGGTTTATTTAATGTTATACTATCCTTTTGTCTTTCATTCATTATTTGCAAATTTACTATATTCTTTTAAAAAATAAGCGAATATATTTATTCTACTTCTGCTGTCACTACTAGTCTTAGATTTTCACTTTGATCTTTTACATGAATGTATATTGATTTTACAATTTTTCCTCTGTAGTTTTTAGGGTCAAATATGAGTTTTACGGGGATTTCTTCACCAGCGGATAATTTCTTTTTTTCTATCTCAACTTGATTGCAATCACATGGAATTTCTATCGATTCTATTTCTATCGTTTTATCACTATTATTTTTAATAAAAAATAAAGTAGATATTACTTCTTTTTGTCCAATTTTGCCTAATTTTTGTAACTGGTTTTTAGTTGTTAAAGTTAATGCTTCTATCAAACGAATACTTTGTATTTCAATTTTTCTTTCAATTGCAGCAGCTCTTGAATAGATAGAATTTTTCACATCGTTCGGATTATCACTTGTTAATTTATTCGCAGTATTTTCTCCAAATGGTATTTCTTTGAATTGTAATTTCTTGTTCTCAATATATGGAATAAAAACTCCATTATCGTAGCTGCTTAAATAATTTATTAACGAGTTGATTCTTCTCTTAGTTAGGTTCACATTGTAGTCAGATTTTGCTAATGGACTGGCAAATCCTTTGATATATAAATTAAATTTCCTCCCTTTTTTTAATTCGGTTAATAATAAATCTCTAAATAAGTCTAAATCTTTAACTCCTTGTTCTACGTATTCAATGAAAAAGTCAGAGATATCTTCTTTAGCTTCTTCTATATAAGGACCTTTAAGTCCTTTTGAATATTCATTTTTATAGGTTTCAAGCATGGATATATATTCTTGATAGGTATCTATGTAGTTGACATTTGTAAAAGTGTCTTTTGTTTTTGGATTAGGAACGTCGTTATGGAAATATAAGGTGACTGGTAAACGCTTATTTAGTGATTCTAATGTTTCTTTAATTGTTTCAGAACTATCTTTTTTAACTTCAATTGGAAACCCAATAAATATGTCTGAACAGCATGTAGGTACATTTGTGTGGTGCACACCAATCCTGTTACTGGAAACAAAGAAGGTGTCTTTTTCCATAAAATAATAAAGGTCATTTGCAGGACTATTTATTGGTTGTCCTACATTTATTGGTTGTTCGAAACTTCCATTGTAAGGAGATGAAAAGACATCGTAACCACCATAGCTTTCGTTCCAAGTAGAAGAAAAATAAAGTTTTTGCTGAAGCGTATCAAACCAAGGTGTGGTTTCGTTTTCGATAGTATTAATTGCCTTTACTGATCTAGCTCTAGCGTATTGGTTTCCATTCTGAATAAAACTATACCAGATATCTAAACCACCTTTAGAACCTTCTCGGTCAGAAGCAAAAAACAACACTTCTTTGTTGTCCATTTTTCCAACAAAAGGCATGGTTGTATTGTAGTTTTTTTTATTGATAATTTCTCCAAGACTGTCTCCTTTACTCCATGTACCATCTTGTTTTTTGGAAACCATGATTACACATTGGTATCCTTCTTTTTTATTGGAACATTTTGAGTAATAGAAACGATTACCATCAAGTGAAAAAGATCCATTTCCAATATTTTCGTTTTGGACTTTAAAACCGACCATTTTATTCCCTGTTTGGAAGATTTTATCTTTTAGTTCTGATTTATATATAGATGTTGTATATGTTGGATCATATACTTCTTCATTTAGAATTGAATCCGAACGAAGACTTGTGAAATAAAGCGTGTTTTCTTTGAAAGCGTTACCAAATTCAGAATTATTTGTATTGATAGAGCTTGGAAGTTGTTGAAAAGCAACTTTTAGGGAGTCATTTTTATTTGATTTTGCCCAAATACAGCTATTTAATTCATTTTTTATTTTTAAATACTCGTAAGAACGTCGATTTTTTAAATAGCTTTTTTTCGCTGTTTTAAAAGTTTGAATTGCTTCGTCATATTTTCCGTTTTGTTTTTCCATTAAGCCTTTATAAAGGATAGATTTTGGAAAGAGTTGATTGCTGTCTGTTTCTAAAACGTAACGATATTCTTTTTCTGCATTTTGATAATCTTTATACTTCCTCAATGCTTCTGCATACTTCCAATGAATTTCCACTGATGAGGAATCGATCTCCAATATTTCTTTATATATTTCTAAGGCATAGTAATAGTCTCCTTTTTCTTCTAGTTCTTCTACAAACTTAAGTCTATTTTTTATTTCATTTTGGGCACATAAGTGAAGCTGAAAAATAAAAAAAAGAAGTATTAAAGGTAATCTGGGCATATCCTATGTGTTATTTTTTTTGGTTTATATTGTTGGATGATATATCGTATTGCGATTTCTGAACCACCTCTATAATTACTTGCAATGGATAAGTTAGATAGGTTGACATCATAGCTTAAACCGACAAACCAATTTTGGTAATCTACTCCTAAATTGAATATTGCTGCATCTTTATTTCTTAACCATGCTCCCAAAAAAACAGCTAAATAATTTGAATGGGTTTTTGACAAGTTGTATTTGATATTCGAACCTATGATTAAAGAACGATACACCCCTTGAATTTGAATGTTACAGCTTGGTTGAACAGAGAGTAGGTTGTTGATAGGGTAATTTGTTTTGATAAAGGTGCTTAAACGAGCATCTCTTTTTATTTCGTTGTTGTAAAAACTTTGATTAGGTCGATTGAGGTTAAAAATACTCGTTCCGAATTCTAATTCTAGCTTAGAAAAAGAATAATTAAAAGTAGAACCTATACCGATTGTAAAACTTGTATTTTTTTGATTTGTAAAGTTTTCATTTGATGGTAATGCTTCGTCATAGTACATCCCATTATATTGATTGTTAAACGTAAAGAGGTCCATGTTGACTTGCCTATGGTTGACTCCTACATTTAAACCAGCTTTAAACGTCGCATTTGTATCTTTAAAGATTTTAAATGGATATCCAATGTTTAATTGAAACTCGTTGGTACGAAATTTTCCATCTCCCGCAACATCGTCAAAAAACAAAACCCCTATACCTGCATTTCTTTTTAGTTTTTTATCTACCGATATGTTTGTAGTTGTAAATGGTTCGGTTACACTTTTCCATTGATTTCTTCTGTTAGCAATAAAACGGTAGTCTCCTTTAAAGTTTCCTGAATTTCCAGGGTTTTGAAAGATTTGATTATCATTAAATTGAGACCAATGTATATCCTGACTATGGCTAATCAAATTAAAGATAAGACTAAAAAATATAAAGATATATTTTGGATGTAAGTTCATGCTTGAAGAATGAAAATACAAAAAATAATAGTCGAACTCAGGTTTGTAAATAAATTAAATTATTTCTTGAAAAATGAAGGGCTTTTTTTCTCCATCGGATGCAAGTATTTTTTAAGATTTTGTTCATCATTTTTATTGAGTATCATCAACATATTATCTGATTCTACTACAATATGATCATTTAAACCTTCTATAAGAGCTAATTTATTATTTGGAAGGTTGACAATGCAATTCGAAGAATTAATTATATGCACATTTTCACCAATTACAGCATTTCCATTATAATCTTTTTCAATATGGTTGTATAAACTACCCCATGTACCAAGATCTGACCAATCAAAATTAGCTAATACAACATCCGTATTCTTTGCATTTTCCATCACAGCAAAATCAATTGAGATATCTTCACAAGCTTCAAAACATCTGTTTACATTTTCTTTTTCAGTATCAGTATTGTAAAAAGATAAGTCACCAGCAAAAAGTTGATGAAGTTTTGGTTTGAATTTTTCTAAAGCTTTTAAAATGGTTTTAGCTTGCCAAATAAAAATCCCTGAATTCCAATAATAATTTCCACTTTTCAGAAATAATTCAGCCATTTCTCTACTAGGTTTTTCTCTAAAATGATTAACCGGTGTGATTTGTCCAGGGAAAATCTCTCTATTTTGAGAGAATTCAATGTACCCATAACCAGTATCAGGTCGAGTTGGTTTTATTCCTATTGTTACTAAACGTTCATCAGATATTGCATTTTTAATTGCTATATCTACCGTTTCTTTAAATTTATCTTCTTTAAGAATTAGATGATCAGAAGGAGCTACCACTAAGGTTGCGTTCGGGTTAATGGAGAGTATTTTTGCAGAAGCATAAGCAATACAAGGTGCTGTGTTTTTTCTTTTAGGCTCTGTTAGAATTTGAATTTCGTTTATTTCAGGTAATTGTTCTTTTACTAAATCTTTGTAAGAATCATTCGTAACAATGAAAATATTTTCTTTAGGAGCTATTTGTAAAAGCCTCTCAAAAGTCATTTGTATTAATGATTTACCTATTCCAAGGACATCTAAAAATTGTTTAGGTCTTTCTGGAGTTGACATAGGCCAGAATCTACTTCCGATTCCACCAGCCATAATAATACAATAATTATCTTTCATTTCTTTCATCATTAATAGGAATGACTTCAGCTAAAGCATTCACTAGGTATTGGCGTTTACTAATAATTTCAGTGCAAAGGTATCTTTTTCTTCTTAAGTCCCCTTTAATAAATTTTTTTCCACTTAATACAAATATAGCGTTTTTCGGTAGCCTTTCTAGTAATTCTATCCCTTCTTTATTTTCGTCATACATCTTTAGAACCCTTGATAAGTTCATGTCCGAACAAGAAGCAGCTTTTATGTTTTGTATCGAACTTATTAAAACGCTTTCAATGTCTTTAGGTAGTTTTTTTGATTCAATAATTGGTAACAATAGCTTTTGGAAGTTTTTTTTCCACTCCTTTCCATGAGGCGCTACCTTATTTCCGTATTCGAGATAGGTATGTAAATGGGCAAACTCATGCAGCGTTGTAATTAAAAAAGAATAGGGGTTAAGGTCACCATTAATTGTTATTTCTGGTTTTTCTAATTTCGTTCCGTATTTAAAATCACCTAGTTTTGTTCTGCGAGGTGGAACTATTTTAAACTTGATTGGATACTCAATTAATAGGTCAACAATAAAGTCAACAAAATCATCAGGAACAAACTTATTAAAGTTTGCTTTTAATTTACTCTTTTTATTTTCTAGTGTATTTTTCAAGTATTAAGAATAATTAAAGTATAAAATTATTGATAAAGATTCTTTATTTGGTTCATTTTGACATAAAATACTATTAACTTAGCAGATCTTATGAAAGTACTTGTAAACATAGGGAAATATTTTATGATGCTGGGCATTGTATTTTCTAAACCTGAAAAGTGGAAGATTTTTCGTGTACGGTTGTTCAATGAAATAGAGGCAATTGGTATTAAGTCTCTTCCTATTGTTACAATTCTTTCTGTTTTTATGGGAGCAGTTATTTCTTTACAAACAGCTTCTAACATGGATTCACCTTTACTTCCAGAGTATACCATCGGTTTTATTACACGTTCAAGTACGATTTTAGAATTTTCTCCTACCATATTATCGTTAATACTTGCAGGTAAAATAGGTTCAAATATTGCTTCTGAAATTGGAACAATGAGAGTGACAGAGCAAATTGATGCTTTAGAAACAATGGGAGTGAATTCATTATCTTATTTAGTGTTACCTAAACTTTCAGCAGCGGTTTTATTTTTTCCAATCATCACCATTTATTCTATTGTTTTAAGTTTAATAGGAGGGTGGATTGCAATTATATCTTCAAATTTATCTACTACCGAAACGTATGTTCTTGGTTTAAGGTCTTTCTTTGTTCTTGGAAATATTGGATACGCATTGGTTAAAACGGTTGTTTTTGCTTTTGTAATTGTTTCGATTTCTTCTTTTTATGGTTACTATACAAAGGGTGGAGCATTAGACGTTGGTCGTTCTTCTACTCAAGCAGTTGTGATAAGTAGTATTGTTATTCTTATTTGTAACTTTTTCTTAACGCAAATGATTCTTTTGTAATGATAGAGGTGAAGAACATAAATAAGTCGTTTGGATCGAATAAAATTTTAAAAGATTTATCCGCTTCTTTTCAAACTGGTAAAGTGAACATGATTATTGGTCAATCTGGTCAAGGGAAGTCTGTTCTTGCTAAATGTATTGTTGGACTTCACGAAGTGGATGAAGGAGTGGTAAGCTATGATGGGCGAAACTTTTCTGAATTAGATAATTTTCAAAGAAGAGAAATAAGAAAAGAGATAGGCATGCTTTTTCAAGGTTCTGCTCTTTTTGATTCTATGACAGTTGAGGAGAACATTATGTTTCCTTTGAAGATGTTTACCGACATGTCTAAAAAAGAAATGCTGGAAAGGGTTAACTTTTGTTTAGATAGAGTCAATTTGTCTGGTAAGAATAAACTTTTACCTGCAGAGTGTAGTGGAGGTATGCAAAAAAGGATTGGTATAGCAAGAGCAATTGCTATGAAACCTAAGTATTTGTTTTGCGACGAGCCTAATTCAGGTTTGGACCCTAGAACATCTATTGTAATTGATAACCTTATAAAGGAAATCACTTATGAATTTAACATTACCACCGTAGTGATTTCTCATGATATGAATTCCGTGATTGAAATTGGAGATAACATTATCTTTATTCACGAAGGTCAAAATTGGTGGAATGGGGATAGAAATTCTATCATTAAAACAGATAACAAAGAAATAAATGATTTTGTTTATGCCTCTGAATTCATGGGTAGAATAAAGTTATTGATGCAGAAAAACCTATAATACCCTTTTATTTTGAATAGAAAACTTAAATTGTGGGAACTTAACAGAGTTTCTGAGAGTGAGTTTAAAACCCAAAAGAAATTCCCTTTAATTATTGTTTTGGATAATATTAGGAGTTTAAACAACATAGGCTCCTTTTTCAGGACCTCAGATGCTTTTAATGTTGAGAAGATATATTTGTGTGGAATAACTGCAAAACCACCTCATAGGGACATAAATAAGACTGCTTTAGGTGCTACTGATTCCGTAGAATGGGAACATGTAGAATCTACTGAAGAAATAGTAAAATCATTAAAACAATCGGGTTATAGTATTTGCTCTATTGAACAAGCAGAAAACACAACTGCTTTGAATGAAATTAATAATTTAAACGATTCTAAATTTGCTTTGGTTTTTGGAAATGAAGTAGATGGTGTGGATCAGAAAATCATCGATTTATCGGATAGAATTATTGAAATCCCTCAGTTTGGAACCAAACACAGTTTAAATGTATCTGTTTGTGCTGGCGTGGTGATGTGGGAGTTTGCTAAAAGATATATTTAACCTGAGTTCGATTATTCTTTTATTTACTATGTTGGCTGCTAACGCGGTGTCACATCACTTATTAGAAGTGTAATAAGTGTTTAGCTTTTAACTTATCAAAATTATTTGTCGTTACTTCAGTATTTATGAGCATAAACCCTTTAAAATATGCCTAAAATAACATTTGCTAATTTAAATCTGACGGCAAAATAATAATCGAATTCAGGTATTTAGGAAGCAAATAAAATCACAACAAATAGCTAGAACGATTCTTAACCAAATAAACTACGGTGATAAGTGGTTTTTGCCATCGGTCGGAGCGAAAAACTTTCATTCAATGTCGGAATGTGAAGAATTTTCTGGAGGGTTAGGATTTCAGTGTAATGGCTTACAACACAAAGGATGGGTGAAGATTCAGTTGCGCTGGATGGATGATTACACTATTACATTTGTAAATAAGAAACGTGAAGTAGTGAAGGTCTTAAAAGGTGTTTTCTGTGACCAATTGATTGAAATGCTCGATTATGTTGAAGGTCGGTAAACAGTTTACTTCGTCCGCCCTACAGTAGCATCCATCACCAAAGCACCACTCTAAATAGGTCGAGGTTTGCATTCTAACCCCATTTACAGACGTTTATCATCGAGTTTTATAAATTATACAGCATAGCCTTATGATTGTTCTATGAGCGTGTATGAAGCTGTGATGTGGAGTGTTTACTGTTTAAAAGCACCGTTTGTAAGATTACCCTACCTACCTAAGTTATTTATCTTGTTCCTCTACCATTTTGCGTAAAGCCTCATTCCAATAACAGTTAATAATCTCAATTACAGAATTATCAATTACAGAATACTTTATTAATACGGTATCTCCTTTATCTATATTGTTGTCACAATCATTGTTACTTCCATAATATGAAGCTATTACTTTTTTATTAAGATTGTTTTTGTAGAATAAATTAATTTTACTGGGGCCTTTTGCTTTGTTACCAAAATAGTTAACTACACCATATGTCAATTTACTTTTCTTCATTGAATCGAATCTGTGTTTATCTCGTATTTTAGTGTAAACAAAAACTGTAATAAAAATAACACCTAATAAAATTAATATTTTATACTTTTCTTTCATTATTTATTCTTGTTTTGTTCTATTCCTTCATTAATTAGTTGAAATGTTCCAAATAAAAATGTAGACGATAATCCATTTCCAAATCTGCTATTTCCCAAAATAGGAGTCAAAGCACCATTAGCAGATGAACCAAAAAGATATGCACCTGAGCCTTGACCTATTTTAAATTTTTCATCGATAGTAAACTGTACTCCACCTCCAAACCTATTGCAGATTGTTGCCAAACTGGTGTCGAATTTCTCGTGAAAGCACTAAAACCTAATGAAATTAAATCTTTATTCCCAAGACCTATAGAACCAGTACTCATACTTTGATAACCATAACAGTAAAGATTATTTATACTGTTATTAATAAAAGAATATGAAGTTTTAATTTGAAGCAATTGTTATGGTTGTATTAATGAACTTTAGTCTTGTTTTAAACAAATAGATCATAACGATAATAACTGTTGACTATAATGTAATGTTTGTCGATTTAGTAAGCATAAAAAAGGAGAGTATTCAATACTCTCCTTTTAAAGTTATATTAATTTGTTCTTTTAATTAAAGAACAACTACTTTTTTAACTGTTTTAAACTCTCCGTTTCTTACTTCTAAGAAGTAACAAGAAGAAGATAATTTAGAGTCAAGGTTAAGTGTATGGTTAACCTCTGCGTTCGTAGTTTCGATAGTCTTGTTATAAACAACTTGACCTTGTGTATTTCTTAATGTCAATTCAATCGGGTTGTTTCCAGCCCTGAATGAAACATTAATTTCTTGATTTGTATTTAATGGATTTGGATAAATGTTTAAATCCAAATCTGCAATTTCAGATGGTAAACCTAATATACCATCGATGAATATATCATCGATATACAAGTTGTTCGATACATCAGATGATTCAAACTCAATTTTAAACCTTACTTTATTATCTGAACTACTAGATGTAAAAGATCTACTAAATTCTTTCCAAAGTAGGTTTGAGCTTGGTGCATAATCTAAGTTACCTGCAAATCCTGCTGTTAATAAATCTCCACCATCAATTGTGCTTAATGGAGAACCCCATGTTTGTCCACAGTTTGTAGATTTATAAATACGGATAGATTCTGTAATATCAACTTCATCATTGTTAACTTCTGTTACAGTTGTACCATCAGTAGCATAAGAGTATTTAAATTTAAAAGATAAACCTGAACTGTGAGATAAGTCAATTGATGGAGTAATAATAGCATCTTTGTTTCCTCCTAATCTACTGTAATAAAATTTATCTTGAGAACTGATTTCTAGATCACTTAAATCTCTGTAGTTATTTAATTTAAAGCAATTAGTATTATCGTAACCTACACCTTCAGCAATTTGAAATTTAGCATAGTTACTTTCTGGATTATCAACAACGAACCACCATTCTTTACCATCATCCAGTGAGAATTGTTGTGGACCTACTACTTCTCCATAGTTATGTCCAATGTAAATGTAATCTGATTTTGTAATTTCATCAGATCCTGCAGAGTTTGAAACAGTTAATGTTACCATTTTATAACCAGGGCTATCAAACTGAACTGTTGGATCTTGATCTGTTGAAGTTGCTGGAGTACCTCCTTCGAAAGTCCACGTTCTATTTTCAACTGGACCATTATATGATCTATCGTAAAACTTTATTTGAGAACCTTGACAAACAAATTGGTTGTTTGAATAGAATTCAGCAATAGGAGCACACGTAACAGTTGTATTAATACCTGTTTGTGTATGGTTGCTTGTAGATACAAGATTAGATCTACTAGATATTGAACTTGTAAGTGTAGACCTCATTTTTGCAATTTGTCCTTTAGTAAACATTTTAGGACAGTTAGCATAATCCATGTAGTTTTCTATATTTTCAATAGCTCCTCTTTTACCTGATAAAAACAAAGAGTCAACAGCAAAAGTTCCGTTTGTATTTTCTGCATTCCACCCATAAATTCTTAAAGTGATAGTATCGTTATTTGATATATCAGTTATGTTTGAAATGTTTGCTGTAAGTTTAAAAAATCTTGTAGTATCAGGCTCAATATATACTGTATTGCTTTTTACCTTAGTAATGTTTCCATTGTTAGTTGTAACTGGGATGTTACTTGAGAAGTTATCTATACTTGATCTGATTGCGATAGATTTAACACCATCATCACTTCTCTGAGCTTTAAAGATTACATTAGTTACATCCATTAGGTTGTTTCCTGTAACACATAATTTAGTTTCATAATATTTATTTAAATCAATAGAACCTAATTGATTACTGTAAACTGTGTCTTGATCAACTCCTCCTATACCCCAGTTATTAAATTCAAAAATACTATCTGCAACAGTATTAGCAGAAACTCCAACTGCTTCCATAGGTTGTACGTAAATGTAGTCTGATGAATCTATTGGGGTAATGTCATTCACTCCACTAGTTGTTCTTAAACTATCAAAAGTCATGTAAGAATTGAAAAAAGGAGCCTCGCAAATTCTTGAATAGCTTAAAGAAGGGAAAGGACAGATAGATTGGTAACCTTGAGTCATTGGAGTGTCATCAATTCCATCGTCTCCACAAGCAACTTCAGGATCGTTATTGTTTCCCCATGGGTGTGACAAACTTAAATAGTGTCCAATCTCATGTGTTAAAGTCGTGCTGAAACCATCTATTTCTGCACTTTTCAAAATCACTCCGTCCATGTAGAAGTTACTTCCTACAACTGCATCTGGAAACATAGAAAAACCAAGAAGTGTTGGTCTGTCTTTGAATGTTTTAACAGTCCAAATATTTAGGTATTTAGACCTATTCCATTGGTTGTATTTAGATTCGTTTTCTCCAATATTCGTTTCTTTTGTGTAAATGTAATCAATACCATTTGTACAATTTCCTTGTGGGTCAATAGTAGCAAGTCTAAATTCAATGTATGAATCTGCTCTCAAACTATCAAAAGTTGGATAGTTGTTTGAGTGACTTACAAATTCATTTCTAAACTGTTGGTTTAAAGCATCAACATGGGAAATGATTTGACTTTCTGATAACCTTTCCGTACCATTTTCATGTAATACATGAAACACGATTGGAATAATGTACAAAGTAGTATCTTCTCCACTTTTCTCCACTTGATAGTTTGTCGAAAAAGCTTTTTCCATGATTTTTCTCAATCCTGGATCAGATTCATAAAGTTTGTTGAGTTCTTCGTTTGTACCACATTTAGAATGGTCATGCTGACCATAAAGATTGAAAGCAAAAATGATTGCGGATAATGGTAATAATAAATTCGTAAAAAGTTTATTCATGATAACACTATAATTTAATATAACGGATAAATATAAAGACAATATTTTGTATATCGGTTTTTTCTATCCAAACTAAAATTTATTTAATTCTAAAAATGGAGACATTAATTTGTTTAATCTTTTGTAAAACAGCTCTTTAGTTAAATTTAAAGTTTTGTTAATAACAAATTAATATTTCACAAACACAAATATATATAATTGGCATCAAATATTCTACACTATTTTATTGACTTTGATTAAACTGTACCAAATTTTAATTATATGGTTGGTTTTTCTTTGTATATTTTAATTTCATCTAGAAATTCGCTGTTTTCTTCGATATGATTGCCTATTACAATAACATTGACACCGCTTGATTCTAGGTTTTCTATCTCTTTAATTGATTTAATACCTCCTCCCACAATTATCGGTGTTTCTAAAAAAAGTAGTTCTTTGATTATTTCAGGAGGAATTGAATTTTTAGCTCCGCTTCCTGCATCAAAATACAATAGTTTTTTCCCTTGAAGAACTCCTGCTATAGCTGTATTCTTTATGATACTAACTTGATCTCTTGGAATAGGAGTGGTTTGACTAACATATGCTACGGTTGATAAGCTCCCCCCATCTATGAGTATGTATCCAGTTGGGATGATTTCAAGGTTCATTTTAATTAACTCACTTGCAGATTGTATGTGGTGGCCTATAAGGTAATCGGGGTTTCTACCAGAAAGTAAGCTCAAGTAAAGCAATGCATCCGCTTTTTCTGATATTTGGTGGTGAGCCCCTGGGAAAATTACAACAGGAAGTTGAGTATGCTTTGCAATAATATTAATTGTTGTTTCAAATTCTTCTTTAGAAACAGTGCTGCCTCCAATAAAAATAAAATCAACTTTTACTTCTTCTACTTTTTTTAACAGGGTGATTAAAGAATCTTCATCAAAAGAATTTTCAGGATCAATTAGGATTGCTATTTGTCCTTTCTTTTGACTTAGTTTAGTGTAAGTATTTTTATCCACAAGCAGAAATATTTAAAGATAAAACAGTATTGTTGATTACTTCAATTTTAATTTTTGTACTTTTTTCTGAAGAGCCTAACTTAATTGTTCCGTTCCAATTATCTTTTGTTACTTTTTCCAATTCTATATTCGTCCTGAAATTAAGTCCTTTTTTTCCAGATAGTTTATAAAGAGTTTCTTTAGCTGACCATGCCTTAGTTAGTTCTAAAGGGGAGTTTTCAAAATGATTCAATTCTCTTTCAGATAGAAATTTATGTTTAATGTTGGTTATTTTATTCTGTATTCGTTCTAAATCAAATCCGATTTTGAATTTTTTGCACAATGCAAGCCCAACAAGGTTTTTAGTGTGACTAATAGAAATATATCCTTCTTGGTTTATATAAGGTGCTCCCACTTCGTCATAATGTATGTGTTCGAACCCAAAAATTTGATGTCTTAAGACTCTCGTAGCAACAAATTCTCTTTTACGTTGAATGTGTTTGAAAGTATAGAATCTTTCTATTTCAAGAGGGGTTAGATCATTGAGATAATCTAGAGGATTGAAATCCATATAGCTCATAGTGTAAACTTTTACACCATTAAACTCAAAATCTTCTCTTCTTAATTCCACTTTAACTTTTTCACAAAAAAACAAAAAAATCTTAGCCTTTTCATTAGATTTATTTAAAAATATACTTTTCAAACTTGAATTATTTATTAAATTTACATCCATATTAACGAAACATAAGATATAATGAAAATACTTGTTTGTATCAGTAAATCCCCAGATACTACATCAAAAATTGCCTTTACAGATGGCGATACTAAGTTTGATGAGAATGGCGTTCAATACATAGTAAACCCTTATGATGAGTGGTATGCTTTAGTAAGAGGTTTAGAGTTAAAAGAACAGTTAGGAGGTAGTGTTACTATTGTAACTGTTGGACAAGCTGTTGATGATGCAGTAATAAGAAAAGCTCTTGCAATAGGTGCGGATGATGCAGTTAGAATTGATGCTGAGCCAATCGACGCATATTTCACAGCTTCACAAATTTCTGCTTATGCAAAGGATAATAATTTTGATTTAATCTTGACAGGGAAGGAAACGATTAATTACAACGGTTCCCAAGTTGGAGGTATGATTGCTGAAGAATTAGATTTGCCTTTTATTTCATTAGCTGAGAAGTTAGAGATTTCTGGAACAACTGCTACATTAGACCAAGAGATTGTTGGTGGTATTCAAGTTGTTGAAGTAGAGTTACCATTTGTAGCTTCTTGTGCAAAAGGAATGGCAGAACAAAGAATTCCTAACATGAGAGGTATTATGGCAGCAAGAACGAAACCTTTAACAGTAGTTCCTGCAGCAGATGTTGAAGCTATTACATCTTATACATCTTACACTTTACCAGCTGCAAAATCTGCTTGTAAAATGATTGATCCAGAAAACATGGATGAATTAGTGTCTTTATTACACAATGAAGCAAAAGTTCTTTAATCATTAAAACTCAAGAAATGTCAATATTAGTTTATATAACAACAAATAATGGTGTCGGTAAAAGTGCTTTTGAAGCAGTTACTTATGCTAAAAAAATAGGTGGAGAAGTAACGGTTTTAACTACTGGTTCTTGCGATGCTTCTGCTTTAGAAAGTTTAGGTCAATATGGTGCTTCAAAAGTATTAGTGGATCGCTCAGTGGAAACAAATGAAGCGCAATTAATTACTAAAGTTATTGCTTCAGGTGTAGAGTCAACTGGTTCTGATTTAATTGTATTCTCGCATGATATTGTTGCTAAATCTGTTGCTCCAAGATTATCTGTTAAATTAAAAGCAGGTTTAGTTTCTGGTGCGACTAGTTTACCATCTACTGATGGAGGATTTACTTGTAGTGTAAATGTATTCTCAGGAAAAGCTTTTGGTAACGTGTCTGTAAAATCAGATAAGAAAATTATTTCTTTACTTCCAAATACAATTCAACCTGAAATTACAGGCGAGAATTGTGCTGTTGAGGAGTTTAATGGGAATGCTGGAACTTCTAAAGTTAAAGTGATCTCAGTTAAAAAACCTGAAGGAGATATTCCTCTTCCAGAAGCTGAATTAGTTGTTTCTGCTGGTAGAGGTTTAAAAGGACCAGAAAACTGGGGGATGGTAGAAGATTTAGCGAAGGAAATTGGAGCAGCAACTGCATGTTCTCGTCCAGTTGCGGATATTGGTTGGAGACCTCACCATGAGCACGTTGGTCAAACAGGAGTTGCGATTAGGCCAAACCTTTATATTGCAGCAGGAATTTCAGGTGCAATTCAACACTTAGCGGGTGTTAATGGATCTAAAGTGATTGTTGTAATCAATACGGATGCCGAAGCTCCTTTCTTTAAAGCTGCGGATTATGGAATATTAGGTGATGCGTTTGAAGTGCTACCAAAATTAACTGAAGCTATTAAGAAGTTTAAGGCTTCAAATAATTAGTCAATAAAATTCAAAAATGGTTAACAAAAACAGCTAAGTTTTCTTGGCTGTTTTTGTTAATTTATAAGCAGTGTTTAAAATGGAAAAAGTCAAATTAGAAATTGTAGGTTTATCTTATAGTCAGACACAATCTGGTGCATACGCACTAGTATTAGCTGAAGTTGGAGGAAAAAGACGTTTGCCTATAATTATTGGAGGTTTTGAAGCTCAGGCTATTGCAATTGAACTTGAGAAAATGACTCCAACTCGACCTTTGACACATGATTTATTTAAAAGTTTTGCGACATCATTCAGTATTGAAGTCAAAGAAATTTTAATTTATAATTTATTGGAAGGTATTTTTTACGCTAAAATTATCTGCGAAAAGGATGGAGTATTAACAGAAATTGATGCTAGAACTTCTGATGCGATTGCGATTGCTGTAAGGTTCAATGCGCCAGTTTATACTTTTGAAAACATTTTGTCTTCAGCTGGAATTCTTTTAGATGGCGAAGCCCTTGAAAAAGAAATGGAAATAATGGACGATGAAGAGGAAGTAACAGAAGTGAAACCAGAAGAAGCTTCACTTGAAGAACTGGAAAATCAATTAGCTATTGCTATTGAAGAAGAAGATTATGAATTAGCTTCTAAATTAAGAGATTTAATTAACAAAAAAACATCATAATTTTAGTTTCTAGTTTGACTAAAACTTATGCTACAAAATCTAGAAAATAAGATTTTTAACATTTCAAATTTTGAAGAGTTTGAAAAGGTTACACTCGAAGTTTATAAATGGCAATCTACTAACTGTAAAGTTTATAAAGAATTCATTTCATTTCTAAATAAACCTGAACCTAATTGCATAGCGGATATTCCTTTTTTACCGATCTCTTTTTTTAAAGAATTTGATGTTTTAAGTACGGATTTACCGGTGCAATTTCAATTTTTAAGCAGTGGTACAACTTCTTCCATAAGAAGTAAACATTTAGTTCAAAAACCTCAAATGTATGAGCGTTCTTTTTTGAACATTTATGAAAAGTTTATAGGTTTACCATCTGATCAAGTCATTCTTGCTCTTTTACCAAATTATATCGAACAAGGAAATTCTAGCTTAGTTTACATGGTGGAACGTTTAGTAAAAGAGTCCAATCATCCATTGTCTGGATTCTTTTTAGAAGATTACGAAGCTTTAATGTCAAATTATCAAAAAGCAATAGCTTTAGGGAAAGAGGTGGTGATTTTTGGTGTTTCTTATGCCTTATTAGATTTAGCAGAAAAGAAGGTTAATTTATCTAAAGCGCGGATTATTGAGACTGGAGGAATGAAAGGTCGAAGAAAAGAACTTTCTAAAGAAGAATTACATCAATTCTTAAAAGTAGGTTTTGGATGTGAATATATTTCTTCAGAATATGGAATGACAGAATTGTTTTCTCAATCATACAGTGATAGAGATGGTTTTTTTAAAATGCCAGCTTGGATGAAGGTGAAAATCAGAGAAACGAATGACCCTTTTCATTATATCCCTGATGGTAAAACAGGTGGAATAAATGTGATTGACTTAGCCAATCTATACAGTTGTAGTTTCATCGCAACACAAGACTTAGGAAAAATTATTGATGGTCAACTTCAATTAATGGGTCGGTTTGATAATGCAGACTTGAGGGGGTGTAACTTGATGGTTGAATAGGTTTTAATTTTTAATGATTAGTGTTAAATTGGGAAAACAAGCTGATGATAAATTAAAATTGTCATCACCTACAATAGAATTAATCAATAACTCTGAAGGAGTTAAACTTGTTTAAAGATGGGGTAGCCCACAATCCCCATCCCTGAAAGGGATGAATATCTTCCACTTCTTTTAAAATCTAACAAGTCCAATTTCAAAGATTCTTTCTTATTTCCTCAGTTATCAATTACTTGAATTTTCTTACTTTTACAAAAAAAAGTCATGACATTACAAACCATACTAATTTTGATTGTTATCGGTGTATCAGCTGGAGTCCTTAGTGGTTTTGTTGGAGTAGGAGGAGGGGTCATCATTGTGCCAGCATTAGTCTTTTTTTTAGGATTGACGCAACACCAAGCTCAAGGGACTAGTTTGTTTATTTTATTATTGCCTGTAGGGATTTTAGCGGTAATGAACTATGCGAAAGCTTCTCATATTAATTGGGGATACGGAGCAATTATTGCATTGACTTTTGTGATTGGCGGTTATATTGGTTCAAGGTTATCTTTAAGATTGTCTCCTGGATATGTAAAATTAATTTTCGGATTAATTATGGCCTTTGTTTCTTTTAAAATGGTTATGTCTGGATATTCAATGGTTTCAAATGGAAAATAAAATTACATCTTATATTAAGCTAAGGTCAGAACAACTTTTTGATAAAGTAAAAGGTTACCGTGAGTACATGCATGCGCATCCTGAACTTTCTTACCAAGAAGTAGAAACGATGAATTTTGTTTCAAAAAAATTGAGCGAACTTGGTATTGAACATCAAACAAAAATTGGAGATACTGGAGTTGTAGCTATTGTAAAAGGTGATCGACATGAAGATATGTCCGATTGTGTTGCTTTGCGTTCCGATTTAGATGCTTTACCAATACAAGAAGAAAATGATGTATCTTACAAATCAAATGTTGATGGAGTCATGCACGCTTGTGGTCATGACGTTCATACTTCAATACTACTTGGGACAGCTGAAATTTTAAATGAACTAAAAGAAGAACTACCTTATCCTGTTAAACTAATTTTTCAGCCTGGAGAAGAGAAAAATCCTGGTGGTGCAACATTAATGATTAGAGATGGTGTGTTAGAGAATCCTAAAGTGAAGGAGATGTATGCTTTACACGTCTTTCCTGATATGGAAGCTGGTAAAGTTGGTTTTCGTTCAGGCTTATACATGGCATCTTGTGATGAGATTTACATTACCTTTAACGGTAAGGGTGGACATGGAGCAATGCCGCATCAAGCTACTGACCCAATACTAATGGGAGCACAATTCATAACATCTATTCAGCAAATTGTAAGTAGAAATACTGACCCAACGATTCCTTGTGTACTTTCTTTTGGTCACTTTGAAGGGGTGGGAGCGACGAATGTTATTCCTTCTAAAGTACATTTAAAAGGAACATTCAGAACAATGAATGAAACTTGGAGAAAAGAAGCATTAATGTTAATTAAGGAGCATGCGGAAGGTATCGCTCAAATTAGTGGTGGTAAAGCAGAAGTGGAAATTAGCAAAGGTTATCCTTATTTAGAGAATAATCCTGTTTTAACTAATGGTTTAAAAGAAAAAGCAGTTTCATTTTTAGGTAAAGAGAACGTTGGTGAATTAGAACTTAGAATGACATCTGAAGATTTCTCTTTCTACTCACAAGAAGTTCCTGTTTGCTTTTTCCGTTTAGGAGTTCGAAATGAAAAAGAAGGAATTGTTCATGGAGTACATCATCCAAAATTTAACATTGATTCAGAAGCTTTGAAGACAGGAATACAGGTGATGTGTTTGAGTGTTATTTAGAAATTGAAGTTATCAATTTAAAGGTAATTATTTTATAATTATTTTGAAGATTTTATCTGATATGTTTAATTCGAAATAAAAAAAAACTCAGTGAATTAACTTTATAATTCACTGAGTTTTTTTTCTAATCTTGATTTAAATCAAACACTTTCATTTTGAATTCGAATACTTTCCAAGTGTATTGCTTCCATATATTTTTCTATGAAAGATTTACCCAGGTTTAATTTTCCTGATTTTTCAATTGTTCTATTAAGTATATCATTCCATCGGTTTGATTGCAGTACCGTAATCTCATTTTGACTTTTAATATCACCTATTTTTTTTGCAATATTCATTCGATTAGATATTAGGGATAACAATTCATCATCATAGAAATCGATTTGCTCCCTTAATTTAGTTAATTCTTTTTCAAAGGAACTATTTTCTGAACCAGCTGACTTTACTCTCAAAATATTTAGCAATTCAATTAGTTCTTTTGGAGTTATTTGTTGTTCTTTATCCGTAAGAGCAATTGATGGATTTAAGTGAGACTCAATCATCAATCCATTGTAGTCTAAATCAAGGCTTTTTTGAGAAATCATTGATAGAGTATCTTTTTTACCACAAATGTGCGATGGATCACATATCATTGGCAAATCTGGAAATAGCCTTTTCATTTCAATAGGTATTTGCCAAAGAGGCGCATTTCTATATTCTGTATTTCCATAAGAGGAGAACCCTCTATGAATAAGTCCAATTTTAGTGATTCCTGCTTTTTGTAAACGTTCGATAGCTCCAATCCATAATTTCAAATCTGGATTGACCGGGTTTTTTATTAGTACAGTTTGATTTGTTCCTTTTAAACTATCCGCAATCATTTGAACACTGAATGGATTTACAGTCGTTCTTGCCCCAATCCATAAAAGATCAGTATCGAAATTTAGAGCATCTTCGACGTGTTTACTTGTTGCTACTTCTACACCTATAGGAAGACCTGTTTCTTTTTTTGCTTGAGACAACCACGATAGGCCTTTTACTCCAACACCTTCAAAACCTCCAGGGTTTGTTCTAGGTTTCCATACACCACCACGTAAAATATCTACTTTGCCAGTTTCTTTCAGTTCTTTCGCAGTTTGAATAATTTGTTCCTCTCCTTCTACACTACAAGGTCCTGCTATAATTAAATTCTTTTTATGTAATAATTCCATTTTTTTCTTTTTTAATTCGGTAAACTTTCACCTTTATAAACACCCAATACTTTTAATGATTCTGCAATACTTTTTAATTCAATCATCGTGTTGTCGAATATATTTTTGTCCTCAAACTCTATATCCAAATGAAATGCATAAGATGAAGGATTGTTTATAATAGGAACACTTTGAATTTTTGTAAGGTTTAGTTTTGCTTGTTTTAGAACACTAAGTACATCGCTTAAACCACCTATTTGATTGTGTGTTTGTAAAGAAACTGATGCTTTTGTCGGATTTTCTTCTACATCAGTCCCTTTGCTTAAAATATAGAAACGAGTAAAATTAATCTTTTCATCCGCTACGTTATCTTCTATTACTTCTAAGCCATATTCTTCCCCTACTTTGGGCCCTGCTATTACAGCTAAATTATTTGAAGAATCTTCTTTTACTAATTTTGCTGATGTAGCAGTGTCTTTAAATTCTGATACAAGTACTCCATCTAAATTTGACAGGAATAATTGAGATTGTCCCAATGCCATTGGGTGTGAAATAATTTCCTTTACGTCATTTATTTTAACCCCTTTTTTTCCTAGTAATTGTAGTTCAATTGGCAAGTAAATTTCCCCCTTAATCCTAAGGTTGTATGAATCAATTAATTGATAATTCATTAATATACTTCCTGCTACTTTATTCTCAATTGCTATGATACCATAATCAGCTTGGTTTTTTGATAGTTTATCACATACTTCTTTGAATGAATTACATTTTAATGTTGTAACTTCCTCTCCGAAATATTTTTTAGCTGCTAAATCATGAAATGATGAAACAGACCCTTGAATTGCAATTAAATGATTTCTCATAGTTTATTAAATTAAAATTTAGAACAAAAAAAAAGACCCTCCATATTGGAAGGTCTTAGAATATATTTATCTGTATATAACAATTACCCCTCCCAGTCACATTTGTGAAAGAAACTAAAAAAGGAATAATTAAAATTTTGAGCCATTTTTATTATATTTTTAACAAAGATAAACTAATTTGTTTAAAAACAAAATTAATTTGCCATTTCACTCATAAATTTTATTCTCATTAAACGTAATTCTTCTTCAGAGTAGTCACCATCAAATTCGTGATAAGCTTCTTTTAGATCATCTGTTTCAGCTTCTGAAAAGTAATCGTATATTTCTTCTTGGTTATCATTATCAAGTATTTCTTCTAAATAATAGTTTATATTAACCCTTGTTCCGGAAGATACTATTGCTTCAATTTCTAAGATTACTTCATCTATTGATTTTCCAATAGCTCTTCCAATATCTTCTAGAGGAAGTTTTCTATCAATGTTTTGGATAAGTTGAACTTTTAGCATTGATTTGTTTACCAGTGATTTCACAACTAAATCATTAGGTCTTTCAATATCATTATCCTCAACGTATTGCTTGATTAAATCTATAAAAGGAGCGCCATAACGAGCAGCTTTCCCAGTTCCAACACCTTGAATATTTGTAAGCTCTTCAATTGTAATTGGATAGTTAAAACACATATCTGTTAAAGAAGGCTCTTGAAATATTACAAAAGGAGGGATATTATTTTGTTTTGATAACGATTTTCGTAAGTCAATCAACATTTTGTATAGGTCTTCATCAAAAGCTGATTTTGCATTACTTGTCACAACAGGAGTATCATCCATTCCTGAGTAATCGTGTTCTTTTATGATCGTAAAAGAGACTGGTTTTTTAATGAAATCTCTTCCTTTATCAGTTAACTTTAAAACGCCATAAGTTTCAATGTCTTTGTAGATAAAACCATGAACTAATGCTTGCCTAATCAAAGCATTCCAAAAATATTCGTCTTTTTCTTTTCCTACTCCAAAGTTTGAAAGTTGATCGTGTTTGTAACTTTTTATATCGGAAGTTAGGTTACCAACAAGGTAGGAACAATAATGCTTATGTTTTTGCATTTCTTGAAGGTCTACAATAGCATCTAAAAGCATCTTAACGTATTGTTTTCCTTCACTTTTTTCTTTGGGATGTTTACAGTTGTCGCAATGTTCATTACACCCTTCCTCGTTGAACTCTTCTCCAAAATAATGGAGAATAAATTTTCTTCTACAAACAGAAGTTTCAGCAAATGAAACCATTTCGTGTAATAACTGTTTACCTATTTCTTGCTCAGCAACAGGTTTTCCTTGAAGGAACTTCTCTAGTTTTTCAATGTCTTTATAGTTGTAGAAAACCAAACAGTCACCTTCTCCACCATCTCTTCCTGCTCTCCCTGTTTCTTGGTAATAACTTTCTAAAGATTTAGGAATATCATGATGAACTACGAATCTTACATCTGGTTTATCTATCCCCATTCCAAATGCAATAGTTGCAACGATAACAGAAGCATCTTCCATTAAAAACATGTCCTGATGTTTAGCTCTTGTTGCAGCATCAAGTCCTGCATGATACGGTAAAGCATTTACACCATTTATTTGAAGTAGTTCAGATATTTCTTCTACCTTCTTTCGGCTTAAACAGTATATGATTCCACTTTTTCCTTCTTTAGCTCGTATAAAACGAATAATCTCTTTTTCGACATCTTTCTTGGGTCTAATCTCGTAATAAAGATTTTCACGATTAAATGAGGATTTAAACACTTTTGCATCCAACATGTTTAGGTTCTTTTGAATGTCATATTGAACCTTAGGAGTAGCTGTCGCAGTTAAAGCAATAACAGGAACATTGGATATTTTTTCAAATATTTCGCGAAGTCTTCTGTATTCTGGACGAAAGTCATGTCCCCACTCTGAGATACAATGTGCTTCATCAATTGCAAAAAAGGAAACATTTACAGAAGTTAAAAAAGCAATGTTTTCAGGTTTTGTCAAAGATTCAGGGGCAACATAAAGTAGCTTGGTATTCCCGTTGACTACGTCATTTTTAACTTTTGTAATTTCCCCTTTAGTTAAAGAAGAATTTAGGAAATGCGCTACTGTTTCGTTATTGCTAACATTTCTGATCGCATCAACTTGATTTTTCATCAATGCAATAAGCGGAGAAACGATTATTGCAGTTCCTTCTTGAATCAAAGCAGGAAGTTGATAACACATAGATTTACCACCACCTGTTGGCATAATGACAAAGGTATTGTTACCATTTAAAACATTATTGATAATTGATTCTTGTGTTCCTTTAAAACTATCAAAACCAAAAAAATCGCGTAAAGCACTTTTTAAATCGTGTTTAACCATTACTTCCTAAGTATTAGATATTTATGTTGGTGTAAAAACATTCTTTTACGAATATACAAAAAAATAAGGCTTAATTGACAATCATTTTTTTCTTTTTTCTGTCATTTTAAATGATTTTTTCATACTTAAATATTGACGCTTTTTTAGTTTGTTTTTTTTTTCAATCTAGTGAATCAATTCGTTCAAATAATTAACTTTGTAGAGCTTATGGAATCAGAGAAAAAAATGTCCTTTTTGGACCATCTAGAAGAGATACGTTGGAGGTTAGTAAAGTCTGCAATATCTATTCTTTTGTTTTCTATTGTAATTTGGATGTTTCAAGAATGGGTAATGGATCATGTTTTCTTATCCATGAGTAAGGCGGATTTTATTTCCTTTGAATTACTTTGTAAATATACAGGTGTGTGCACTGAGGATATTACTCTAAAGATGCAAAGTACTTCTTTGTCGGCTCAATTCTCTTATGCTTTGATGATGAGTATTATGGGAGGAGTAGTGTTTTCGTTTCCTTTTTTGTTTTATCAAATTTGGGCTTTTGTAAAGCCAGGCTTGAGAGATAATGAGAAGTCAATGGCCAGTGGTATTGTTTTATATGTTAGTTTGCTGTTTTTCCTTGGGATAAGTTTTGGCTATTTTATTGTTGCTCCTCTTTGTGTTCAGTTTTTTGCTGTGTTTACAATGAGTGAACAAATTGAGAATATTCCAACAATAAGCTCATACATGAGTTTGGTTTTATCTACTATTTTCTACACTGGATTATTATTTTTACTTCCAGTTGTTTCTTATTTAATGACTAAGATTGGGGTGATTACACCTGCTTTTCTTAAAAAATATAGGAAGCATTCCATTATTGGTGTTTTAATTTTATCTGCTGCGATTACCCCTCCTGATTTAATTAGTCAGGTAATTGTTTCGATTCCAATTTTAATTTTATACGAAATAGGAATAATTGTTTCCAACCGAGTAGAAAAAAATAAAAAGGTTTCTCAATAACTATGAATAAGTTAAAACATCTTGTATTCGTTTTTTCTATTTTATGTAGTTTTCAAAACCTTTACGCCCAAAAAACCAAGGTGTATGGACATGTGACAGATCAAGAAACTGGTGAAGGTGTTCCTTATGTAAAAGTGTTTTTCTATAATTCCAAAATTGGTACCATGACGGATAGTCTTGGTAATTATTTATTAGACACTTATTATGGAACGGATTCTTTGGTTTTTTCTTTTTTAGGGTATGAGAAACAAATCAAGCCTGTTCAACTGGACGTAAGCCAAGAAATAAATTGTACTCTTTTTGTTGAAGTTTTTCAAAACGAAGAGGTTGTTATTAAGCCGCCTGATGAATTCCCTTCTACTATTCTGCACAAGAAAATTATTGCAAATAAACCGGTAAATAATAAAGAGAAGTTAGAGGCTTACGAGTATGAACTTTATAACAAGATTCAATTCGATATCAATAACCTTGGAGATAAGTTTAAGGATAGGGGATACGTTAAAAAGTTAGATTTAATTTTAGACTATCTTGATTCTACTGAGTCTGGAGAAAGTTATTTACCGCTTCTACTGAGTGAAACAATTTCTGATTTTTCTTTTAAGAATAATCCTAAAAAGAAAAAAGAAGTTATTACTGCAACTAAATTTACCGGCTTTAATGATATTAAACTAGATCAATTTACTGGAGAGATGTATCTGGATTTTAACGTTTATGATAACTATATTAATATTTTTAATAAAGGTTTCGTTAGTCCTGCTGCAAACTTTGCTAGAATGTTTTACCGTTTTTATATAGAAGATTCTACCTACATAGATAGCAGATGGTGTTATAAGTTGCGTTTCATTCCTAAACGTTCTGGTGATTTGACCTTTGATGGTGAAATGTGGGTAAACGATACTACTTATGCTATAAAAAGTATAAAAGGAAACATTTCAAAAGGAGCTAATCTAAATTATGTAAACGATTTATATTTTGAACAAGATTTTGATTTGGTTGGTCCAGAAGTTTGGATGTTGAAAAAGGAAAAGATGATCATCGACATAAAGTATACTGAAAAGTCTAAAACTATTGGAATGTTTGCGAGAAAACATTCTTCTAGAAAGTATTTTGTGATCAATGAGAAACATTCCGATGAATTTTACAAATCCAATAGTACGGTGGAAATTTTACCAGAAGCGAAAGAAAGAACCGAAGAATATTGGAAAGAACATCGTCATTTTCCATTGTCAATTCAAGAGAAGGGTATTGACGAAATGGTCGACTCTCTATATAAACTGCCTGTTTTTAAATTTTACAAGAACGCTCTTTATACAGCAACAACCGGTTATTATCCCTTTAAGAATCTCGAATTAGGAAATTTAAATACGTTGTTTAGTGTTAATCCTGTCGAACAATATCGTTTTGGTTTAGCTTTAAGAACCACAAATTCATTCTCAAAAAAGATCGAATTGGGTGGTGGTCTTGCTTATGGAACAAGAGATCAGGCTTTTAAGTACAGGTTTTTAACCAGGATGAATTTAAGTTCTAAAAAAAGAGCTCTACTGTCTTTGTTTTACAGCAATGATATTGAACAAATAGGGACACCTCCAAATGTTGCGTCTGTCGGTTCTACTTTTGGAACATTGTTTAGAACAGGCCCTCTTGATCAGTTGACATTTGTTGAAAAGGTAGGATTTAACTTAGAAAAAGACATAAAAAAAGATTTTATATTTTTTACGGGTTTTGAACTAAAAGAATACACTGCGATTGGAGCTTCAAATTATGAAAGGGTAAATTCTATTAGTTCAAATATCGAAAACGTTAATGTAATTCGTACTTCTGAATTTACTGTAAGGTTAAGGTGGGCTAAAAATGAAGAGTTTATAGCAGGAGTTTTTGATCGAACCTCTATTACATCAAGGTTTCCCGCAATTAGTTTACAAGGTGTTTTTGGTGTCAAAGATTTATTTGGAGCCGATTATTCTTATCAAAAACTAGATTTATTAGTAAGTCATTCCACAAACCTTGGTGTGTTTGGTCGAATTAAATATGGAGTTTATGGGGGCTATATATTTGGTTCAGCAGCATATCCATTTTTAAAGGTTCACGAAGGAAGCCAGACGTATTGGTTTCAATCCAATGCTTTTAATAGAATGAATTTCTTCGAATTTATTTCTGACAGGTATGTTGGGGCCTATACTGAACAGCACTTTGGAGGCTTCTTTCTAAATAAGGTTCCTGGGATAAGGTCGTTAAAATGGCGATTAGTAGCATCTGGAAAGATGGTTTATGGTTCTATATCTGAAAGAAATAAAAAAGAAATGATTCTTCCTACAACAACAAACAGTTTTGGAAATATCCCATACTCTGAAGCTTCTTTAGGGGTTGAAAACATATTTAAATTTTTAAGAGTAGATTTAGTTTGGAGACTTTCACATTTAGATGAAAATACTAGTCCTCTAGGAATTCGAGGCAAATTAGTATTTATTTTCTAAATTTGACAAATATTATTTTTACGTGAAGTTATATACAGACAATATTCAAAAAACATATAAAGGTAGACCTGTTGTAAAAGGTGTTACTATTGAAGTTAATCAAGGTGAAATTGTTGGGCTATTAGGTCCGAATGGAGCTGGAAAGACAACTTCTTTTTATATGATAGTTGGATTAGTTAGGCCTGATGAAGGAACCGTTTTTTTGGACGATAAGGATATTACAAGTTATCCAATGTATAAAAGAGCTCAACTTGGTTTAGGTTATCTTCCGCAAGAAGTTTCTGTTTTTAGAAAGTTAAGTGTCGAAGACAATATTTTGTCTATCTTAGAGATGACTAAATTGAATAAAACTCAACGATTAGAGAGGCTTGAAGAGCTTTTAGAAGAGTTTAGTTTAAACCACGTCCGAAAAAATTTAGGGCACTCACTTTCAGGAGGTGAAAAAAGAAGAACAGAAATTGCAAGAGCGTTAGCGACTAATCCAAAATTTGTATTGCTAGATGAACCTTTTGCTGGGGTAGATCCAATAGCAGTGGAAGATATTCAGAGTATAATCTCAGAATTAACAAAAAAAAATATTGGAATTTTAATTACAGACCATAACGTTCAGGAAACACTTTCCATTACTGATCGGGCATATTTACTGTTTGAAGGAAATATCCTGAAGGCAGGAACTGCTGAAGAGTTAGCTTCTGATGAGCAAGTTAGGAAAGTATATTTAGGAAAGAATTTTGAATTAAGAAAAAAATAAAATTATGTACGGAAAATTACAAGAACAACTTCAGAAAGAATTAAAAGAAATTGAAGAAGCAGGGATTTTTAAAAGAGAAAGAATAATTACTTCCCCTCAAGGAGCAAACGTAACGGTTCAATCTGGCGATAATGTTGTAATTATGTGTGCTAATAATTATTTAGGGTTATCTTCTCACCCTGAAGTAATACAAGCTGCAAAAGATACACTAGACACACACGGTTATGGAATGTCTTCAGTACGTTTTATTTGTGGAACTCAGGATATTCATAAAGAATTAGAAGCAAAAATTGCTAAGTTTTACGGAACAGAAGACACCATTTTATATGCCGCAGCTTTTGATGCAAATGGTGGTGTTTTTGAACCTCTTTTTAATGCAGAAGATGCAATTATATCCGATGAGTTAAATCATGCATCAATAATTGATGGTGTTCGTTTGTGTAAAGCAAAAAGATATAGGTATAAGCATTCTGATATGGCAGACTTAGAAGCACAATTAATTGCTGCACAAGACCAACGTTTTAGAATAATTGTTACGGATGGTGTGTTTTCTATGGATGGCGACATTGCTAAAATGGATCAAATTTGTGACCTAGCGGATAAATACGATGCCTTAGTAATGACAGATGAATGCCATTCTGCCGGCTTTATTGGTAAAACAGGAAGAGGTGTACCAGAATATTGTGGCGTAATGGATCGAGTTGATATTATTACAGGTACACTTGGAAAGGCTTTAGGTGGAGCTATGGGAGGTTATACTACTGGTAAAAAGGAAGTAATAGATATGTTACGTCAGCGTTCTAGACCATATTTATTTTCAAACTCCTTATCTCCTGCAATTGTTGGTGCTTCTAACAAAGTGTTTGATATTTTAAGTTCAACTACTGAATTAAGAGATCAATTAGAAGAGAATACAAATTATTTTAAATCTGCAATAATAGATGCTGGTTTTGATATCAAACCAGGAGATTCCCCTATTGTTCCAATAATGTTGTACGATGCTGCTTTATCTCAGAAATTTGCAGATATGTTGTTAGAAGAAGGGGTTTATGCAATAGGATTTTTCTATCCAGTAGTTGGAAAAGGAGCTGCAAGAATTAGAACTCAAATTTCTGCAGCACATACAAAAGAAGATTTGGATAAAGCGATTGCAGCTTTTATAAAAGTTGGTAAAGCATTAGACGTAATAAAATAAGATGAAAAAAATATTAGCTTTTGCAGGAAGTAACTCTCCTGTTTCAATAAATCAAACCTTGGTGGAAACAACTGCAAATCTTATTGATTTTGCAGAAGTAGATATTATTTCACTTCGTTCTTTTTCTGTGCATTTCTACGATGTTGAACAGGAAAAGAAAGAAGGAGTTCCAGAGAAAATGGTAGAACTTAATTCTATTTTATCTCAGTACGAAGGTTTTATTTTGGCAACACCAGAACATAATGGTATTCCTCCAGCTTTCTTTTTAAATACCTTAGACTGGTTATCAAGAGTTAATAGAAATATATTTAACGATAAACCTACTCTTTTAATGAGTACATCTACCGGTTTTAAAGGTGGAGATGGAGCTTTGAAAATATTAGAAAGTGTGATACCACGTTTTGGCGCAAAGGTTGTAAAAGCTCATCCTTTTCCAAGTTTTAACCATAATCTGAAAGATTTAGAGATAATAAATCCAGATGAATTAATCAAAATGAAAGAGGTTTTGTCCTTATTTAAAGCAGAGCTTGATTCTTGAAAAAGCTTTTAGTTCATATCGTTTCTTTTTTTCTTTTAGTCTCAGTTATCTCTGAAATTATTGAAACTTCATTTTCATTATTTGATTTTGAGTTAGAAATAACATTAGAAGGTGAAATTGAGGAAGAACTAGAAGAAGAATTAGAGGAGATAGAATCAAAGGTGATTAGTTTAAACTCTACAAAACTTTTTGTAAGAAATAGAAAAATAAAAAAGTCTATTCAAATTAATGAAAACTTAATAGCAAAAGATTATCTATCTGGTGAAATTCCAATTAGTGTCCCTCCTCCTCAAATTTTTAAGTTAAGTTGAACAAGAAGAATAGCTCTTGTTTGTAGTTTGATTTAATTTATTTTTTTGAGTTTATGGTTAGTTTATTTAATAACTGGAAGAAAGACCTTCCAGCAAGTTTAGTAGTTTATTTAGTTGCTCTTCCTTTATGCTTAGGGATTGCTCTTGCTTCAACAGGAGATTCAACAAGGCTTTTTTCAGGGATAATTGCCGGAATTATTGGGGGAGTAGTAGTTGGTTCTATAAGTGGAGCAAAACTTGGAGTTTCTGGTCCGGCAGCTGGTTTAATAACTATTGTTTCAGGAGCAATAGCAACAATTGGAAGCTTTGAAGGTTTTTTAGTTGCATTAGTTTTGTCAGGTGTGATTCAATTAATAGCGAGTTACCTAAAAGCAGGTGTGATAGGATATTATTTCCCTTCTTCCGTCATAAAAGGAATGTTAGCAGCAATTGGGATCACTCTTATTTTAAAAGAAATACCTCACGCTTTAGGGTACGATGTTGATTTTATGGGGGATGATGCTTTTTTTCAAAGCGATCAACACAATACGATTTCGGAATTATTTTATGCTTTAAAAGCACTTAGTCCAGGTGCTACAGTTATATCTACTTTATCTATTTTGGTTTTAGTCCTATTTGACCTACCTTTTATGAAAAGATTTGGGTTGTTCAAGCTTTTACCAGGAGCATTGTTTGTTGTTTTGTTGGGGGTTGGGTTAAATGAATTGTATCGTATTTATTTACCAAATTATTATTTATCCAATGAACATTTAGTGAGCCTTCCAGTAAGTAATAATATAAAAGAGTTTACTTCTTTCTTTATTTTTCCTGATTTTAGTTTTTTAGCTAATAAAGAAGTTTATATTGTTGCTTTAACAATTGCTTTGGTTGGAAGTTTAGAGACGCTTCTTAGTGTAGAAGCGATAGATAAATTAGATCCAGAAAAGTTTGTTACACCTAAAAACAGAGAATTAGCGGCCCAAGGTGTCGGTAATATTGTTTCTGGGTTAATAGGAGGACTTCCTATTACACAAGTTATAGTAAGAAGTTCGGCAAATGTTACGTCAGGAGGAAAGACCAAATTATCTGCAATTGTTCATGGTGTGTTACTTTTAATAACGGTTGTTTTTATTCCGTTTTACCTAAATTTAATTCCATTAGCATCTCTTTCAGCAATACTTTTAATGGTTGGTTATAAATTATCGAAGGTAGGTTTGTACAAACAGATGTATCGATTAGGATTTGGTCAATTCTTACCTTTTATCATTACGATTTTAGCTGTTTTATTTACGGATTTGCTAAAAGGGATTTCCATTGGAATATTTGTAGCGATACTATTTATTCTAAAACGAAACCATAAGAATGCCTATAAAAAAGTAGATCAAGTAAAAGAAGACGGTGTGATAAGAATCGTTTTATCTGAGCAGATCACCTTTATTAATAAAGGAACTATTTCAGATTTATTACTAAAGCTTCCAAATGATTCGGAAGTAGAATTGGACAGTAGTAAATGTCAAGAAATAGACTATGATGTCCAAGAACTTATTTATGATTTTAAAGATCATGAAGCGGTTAAAAGAAATATCAAACTTAGTTTGTTTGGGATACCTAATTTGATGTAATATGGATGATTTTTATAAAAAGTTAATTGAAAACAATAAAGAGTGGGTTGCTAAAAGTTTAGAAAAAGACTCTGGTTTTTTTTGATAAATTATCAAATGGACAAAAACCACCATTTTTGTGCACTGGATGTGCAGATAGTAGGGTTCTAGCAAATGAAATTATAGGTGCAGCTCTGGGAGAAGTATTTGTTCATCGAAATATAGCCAATATGGTTTTACATACCGATATGAGTATGTTGAGTGTTTTAGATTATGCGGTAAACGTTTTAAAAGTAAAGCATATAATCGTTTGCGGTCATTATGGATGTGGAGGAGTGAAAGCAGCAATGTCTAATGACCATTTAGGTTTGATTGACAACTGGATTAGGCATATAAAAGATGTTTACAGATTTCATAATGAGGAGCTAGATTCAATAGAAGATGAAGGGGGAAGATTTGATAGGTTTGTTGAAGTAAACGTAATAGAGCAAGCGTTAGACCTTGCGAAAACATCTATTGTACAAACAGCGTGGAGTAAAAATCAGTCTTTGCAGATTCATGGTTGGGTGTATGATATTAAAGATGGTTTAGTTCAAGATTTAAATGTTACGATTAAAGATAATAATCATTTATAAGAAGTATATAAGTTGATAATTTAACTGTAATTTTAGGAAAAGCAAAAGTGAAAAAGCATCAAATATCAATTTTTCAACAATTTAGAACGTCAACTATTGAAAAATAATTTCACTTTACGTTTTTTACTTAAAACTTTTGACTTATCTTTGCGCAAAATTCAGAATTCATTTTAAAGGACACTGTAATGTCGGATATTAAAGGTAAAATTTCTCAGGTAATAGGACCTGTTGTCGATGTAAAATTCGAAAAAGATGTTGTACTACCAAGCATTTACGATGCATTAGTAGTATTAAAAGCAGATGGAACCAAAGTTGTTCTTGAAGTTCAATCTCACGTTGGTGAAAACGCTGTAAGAACCATTTCAATGGATTCTACAGATGGGTTCACAAGAGGGATGGAAGTTCTTTCAACAGGTACTGGTATTAAAATGCCTATTGGTGAGAAAATCAAAGGTCGTTTATTCAATGTAGTTGGTGAAGCTATTGATGGAATCAATGATGTAGATAATTCTGAAGGGTTATCTATTCACAGAGAGGCTCCAAAGTTTGAAGATTTAACTACTGCTACTGAAGTTTTATTCACAGGTATTAAAGTAATTGACTTAATTGAGCCATATGCAAAAGGTGGTAAGATTGGTTTATTCGGTGGAGCAGGTGTTGGAAAAACAGTATTGATCCAAGAGTTGATAAATAATATCGCGAAAGCTTATTCAGGTTTGTCTGTTTTTGCAGGTGTTGGTGAGCGTACTCGTGAAGGAAACGATTTACTTCGTGAGATGTTAGAGTCTGGGATTATTACGTATGGATCTGAATTCATGGAAAGCATGGAGAAAGGTGGATGGGATTTATCTAAGATCGACGTAAACGAATTAACGAATTCAAAAGCGACTTTCGTTTTTGGTCAGATGAACGAGCCTCCTGGGGCACGTGCTAGAGTTGCTTTGTCTGGATTGACAATGGCTGAGTATTATAGAGATGGTGAAGGAGATGGTCAGGGTGCTGATATTCTTTTCTTCGTTGATAACATTTTCCGTTTTACACAAGCTGGTTCTGAGGTTTCTGCTTTATTAGGCCGTATGCCTTCAGCGGTAGGTTACCAACCAACTTTATCTACTGAGATGGGGGCTATGCAAGAGCGTATTGCTTCTACTAAAAATGGTTCTATTACATCAGTTCAAGCGGTTTATGTACCTGCGGATGACCTTACCGATCCAGCTCCAGCAAATACTTTTGCTCACTTAGATGCAACTACAGTATTATCTCGTAAGATTGCTGAGTTAGGAATTTATCCTGCGGTTGATCCATTGGATTCAACTTCAAGAATTTTGACTCCTGAAATTGTTGGTGAAGAGCATTACAACACTGCGCAAAGAGTAAAGTTAACTTTACAACGTTATAAAGAATTACAAGATATTATTGCCATTTTAGGTATGGATGAGTTATCTGAAGAGGATAAGCTTGTCGTACATAGAGCAAGACGTGTTCAACGTTTCTTATCTCAACCATTCCACGTAGCGGAGCAATTTACAGGTTTAAAAGGAGTTTTAGTTGATATTAAAGATACTATCAAAGCTTTTAACATGATTTTAGATGGTGAGATGGATAAGTATCCTGAAGCAGCATTTAACTTGAAAGGTTCAATTCAAGAAGTAATTGAAGCAGGTGAAAAAATGCTTGATGAAAACAATGCTTAATTTTTAAAAAGATAATTATGCATTTAGAAATAATTACACCAGAAACAAAAATCTTTTCAGGAGAAATTGAAGCAGTTCAATTACCAGGAGTAGATGGTTTATTTCAAATATTAAATGGTCACGCACCAATCATATCTTCTTTAACAGAAGGGAATGTAAAAGTAGATCTACTTAAATCTTTCGAAGAAACAGAAGATACAAACCCGCTGATTGAAAAGGATGCTAAAAATGGTAAAGTGATTTCAGTAAAAATAAATGGTGGAGTTCTTGAGATGCAAAATGATAAAGTCATTTTGCTTGCAGAATAAAAAGATATAATTCAATTAAGAGGGATTGGTTTTCCAACTCCCTCTTTTTTTATGAATAGAAGTGTTGTTTTACACATTTTTTAATCATTTATACTAATTCTATTTTAACTTCGTTTCATTTCTAACTTTTATTAATGGATTTTTTAAATAATATAGATTCAACAAAGATTCCTGAACATATTGCTGTTATTATGGACGGCAATGGAAGATGGGCTAAGCAACAAGGTCATGAACGTTTGTATGGCCATAACTATGGGGTGGAATCTGTTCGAGAGTTGTTAAAAGGTGCTAAAGAATTAAAGGTTAAATATTTAACTTTGTATGCCTTCTCAACTGAAAATTGGAATAGACCAAAAGAAGAAGTAGATGGTTTAATGGACTTACTGGTTAGAACAATTGCTAATGAAGTAGATGAGTTAAATAAAAAAGGAATTCGTTTACTTTCAATCGGAGATACTGAAGGATTACCAGATTCTTGTAGGGATGAATTGAAAAAAGCAATGGAGTTAACTTCTCACAACTCAGAAACTACATTGGTATTAGCGTTAAATTATAGCTCTAGATGGGAGATCGTAAATGCTGTTAAAAATATTGCTTCTTCTGTTAAGAGTGAAAATCTTTCAGTTGAAGATATCGATACTGATTTTTTTAGTAATAGTTTAACTACAAAAGGTATTCCTGATCCAGAACTAGTTATCAGAACAAGTGGAGAGCAAAGAATTAGTAATTTCCTTTTGTGGCAAATTGCTTATTCAGAGTTTTATTTTACTGATTTATTGTGGCCTGACTTTAAAAGAGAAACTCTCTATGAGGCAGTCTATGATTTCCAAGCAAGAGAAAGAAGGTTTGGAATGGTATCCGAACAAATAAAAAAAACTGTATGATAAATTTAAATCGATTTCTTTCTTTTTTGAGTCTAATAGTGATGTTCAATTTCTATGCTCAAGATAATTCAGTATTATCTATTGGAAAAGAAATGGAATTTGATTATTCTAAACCTAAAAAATACGAGATTGGTTCTGTAAGAGTTGATGGTGCAGAAAACTATGATCATAATGCAATTAGGTTAATAGCTGGTTTAAAGCCTGGTCAACTTATTACAATTCCGGGAGATGATATATCTAAAGCTATTTCTAATTTATGGAAAGAAGAACTTTTTTCAGATGTAGAAATTTTTGCCGAAAAAGAAGTTGCAGGAGTTATTTATCTTGTAATTAAAATTGCTCCTAGACCTAAGTTGTCGAGGTATAAGTTCAAAGGTGCATCCAAAAAAGAGGTAGATAAAATACGAGAAGAAATAGATTTATTTTCAGGTAAAACAATTACTGAAAATTTAGTTTATACAACCAAAAATAGGATAGTAGATTTTTATAAAGAAAAAGGATATTATTTAGTAGATGTTAACATCAAAAGGGTTACTGATACTTTAATTAATAATTCAGAGATTTTTTATATTGATGTAGATAAAAAAGAAAAAGTAAAAATAAACCAATTAACTATTGAAGGAAATCAATCTATCCCTACTTGGAAACTTAAAATGGCAATGAAGGATACTAAGAAAAAATCGATAATAAGATTTTGGAAAAGGTCAAAATATTCTGAGTTAGCTTATGAGCGAGATAAACAAGCAGTATTAGATAAGTTTAATGCAATTGGTTTTAGGGATGTTAACTTTGATTATGATTCTGTATATATTCAAGATGAAAACGAATTAAATATTAAATTAAAAATAGACGAAGGTTCTAAGTATTATTTTGGTGATATTGAATGGATTGGTAATACTAAGTTTAGATCCAGTTACCTAGATACTGTTTTGGGTATTAAAAAAGGGGATATGTATGACAAACCTCTTTTAGATGAAAGATTAAACATGAGCCAAGATGGAAGAGATATCTCTTCTTTATATATGGATAGAGGCTATTTATTTTTTCAAGTAATCCCAATCGAGACAAATGTGGTGGATAACCATATTAATTTCCAAATGAGAATTATTGAAGGTAAAGAAGCTCGAGTAAAAAGAATTATAATAAAGGGGAATACTAAAACAAATGATTACGTAATCCGAAGAGAAATCCGAACAAAACCTGGAGATCTGTTTAATCGTAACGATATCATAAGAACACAAAGAGAGCTTGCTCAACTTGGATATTTTAACGAACAAGCATTTCAAATAAATCCTATACCAAATCCAGCTGACGGGACAGTAGATATTGAGTATACTGTTGAAGAAAAATCTTCAGATCAAATTGAATTATCAGGAGGTTACGGAGGTAATAATAATTTTGGAAATGTTACTAATGCTGGAAGTGGTTTAATTGGTACGTTAGGTTTGACATTCAATAATTTCTCTACGAAGAACTTTTTTAAGAAAGATTCATGGTCTCCTTTACCTGGAGGTGATGGACAAAGGTTATCGATCAGAGCGCAATCGAATGGTAGATTTTTCCAAAGTTATAATTTCTCATTTACAGAACCTTGGCTAGGAGGTAAAAAACCAAATTCATTAACCTATTGGATAAATCATACCGCACTTAATACTAATGGGGTTACAAAATCAAACGAAAATTATACAGGAATTGGTATTACAGGAGCAGGTGTAGGATTAGGTAGAAGAAAAAAAATTCCAGATGATTATTTCAGTGCTTATTATGAATTAGCATATCAATATTATGATTTGACTTCTTATGCTTTGTGGGGACAAACATTTGCAGATGGTTATGCTAATGATATTAGTTTTAAATACTCTTTACAGAGAAATTCTGTAAGTGCACCAATTTACCCTCAAGGTGGTTCTAAATTAGCTTTTACAGCTAAGTCAAGTTTACCTTATTCTTATATTGGAGAAGCAATAGATTACAGTTTAGTAAGTGCTCAAGTGAGGTACAAATACTTAGAGTATTATAAGTTAAAATTTACAAGTGAGTGGTTTTTACCTCTTACTTTAGATAAAAAGTTAGTATTTAGATCTAAGTTTGGAATGGCGTTTTTGGGTGCGTACAATAACTCTAGAGGATTAATTCCTAGTGAGAGGTTCACGATGGGAGGAAGTGGTTTATCAGGAGTAAACCAAATGGGAGGAAGAGAAGTAATTGCCCTAAGAGGATATGAAGATGGAGCATTGTCTTCTTCAGCTGGAGATCCGTTAGTTGCGAAATATGTAATGGAGTTAAGGTATCCAATTTCATTAAACCCTCAAGCTACTTTTTATGTTCTTGCTTTTGCAGAAGGTGGTAATACTTTCCCTTCTTTTGCAAAGTTTAACCCTTTAAACGTTAAACGTTCTGCTGGAATTGGTTTAAGAGTATTTTTGCCAATGTTTGGAATGCTTGGTTTAGATTATGGATGGGGATTTGATGAACTGGATACGTGGTCTAATGGATATAATGGCCTTTCCGATGGAAATGTTAGAGATCAAGGATACCATACTAAGCTTACTTTCTCAATCGGTATGAATTTAGGAGATTTATAAATTAGCATCATGAAGTTAAAATTATTTATTTTTTCTATTGCATTACTTTTTGGCACATCATTTGCCTTTAGTCAGAAGTATGCATACATAGATTCAGATTATATTCTAAGTAAAGTGCAAGAATATAAAGACGCTAAGACAAAGCTGGATAAGCTTGCAGAAATGTGGACAGCTGAAATAGAAGAGCGTTATAAGGTTTTAAACGACAAAAAAGAGAACTTTGCAAGAGAAGAAGTACTTTTACCAAAAGAAGAAAGAGAAAGGCGAAAAGCAGAAATAAATAATCTTGAAATTGAAACCATGGAGCTTCAAAAAACACGATTTGGTGTGAAAGGAGATTATTTTCAAAAAAGACAGCAATTAGTGAAGCCAATTCAAGATAAAGTTTTTGATGCTTTAGCAGAGGTAGCAAGTAAAAAAAGATATGTTTTTGTTTTTGACAAAGCAAATCAAAGTAATTTAGTATATGCAGATCCAAAAACAGATCTCAGCGATTACGTTTTAAAAGAGTTAGGAATATCAATAAAATAAATTATAAATTTAAATTACCAAAAATAGAAAGATGAAAAGAATAGTTTTAGCCTTAGTTTTAATTTTTAGTGTTGGGTCTGTAGTTGCTCAACAAAAAATAGCACACGTAAATTCTCAAAAATTATTAGATACTTTACCTTCTCGTAAAGCAGCTATAGTACAATTAAAAGCTTTTGAAGAAAGTGGAGTAAAAGAGTTACAAGAGATGGAAGCAGATTTCAATAAGCAAATTGCTATCTATGAAAAAAACAGACCAACAATGTCTCCTGTAATCATTAAAATTGAGGAAGAAAAATTGATGAAAAAACAACAAGCGCTTCAAGAAAGAGAACAATCTTTAAATTCTGAAATGCAGGCTGTAAGTCAAGAATTAAACAAACCAATTTTAGAAAGAGTTCAAAAAGCAGTTGAAATTGTTTCTGATCGCAAGAAATTATCATACGTAATCGATGAATCTACTACTTTATATTTTAAAGGTGGTATGGATATTACGAATGAGGTTATTACGGAATTATTACGTTTAGATGCTGACGCTACGAAGTAATAAGTATAAACAAATACAAAAAAGCGATCTTACTGGTCGCTTTTTTTGTTTACTTTAGTTTTGTAATTCAAAGTATAATGAAAAACAATACACCAATTGGTATTTTTGATTCTGGCTATGGAGGGTTAACTATTCTATCTGAAATTAAAAAAGCACTACCTGAATACGATTATTTGTATTTAGGAGATAATGCTCGTACCCCTTATGGTTCTCGTTCTTTTGATGTTGTTTACGAATTTACTTTAGAAGCGGTAAAAGAACTCTTTTCAAGAGGATGTGAATTGATAATATTAGCTTGTAATACAGCATCAGCGAAAGCCCTCAGAACAATTCAACAGGAATACCTACCAACAATTGATTCTAATAAAAGAGTTCTTGGTGTTATTAGACCTAGTATTGAAGCTATAAGTGAAATAACTACGACGAATCATATCGGAGTTTTAGCAACTGAAGGGACTGTAAAGTCAAATTCTTACCCTATCGAGCTCCTTAAAATTAAACCGAATTTAAAAGTAGTACAACATGCTTGCCCAATGTGGGTTCCTATTATTGAGAATAATAAACATAATACAGAGGCTGGTAAGTTGTTTATAAAAGAGGATTTAGCGGAGCTTTTAGGAAATGATTCAGAGATTGATTCAATAATGTTGGGATGTACTCATTATCCAATAATTAAAGATTATATCGAGTCTGTTGTTTCCGATAGTATTAACGTTATTTCTCAAGGTTCTATTGTAGCTTCTAAAACAAAAGAATATTTATGGAGGCATAAAGCTCTTGAAGCGAGGTGTTCTAAAAATGGAATAGTTCAATATTTGACTACTGAAAACTCAGCTGATTTTGATCAACAAGCAAGTTTATTTTTAGGAGAAGGGGTAAAATCAATGCATATAAAGTTAGGTTAACTTTTATTTACTATATTTAGTGATTATCTTCGTTAGAAAGTGGTGAAAAATACTATCAAATACATACTTCAGTTTTTATTAGGTTACTCTGATTACCTTTATGTATTTGCTATATTTAAAATTAAGTCTATTCAAAAAGATAACTTAGAGAAAGATTTTTTTCACTTTTTATCACTTTTAAAGGATGGAAATGGGGATGTTATTGATATCGGAGCTAATCTTGGGATCATGTCTTTTCATTTATCTAAATCATTAAAAACGACAAAGATTCATGCTTTTGAACCTGTTCCTTCTAACTTAATTATTTTCAAAAAGATAATAGCAAAGTATAAATTAAAAAATATTGAATTATATCCTTATGCTTTAGGAGAAGAAAAAGGGTCGGTTGAAATGGTTTTACCTTACAATGGAAAAACCATAATGCAGGGTCTTAGTCATGTTGTTCACGATTCTATTTCAGTTTGGAATGAAGGAGAACGTTTTGATGTTGTTATTGATAAATTAGATAACCTTTTAATAAACAGAAAAATTCAAGGTATTAAAGTAGATGTAGAAAATTTTGAATATTTTGTTTTTAAAGGAGGAGAAAAGATCATAGACAAAAACCTACCTATTATTTATACAGAGTTATGGGATAATGAGAATAGGGTTAAATGTTTTAATTTTCTGAATGCAAAAGGTTATACTGCTAATTTAGTGGTTGAAGATATTTTAGTTCCTTATGATGTGAGTAAACATGAAACTCAGAATTTCATCTTTATACCTAAAGGAGTATAGTTTTATCTTTTATAGATGCAAAAGAAATTCATCTCTAATCTAACCTTATTAATAGTCCTTAATTTGATTGTTAAGCCAATTTCAATTTTTGGAATTGATGCTACTGTTCAAAATCGAGTTGGAGCAGAGGATTATGGATTATACTTTTCACTTTTAAATTTATCTTTTCTTTTTAATATCATTTTAGACTTAGGTATTAATAATTTTACTACCAAGAATATAGCTCAATATCCCCATGTTGTAAAACGATACATAGGGAAACTACTTTCTTTTCGATTAGTTTTATTCTTCGTATATGTATTGATAACTTTAACCTTAGCTGTTTTTTTGGGGCATTCTGAACGAGCTTTTAATCTTCTTTACTTATTAATTTTTAATCAGTTCTTAGTTGTTTTAATCGCTTATTGTAGAAGTCATTTTGCAGGATTATTGATGTTTAAAACAGACGCTTTAATCTCTGTATTAGATCGTCTTTTATTAATATTTATTTGTGGTTATTTGCTTTTTTATTCTGATGTTAATTTCTATCTAGAGTTATTTGTTTGGACCCAGACGGTTGCTTATTTTATAACATTTATAATAACATTTATTTTACTTCTTATAAAAGTAGGTGTTCCAAAACTTTCTTTTCATTGGGTTTTTTCCTTTGCAATTATAAAAAAAAGTTTTCCTTTCGCTTTATTGGTTTTACTCATGATGATTTATACTCGAAGTGATTCTGTATTTCTGGAAAGGTTACATTCAAATGGAAGTTTTGAAGCTGGAGTATACGCACAAGGTTTTCGGTTATTAGATGCATTTTTTATTTTTGGGATGCTATTTGCTACACTTTTATTTCCTATTTTTTCAAAGCAACTAAAAGATAATGAACCCATTCTTCCATTATTGAAGATGAGTAGTAATTTGTTGATTGGGGTAGCTATTTTTATTTCCTTATTTTGTGTATTTAATGCTACCTACCTTGTTAACCTAATTTACACGAGTAATATTGATTTATCCATTCCATCCTTTAGTTGGTTAATGCTAACTTTTATATGGATGTGCTTTAGTTTGATTTTCGGAACTTTATTGACAGCTAATGGAAGTTTGCAAATGCTTAATAAAATGTCTTTTCTAGCCATTGTTCTGAATATTGTAATGAACGTATCGTTAATCCCTCATTATGGAGCAGAAGGAGCTGCTATAACGGCTTTTAGTACACAGTTCTTTGTGGCATTGGTTCAGTTAATTGCTGTTTATAGAATTTTCAAAATTAGGTTTCAATTAAAACGAGTAATGGTTTATTTCTTTTTTGTTTTATCCCTTTTCGGTTTATTTTATCTTACATCAGATAATTTAACGGATTCTTTAAGAATAAGTGTACAATTATTTGTCGGTTTAACTTTATTATTCCTGTTTAAGTTAATTGATTTAAAAGGATTAGTTTCTTTGCTTAAAGAAAAATCTAACTAGTTATAATCTCGTCAATTATTTTACAGTTATTAGTTGCGTTTAAGTGTTTTTTGAAATAATCTTTCCTTTTTAGGTAATTGGCTTCCGATAATTCTTCTTTAATTAATTTAGCGATTACCTCTTTGAACTCTTTAGGTTTAGAACATGTATTGCATAAGAAGGATAAATCAGTTCCTTTTATTAATGTTGGGTTTAGAATGACATGACCATTACTTTGTAGTGCATTTATAACTTTTAATTTTGCTCCAGTGGCTTGATGACTGAATAATAAATGTATTCTAGCTTCTTGAATTAGTTCATCCATTTTTGGTTGTGTTGGATTGGAGACCAATTCAATGTCATGTTTTTCAATGTTATTCTTTAATTCAGTAGAAGGATTTTTTCCAGCAACTATAAACCTAGGTTTACTCTCGAGTTTATTATATACGTTTTCAATTAACCATAGTATTGCTTCTTGGTTTTCTTTAACGGATAAATTACCTTGAAAAAGTAGATATGGTAAGGTCTCTTTTTGTTCTAAATATTGGTTCTCTTTATTACAAATTGGAAGTAGAAATGTATTTGAATTTATCTTTTTGAAGTGACTTTTATCCTCTTCTTGAATAGCCAGAATTGCACTTGCTTTTTTTAAAATGGACTCATATCGTTTTAACTTAAAAGTTTCTAATTTAAAATAAACAGAATCTTTCCATTTCGTGGTTTTACTTAAACCATTATAATAATCATGCTCAATGTTATGCGTTCTAACGATGGTGATTCTATCATTAAAAGAGTTGTTCTCCAAAATGGATGTAGAGTGTAAGCCTTCCATTAAAATAGGAATAGAATCTTTTAATAAATTTAATTTTAAAGTGTTTGAATTTCGTGTTTGAACAATAAAAGGCCTTAGGTTGAAGAAATCGATTAATTGTCTTTTTCTTGGATAATAAGTTACTTTTTCGCAAATTTCATCTAATTTATTAGATTTACTTCTTCCATATTGAAAACAGTGGAGGTGAATTTTAAACCCTAATTCATATAAAGCTTTGATTCGATAGTAAACATCTATTACGCCTCCATAATCTGCTGGATATGGGACATCAAAACTGATAATATGAATTGCTTTAGTTTTCAATTTTTGGATAAAACTGTTTTAATGTTTTGCATTCTGTTTCCCAATTCAACTCTTCTTTTGCTTTTGAACAATTACTTTTCCAGGTATCTAAACTCAATTTATCTGTTTTTATTTCATTGATTATTTTAGCAAGGTTGAGTGGGTTTAGATTGCTAATTGTTCTTCCTATTTTATAAGTTTCTATAATGCCTTTCACCTCTACTAAGTCAGTACCCAATACAGGGGTGTTAGCATGAATGTAATCGAATATTTTATTAGGAAGAGAATAACGGTAATTAATGTTTGTAGGCTTATCTAGAGTTAAACCTAAATCTGCATGAAAAGTATAATTCATCATATCTTCATAAGCCATTCTTGGAAAGAATTTAACATTTTCGTCAAGCTCATTTTTTTTAACAAATTCTTTTAATTGAGCAACGACATCCCCATCGCCAACAATTAACAAAACGGAATCTTGAATATCTTTCATTGCTTCTACCGCTTCTTCTGCACCTCTGTCAATATTGATTCCAGCACCTTGAATAATGATGATGAATTTATCCTCGGGGACACCTAACTCTTTTTTTGTTTTCAACTTTTCAAGTTGAAAAGCAGGAGAGATATTTCTTACCACTTTAACTTCTTTTCTATATTTTTCAGAATAAAGTTTTGCAATGGATGAATTTACAGTATAAATGGATTTAAGTTTAGGAAAAATCCAACCTTCAATTCCTTCCCATATTTTTTGAACTTTTGGTCGAGAAACTAATTCTGGAACTTCCGTGAAGTACTCGTGAGTATCGTAGATTAATTTTGTATCCAATTTGAATTTTGAAGCAGTGTAACAAGCTAATAAAGTGTCCAAATCATTTGAAACAAGCAAATCACTTTTGCGAAACAATAAAAAGAAGAAAAGTCGAAGGTTAAATTCCGCATAAAATAGTGCACCTTTAGAAAATCGTAATTTTAAGCGATGAGTATGATATGACCTTTTGATTTCTTTACTCTCTTTTTTGATTCTACCAACCAATAAAACATCGTAACCTTGCTGCTCAATAAACGCACAAACTTTATGAACACGTTGATCAGTGTACAAATCATTCGATACTGTTACAATTACTTTATTCGACATAAAGCAAATATAGTTAGAATGAGAAAATTAAAGTTAATTTAATACCTTTGCTTAACTAATTATAAATTTAAATTCATGTTTCAACTAAAACTATTCCCTAATTTTTGTAAAAAAATCTCGTTAGTTATATTGTTGTTAAATATCTTATTTGTTTTTTTAACTAAATCTAATGTCTTATCAATTGATCTAGAATTTTCTAAAACGCTTTTCAGTATGGTCTTAATACTATCTGCTTTTATCTGGATTTTTTCGGGACTTAAAATTGAGAATGAGCATACAAGTCATATAAGATTTCAAGCCTTTATAGTTTCTTTCGTGTTTATGGTCATTACTTTTTTTTTCGAGCCAGTTGTTGGAATAATGTTTGAAGGAAATATCTCTGGTTTTAAATTTGAATCTTCAGCTTTTTCTTTAGTTTCTAAAGCCTTAGCTTATTATATTTTTTTCTTTAATGTGCTTCTAAGAAAACTAAAAAAGGAAAAGTAATGCTATTGACTTATCCCACTAATCGTTTAATCGAAATTGGTTTTGATACTATTTATTTAATTAACCATTAAGCATCAATCATTTAAAATTCTATCTCCCTCATACTTATCGTACACTTCTTTCAGTTTGATTGCATCAGACGCATCAATTCCTAAACTGTCTGCTACCTCTTTAGCTCTTAGAATTTGGTCTACGGTCATTTGTGTTTTTTCAGTTTCTTCTTTCAAAGCATTTTTCAGGAAAATAGTACTTTCTGTAATACCTGGAATTGTTGAGGTGGATAAGTTTTTCACGGGTTCGTAAAGAAGCGAATCTTTTTTAGTCTCTTCAGGAAAGAAATCGTTTTTTTCATCGTAAGATTCTAAAAGAACAATTAGAACACTCATAACGTATCCCATTTTGAGAACAGAAAATATAATCCCAAAAGTCTTGTTAATAGGAGATAAACCTGTAAATCGGACAACTCGTTCTATTGCTTTTCCTCCGAAATAAACCATTGCACCTACAGCTAAAAAAGTAATTGTGAAAGCAACTACGGGCAAATATTCAGAATGCCATTCCAACGATTCTTTTAAAAACTTTGAAGCATAATCCGAAAAATGAATTCCAGCATATATCCCCATAACCAAAGCCATTAAAGTAAATATTTCTATGATTAAGCCGTATTTAAAACCTTTCCATCCTGCATACAATAATGGAATTAAAATTGTAATGTCTATAAAATTCATAACTCTTACTTCTTTAAATAAAATTACAATAAAATTTTCGTATAGTTAATTTTATTGCTTTTCAAAGCAAACAATCTTGCGTTTAAAACTCATTCAAGAACAATGTAGCTTTGCAATATAGATTGTTAAATTTGGAAGTATTGAAATTTCAGATTAAAAATTATAGAAATGAAAATAGAAATTTGGTCGGACATCATTTGTCCGTTTTGTTATATAGGTAAACGTAACTTTGAAGCTGCATTAGAAGAATTTGAAACTAAAAATGAAAATGAAATTGAAATAGAATGGAAGAGCTTTCAACTAGATCCGAGTGTTCCAAAATCACTTGAAAATAAAGTTAATACCTATGAGTACCTAGCAGAACGAAAAGGGATGACGGTAGAAAAATCCATAGAATTACATCAAAATGTAACAGAAATGGCAAGAAACGTTGGTTTAACTTATAATTTCGAAAAATCTGTTGTTGCCAATTCATTCGATGCACATAAGTTGATACAACTAGCAAAATCGAAAGAATTAGGGGGTGTTGCTGAAGAAGTTTTATTTAAAGCCTATTTTACAAATGGAAAAGATATGAGTGATCATTCAACGTTAATAGAATTGGGAAAAAAAATTGGTTTTGATGAGCAGGAAGTTATTTCTGCATTGGATAGTGAAATATTTGAAGCAAAAGTAAATGCTGATATTTCTGAAGGATATCAGATTGGAGTGACGGGTGTTCCTTTTTTTGTTTTTGATAGAAAGCATGCTATTTCAGGAGCTCAACCAATTGAAACATTTTTAAATGCCTTGAAACATTCTTTCTCAGAATCAAACAATAATAGTGTGAGTTGTTTTACAGATGAAGGAAGTTGCTGAAAAATGAATAAGGTTGTCCCTAACAATCAAACGTTAAAAACTCCTTTAATAGTACTGAAAAATAAGGGAATAGATTCTTTATCTTTGTAGGTAATCCAAATACATTTTAAATAAATGGCTGAAAATCAATATACGGAAGATAACATTCGGTCTTTAGACTGGAAGGAACATATTCGGTTAAGACCGGGTATGTACATCGGAAAGTTAGGAGATGGAGCCGCAGCTGACGATGGAATTTACATTCTTGTAAAAGAAGTAGTCGATAACTGTATCGATGAATTTGTAATGGGCAATGGTCGAAGAGTTGATATCAAAATTAAAGATGGTGTCGTTACTGTTAGGGATTATGGTCGTGGTATTCCACTTGGAAAAGTTGTAGACGTTGTGTCTAAGATGAACACCGGTGGTAAATACGATTCTAAAGCTTTTAAAAAATCAGTCGGATTAAATGGAGTTGGTACTAAAGCTGTGAATGCACTTTCTTCAAGTTTTAAAGTTTATTCTGTTCGAGATGGTGTAAAAAAAGAAGCTTGGTTTGAAAGAGGTGAATTGGTAAACGACCTAAAAGAAGAAAAAACAGAAGAGAATAATGGAACATTTGTTCAATTTATTCCAGATGATACGGTATTTAAAAAATATGCTTTTAAAACTGCATATTTAGCTAAAATGATGTGGAATTATTGCTATCTAAATAGAGGATTAGCAATGTATTTCAATGGTGAAAAATTTCAGTCAAAAGAAGGATTGAAAGATTTATTGGATAATAACATGGACGGAGATCCTTTGTATCCTATAATTCATCTTGAAGGAGAAGACATTGAAGTGGCTTTTACTCATGGTAGAACCTATGGTGAAGACTATTATTCTTTTGTAAATGGTCAGCATACCACACAAGGGGGAACACATCAAAGCGCTTTTAGGGAATCAATAGCTAAGGTAATAAAAGACTTTTACAACAAAAATTACGAGGCTTCAGATATTCGTCAATCTATTGTGGCTGCAGTATCTGTAAAAGTAGTTGAGCCAGTTTTTGAATCCCAAACAAAAACAAAATTAGGTTCTCAAGAAATAGAACCTGGAGGAAAATCTATGCGTGCTTTTATAAATGATTTTATTAAAGAGTCATTAGATAATTATTTACATAGAAATCCAGATACTGCTGAGATTATTGAGAAAAAAATAAAGCAGTCGGAAAGGGAAAGAAAAGAACTTTCAGGAATACGTAAAATCGCAAGAGATAGAGCTAAAAAAGCGAACCTCCATAATAAAAAGTTAAGAGATTGCAGGCTTCATCTTACAGATTTAAAAGATGAAAGAAGAGAGCAAACGACTTTATTTATAACAGAGGGAGACTCTGCAAGTGGTTCGATTACGAAATCAAGAGATGTGAATACCCAAGCAGTCTTCTCATTGAGAGGTAAGCCTTTGAATTGTTATGGAATGACTAAAAAAGTTGTTTACGAAAACGAAGAATTCAATTTAATACAAGCAGCTCTCGATATCGAGGAAGACATGGATAATTTGCGTTACAATAACATTGTAATAGCAACAGATGCTGATGTCGATGGAATGCATATTCGTATGTTACTGCTAACTTTCTTTTTACAATTTTTTCCTGATTTAGTAAAAAGGAACCATGTTTATGTATTGCAAACACCGTTATTTAGGGTAAGAAATAAAAAGAAGACAATTTATTGTTACTCAGAAGAAGAAAGAAAAAATGCATTATCCGAACTTGGTAAAAATCCAGAGATAACACGATTTAAAGGTTTAGGAGAGATTTCTCCAGATGAATTCAAACATTTTATTGGAGAAGATATTCGTTTAGAACCGGTATTGCTTTCAAAAGATGCAACAATAGACTCTATTCTTTCCTATTATATGGGTAAAAATACGCAAGATCGTCAGAATTTTATCATTGAAAATTTAAGAGTAGAAAAAGATATTGCTCTTACTAACGATGAGATGGAAACTGAAAAAAAGGATAACAATAACATAGATAAAGCATCTTAAAATGGCAGATGACGAATTAGAAGACGAAAACAATAATTCAGAAGAGTCTAATCCTTTTGAAGGAGGTAAATCTATTGATGATAAAATCATACCAGTCGGAGGTTTATACGAAAATTGGTTTTTAGATTATGCATCATACGTTATTTTAGAAAGGGCTGTTCCTTCTTTATATGATGGTTTAAAACCTGTTCAACGACGTATTCTTCATTCCATGAAAGAATTAGATGATGGTCGTTATAACAAGGTAGCAAATATTATTGGTAATACAATGAAGTACCATCCTCATGGGGATGCTTCTATTGGTGACGCCTTGGTTCAGTTAGGTCAAAAAGATTTATTGATTGATTGTCAAGGGAACTGGGGAAATACCCTAACAGGAGACAGTGCTGCTGCTCCAAGATATATTGAGGCAAGAATTTCAAAATTTGCAGCTCACGTTGTTTTCAATCCTAAAACAACAAACTGGCTAACGAGTTACGATGGAAGAAACAAAGAACCTGAGCAATTGCCAATCAAGTTCCCGTTGCTTTTAGCACAGGGAGGAGAGGGGATTGCAGTAGGTATGGCTTGTAAGTTTTTACCGCATAATTTCATTGAGTTAATCGAACAGTCTATTAACCATTTAAGAGGGAAAAAAGTAGAGATTTACCCCGACTTCGCAAATGGTGGGATGGCTGATTTTTCCAACTATAACGATGGTCTAAGAGGAGGTAAGGTACGTGTTCGAGCAAAAATTAAAAAACAAGATACTAAGACATTAATCATAAATGAAATTCCTTATGCTACTACTACTGGTTCATTAATTGAATCAATTATTAAAGCAAACGAGAAAGGGAAAATTAAGATTAAAAAAATTGAAGATAATACTTCGGCTTCAGCAGAAATTATTATTCATTTAACTCCTGGTGTTTCTCCGGACAAAACTATTGATGCGCTTTATGCGTTTACCGATTGTGAAATAGGTATTTCTCCAAATTCATCCATAATTGATGGAGATACTCCAAGGTTTTTAGGGGTTACCGAAATATTAAAAACAAGTACTAAAAACACCGTTCAATTACTAAAGAAGGAACTAGAAATTAGGTTAGATGAACTAGAAAGACAATGGCATTTTTCTACTTTGGAAAAAATCTTCATTAACGAAGAAATGTATATTGACTTTAAGTTATATGGAGATAAAACAGAGTTGTACAAATATTTATACAAGCGTTTTGAACCTTTTAAGAACAAATTGATTCGCGAAATAACGGATGAAGATTTATTAAAGTTAACACAAATTCAAATGATTCGTATCACTCGTTTTGATGGTTCAAAAGCGGATGAGGTAATCTTGAAGTTGGAAGAAGAAATGCTAACGGTTAAAGAAAAGTTAGCAAATCTTATCGGTTATGCAATTGATTATTTTAAAGATTTAAAAAAACGATTTGGAGAAGGTAAAGAGCGTAAAACTGAAATTAGAGTTTTTGATACCATAAATGCATCCAAAGTAATTATTGCTAATCGTAAATTGTACGTAGATTACGACGAAGGATTTATTGGCTATGGATTGAAGAAAGTTGAAGCGGTTAACGATTGTTCAGAAATAGACGATGTAATAGTTTTCTTTGCTTCAGGTAAAATGATGATCACGAAAGTTTCGGATAAGAAATTTGTTGGTAAAGGAATAGTTCATGCTAATGTTTGGAAAAAAGGCGATAAAAGAACAATTTACCATCTACTTTATCAAGATGGAGTAGGCGGACCAACAATGATGAAACGCTTCTATGTTAACAGTATAACTAGAGACACAGAATACGATTTAACGAAAGGTACAAAAGGTTCTAAAATGTTGTATTTTTCTGTTCATCCAAACGGAGAGAGAGAAGTTGTTACCATAATGCTCCGACCAAGACCACATTTGAAACGATTACGTTTTGATATTGATATGGGAGACATGTTGATAAAGAGCCGTAAATCTGCAGGGAATAGAGTGACAAAAGAGATTGTTCAGAAGATCGTCCAAAAAGAAGTTGGAGGTTCTACTTTAGCAGCAAGAAAAATTTGGTACGACGATGTCGTTAGTCGTTTAAATGATGATGAAAGAGGAAAATTCTTAGGGTCCTTTAAAGGAGACGATAAAATCTTGACATTATATAAAACAGGAGAATATAGGTTATCTAATTTTGATTTATCGAATCATTTTGATGAAGATATGATCCATATAGAAAAATGGCATCCTAATCGCCCAATATCAGCTATCTATTATGATGCTGAAAAAGAAATTCATTATTTAAAGCGTTTCCTTTGTGAAGTGACTACAGATAAAAAAGTTTCGTTTATAAGTGAAAGTGAGGGTTCTCATTTGGATGTTGTTTCTACTGCTTATAAACCAAAAGCAAGGGTTGTATTTAATAAACTTTTAAAAGAAACAAAGAATTTACCGGATTCATTACTCGAAATTGAAGAGTTGATAGATATTAAGGGGATGAAAGCTCAAGGAAACCAGGTAACTAAAATGAAAGTAAAAGAAATCGTTTTAGAGCATCCTATTGAAGGAGACGAACCTTGGCCAGAAGATGAAAAATCCGAACAGCCTGAAAGTGGAGGTGAGAACGATGATGATGAAGGTAACACGATGGAGTGGGACATGACGGATGATGATCAGCCTAAGTTGTTTTAAAATAGGTTTTATTTTTTTAAAAAAATCTACACATCATTATAGAACTCCATTCTATCTTCCCTATATTTGTAAAGTTTATAGGATGATTTCTCTCCCTAATGAATGAGGAAAGGGCGTTCACTGTCCGAGATAAGTGGTATTTAACATCAAAAACTAAATAAAATGAACGAAACAATGACAAAGCTAACATCAAACGATTTGATTCAATTGGAAGATAAACATGGAGCACATAATTATCATCCACTACCGGTTGTTTTAGCTAAAGGTGAGGGCGTTCATGTTTGGGATGTTGAAGGTCAAAAGTATTACGATTTCTTATCAGCTTATTCGGCTGTTAATCAAGGTCATTGCCATCCAAAGATCATCGATGCAATGATGGAACAGGCTAAAACACTTACACTTACTTCAAGAGCTTTTCATAACGATACATTAGGTGTTTACGAGAAGTTTATTACAGAATATTTTGGTTTTGATAAAGTGTTACCAATGAATACTGGAGCAGAAGCTGTTGAAACAGCAATCAAAATTGCTCGTAAATGGGGATATGAAGAAAAAGGGATATCTGGAAATGATGCTGTAATTGTTGTTTGTGATGGTAACTTCCATGGAAGAACTACAACAATTGTTTCTTTTTCAAATGACCAAGATGCTCGTAAGAATTTCGGACCTTTTACTCCTGGTTTTGTTTCTATTCCTTATGATGACGCTAATGCATTAGAATTTGCATTGCAAAATAAAAATGTTATTGGTTTTCTTGTAGAACCTATTCAAGGAGAAGCAGGAGTTTACGTTCCTTCTTCCGAATTTTTATCAAAAGCAAAAGCCATTTGCGAGAAGAATAACGTATTATTTATTGCTGATGAAGTACAAACAGGTATTGCTCGTACTGGAAGTTTATTGGCAGTTTGTGGAAACTGTAATTGTGAAAAATCTTGTGAAAGGCAAGAAGCAACATATACTAGACCAGATATTTTAATTTTAGGAAAAGCGCTTTCTGGAGGTGCTTATCCTGTTTCTGCTGTTCTAGCGGATAATAAAGTGATGAACGTTATTAAGCCAGGTCAACACGGTTCTACTTTTGGAGGTAATCCAGTAGCAGCTAAAGTTGCAGTAGCAGCTCTAGAAGTGGTAAATAATGAAAGTTTAATTCAAAATGCTCGTAAACTTGGAGAACTTTTTAGAAAGGAAATGCAAAGAATAATTGATTCTTCTGATTTGGTTTCTAAAGTGAGAGGTAAAGGTTTATTAAATGCAATTATTATTAACGATACTCCAGACAGTGATACTGCTTGGAATTTATGTGTTGCATTAAAAGAAAATGGTTTATTAGCAAAACCTACACATGGTAATATCATTCGTTTTGCTCCGCCATTAGTAATGACGGAAGAGCAACTAATGGAATGTGTTGCAATTATCGAAAAAACAATTATAGAATTCAAGAAATAAAACGAAATCAAAATGATTTATTTAAGACTCACAGAAATGTGGGTCTTTTTTTTGCTCTAATATTTCTTGTTCTAGAACTTAATTCTTAACTTAAATAAACCAAACTTAACTAAATTGATATGAGAGAAACCTATCTACATTACTTATGGAAGACTCAAAGTTTATTCCTGTCGAATTCTTTTTTAACAAAAGGAGAGTCTTTTAATGTGCTTCATCCTGGGAAATACAATACTGAAAGTGGTCCTGATTTTTTTGATGGTATTATAGAAATTGATGGAATAGTTTGGAGGGGAAACATAGAGATACATGTTAATGCTTCTGATTGGTATTCGCATCGTCATCAAACGGATCCGAATTATGACAATGTTATTTTACATGTTGTTTTTAATAATGATAAACCAGTTTTTGTTCATGATCTCGCACTACCTACTTTAGAATTAAAAACATTAATAAACGATTCACACAAGATTAAATTTAATACAACCAAAGTGTTAAAAAATCAAATAAGTTGTGCTAGTTTTATAAAAGAGATAGATGAAATTTACCTTGAAGGAATGAAAGAACGGGTAATCCTAAATCGCTTAAATCGAAAAATAGTTTTTTTATTAGACCAGCCTTTTAAGAATCAAGATGAGCTTCAAATATTATATGCGTTTATATTTAAAGCTTTTGGTAAAAAAGTAAATGAAGGTCCTTTCCTTCAACTAGCAATTAATCTCCCTTACAAGATATTGTTACAAAATGATTCTAAAATCATGAAGCATTTATTAATAGGTATGAGTAATTTAAATTTATCAGGATTCGATCCTTCAGAATGGCGTTTTTTGAAACATAAGTACCAGCTAGTTGCTATTGATAAGTTCCAATGGAAGTATAAAGGGCTTCGTCCAGCTAGTTTTCCGGAGCATATATTAGAAAAATTAATTTGGTTTTTAGAAACGTTTAATTTGCTTGAATTGAATAAACAAATAAAAAGTAAAACGGTATTATCTTTTCTAAGAAAGCATTTACGAATAATAAAAGGCGATATTTTTTCAGAAAGTTTTTTTAAACATATTCTCATAAATGCAATTGTTCCTTATGTTTGGTGGAAAGGGGTTCGTTTTTCTAATGAAGAATATAAAAATTATGCAATTGATTTATTACTGACTTTAAATGGGGAAAAGAATAACATCCTTTCTAAATGGAGTAAAATAAAAATTGATGCTAAAAAAGCCTATGATTCTCAAGCATTATTGGAAATTTATAACGAATTTTGTTCTGCAAACAGATGTTTAGAATGTTCAGTTGGAACTAAAATCTTAAATAATTGAGAACGATACAAAAAATACTTTTCTTCTTTGAAATGCGCTCTTATGGTGTTTGTACTTGGTGGGCAAGAAAGTTAGGTATAAGTACTTCTAAAGTAAGGATAGGGTTTATATACGCCTCGTTTATTGCATTAGGTTCTCCTCTGTTCATCTATTTGGGAATGGCTTGGATATTAGAGCATAAACATTATTTTAAGTTTCAGCCAAGAAGGAAGAAATCTATTTGGGAGTTGTAGTTATGTTAAAGTCAAAATTATTTAAACGAATATCTTTTTTCGTTTTCCTTTTATTAACTGTTATTTCTGCGGGGACTTTCGGTTTTATGGTAATCGAAGGTTGGAATTTCATAGACTCATTCTTTATGACTATGATTACGATTTCAACTGTTGGTTTTGGGGTAGTCCATCCTCTTTCTAATACAGGAATGATTTTTACTTCTATACTCATTATTTTAAGTTTCGGTACATTTGCTTTTGCTATTAATTCGATTACTAGTTTTTTAGCTGGAGGAGAATACAAACGTTTTTTAATGGAAAGAAAAGAAATGAAAGAGTTTGATAAACTAAAAGACCATGTAATTATTTGTGGTTTCGGAAGAGTTGGTCTTCAGGTTGCTTATGATTTAAAAGCACACGGTACTCCTTTTGTTATTATTGAAAATGATAGAGATATTATTGAGGAATATGAAAACGAATACGGTTTTCTATTTTTAGTAGGCGATTCTACCCAAGATGAAAACTTAGTAAAAGCAGGTATTCAGCATGCTAAAGCTTTAATCAGTTGTTTACCAAAGGATGCTGATAATTTATACGTTGTGCTTTCTGCTAAAGAACTCAAGAATAATTTATTGATTATTTCTAGGGCTTCTAATCAATCTACTGTTAATAAATTAAAGATTGCTGGAGCAGAAAATGTGATTATGCCAAATGCAATTGGAGGATCTCATATGGCTTCCTTAATTTCTACTCCTGATGTAGTGGAATTTATTGATGTAATTCGTCTCCAAGGAAATTCAGGTGTGAACATAGAATCTATTTCTTTTAGTGAATTACCGGATAGGTTTAGAAATAAAACAATTGGTCAATTAGAGGCTAAAAAATTAACGGGTGTTACGATAATTGGTTTTAGAACTCCTTCTGGGGAACATATCATTAATCCAGATTTTGATATAGAAGTTGTACCGAAGTCTAAGTTGTTTGTATTAGGAACTCAAGATCAGATAGAAAAATTAAATAAACTTTTTGGAATTTCACATTTTTAAATTATGCGATTATTGATAACAGGTTCAAATGGACTATTAGGACAAAAAATTGTTAAGCAATGTTTAGCGAAAGGTATTGATTTCTTAGCTACTTCAAAAGGAGACAATAGAAATACGGATTGTCCGAACGAAAGGTTTTTAAGTTTAGATATTACGAACCCGCTTGAAATAAAAAAAGTGTTTGATTTTTATTATCCGACCCATGTTATTCATACTGCTGCTATTACGAATGTAGATTATTGTGAAGACCATCAAGAAGAATGTCAATCTGTAAACATAGATGCGACTCGCTATTTGGTTCAAGCTTCGAATACTTATAAAGCACATTTTCAGTTATTATCTACTGATTTTGTTTTTGATGGTAGTAAGGGAGATTATGTAGAAACAGATGAGGTAAATCCATTAAGTGTTTACGCTACATCAAAAGTGGAGGGAGAAAAGATTGTTCAGCAAGAAGCTGAAAACTGGTCAATTGCTAGAACGATAATAGTTTATGGAGAAGGAAAAAACTTATCTCGTTCAAATATTATTTTATGGGCAAGAGAAGCATTAAAATCTGGAAATCCTTTAACTATTGTAGATGACCAATTTAGAGCGCCAACGTGGGCAGATGATTTAGCATGGGGATGTTTAGCAATTGTTCTTAAGGGAAAACAAGGGGTTTTTCATTTATCAGGACCAGAAACAATGTCAATTATTGATTTGGTCTATAGGGTAGCAGATTTCTATGGATTACCAAAAGACCAAATAACCCCATCAAAATCGATAGATTTAAATCAAGCAGCTCAACGTCCTCCTAAAACAGGTTTTGACCTTACTAAAGCTAGAGCAGAGTTAGGCTATGCGCCAATGAAGCTAGAACATACATTAGGCTTATTGTCGGAATTAGACTAAGTAATTGATTTTTAGCTTTCTTTATAATTGTTATCTTTGTCAGAGTAGGTTAATTTTAAATCACTTAATTTAGTTCAAATAAAAAAACAAGTTTATTTTATGAAGTTTATTTTAATTACACTTTCACTAATTTTTCCATTTTTAAATTTTGCACAAGATAAAGGTGTGGATGTTTTAATAGATGAAAAGGTTGGAGAATATACGGGTTGGTTTGTAAATTTAATTTTTAAGACAATTAATTTTACGGATACATTTCAAGTTCCATGGGTATTGATTGTACTTGTTGCAGGAGCTTTGTTTTTTACAATTTATTTTAAGTTTATCAATTTCAGAGGCTTTTTTACTGCAATCAATATTGTTAGAGGAAAATACGACAAAATAGAGTCTGAAGGGAGTGATCAAGTTGAATCGACAAAGAATGTTCATGCAATAGATGGAGATGTAATTGATACGATCAGAGTTGAACACGATAAGGACCATCACGGAGAAGTTTCTCATTTCCAAGCGTTAACTGCAGCTTTATCTGCCACTGTTGGTTTAGGGAATATAGCAGGAGTTGCTGTGGCGTTATCTATTGGTGGACCAGGAGCTACATTCTGGATGATTATTGCTGGATTAATTGGTATGGCTTCTAAGTTTGTAGAATGTACTTTGGGAGTAAAATATCGAGAGATAGACGCTGAAGGCCGTGTTTTTGGTGGTCCTATGTATTACTTATCGAAAGGACTTGGTGATAGGGGATTGAAAAAAATTGGTAAATTTTTAGCAATTATTTTCGCTATTATGTGTGTTGGAGGTTCTTTTGGAGGAGGAAATATGTTTCAATCAAATCAAGCATTTGCAATGTTAGAGTCATATACTGGAGGATCTACTGGTCCATTAGCAGGAATGGGGTGGTTGTTTGGTATCATCATGTCGATAGTTGTTGGAATCGTTATTATCGGAGGAATTAAAAAAATCGCAAAAGTTACAGATAAAATAGTTCCTTTCATGGTAGTAACTTATGTTTTATCGGCTTTAGTAATATTAGGAATGCATTTTTCTGAAATACCTAGTGCTTTTGGTCAAATTTTATCAGGAGCCTTTTCACCAGAAGGAATTGCAGGTGGTGTTTTTGGAGTTTTAATCCAAGGTTTTAAAAGAGCAGCGTTTTCTAATGAAGCTGGAGTAGGTTCTGCTTCGATAGCTCATTCAGCAGTTAAAACAAAATATGCTGCAAGTGAAGGATTGGTAGCATTGTTAGAGCCATTTATTGATACCGTTTTAGTTTGTACAATGACTGCTTTGGTTCTTGTGATAAGTAATGGGGATAATTCCATAATGACCTATGGACAAGAAGTTACGGAAGGGGTTGAAGTTACTTCTAGAGCTTTTGCTTCCAATATTTCTTGGTTTCCAGTAGTGCTTACAATTGCAGTTGTATTATTCGCATTTTCCACCATGATTTCTTGGTCTTATTACGGCTATCAGGCATGGTCATTTTTGTTTGGTAGAAGTAAAAAAGTGGAATATGCATACAAGTTTATTTTTTGTCTATTTGTATTTGTTGGAGCTGCAGCAAAGTTAGGTTCCGTAATTGCTTTTTCAGATGCAATGATTTTTGCTATGCTTGTACCTAACATGATAGGATTATTTTTATTAGCACCAAAAGCAAAAGCAGAATTAGTTCGATTTAGAGCTGCTATCTCAAAGTAAGTTTTTTTGTGATTTCAAAAAGTAACAAAAGAGGTGTGATTTTTATAGCTTTATTAGCTTTAGTTATTATTTACACCCCTCGAATTTTGATGGCTTTAAAAGAGGAGAGTGAATTTGTTTTTAAGTTAGATAAAAAAACAAATAAAAATTATACTGTTAAAAGGATAAATAAGAAGACGAATTATTCGAATAACAAACAGGAACAGGAGAAAGACTATTTCACTAAAAATAAGTCAAAATACCTAGCGCCTCCTTCTAAATTTAACCCTAATCAATATGAACGTAAAGATTGGTTGTATCTTGGTTTGTCAGAAAAACAAACAGATGTAATCTTGAACTTTTTAAAGTCGGGAATTAAATCGAATAATGATTTGAAAAAAATATACGTTCTTCCTAATGAGGTTTACCAGTTAATTAAAGATTCAACCTATTATGATGGTGAAACTAAGCTTAATCAAAATAAAAAGAAAGATATTCCATTGAGAATCAAAAAAGAACTTCTTGAGATTAACACATCAAGTTTTGAAGAATTAATACAATTGAAAGGTATTGGTAAATTTTTTGCGTCACAAATCATTAAAAGAAGAGAACAATTAGGTGGTTTTGTTTTAAAAGAACAATTGCTTGAAGTTTGGAAGTTGGATTCAAATATTTATGGGAAATTGCAAGCTTTTGTTTTTGTAGATACTTTGCACATAAAAAAAATAGATTTAAATTCATCTTCTAAGGAAGAGCTTCAAAAACATCCATACTTCAGATGGAATCAAGCAAACTCGATAGTTCAAATGCGAAAGCAAAAAGGTAAATTTGAAGCGATCAGTGATATTTTACAATCAAAATTAATAAATGATTCTTTATACCAAAAAGTGAAATCATATTTAAAAGTAGAATAAATGGAGATACAAGATAAACTAAAAGCAGTTATTAGAGATGTTCCTAACTTCCCTAAAGAAGGTATAATTTTTAAAGATATTGCACCCATTATGCAAAACCCTCAAGTTTCTAATGAGGTTTTAGATCATTTGGTAGATTTATATAAAGATCAAGAAATTGATGCTATTGCTGGAATTGAAAGTAGAGGGTTTTTATTTGGTTATCCTTTAGCGATGAGACTTAATATCCCTTTTATTTTAATTCGTAAGAAAGGAAAGTTGCCTTACGAGAAAATTAGTGTTCAATATAGTTTAGAATATGGTGAAGCAACTATTGAAATGCATACAGATGCAGTTACAGAGGGTATGAAAGTTTTAATACATGATGATCTTTTAGCAACAGGAGGTTCGGCTTTTGCGGCTTCTGCTTTAATAGAAAAAAATGGAGGAAAAGTAGCAGGGTTTAATTTTTTAGTTTCTTTAGATTTTTTAAAAGGTCAAGAGAAATTAGTTAAAATTTCGGACAATATTATTAATTTAGTGAACTATTAATAACTATAAGTACTAAAGTAAATTAGAGGAATATGAATTTTGATAAGAACGAAAATCAGCAAATGATTACTCAAATGGTTAGAGATTTTGCTGAAAAAGAGATAAAACCTAATATGATGAAATGGGATGCAGATGAGATTTTCCCAGTTGAAACGATGAAAAAAATGGGTGAACTTGGACTTTTAGGAATTTATATCCCTGAAGAGTATGGAGGTTCTGGTTTTTCTTATTTTGAGTATGCTACAGCTTTAATGGAATTAGGTAAAGTTTGTGGTGGTATTGGTTTAAGTGTTGCTGCTCATAATTCCCTTTGTACAGGGCATATTTATTATCATGGTACTGAAGAACAAAAGAAAAAATATTTACCACTATTAGCTTCTGGTGATTGGATTGGTGCTTGGGGTCTTACTGAGCCAAATACTGGTTCGGATGCTATGAGAATGAAAACTACCGCTAAAAAAGATGGAGATCATTGGGTAATCAATGGAGCAAAAAACTGGATTACACATGGATTATCAGGTGATGTCGCAGTTGTATTGGTAAGAACAGGAGAGTTATTAGATAGTAATGGTATTACAGCATTTATCGTTGAAAAAGGTACTCCGGGGTTTTCAGCTGTAAAAATTAAAGATAAATTTGGTGTTAGGGCTAGTGAAACTGCTGAATTGATATTCGATAACGTTCGCGTTCATGAAAGCCAAGTAATTGGAGAAGTTGGAAAAGGCTTTAAACAAGCAATGCAGATATTAGATGGCGGTAGAATCTCAATTGCAGCTTTAAGTTGTGGTGTTGCAAGAGGGGCTTATGAAGCTTCTGTGAAATATGCTCAAGAAAGAGAACAGTTTGGACAATCTATATCTAAATTTCAAGCGATTGGTTTTAAATTAGCAGATATGGCGACGGAAGTTGAAGCAGCTGAATTATTAACTTTTCAAGCTGCTCATCTTAAGAATAGCAAAAAACCATTAACGAAAGAAGGGGCTTATGCAAAATATTTTGCAAGTGAAGTTGCTGTAAAATGTGGAAATGAGGCCATGCAAATTATGGGTGGTTATGGTTACACTAAAGAGTACCCAGCTGAGAAGTTCTTAAGAGATGCTCGATTAATGACTATCGGTGAAGGAACGTCTGAAATACAAAAATTAGTAATTTCTAGAGAAATTTTGAAATAAGCATTGTTAATAAAAAAATATATATTAACTTCGCAGTCCAAAAATGATTTTAGATAATTTTAAAAAATAAATAATATGTTAATTATTCCGGTAAAAGAAGGAGAAAACATCGAAAGAGCTTTAAAAAAATTCAAAAAGAAATTTGATAAAACTAAAGCAATGAAAGAATTGAGAAAACGTAAAGAGTTTATCAAGCCTTCTGTGACTAAACGTCAACAAAATATTCGTGCTGCTTACCGTGAAAGAATGATTTCTGAAAGTATTTAGTAACATATTTTTAAAACATACGTAAAAGGAGTCTATGACTCCTTTTTTTTTGTCCGAATTTTTAACTTATCTAGAAGTAGAGAAGAGGTATTCTTCTCATACAATTACTGCTTACAAGAAAGATATAGAGCAGTTTTTCGATTTTTTGGATATTGAAAATGAAAAAGACTTAAAAGAAGTTAGCTATCAGTCTGTAAGGTCTTGGTTAGTTGATATTCTTGAAAAAGGTAATTCTAATAGAACTGCTGCAAGAAAAATTTCTTCTTTAAGGGTTTGTTTTAAATGGTTGCTGAAAGAAGGGGTGGTTTCGGATAATCCCGTGTCAAAAATAAAGGCTCCTAAACAATCAAAAAAAATCCCTTCTTTCTTTAGGGAGGGTCAATTAGATCCAACAAATTTTGACACTCTGTTTGATGATAGTTTTGATGGTGTTAGAAATCGCTTAATAATTGAAGTGTTATATCAGACAGGAATTCGACTTTCTGAACTTATTGCTTTAAAAGTTAAAGATGTTGATCAGTATAAGGTAAAAGTTCTTGGTAAACGGAATAAAGAAAGAGCTATCCCGATATCAGAAAAGCTTAGTGGTTTGATTAGTGAGTATCAAAAACTTTTATTGGAAAAAGGGCTTTTTAGTGAGTATTTGTTTGTGTTAAAAAATGGTAACACATTATACCCTAAGTTTGTTTACCGACTAATAAACTCATATTTTGGTAATGTGACGGACATCGACAAGAGTAGTCCTCACGTGTTGAGACATACTTTCGCTACTCATATGTTAAATAATGGAGCAGGTTTAGAAACTTTAAAAGAGTTACTTGGTCATGCGAATTTATCTGCTACGCAAGTTTATACTCACAATACATTTTCACAACTTACTAAAGTTTATTCGCAAACTCATCCTAGGGGAACAAAAAAAGATAGTTAAGAATACTAAACTTCATCTCTTTTATTATTAATTATATGGATAATAAAAGGGAGGGTTTGACGAAGTGTTTTTTTATTGATTTTTTGATCAGCCAAATTTACTCGGATCAGGATTAAAAATATTAAAATCAACAAAAAGACATCTGGTAAGAAGGATGTATCAGATTAAAGAATTCGTGGGTTTGTTAATGAAACAATTAAGAAAATATATCATTAAGCAAAATAAAGAATATTTTATTGATTTATTATCTTGTTAGTAATCAGTCTAATAGGTTATGGTTTATCTGTTGATTTTATTTTTTTGAAAAAAAAGTTTTGTAAAATGTTTGGAGATTAGAATTTAATACGTAAATTTGTGCCACCCAAATGGGAGACACTTTAAAAGTTCTTTAACATACTAAAAAGTTATCAATAATGCCGATGTAGCTCAGCTGGCTAGAGCAGCTGATTTGTAATCAGCAGGTCGGGGGTTCGAGTCCCTCCATCGGCTCTATATTGGGGAGATACTCAAGTGGCTAACGAGGGCA
>Ga0228634_1000131_pt1 | contig 66994 bp, 67 predicted proteins | sample 42DmetaG_FD_190063 | JGI IMG/M metagenome (GOLD analysis project Ga0228634, IMG submission 190063) | Seawater microbial communities from Monterey Bay, California, United States - 42D | ecosystem: Environmental > Aquatic > Marine > Coastal | place: USA: California | collected 2016-09-27 | reverse complement strand
TCCATTTTTTAGAAGCATTTTTAAGTGCTAAATATATTATTTTCTGGATCGATTTATCATTAGGAAAAACACCCTTATTTTTGATAATTTTCCTGATTTGGCGATTTGCAGCTTCAATAATATTGGTCGTGTAAATGGCTTTTCTAATTTCCTCAGGAAAGGCAAAAAGTGGGCTGATGCCAGACCAATTCCGCCTCCAAATATCCGAAATTACCGGGTATGTAAATAGGCATGCAATACTGCACCAGTAAGTGCTTATAAAAATAAGAAAATAGGCACGGAAAAGTGCACCACTATATTAGTTGTAAATAACTAAATATAGGTGCCAAATTGTATAGGATACATATTTTGTAGAATTCCTTATCATATGTACTATGCATAACTGCACTACTGTATCAGGAAAAATACTATTTATCGCTTCTGTAAAGCCTTTTAAGCCATCTACGCACGCTACATAAATTTTACTTACACCTCTGTTTTTTAACTCTGTCACTACCTGCATCCAGAATTTGGCTCCTTCGTTTTTACCTATCCATATTCCTAATAATTCTTTTTTACCCTCCATATTCACTCCTATTGCTAAATACACTGCCTTATTTATAATAGTATGATTATCCCTTGCTTTTACATGTATACAATCTAGATATAATATTGGATATATACTTTCTAATGGACGCGTTTGCCAGCTATTTACTTCTTCAATCACTCCATCTGTTACTGTTGATATTAGATCTTTTGATACATCTGTTTCATATATTTCTTTTATATGCTCTTGTATCTCTCCTACCGTCATACCTCTGCCATATAATGAGATAACTTGATCATCAAAGCCTTTAAACCTTCTTATACCCTTGGGTACAAACTGCGGATCATATTCACCCTCCCTGTCTCTAGGCACTTCTATTGGCATTTTATTGCCTTCATTATCTATTATTGTTTTATTATAACTTCCATTCCTTCTATTACTGCTTTTTTTGCCTTTTTTGCTGTGTTTGTCATACCCCAATTCATGCTCTAGCTCGCTCTCCAATACCCTTTCTATCAACTGTTTCTTCAATTTACTGAATAAACCATCTTTACTTAGTATTTCTGATGGATCTACTTGGGACAATAATTCATCCACTAATTTACTTGTTGTTGCTTCTGTATTATTTTTTGTTACTTTTTGTGCCATATATGTTACCTTTATAAGTTACTTTTATTTTATCTTTTTTAGTAACTTACACAAAGTATATTACACCCTCTATTATTATACTCAACTTCCCTCTCCTTAGGTCTTAAAGAAATTTTTTTATATTAGTTTTTACCTTATCATATAATTTATAAGCTGTTTGAAATTGTAAATATTTATTAAAAATACTATCTAATTTATTAGAGGATGACTTTGAGGTGCTCATCATATTGGTAGCATTATTCTCTAATAAAGAATTATCACTAGTATAATCATCAATCATCTTAGAGGATTTATGACGAGTAGTTTTCATAATGATATGATTGCGTATACCGCAGCTAACAGCGGTAGTAACAAAACCACGCCTTAAAGAATGTCCTGCAATTTTAGATGTATCAAAATCTATCTTTGCTGAGTGTTTTTTAGTAATTCTTGCAACATCAATGCAGGAAAGTCTTATGCCTGTAACTTTATCTGCTTTGTTAACAGAGCAGAATACTGCTTCATTATTATTAATTTTTTGCCAAGCTTTTAGGTGTTTTATTGGACAAAATACTTTTCTTTTGAGTATAGCTATTTTTTGACCTTCACCAAATTTATCAGTTTTACTTTGTCTAATAGTTATAATTATTCCTTCTTTAATGAAGGAAATATCTTCCCAATTCAGTTTTACAATTTCGGATCTACGCATAGCAGAGAACCATCCAAAAGTAAGCAAAGACCTATCTCTAACACCCATATAAGTGTTTTTAGGAATATGCTGTAATATTTCTTCTAGATCTTTAAGCAGAATTGGATCCTTACCTTGTTTTGCAATACCAATTTTTCTTCTAATTCCTTGCCATACAATTTTAAATTCTTTGTCTTGGAGGTTTATATAAATATTTTTGGTTTCACAATATTTATAAATAGCGCTAATTTTTCTTTGAATTGTCGAGGCTTTATAATTTTCTTCTGCAAGGAATGTTATGTAGGCAATTAGTGTATTATGAGTGATATTCAGAGTATTAATATTTAGAGATTCACACCAAGTACAAAAAATGTTCCAATCACTTTGATAGTTTTTTATCGTATTTTTTGCAAAAGCATGACGTGCATAATCTTTTACTTTTTCCTGTAAATTTGCAACAATTATAGAATCCTTATCATTATTAGCAATTGTAAAATTGTTCATAATTTTATTATAACCTCAGTTCGGGGTTTTAGAAAGTAACTTTAGAGCAGATATCTTGAGAGGTTCAATGGTGTAAGCAGCAAGAGCGGCAAGCAAGTGAGATAGAGCGTTAATAATTGAGCGATGCCTAGTATGCCATATTTGATAATGATGTTTTAGGTGATCAAATACGGTTTCAATAATACAGCGTTGATTTAGTAGCTGCTTTTCCAATGCAGTTATGGGATCTTTATCCTTCATATTTTTGCGTTTTCTAGTAATAAGTTTTAGCGCTCCTTCCATTAGTTCTTCTGATAATTTTTTACTGATATAGCCCTTATCTCCAAAAGCCAACCCTTTTAATTTTGAAAGAAGTGGATAGGCAGCTTTCACATCACTGACATTTCCCTTTGTAATTTTGAAGGCAATTAATTGTCCTTCATTGTTGATAACTAAATGTAGTTTTAAGCCAAAAAACCATCCTACGGATGTTTTACCATATTCAGACGTCCCATTAAATACTTTATGTCTTTTACTTCTCTTTAAATGGCATACTGGTAGGCAAGTTCCATCAATATAATAAATCCCACTTTTCTTACCATTTTTAATAGCACTGTACATTGTAAGCGCCATAATACTATACTTTACAAGTTCAATAAATCTATTATAACTTGGCAATTTAGGGAAATGGTACTTCCAATACGTCGCTAAAAATGTAGTGTAAAATGCTTTAAAATTCCTAAACTTACTCAGCTGAAACAATATCATTATCGTAACTACCTCACTCTCTGAAAGTATTGGCTTTGGACCCCGTTTTGCTGTTTTGTTTTTATCTTCAATCAGCCCATTCTCAACATATCCATCTAGTTCCTTACAAAAGTTATCAATATCACAATATATTGATATTATTTGAGTTTCTGGTATCATATCTATTCGTTATAAGTTTTCTACTTGCCATGATATCATCTATTGTGGCAATTATGAAACTCCGAACTGAGGTTATTATAGTGTTTTATAAGTCCCATTATAGAACATTATTTTTTACATAACAATTTTTGTTTTTATTAAAATTGTTATTATTCCAAAAAGTGGTTTTAGAAAATTTCTCTTTCATAAATGCGATTTAAGCTATCTATTTTTAGAAATACAAATCTATATCAAAACAATAAAAGCGTCTTAAAAGTGACTTACATATTGCTCGTATGTTTATTATATTCAACATGATAAAGATTTGCTTAACACTTTAGAAATGAGAAAATCAAAAAAATCTCCGGTATCAGCCGATTTGCCAAGTTAATACAATTGCGTCTGAAAATATGAGGTAATACCAATGGGAGAGCAAAAAGGGACCACTAAATTTAAACTTTTTTACTAATTTTTTCCATCACTTCCTCCATCATAATTTTTAATATATTTATTAAAATATTACGAAACTTTAAATAAATCAACATAATTATTTCAGTTAGAAATAACGTGAAGCAATGCGCTATGGTGGTGCACTTTTACTTTCTTATTGACACTTGTTGCTACAAACCCCTACCACCAAAATTCATAGTTCGTCTCTTCCTTGACTACTATCATCTATCCATGAATCACAAAAAAGACTGCTATCTAGCCCTTCATCTTGAAGTATTTTTCTATTCTCTTGAAGCATTTCTTTCTTAATTTTTACCAAATTTTCATTATCCTGTATTTGAATACATTGACCATGTAAATATTCTGAATCTTTCTCCACTTCTAATATTTTTAAATATGAGTTATCATCACATTTTTGAAACTTTTTGCAATCATCATTATTATAGTTTTTACAAAAATAAAGCTCTTTATAAGGATTGAACTTATTTATAAGAATTATTCTATTAAACTTTTGCAAATCAACACGCTTAAAAGAATCAATTTCTGTAACATACTCTGTAGCACTCATTTTATGCAAGTAAAGATCCATCAGTTTGTTAGCATTATCACATTCTTTTACGCTATTTTTTACACTAAAGCAATATTCTACGTTCTCAAGAATTTTTCTATATAACCTAGTAGAAATTTCCATATTTATAGCTTCGGCAAACTTCACCATATGATCTTTACCACTCTCATCTATTTTGGAATATACTTTGTCCAATTTTATGTCTAAATATACATATTTCATTTTATGTTTATCAGCATAAGTTCGAATATATTCAATATCTAAGACTTCCTGGACAGCCATACCTTTTTCTACCATTCCGTCTAGTAAAAATTTCAATTTGCCGCCTTGTATAAAATCAAAATATTGGTTGTTAATGATATTAGAGAATATTCCTGTACCAATATGTAAAACCTTAGAAATATCAAATTCTGCAAAATGTACTAAAGCTGGTACACTAGGAGAATTCATACATATTCCGCCATCTACATCTTCCCAGGTGGTTTTGTTAAATTTTGTTACTTTTTTAGGGAAATAAGTTGGTGCTGCAGATGTCGCACCCGCTGCATGAAAAGCTTCTAGATTTTTTGTTTTTTGATCTATACTTGACCAAATTCGATATTTGTCATTTATCATATCATAAGAAAAAACAACTGTAGGTTTTTCTAATTCATACATTTTTAAAGAACCAATTTTCTCTCTTAGAAAGTGATCTATACCAAATCTCGTATATTTATCTTGAGCTAGACCTAAAAACCAATTGGGATTTTGAGAAAATAAAGAGGTGGCCTCATTTATGAAGATATTCACTAGGTCTTTTGGAGAAAATCTACCAGACGCCAATGCTATACAATTAATTCCCCCTATCGAAGTTCCTGCAAAAAAATCAAAGTTTTCTCTAACAAAGTCAGAGTCCATACTTAGTGCATCAAGAATTTTTGCATGAATTATCCCTTTAACACCCCCTCCTTTTAAAGTAAGCATATTCATAATATTTAACTCCTCAAAAATTACAGGTTAAGGGTGTCCACAATCCGTATCACCACTTTCTTGTAAAAGGCAAAGACTAGGATTGCCAATGTCAGATAATTCCAATTCATTTATGTCCTCTAATAATTCTTCTGCCTCTTTAGAGTTCTTGTTAATTGTAGTAACAAAATCATTAGCTGTTAATAAACTAACAGAATATTCTTTACATTTAGTATCTAGTTCAGAAAATAAGTGCTTTTCTTGATTTTTATCAAAAATAGCATAGTGTTCCTTGTGTAGTAGTAAAGATTTGCAGTATTTTTTTATACTACCTAGCGTATCAATTCCAGGTTGAATAATACTGTTTTTCAATGGCTCACCATTACAATCTTTAGCCTTAATTCCATTTGCCGCTCTTCCATCACGTTCCACCTCTTTACTCACAGGTTGTTTCCACTGCATCCCACCATATATAAGCTTTTGAAAAAGTTCAATATCGCAAGCTCCAGGAACAACATAACCTGTCGATAGTGCTAGAATAATATTGACGACAAAATGTTCCTTATTGCATAATATCGTGCTTACTTCCTGATATTCGCGCTCTTGTGCATTACCATGTAATCCACCTTCCCCAGTTCTACCATGTTTCCCACAGTTGCCAAAAAGACCATCATCACTAGAAATAGATGGTAAATTATCATTGCCTAAATTGATAATCTCTACCTTTCCAGAATTTCCACCTATTCCACCTTTGCCACCAGCTCCAGCACCCCCCCCTCTTTGACCATCTTTACCAAATAACTTATATGTTGTGACATAAAATGAAATGGGATTTAAAGCATGTGCTTCCTCTCTTTCGTCAGTAATTGTCAGATGGTTACATTCAGGTGGCCGGAGTTCCTCTTCCCAAAACACAGCATTTATACCTTTCATCATATTATGAGTAGTGGTAAAAAGATATTGTTCTTTGCATGCATCAGGTATCTGTGGAGCGCGATCTCCAGCTTTTCCATTTACTCCATCAGTTCCATCTTGCCCATCTCCACCTTTGCCACCAACAGCAGATATACTTAACTTATCTAAAGCAATGGATGATTTACCTATCAAACCTAGAAAATTTCCGCTATTATTACCAGCTTTACCAGTAAGACCATCCTCACCTTTACTGCCAGGCTCTTGATTAGCAGGAAGAATAATAGGATCATGACTTTCGCCTTTCTTTCCATCTAACACAACTTTTACAAAATCATTTGCATTCCATTTCGGTGCCATCACAACTAAATTGACGCCTGAAAAAAACTTTTCGTTTGTTATATTCTTGTCAAAATACACAGTATTAAATCCGTGAATAACATAGCTACGGATATCTGTAATAGATATACTATCTTTATGAGAAATATCTGGAATCTCACTAATCTTAATAAAAGCACCGCTGCACACTACATCAATATAACCATTTTCGAAATGAAAGTGCTGACATTCTTTATTATTTAAATAATTTTCTACTTTTTCAAAGTTTTTAGTAATATTGCTAAGAACCTTGCGCCAAGAATTAATACAAGTGCCAACCTTTAAATTTAGATTTTTTTCAAATTGTTTATAATAATCGCATAACAAATCTAATGTAGTACCATGACTGTCTATAGATTCAACATAATTCCCAGCAACTTTTTTAAGCAAAGTATAACTCTTCATAGTGTTAATTAGCGACTTTCCTGAATCAACTCCTTCTAAGTTTTTAAAAAACTCCTTGGAAGACTTTATACCACCTCCTATATCCTTAAGCTTAATCACATCATCTATTCCATTACTTAATTCTCCAACATAATAATTTACCATAGAGTTACCAAGTTCTTCTATTTTTTTAGAAATAAAATCTTGAGTAAATTTTATAATTTCAGCTACTTTTAAAGCAGTGTTTTCGCAAAATATAACATCAATATCTGGTAAAGATTGAACGGACTCTAAGTTATTGATAGCTTGGATAATACGCTCTTTATCTACTAAACTTACATCTTTAGGTAGGTCTTCTAGTTGTAGGTCTTTTGGTCTTTTTAAAAAATATTCGATCTTATTACTATCTTTTACATGGCTCAAAAAATCCTTATGAAAAGGAGGTAAATCTATCTCTTTGATTATCTTATCAATTCTTTTCTTTATAAACTCTATACTTTCATTATTTGTATTTCTTCCTAACTCAACAACACCCTTTGATATTCCTAAGAGTATACTATCCTTGTATTTAGAGAAGTTATTACCAACATAAGATTGAAAAGTACTAATAGACTCAATTATTCTATCAGCTCCTCTTTCTTGAAAAGATGCTTCGTCTACCAACAGGAAAAATTTAATCTTTTCTGTATTTTTCAGAATATTTATAATTAATTTTCCCTTAATCATATCGAACAACCAACCCCTAACATCCCTTAATCCTGGAGTATCATATAAGTTTATATTTTCATTAATCTGATTTGAATATGGAAATAAGGTTTTAGAAATCAAACTATGCCCTATACTATCTTGATCACATGGTGTATTCTGTGCATCATATATACTCACAACTCCCTCTTTTATTTTCCATACTAATGGGCATCCCATCAAATAATGTGATAAGGTGGTCTTGCCTACCCCACTCAAACCATATAGTAAAATTACCCCCTTCCCACCTAGTAAATTACTAGTATAACTTTCTATTTTATCAGACAGAACCTTCATTGCTCTTGCTTTCTGGATATCACTCATATTATTATAGAATAACAAAAGTTCCTGAACTTTTGTTAGTATAATTTCTTCATTAACAGAACTCATTATATCCTCCTTTTTATATTTTTATCACAAATATCTAGTTTATAATTCTGACTTATAATCTTCACTACATTGTGTTAGATCATAGTTATCTATGGAGTGAGAAAAGTCATACTCATTAGGTTCAAAGGTGACATCATAATCATCGTTTCCCTTAAGATCATTTATGATCTTTTGCCCTGCACACATATATACCATCTTCTCTATATTTGCATTTGCTTCACATTCAATATTAACGCTCCACACACCTTTACCATGTTCATTATTTATATCAGTTTTTACTTCCCAATCTTTAGGGCACGCAAAAATCTTTTCCATTTTAAAAGCATGATTGTTTACCTTTTCCTTTTCGGACAAATTATTATTATAGGAAACACACATTTCTTTTAATGAATACCCTATAACCCCTACTAAAGATAGCACCTTAGAAACAGTTACTAAGGTTTTAGTATAAACCTCAGTATAAGAATTAATTATATCATTAACCCTATGATCATCTCCTCTGTAAGATTGTAATAAGAAGTTCGCATATGTCTTTGCACCAAAAAGACTCACGACTGAACTCCCTATTGCTGCATATATCGCTTTAGTTATCAGATCTACACTAGTTATCTCGCTACCCGCAAAATATTCTTTATTTAGTTTATAGCTAAAAATTAACTTATACCTACTATTATCAACCCATGATTCCATAATACTTATTTCCATTTCTTTACCTTCTCAATATTTGTTTGTTTTTATAAAATTAGCTATAGTAATTAATTTTGTCATACTACTACCTACTTTTTAATTAAGTGCAAAATATACTCTCTATTGTATGAGTTATACCTTCCTCAATAATTTTTATTGGAGACATTTCTCCAGCAGCGACTAAATCAAGTCCAAGAAAAACTGGCACAGCAACGCCTGCAACTTCTGGCTTAGCTGTAATTAATCCTGCTGTTGCAACACCAAGGAGTGCATAAGTAGTAAATTCAGATGTTAATGCTGCCTTTTCATGGCAACTACTATCCTTTAAACCGCGCACATAATTTGCTCCATAAGTAACTACTGCCCACTCAGGGGTCAACTTTGGCACAGTAAAAGATGTGCCTGGAATATCAATCTCCTTTTGAGTAGCAGCAGCTGTAGTAATATAAAAAGCAAAAGAAGAAGTTCTGGCAAAATTAGACTGAACCGCTGATAAAAATTGTGATAACAAACCCTGATTATCTTGCTTACTCATAAAAACCTCCGAAAATTAAGTATTAAAAAATGATCAAGCACTATTTGAAAGTTACTAAGAATAAATGTCAAAGTCAATTAAAAATTAAAAAGAGCCAATGTTTTTTATGGCCGAGTAGCCCGAGGATAGCCCCAGGCTCTCACAGAACCGGACGTAAAACTCTCGCTTTATCCGGCTCTTCCTAATGTCTTTACCTTTGTGATAGAAATATAAAATGTGCAAATATCTTAGCTTTCTTTAGTTCATTGAACTTTTGATATGCTTTTCTGATACTTACAATTTTATATTTCTTCTTGATCCATTTGACTATTGCGTTATTTAAGATTCTAAAAACTCCATAAAGTTCAGATTTCCTGAACTTGCCATAATAATTGATCCAACCAATAATTTTACTTTTAAGCATATTGGATAGTTCTTGTTCACTATAACTGGTGTAATTATGTATCTTTAATTTACGTATCTCATCCTTGATCTTTTTCTTGGCTTTATCACTAATAGCAGGAACGAAGCCATCAGAAAGCTTATTCCTTATTTTATCTAAGTTACTCCTAGTACGAAAGGTATAACCTAGAAAGTCAAACTTATGTTCAACATAATCAGGTTGTTTCTTCCTCCTGCTTTCCTGCTTACAGTAGACTATCTTGGTTTTGTCGGGGTGGATTTCGAGTTCATACTCTAACATCCGTTCCTTGATTTTATCCAATATATGTTCTGCTTGTGTTAGTGTTGAACAATGTACAACCAGGAGAGTAGACCGATGGAACTTCCCCATCGGTCTCTCGCAGAACTGTACGTGAACCTCTCAGCTCATACAGCTCCCATTATCCAACCGGAGACCCAAGACCCATTTTTCAGTGCACGAATAGTTTTGGCTCACGCTTTCGAATTTGCCCTAACCATTGTTTCGCCCTCCTTTTATGACCTTTGAGTCTTTTGTATTTCCTCATACTCCAGCGAATTAAATTTCTCTCTATGTTTCTTAAAAATGGATACATTGCTGACTTATAATAAACGCCATAATAATTTACCCATCCCTGTACCTTAGAGTTAAACATCCTCGCTATATCAGTTATACTTTTGTCGCTTCTTAGATAAATTTGCCAGCTTCGAATTTCTTTTCGAATTCTGTTAGGGGTTATGTGGAAGAACTGACATAAATGTTCAATCCAGATTTTTACGCTCCTTATAAATTAGGAATTATGCGACTTATACCCTTTTCTCTTTCTGGCTTTAAGCTCTTTTGATAAAATATCTATAATTTCACTTAAATCAATTTTTTTAGTTCCATTTTTAAAAGTATAGCGACCTGTAAATGCAATATGTATCCATGACATAGGGGATATTCTCAATAAATTATTTAAATCTTCAGTAGTCTGCTTTGATTTTATTGATTGCAGATAAATATTATTTAGAATAATAGCATTGTAACCGATAATTAGGTTACTTAGAAGTCTTACTGCTTGAGTACTGATTCTATGGTCAACAATTCTTTTGCCTTTATAAACACCATAATACATTTTCCTGATAAGATTCTGTAATTGGTGATAAGCCTCTGTCCTATTTCTAGCGGTTCTTATTGCTTTTCTTAGTGGCATATTTTCAATCATATTTAACACATGCAATGTTTTAAATATTTTGTTATATTCCATGAGACCAGCTCTTAACCCCGCATAACGAGCATGAGAATTTAATTTCCTAATAATTGTACTCTGAGTGTTCTCTTGTAAAATCAATGATAACAATACTCTGATAATTTGTTTTTCTTGTTTTTTTATTCTATTAACTTTAATTCTATCAGTAGGTTTTATTATTCCACTGTAATTACTGATATCATCGACTGAGTATAGGTCTTCTGCGGCTTTTTTAATATTTTTAATACTTGGTACAAACTCAACGTTAATTGCATCAAGAGCAATAAAATTCAGTTGGTTTAGAGTGTGGTTATCTCCTGTTACAGCATCTACTTTTATATCAGACTGGTTATCATAGATCATGTCTGTATCGACCTGCAATCATAAACACATGGAACTGCAAACAAGAACATTTTTGGGACCGAATTAAATGCGAATGAAAAATGATTTGGGCCAACATTAAATGATAATGAAAAATTATGGGACATAATTAAATGCAAATGAGACAGGATTAAATGCGAATGAAAACTTCTTATTTTATAAGTTTTTATCTTAATTATTTTACTTTTTTAACTTTTTCTTTTACCATTTTTGCTGATATTCTTCCATCACATGACTTTCTGTTAAATTTAGGTAAATAGCAGTTGTAGCTAGTCTATCATGTCCTAGTATTTTTTGGACAGCTGCAATTGAAATATTTTTTTGTAGAGCTAATGTTGCAAAAGTATGCCTTAAAACATGAGGGGAGATTTTTTGACTAATCTCAGCTCTATTTGCTACATTACTTACTATTTTCTGCACTTGTCTAACACCAACAAACCATTTTTCATTAATAGCAAAATAATGTTCAAGTAAGGCCTGAATCCTTCTTGACATTGGCACCACTCTTTTTTTGGATTTTTTTCCATGTGGTCCTCCTTTGCCGTTGATTGAGATAGATTTTTGCTGCCACAGAATATTTTGTGAAGTTAGATTACATAACTCAGATACTCTTAGTCCTGTATCAAGTAAAGTCCAAATTATTAACTTTTCTTCAGCTGTATTACAAGCATTAGATAATTTATCAGCATCTTCTGCTCTTAGTGGTTCTCTTACATATTGATATGACATTTTAGCTTTTATTATTACTTTAGTTTTGCTTTAGTTCGTTTTCAATTAAAAAAGACGTGTTTAATTCATAATTTATCTTGAAATATTTATGCATATATTGCAGAATAAATCAAGGATTTACAATGGGTTAGCGATTTTATGAAATTCGGTGATTAAGAAGCGTATATCGTCTTTATGTACGGAAGACGAATTTTACTTTTATTAAATAATTCAAAATAATATCTGTCCTCTACTAATCTTTTACCCATCTCCTTATATTTTCTCCTATTAATTAATAGTGAATTGTTCAGAATCTTTTGTTCCCATATTTTTTGCTTTATCTTTGTTATCACCACTATTATTCTGTATTTTATTCTTTTCACTTAGCTTATTTTCATACATCTGCTTTTTTTTCAATCTCATTACTTCACGATACTTTTTCGTTTCTTCAGCTCTCCTTTTTAAGGCCTCTATATTTTCTTTAGTGACAACTCCAACTTCATTACCTTCTAAATCATATCTTGGACTGTTTTCTACATGCAATTCTCTATACCCCTTACTTGAAATGTAAACTTTGAAAAACTTCCTTAATTGTGTTTGACTCATTTTAAGATCACTATCTGCTAATATATCTTTATCAATTCCAATCTTTAATACCTTTGGCTTATCCTTTATAAATAACTCGGGATATTTACTTGATAATTCTTCAAAGGCATTATCATACTCCTCAGGCAACATTACATAATGTTTTTTCTTTTTTTTATTAGAGCCTTGATCCTTATCTCTAACATTTACATTACTGTTTTTTACTTGGCTTTCTATCATTTGTATCTACCATTATTGAAGTTTTCTTAGCTTCCATCTCTCTCATTTTTTTATATCTCTCTTTCTGATCTTCTAAATTTCTTTTTACATTCTCTTGCTGCTCAGGTGTTAAATCATCTAATGTCATCATCCAGGGCATCTTTCGCTTTGGTGGTATAAATTTCTCCATATTATCAACCCCAACGATGTCCACATATTTGATATAGCTTTTTAGCATACCCCTCTATGGAAACAATTTTCCTTTTAATAATTTTTACCTCACTATCATCTTTGTCAAGATTTCTAATTTCACCTTCAACTTCATAAAAATGAACTCTAGCAGATTTCATCATTGCATCAGCCGTTCTTTTAGCTGCATTTTTCTCATATTCATCTGGCCTAGCTACTTTTTTAAGTCTAGTGTAATGTTTTTGCAAGATCTCATGTATCTCATTTAAATATGTAATTTTTAATTTAAGATTTGACATTTTTATAGTGCTCTAAGTTATTTAATAAATTAAAATCTTTATTTTTTAGCCTTAGTTGTTTTTGCCTTCTTTGCCTCTTTTTTCTTTGTGCTATCCTGAGTAGTACATTCTACTTTTGTAAGAGCCTGTTTCTTTAATTCAGAACCTACTGAAAATCTCACGGTTCTTTTTTCAGGAACATCTACCATATCGCCTTTTGGGGTTTTTATTTTTTTAGCCTTACTAATTGATGCCTTAAATGTTCCAAAACCTGTAAAAGTTAGTATATCTTCCTGTGAAATAGCTCCTCCGATTGTCTTAAAAATAATTTTAAGACTTTTATCTGCATCAGCTATGGAGCTATCCATATTTTTAGCTAGTAATTTTACAAAATCTGCTTTATTCATAGTTTAAAAATATATAATTAATCAATCGGATAGTTATAGCATTTCAGCAGCTAAATATCCAATTTTTTCAAAATTTAATCCCATTTTTACTGTTTCTTTGCTTTTTAAAATATATTTGCGGGATTCTCTTTTCTTTTTTATTAGCTCTATTTTGTTTTTGGCATCCTCATAAGAATCACAAATTTCAATTATCATATTCCCTAATTTGTTAAATCTTCCTCCATAGCTCTTTATTATACTCCATTCATGAAACAAGTTCTGCTGAAGTATAACAACATAATATCTATTTTCAGATTCAAATTCATACCTTCTCCATTTAATATATTCTATTTCTGGTAATTGATTAATTATATTTAAATTATTCATTACCATTACTAGCAATATTGATTATCCTCTTCCTTATTTTTACATATAAAATTCTGATTCTTTCTTTTTCTTTTTCCAATAAATTCTTTTTGTGCATATTGACTTTTATACTTTTAACCTTGGAATATAAAATAATTTCTTTATCTAATTTTTGATATTGCTTTAATAATTCATCTGCATTTTTTCTTAATAAATTAATATCTGTACTTTTTAAAACTTTGTTTGATTTATAATCACTAGTATCATTTCCATATCCAATTGCATTTTTGCCAAATCGTTCTTTTATATTATTTAGAGTTAAAAATAATTCTGGATTAAATAACTTTTGTTGATTTATTTTTTTATTATTTTTTATCAACTTTTTCATTTTCTTTTCTATATTACTTTTTTAAATTATAGAAAATATATTTTAAATCAAATTAATCCAATTGAAATAAATTACGTTCTCTTTTTTTTCTTAAATATTTATCAAGCAAATCTTTTAATTCATTAAGTTTATTTTCTTTCTCATATTTATTTAAAAAATATGATCCTATAATCATTTTTTTCTGAGCATCAATTTTATTTTGTTTTCTATCTTTTTTATTTTTTAATTCCAGTATCTTTTTTGTAATATCTTTTTGTTGTTGTTTTAAGGAATTAATTTTGTTTAATATTTTAATATCAGTCATTTTATAAATTTAATAAATATAACATATTTTAAAATAAAACTTACTAATAGGCAAACAGAAAATATTCTTAATTAATTTAAATTATATTTTAATAAAAAATTATCTATATAATCAATAATCATAATTCTATGACTTCAATTGCCAGTCTGGCTTTCAAATATTTTCAATATATATTCTATGTGTAATTAGTATTTAAATTAAAACCTACAATATCCTTTACGGCAAGCCGAAGAAAGTCAGTACACCTCCTGCAACTAAAGTTGGAAGAGATTTTTCGCTTGTATTGCGCATGTAATGGCGTATTCTGAGAGTGAGGCATAATGAGTCACTTTTTCAAAATCAATGCCTCAAAATGCCTCATATTCTTTTAACCCTAGATATTAGGCGGGATACAGGATGAGGCATAATGAGTCACTGGCTATAATTTTTACTACTTTATGAGGCATAATGAGTTATTTTTTCAAAAAGAGTGAGGCAAAATGAATCACCTTCTCTGTATAGCGCAATATTAGATGGACATAGGGTGAGGCATAATGAGTCACTCACCTTATTGTACTATATACCTATACCTTCATCCTCTAATTCTACCACCTTAGAGGTTATTCCAATATTTTGCTCATTTATTATTTCCAAATCTCTTTTACTTTCGCTTTGTATAGATTTTATTTCTGGTTTATTTATATTAATTTCTGTTTGAGTTCTATCATATTTATAAAATAGTTTTTCAGCTTCATTATAACTTATAAATGCTTCATTTTTATCAAATCCATATTTCGTTAATTCATTATAATTCTTTTCTACATATGAAGATATTTTACCTAAATAATCTACTTGATTCTGAGTCATACTCCTACCATATTTTTCTCTATACTGAATTGTTTCTGTTGCTATAAAATGTGCTGTTGTTTTTTTATATCCTCTTTTAATATAATCAGAAGTTAATTCATTTATTTCTTTACTACCTTTATGATATTCTAATAATAATTCTTTTTTATCTACTGGAGTTAAATATATTTCATTATATCTCTTTGCAAGTCTTGTATCTATATTAGATAATCTTTTTAATTCTCTTTCAAATATTATTTGATCTCCAGTGTTTTTTATCTTCATTTCTTTTGATAAATATTCTCTTAATTTATCTTCTCTTGCAATCTCATATCTTGCTTCTATAAAAAACTCTTTTTTATTATATCCTATCGCTTCTTTTGAATATATGTTTCTATAATTTATTATTTTTTCTGTAATTTTCTCTGCTACTTTTTTGATAGTTATATAATCAGTTGTGTTATCTGTAATGTTCAAATCTCTTGTTACTATTTTTTCTAATCTATTTTTTATTTCTTCAATATTTAATCCTTTAGTATCCAAATTTTTTAATGCACTAAATTTATCTTTGAAATAGCTTTCTGTTTCTATTTTTATACTTTTTTCTTTTAATTTTATTTCTTCTTTTAATCTATTAACTTCTGGTAATTTATTTAAATTATTTATTATTTTTTCTATCGCTTCTTTTCTCTCTTTTGTTTTTATTCCAAGTATTGTTTTACCTTTTAATTCACCTAATATTTCTGGTTTAATTAGTATATTTTTTTCAGTTTTACTTAGTCCCTCTAATCTTACTAATTTATTCCATCTATTATTTGCAACTTCGCTATTTTTATAGCCGTCAAATAAATTACCATATGATTCTATTTTTTTAGTATTTGCTATTATTTCTTTTTTACCATTAATGATTTTATACTTAACATGTGGAAATTTTACAAGTACTGAACTTGTGTAATATTTGATCCCCTTAACCCCTCTGCTTTTTAAAACATCATTAAAATCATAATTCTTAACCTCAGGCTTTATTACCGACACATCTTTAAATCCTTTATCTTTTAGTGTATATGCAGCCATATCTACCACTTGTGATGTTGCTGATTTATTGCTATCATTATCTGCACATATAATTATTTTCTTGTCTAAATCATATTTATTTAAAAACTTATCAATATTTTTAAAATTACTTATCCCCAGTGCACATAACACTCTTGCATTTGGTTCAGCGTTTGCAACAGATAGTCCTGTCTCTATACCTTCTGCAATAAATACTGTTTTTGAATTCTTGTTACTAGTTAACTCCACAAAGCTATTTTTAAGAGCTCCAATAGTTCTCTTATTAACAACTAAACTTTTATCTTTATCACATGTTTTTGAGTCTAAAAAAATCATTTGTGCTGCTGAGATTTTACCAGCCTTATTCCTAGCTATACTTACAACAGCTGATTGATTTCGTCTTAATTCACTGTTATATGCCTGATTTGTAGATCTTATATCCTCTGATAACTTAATACTACTTAAATCTATTTTTCTTTTCTCTTGTAAATAAACTATCCCGTTTTCTACTTTTTTAATATTGCTATTTTCTGAGTTATTTTCCAGCTCCAGCTTTGTTGTATTCTTTTGTGAAATATTAATAGGCAAACTTTCTTTAAATATTTTTTCTACTCTTTTTATTTTGGCTTCTAGTACCTTCTCCTGATTTTCTTTTTTAATAATGGGCTGTGACTTTTTTATATTTGCTATTTTATCATTTACCTGAACATCAGTCTGAAGTGGTAAATCATATTTATTAAGACGCTCCTTATAGAGCTTAAATAAGCTACCACCTTCTCCACTACTAAAATCATACCAAGTTGCTTTATCTATATCTACTACCACCGCTCCTTTATTTCCAAATCTTAGTTTATTATTTTTTGATAATTTTTGATTTACACTACCAAAATACTCATTAGCTGTACTTTCTACCAATCCTCTATCTCCTACAAAGTCATTATAAACTTTATCATAATCTATCTTAGCTGCTGTATTTTGCTTTTGGCCATTTACTTGATTGATTTCAATTGTGTTATTGTTATCATTTAGCCCTATTTTTTCTGTCACTTGCTCTTCATTGGAAGTACTACTTATTGATTTCTGGCCAGAATTTATAATATACACCTCTCTTCCTTGCTTAGATAAATCTATAGTATTAACATTTGTTTTTGGTGCAATATGATCTATTGCTGATGTTTTATCTCCACTTTTTTCAGATAGTGAATTAATCAAACCCTTATAGTCATCTATAACTAACTTAGCACCTTTCCTAGCTCGTGATATTGCTACATAATACGCTCTTTGCGTTGTTAAATTTATATATTTTTCTTTTGCTCTTGCAATTCCTATAATATAATCCACCGTCTTGCCTTGTGATGAATATACTGTATGACTGTAATCATGATCTATATGCTTTAAGTCTAATTCTTCTATCCCTAATTTCTTTTCCCCAGAACTTGTTTCAATAATAAGGCTATTGCCTTTAATTTTTCTTACAATCCCACTTTCCCCATTAATTATATAATCATGAACACTGCTATTCCTTGTCCACTTAATCCTCTCTCCATCTGCTATATTGATTGTCTTTTCTTCAAATACTTCAATAAATCCATCTTTCTTATTTTTGAATTCATTAGTTGAAATTACAAATTCCTCACCACTCTTTTTATTACTTACATTACCTACACTACTTCCACTAAATTTATTATCTACATTATAACACTCTAATTTTAATTGATCTTCTTTCAGTAGTACGTCCTTAACTTGGTAGTAGCCTTTATTTTCAAAATCTTTATATTCCTTGTTAAATAGTATAATATCTCCCTTTTTATAATGGCTGATCTCTTCCATTTGTACTACTGCTAAATCCTTCCTTTTTAATATATTATGCTCTCTATCTTCTCCAGAGATATAATGCTTCCTTATTTCTTCATTAATACCTTCTCTTAAATAATTTGAAGGCGCAACTACATAGCATTCATCTCCCCTATAAAAATGCTCTTTCCAGGTGCTATATGTATGCTCTATGATATCATCACTATTTACAACAACACGTTTTTCATCATTGGATAGGCTGCTTACTATCCTATTTTTATTATTCCTCTCTAATTCTTCAGTTTTAATCTCCTTGATATCAATGATATTTTCTTTACCTATTGCGTCTAAACTTTCATATATTTTTTGCTTTACTTCTGACCTTTTTTTATCTATTGCCGCTTCACTTGAATATACTGACTTTAATAAATCACTCCCTTCTATTTGTCTAACTATCTGCTGCATTATTGCCGTGTTCATGCCATAATTCTGCAAATAATAAAACGGCTTACCTGCTTCTACCGCACCAAGCTGCTTGCTATCTCCCAAAAGCACCATTCTGAATTTTAATTTATCTGCTAATGTAAGCAAATCCCTCATTTTGTTACTAGATACCAAGGATGCTTCGTCTACTACTACAACTTTATTTGCAAATTCTTCTCTCATTGCAACCTTACCTACTTGTGTACCTCTACCTGCAATTACACCATCATATTGTGCTGTAAATTTATGTATTGTACTCGACTCAATATTTACAGTATTTTTTAGTGTTGCAGATGCTGACCTTGTTGGTGCAAGACCTATTAATTCATAATCCTTACTTTTTGCTAATTCTTTAATTACATTAAGTGTTGTAGTCTTTCCTGTGCCTGCACTACCTTGTATTCCCACAACCCTGTCCTTACTGCTAAGCACAAGCGCTGCGGCTTCTCTTTGACCTATGTTTAATCCTTTATCTCTAATTTTTTCATTAATTTCCTTTTGGCTCATTAATGATTTATCTGCGTCTTGCATCTTTTGCATAAGTTTGACGCATCTCTTCTCTGCAATTAGATTATCTTTTGTAGTAAGAGTATTTAGCTCCTTGTTATAAGATGTTATAAAATTTCCCTTCTCAATTCTTCTACTAATTACTTGCTCTATCTCATCAACCCCATACTGTGATGATAATTTCTCTATAGCTGCTGATACTAATGATTCATATTCCCATACAGATTCTTTTTCAGATAACAATCGAACTGCATAATCTATTCCTTCTTCTAACGCCCCCTCTTTAGTTTTAATATTTGTCCTATCGATATCCATATCGTCAGTAATAATTATATCCTTGCGTAATTCATTATTCATCTCTGCTTCTTTTACTAAAGACTTCAGCACTTCTAACGATTTAACTCTAGCTTCCCAATTATACTGTAATTCATCTCTACTATACTCTATCTTTTCATCCCTTGTGACTTTTGCAAAAAATGCCATACTCTGTGAATCATGTCGGTTCTCTCTATCAGCTAACTCCTCTATATCTTTCCTTCTTGTAGAGAATTCCAACATATCTTCCTCAAGGCCTTTATATGTTTCTCCCCCGTCTATTTCAAATGTCCATTTCCCAGACTTTTCATCTCTTTTTAATATTGTCTTATATCCTACCTCTCTGCTACCCCTCTCTAACTCCATTCTGTATATTTCTCCTAAATGCAGCTGATAATCATATAATTTATCAAATACTATACTTCTCCATTTACCATCCTCACATTTTGTTGCATTACAAAATATTAAATGGCTATGTAGCTGTGGATCAGGTGCTTTTCCTAATTTAACTTCATCCTCTCCTTTTGCAGGCCTCGCTGTTAAATGTGTAAAATATGCACATGCTACATTATCAGCTCTTACTAATTCTAATTTCCCTTCCTTCTGAATCCTAGTATAGAGCATATTTTTCTCTATATATCTTGCAACTGCTTTAATTGCATTATGATGCACTTCCTCTAATCTTTTATCCTTAGCAACTAAATGCATGATAGAAAATGATTTTGGTGCCGATAATATTAGCTCTTGGCCTGGATCGTGTATTATTCCCTCTTTTGTTCTTCTTCCAAGTTGAATAATCTCTTTTTCTGGTTTAAGTGTTAGTTCCTTGCCTTTTATCTCTGCTTTTTCTTGCTCCTCTTTTTCAATAATCTTGCCATCTAGCAAATTTTCAAAATTCTCTTTCCTAAGATTAGTAAGTCCATGTACTTCTTTACCCTTGTTATCTATCCATCCTTTCTGGCACTCAAAATTCTTTTCTGTAAAATAAAAATATTTTACTGTATTCGCTCCATCACTTATGCCTTTTAATGTAGCTACCATATTTAATGACTCATTAGTTTTAAACTTGCTAATTCAGCAAACTTCCTAAAATCACCATCCCTTGTTATTAATCCAACCTTATTATCTAAACAACTTTGTGCTATCAATGTATTAGCTACCCTCGCTTTTAGCTTTTTAGCTAATATCTTTGCTCTAAGACCACCTGCTCTTTCCCAATAGCCATTCTTTATTTCAAGAAGTGGCAATTCGATTAGTATTTTAAGAATTTCCCTCGGCAACTTATGATCACTTAATAATTCTGTAAGAACTAGTGGTGGAAGTACTATATTCCCCACCTCAATATTTTCTCTTAGTATCTTTACATCCTCACCTTCCTCACCTTGAAAGAATGCAATCACACTACTAGTATCTACTGCTATCACCTATCCTCTCTCAACTCTTTTATATTGATGCTTGGCTTATATTTCCCATATAAATTACTTAACTGACGATAAGTTTTTTCTTTAAGAACCTTATTTAATCCATATCTTAAGGTTTCTGTTATTCCAACACCCGTTACTTCTTGCGCATTATGTAATAATGCTTTTGGTATATATGCAGTGACTTTTTGTAATTCTACTTTCATAATTTTATTAATTTATTATATTACCATTCATTGTACCATACATATAGCCATATTAATAATAATTATTTTTTCTTCAATTTTTAGTACCGACAGTACTGCTATTTGCTTTCATAAATACCATATTTTTTAAATGCATCAGCTATTTTATTTTGAGCATTAATTAACTCTTCTTTCTCTAATGATTTTCCTGCTAGTGCCTGCACATAATATCTTAAACTTAAGATACACCTTGTCATTTTCTTGAGATGATCATCACTCCTAAAATCAAGCTGTCCTTCATTTTCTTCATCCAGCTCATTTTCAAGTAATACATATCTTATATATTGGTTTAAAGACATGCATTTTTCACTTGCTCTATCTTCAATTAGATTTTTTTCATTTGTATCTAATCTTACTGTTACTGAATGTTTTTCATTAGTCGTCATGATTTGCCCATATTTATTAACTGTTTAAATTACTTAAATTTTTTACTACTTAGCCGCATCACATGTTTACCAATTCATTCACTTATTTAACTTTAATCTATTTCATAATTCTCATGATCATACTTCTTACTATCTTTATTCTCAATATTTTGCTCTATATTTTCGCTCTCTTCATCTTTACCCTGATTTAAATCTAAATTACCCTTAGGTAAATTATCATCAGCATCTTTTGTCTTAACATCTGTCTTTATATCACCTACTTTATCTACCACTTGCTTATCAAGTATAAATAAATCTGGCTCTACAATTTTCCTTTCTACATACTTGATACCCTTTTTAATAACAGGACTATCTACCATCTTTATATATAGGTTCATTCTATCCATATTTTGTATTTCTGACGGCAATGCTAATGTTCTCAACTTATTATTACTACTGAGATTCACTCCATCCCTAACTTCGCTAGCCCCATATGATAAGCTTTTTTTATTCTCAATTATTTCTTCTTGTCCTAAATTATCACTTACCCATTTCGATGTTTCTGGATCATTTGTTTTAAATATACATCTCGTATTGCATTCAGAACTTATTATTCCCGTGCTATTAACTCCATATATATCTCTAAGCTGTGATATATTCTGTATCCCAAGCACAAAACACCCACCATAACTTCTTGCTGCTGCAAGTCCTTTCTGCAAAGAAGGTATCTTATTTAATGTCGCCAGCTCATCTATTATTATCCATGTTTTTTTCTTATTATTTTGCTTTCCTGATAAAATACTATTTATTACTATCTCAAACCATGCTGATTCTAGTGGTGCTAATTCACCTTCAAACTCTGCTTTATTTGTAATAAATAATGCAGAATCTGAATCTTCTCCTTCCATCCACTTTCTAATTGAAAAGCTATCTTCCTTTTCTCCCTTTGTTAGGCTTAATGTATTAAGATGTGTTGTAAGCATAAAAATCACACTTGCTGCAATTTTTTTCGAATCTGTATTAATTATACTCTGTGCATCTGTATCTTTTAAATATGCCGTAAGCTCTGTTAGGTCTTTCTTCAGTATCTTATCTACTAATGCCTTATTACTACAAGCTCCTTCCTTATTTAGTATTTTTTTGGCTAACTCACCAAACACAAATCTTGCCGATTCTTCCCATATTTTATTCTCTCCTGATCTCTCCCCTCTATTTGGTATAAAACTTTCAGCCAATGTCTTAAGCATACCTACATGCTCAACCTCATTTAATAAATTCCATTTCTCGCCTCTTTTATCAAATGGATTTAATATAAAATCTTTCTCCTTCTTATAAAACCAGCTTAAATAATCTCCTTTCTTATCATATACTATTAACCTTTCTCCCTTTTTCCTTATCTGTTCTACCAAATCTGATATTAATTGTGTTTTACCAGTCCCTGTAGAACCTATTACTAATGTATTTTGCTCTTGCGACCTATATGGATATGGTATCCCTGCTAGTTTATGAGTTTTTTCTTTGTACTTCCTATTTAGTTTTTTTATATGTCTTATTAAATCTTTCTCAGATGCTATTTGACCACCTCTAATAAATTTACTTAATCTTGCAGCTATTCCTCTTCTTTTGAAAAACATCATCATTAGTGCTACAACCACTAAACTTCCAATGCCACCCATTTTTAATGAATCATATACTTTATTCTCAAGTCGCATTCTACATTGCTCTGGACAAAATCGCATAAAATAAGGCACGCTTCTTTCAACAATTTCATATTTATACTTATACTTACTTTTCGAACTACTCGGCACTATTTTCATAAATTTTATCGTTACCTTCTCTAGACTTGGATTTCCCTCTCCATAGAAATTTTGGATTATTTCAGCTTTAAGCAATGAAAATAATTTATTTCTTTCATAAAATGTTGTGTTTTGATGAAAGCTATACACACCCACAAATATAAAGCCTACAACTACTCCTAAATATAACTTCTTCATAACTTGCCCTAACATCCTAAAGTTATGCATTGTTATTTGTCCGCCACTTACAAAATCACTCATTTTCTATCATCTCCTTATTATCTTTATACATTTTCATTCATTTTGCTTCTTTATGTTTTTTTATTCTTTTTCTTTCTGTATTCACTAGGACTCTCAAACTCCCCAGACCAAATTCCTTTTTTATTACTTCTCGCATATTCTTCTGCTAAATCATATAAATCATTATACTGACTATAGCTTTCTGCTAACCCTTCTCTAACCATATTTTCATTGACATCAGTGCCATCTACATAACATATAGCTAGATTTCTTTTGTACCTATCCTTTCCCTTAATTTTACATAACAGCTGCTTTCCATATATGGTTTGATACAACCTAGTTTTAGCTACTTGACCGCAATTCCATTTTTTCCCTTTTTTATCTTCACATTGTTGTTCGAGTTCAGGAGAGTCAATACCATAAAGTCTTATTCTAACCTTACCTTACTTAATAGTAGCGCCATCCACAACTTCTAACCTTTCATCTAGTCTAATTTCTTTCCCAGAAACTACACCAACTAAGAGCAGGATGAATACAATTGCAAATATCCCATTTTTCATCTTAAAGCTCTTCTTCATTACATACTCTGCATTCTGATATTGTTAACTCAGTCACTTCACAACATGGTAAATCCTGACTTTCTTGATAGTTATTATATGTTTCAGTAGCTTTTTTAACTAAATTCATTTGACTTTCTATCCAACTTGGATTTGCAGCCATATCTTGTGCTTTTTTAACTTTTGTCATAACATCACCAGTTATTTCTTTTTTTCTTCTATCAACAACACCTGATACAAATCTCGCTATATCTACTGGACTCTTAAATTGTTCAAAATCAGTAGCTAATATTTCTTCATGAAATATCCCTTCAAACCCCGTTTTCTTATCATCTTTTTTATCAAGATTTTCTTTGTTATTTTTATTGAATTGTGCACTTGTCATAATGATACATTTTTTATTTATATTTTTATTTATCAATAGATGATGAATTGCTCATATTTACTACCTCAAACTTGCTCTATTCTGATCTGTTACTTTTATTGGACAGAAAGACATATCACCTTCATTGCAATCCTCTTTTCTTCTCTCAATAAATCTATATAAATTTGCTAATCTCCCTTTTTTACCTTTACTCATTTCAATATTATATTTTTTAGCATTTTTATTTTCTAGATTAGATACGTCTATTTGTAATAAATACTTCACTTTATCTACAATCTGTTTGTTTGTAAGACCAAGTGCGAATCTGTAATGGCTATCTAATGGTGTTTTAGAGCCTAGTGTTAAATGGTTAAAAGTTCTCCCATCATATAAAAATGGACTATATCTTTCTATATATGGCAATAATATTTTTACTTTAGCTATACAGTTAGAATGATTTCTAATGGACATTTCATAAAGATATTTTTCATCTGTAGATAATACATCTTCTGTAAGTGTTTTTAGATATCTCTCTTTACCTTCAATTTCATGCTTGTTAAAATTACCTGATTTTAAATCTTCTTCTATTTTTTGCTTCATTCTTCCTGCAGCTAGTGCGTCCTTTCTATATCTATGAATGCTATCCTTTATGCCGGCTGCACAGCCAATAATAGTATTATTAAATGCATATTCATATCTATCTATCCATCTTTGATAATCTGTTCTAACTCCCGCTCCCCTCGAATATAATCCTTTTTCTACTTTCTTGGCAAATTTATCAAAAGTTATACTTAATTCTCCTTTTAAAAATTCTAAGTGATTTTCATTTGCTATTCTTGCTTGCTCACTTCTTTCTTCTTGGTCTATTTGTTGTCTTATTTTTTGCTGCTCTCTTGATAATTGAATAGCTTCCCATCCTGCATGCATATTATCAAATGCTTTATCCATTTTATCTTTCCTAACTTCCATCCTCTCATCAAATGCTTCTAGCCTATCATCAAACTCCTTTTTCTTTTGCTCCATTTTATCTAATTTTCTGTTATATTCTTCTTTTAAATTATGTGTTTTATTAGTGGATATATAATCGTCTCCAACAACTATTGAACTTATTACTATAACAGCAATAATTGATGATATTCTAACATATCTCCCTTGAGGTGTATTCTTAGTGAATAACCAAATAAAAAACTTTTGTATTTTTTTAGCCGTCATCATCATTACCTTATATTTTTGGTTTTTTATTTTTATTTTGATCATTATTATTTTTACTTATATCTTGATTATTATCTCCTTCATTACTGTTTTGTTTATTATTTTCTGATGAAACATTGGCATTTGAACTTTTATCTGATGTAATATTCTTATATACAGCATTCCATTTATTGGCAGTATCTTCAGATATACCTTGTCCAAGCTGTAGTAATATATGATTTTGAGATTTACTTGGATCAAGCTTACCTTCTACTGTTTTTTTAACATTTTCTTTATCTAAATTACCTTTATTTGCACTTATCTCTGCTTTTGTATCGTTTAGGTTTTGATTAAATTCATCTTTTAACTTTTGGCCTTTGTCTTTTATATTTTGGCCAGTATTTGTTAAATTATTATTCTGCTGATTATTATCTGCTTTAGGTACGTTATTTTTCTCTTTATTTATTTGATCAAGACCAGTTTTAAGATTATCTGTTGTAGTACCGAGCTGAGTAGATGAGGCTAATAATTTATTAACAGCACCCTCAAATGGTTTATTGGTTTCTTTATTCTTATCTTGATTATCATTTGGTGAGGCGGATGTTTGCTCTGTAGTGCTAGTTATTGGCTGCTCTGCTGGTGAAGTGGTTCGCAAAGTAGTAGATTGAATGCCTTGTTCCGGATTATTATCTTTGTTAGTGTTTTGATTTTTTTCATTATTATTTTGTAACGAACTCTTTTCAAATTTATCAGTAAGCTTTTCATTTGTGTCAGTATAATTTTTACCTATTTTATTTTCAAAGGCCCCCTGATCTTGAATAACGTTATCTGCATCACCTTTATACTTATTAACAAAGTTACCACCATATTTCTGCATGAATGTTGTATACTCTCTTTCTCTAATTGCGTAATCCTGCGGGCTTGTATATTGATTTGACGATAATATTTCACTTGCTCTCTTCATAGTTAACTGATCACCAAAGCTATCTCTTTTTGTTGTTAAATATTCTAAGAATGGCTGCTGGGTATCTACCTTTATGTTACTTCCTTTTGTTTCAATTAACTGCGCCTCTTTTCTTAAACTTTCTGCTTCATCAAAACTTGCCCTCGCTTGCTTGTCATAATATGCAGAATCCCTAAATGCCTCTCCTATAGTTAAATTCAAATTACTTCCTTCTGAATCCACTTCACTAAAGCTTTGTGTTTTAGCTAATCCTTCAACTATTGATCTATTCTGTTCAAAGTTTCTAGATTCCATATACTTCTTAGCTTCATCTATTGATCCCCTCTCTCCTGATGTTTTTGATCCTTCTGCTCCTGCTCCTATACCAATTAAGCTTTTGAATGGACTACTTGCCGTTGCAAATAATCTCACTGTATCTTCTTTACTCATATTATGGTTTTGAGACCAATCATTTATTGCACTTTCATATTGCTGCAGCGCTTCTCTTTGATCACTCGTGATATTTTTACTATACCCATCACTCCAGTTACTTTGTTTTCCATGATTTAGTACAGCTTGTGCATAGGCATCTATACCCTTACCTTTTGATTCAGAACTTTGTATTGCATTTGTGACTCCACTATTTTGACTATGGGTAGCTGCTTCTGACAATTGTGATGATTGATTATCAAAGTAACTCGTTTCAAATCCAGGATTCCTTGTATAAGCATTACTTAAATCAAGTGTGGTTTTGCCACCACCAGTCATCTGCACTACTCCGCCACCACTTAACACTGCTTGTTGCCTTCCTGTATCTATACTAACTGAATCATTCAGCTTATTTCCTGTAATATTGTCATAATTCATATTACCCACAGATACATTTCCAAGTGATATATTTCCAGTAGATGCTTCTCTCGCTGCTTCTTGAGCTGATTGCATAGGTGTCGATAACATTGATGTTGCAAGTGATGTAAAGCTTCTTACTCCCCACATTAATCCTGCTGCTATAAATGGAATAAATAATATCATATTCCCTGCAACACTGGCTATATTCTGGTTTACTTCCATAATTCCAGCATGCGACCCCAGTGTAAAGCTACCACCATACTGTATTGTCTCTGCTCCGTATTTACTACCACCATATGTCATTAATATTGAATTTATAATTGCATATACTGGTCCCCAGCTCTCTATCCATAAAAACATTGCAAAATAGTTCTTAGCAACAGACACTCCTATTGGCAGTAACATCAATAAAAACACCATCGGAAATGCCCCGTATAATAACCCCTGCATCACTGCTCCAAGTATGGGCACCCATGACTGCGCTTGCTTTCTAATAATATCATATGTCATCCTTGTCTGCACATCACTCCTTGCCTGTGCATATATATTACCTATCCCACCAAAGCTTCCTGCTGAATCCTTAAATGCATTTATTACCATTGCCTGTTGAATTGCCTTCTCTGCATCTCCTCCTATACTATGTAGTTGGCCATGCCATGTATTCCAGCCATTTGTTATAATGTCATCTCCTGCATGCTTGTTAAGATGTGGATATAACCTTTGTTTTATTAACTCTTTTACTTTTATGGATTCTTTTTTCCAGTAATTTGCTTGTTGCAACTTTATTATCCCTTCATTACAAAACTCTATATTGGCACTGTTACCATCATGTATTGTAAATGCTCTTGATTTTGATGCATTACTACTTAAGAATTGCCATAAATCTTCTTGTTCCGCCATATCTTCTATACTATATCTTTTAAATACAAGATCATAAAATACACATTGATGCATAAAATGCCTCATTGTCTTTGCAAAATCTGTATTTGTAATTTTTGCCCTAGTAACTGAATCTGCAACGTTAATTGGGGCTATCATTCCATATTTGTTGTATGGCAAGTCATTACCACTCCCAAAGGCCGTCTCCATTAACTCTGTCGCCTTATCACCTATGATCGATGTAAAATGTCCCACTACCCCAAGTGCAAATGGTACTCCTTGTATTATATTACGACCCGCTATATTTGGATTTAATTTATCCTCAACTATAACTGTTACCTTTGGTACGAATAATATATTAAACATCAGAAACATCGTAAAAAACCACTGTATACCTCTCTTAAACATACCTGTGAAAGTTACTTCAAACAATATCCACAACAATCCAAATAATATCGCAACCTTTGCCATACTGAGATATGCCTTATGTCCCGATAATGCTGATAATCCTTTAAATATATTTATTAAGAATTCTCCACCACCTATTGTATATACTGTATAATCCATTAGCTTTCTCCTAACTTAGTTAATAAATCAGACATATTTGATCCTTGCTCCTGTGCTATCAACTTCTCTATAAACATGGTCTTCTTAACCATACCTAGTATCACATTATAGTTTTGATGAGTTTTCATTTCTCGTTGATATATAGATTGTCTTGCCGCTGATATATTTGTCCTCATCTTGTGTAATTGATCCTCTGTTGATACTAATTGCTCATCTATTGCTTCTGATACCTTCCTAAGTGCATCATCTAAAAATGCATATAATACCTGAAGTGCTATTGAATCTGCATATGCATTCAACTCAAATAATTCGCCAGAACCACTATATGCTGCATGTACTGTAAGTACTTTATGTATCGGTATTTGTGATTCTTCTATCATATCAAGCATACCGTCCTCTGTTCCTGTCACCCTCTCATCTTTCCTTATTTTGTCTATTATACTTTTTAGTATTTTTTCAGTTCTACTCCTAAATGAGTTTTCTGGAGTAATATTTATTTTTCTATATGTAGGGTTAAGACATTTATCTTTATTATCACATGATATAACTTCTATATTTCCACCATCCATTAATGCTCTAACTACATTGCCATAATCTGCTCTGGCACTTTTATAAATATATTTTGGCTCTTCTGTATCACTTTTAGGCGCATGTATTATAATTGTACCAGATAATGTCATAAATAATTCTCTAAGATCATCATCACTTAATCCAACTTTTTCATCCTCCGCCTCTGATTCCTTAAAGAACTTCTTATTTTTAATTGCATTCCACGTAATATTTAAATCCTCTATCGGTGCTTTATTTTTTCCTTCTACACTATTTGCTATCTCGTTTCTTTTTCTTGCATTAGCACATCCATGCTTTGATGCCGTGTAATCACTTAGTCCCCCAGCTGTATGACCAGCCTTCTCACATATCAACTTACTTGCTCTTTCATGCTTAGGCCATATAGCTCCTACCGCCATTTGTGCTGTTTCACAGCTATTAATATTTAAGCTATTCATCTTCTGTAACCACCCCTGTATCTCCTCTATCTTTTCTGCAATTACTGGAGACACTGTCTCCATTGCCAATTGAAATGCAAATGTCATCCCGTTTGATGCTATTGCCTGTAATAACTGCTGCATGTGCTCCGTATCTATCATTGATAATGCACCCTTAAACAAATGGATCTTTGAACATGATCCTATCTCTAAACTTGGCATCTGAAAATTAAATGGGCTTACCGTCTTCGTATTTGTCTTTGCATAATAACTACCACCAGTCCAATAACCAGCAGCTTGACTTCTATAACTTCCAGCCTTTGTACTTGTACTCATACCTCCCATACTCCTCCAAAAACTATCCATACTATTTCCAATTCCTGCATATCCATATTGCAACTGTATTGGCAGAATATTTATAAATAACACCATCACTACAATCCTAATAATCTTCATTCTCAACCTCTTTTACACTCGTTAATAAATATATCCTTTCTTCTAACTCATTAATACCCACCATCCCTGTAGATACTGGGATTAGTTGACTTGTCTTTACATCAAATAACATTACTGCAGGCACTTTTATATCCCTTACTCCCAGCTTTTCTATTTGTCCTTTGTCAGTAACGTTATTTTTAAATTCTTTATCTATTATCCCATCAAGTGACACAGCCCTCATTTCAAGTTGATTATTCCTTACAAACATTCTAATAATTCTTGAAAATTTCTTACTATACGCATCCTCCCCTCTATAAAAATAAAATATCCCATATCTTTTGCCTAATTCCAGCATAGCCTGTTTCATCTTTTTTTGATTCTCCTCTTTCTCCACACTTAACCCCTCAGTAGTAGACGGATGTCTAACTTTATAATCTAATTCAGGGTTCTTCCACTGTACTCTACGCCATACCCTACTAAATATTGCAGATCTCTTTGTCTGCTCATTTTGATATTTGATATATGATGCTACATTTTCTTCTGTAGGGTTCATCACTGCTTTAACTTTCCTTCTTTGCAATTCTTCTTGTATTTCTTTTAACTTCTCTTCTGGGGTTGGTTCTGGCATCTTCTGCTCCTCTTCTACCTCTTTTTGCTTCTCACAATAAAAATGCCATCCTAAATTCTTTCTGTCGCAATATACTTCTTCTTCTGCATTTGCAGCACCCGCTCCTAAAGAATTACTACAAACTAATAAAAAAAGTATACTTAAGTAAATTTTGTATTTAACCATGTGCTCCCCCTTCTAAATCTACTTTCTCCTTATCTTTTACTTTTTTTCTAAATGGACGCTTTATACTCTTTTCTACCGCCTCTTGATATTTTCTAGCATTCTCTTTTTCCTCAGCTCCACCTTTATTGCGCCCTGTTTTTGCACCATATCTTCTACTAAAAAAATCATAGTCAGGATTCTGCATAGCCTCATCCGCCTTATCTTTTAATGCATCTGGTCCCGTAAATTTACTAAATGTATTATGATTATTTGTATTTAGCTTTGCTATCGCATCTCCAAAAAAATCTTTTAAATCTATTTTGCTAAAATCAGCTTTTTGCAATTCTTCTATAGTTAGTGCTCTGCAATTAGGTTCTTTCGGGGTTCCCCAGTCTATTTCTAACTGATCTCTAATCTGCTCTTGTAATATTTTTGATAATTTAGACCCAAAACAACAATGATTCGTTGTTTTTGTTAAGCAAACTCTTGGAAATCTCAACTTATTAGAGCAATATGTTCCAACAACATAACATAATCCAGCTGCATTCTTCTCTCTTAACATCTTTTCTCCCTCACTGCATTGCTGTAATTTAAGTTTTTCTCCCCATCTTGCACCCTTTCTCTTACAACAATCTTTAAATCCTATTACGCTTTTTCTACATCCTGATTTTTCACCCTTAAATATTTTGCACTCATGTAAATTATCTCCATCACATAATTCACCCTTAAGCTCATCCCCCATCTTCTTAAGCAAATGCAAATATGCTATCGCCTTTGGCATATTCTTATTTTCTGGATAACTATATTCCTCACAATCCCCACCTACACAATATCCTATTTTTTTACATTTTCTGCGCTCTGGTAATTGGCCTGTTATCTCTAAGCATTCATATGTTTTTTCTATATGATGACAAGCACTACTATTTTTACTGTCCTTTAAATTAATACTCTCATCTGACAAACATCTAGTCTCAACTAATACACATTTCCTCTCAAGCTCTTCACAATCACTTATTTTACTACCTGTTACACATGCATATTTACGGTCCCATTTCCAACATGATTTTGTTACATCTAGCCCATTGATATTTCTTGTCTCTTGCTTTCCATTTTCCTCTGTAGCCCCCTCTGGCTCTAAACACTTTTCTTCTACTAATTCACAATCTTGAGATATGATATTTTCTTTGCATTCCTTTAAATCTTTTTCATCACGAGCTATTGTATAGCTTGTGTCTAAATGAACCACACCCTCACTATCAATCCCCTTTTTACCACATTTATATATCTTTTCTGCATCGTTACACTCTCCAGTTGGTGACTTTTCTAAACATTTATTATATATCTCTGTGCAACCTGGCGTCTCTGATATTGGCTTACAATAATCCTTGTAGTTATCATTATAACAAACATATTTAGACTCATACCTCCAGCAATCACGGTATACTGTAAATCCACCTATATCTCTATTACCCTTCTCCACACATTCTGGCCCACGCCTAATCTCACAATATCCTGCATATGTAAGCTCCGGCATTACCATTACTGTAAATAAATATAATATCAGTAAAATCTTCCTCATGGCTTTAATCTCTCACATTCATCATCCCATTCTTCCTTAACTGTGCAACAATACTGCTCTGCTTCAAATACTACATTTACTTGACCCGCCCATGAATATACCAACTCAATTTCTATATCATTCCATCCTTCTCTTAAATATGATTGAATATTCTTTCCTATGTAGTCGTAATGATTTTGCCCGTGGCCTGGATATAATCTCCAGCATTTTCCACTACCAGAGCCACTACTTATTACTAAATCTCCTTTTCCTGGTGCGCTCGATCCCCACCATCTATTTGTTATATCTAAATAATAGCCACCTAAAGTGTTATGTACTATTGAACCATTAAGCTTAACTTGTGCATGATCATCGTATGATATCTTGCTTAATATAAATTTCTTTACATTATTAATGTCTTTTACTTTGAATCTTGCTCTTTGAACTACTTTATGGCAACTACCTTCATAACTTTCAAAATGCCAACTACCCGTTTTAGTGCCAAGCCTTAAATACGGATATGTATAATCCCACTCTATTCCTGTATCTACTGATCCCTCTTCTATGCCCCCTGCATTATATCCACAGTTCCTTACTCCTCCATCACACCATGCTCTTAGTTTTTTATTACATACTCCTTCTCTTTTATCTCTTGTAACTTTACATTTATAATCATGCTTAGCATCTACTTTTACTACCTGACCTACCTTACAATTATTATCTTTCCAATCAACATATTCATCACATATTTCTTTAGTTTTTGAAGTAATATCTTCTTTATTAATCTGTTCGCATTCTTTACTCTGACTTAATAAATCTCCTATATACCTTTCTGGATTTTTCTGCGCATCTTTAGCCTTATTTAAATCTTTCTTAAGTGCATCTGTGTCATAATCCTCTCTATTCATAAATCCTTTTTCTATTAATTCTCCTTCCATACTACCTTTCTTCATTAATTCAGCTTCTCCTTTAAGCTGCTCAGAGTTCATATTCTTTTGTGGCAACACTGTACTACTCGTGCCCTGGTAATTTAATCCTTTAACCAAATTGTTATTGCCCTCTATAGAACTACTTGCTGATCCTTGTACTTTACCAAGTAATCCTTGTCCAATACTGCGTGCATTTTGCTTTGATGTAGCCGTATCCTGTGCAAAAGATACTGTTTGCATCAATATTGCAGCCATTATGATTAGTACACTTCTCATTCTATACCCCTCAGCCTCTTAAGTAATATTTTAGCTTTACTTGCACTACTTCCTCTCTCTGCAAATATTGAAAGCGCATATTCTACACTTACATTTCCAATTAACTTATCATGAACCCTTTTATCTGATCCTTCCTTCTTATCTACTAATACATATGCAGGTACTGACTCTATCTTAAATATCTCAAATACTTTCGGATGTATTGCAACCGGAACTCCCTCTTTATTCAACAATTTTACTAATTCAGCGGTCTTTATCATTGAGCCATCTATCATCCCTATTAAAAATATATTTCCTTTAATCTTTTTTACATCCCTTGCTATTGCCTTTAAACTCGCTTCAGGGATTGATGATGAGATAAATACCATAAATCCTGTTAGCTTCTCCTTACTATCTTTCCTTCCTCTATTGAATTCTTCTAAATACCTATTACTCATCTCATATAAATCTACCCCCCTTTCTGTAATAATATCCCCTGTAGTATTTTTGAATTTATTTATTTTTAATTCTCTCTTCTGTACTTCTCTTGCAGTTTTAAGACCTCTTTTATAACCCTCACTCTCTTTTAACTTTGCTACCCCTAAAACTACCTTTTTTGCATCACTCTCATATATATCTTTTTTGTTTTTACTTATCTCAGAAGTAAAACTAGCTTTTTGCTCAGTATTAAAATCTGGTATAGCTATCTTAGTATTCTTAAGAGCATCTCCTGCTTTCGCTGCATTTTTCAGTGCCTTTACCATTACGTCTTCTGCTTTTTTTCTATGCACATTAATATCTGCATATGCAGTTGTAATTTGCATAACAAATATAGCTATAACAGCCCTGATCCCAATTATTTTACAACACACAGCAGTTCCTCTTTCTCCAAATTAAAAATCCAAAATCCTCTCCACTAACCGGTATTTCCTTCCCTGATTCATATATTGTTGTAGTTCTCCCAAATGGATAACAATCACTTGGTATCGGTACTGTAATCTGAGATCGATACTGACTCTTCTTCATAATTGGCATCACATATTTTGAACATATCTTGTCATTCGTGCTTCCTGATGTCCCCCAGGCAAGTAATTCCCTATGGTTTTTATAACACATCCTTTCTGCTGCAAGCAGCCCTGATTGAATGCCACCTACATGAGCTTGTATTCTACCATTAAGTGGATACATCCCACCCTGACATCCTGCACACCAAAATAATGAATCAAACGGCAGTCCCGTAGTTGATTTAACACAATCTGCAGCACATGCAGCTTGCGCAATTGGATTACCAAATAATATCGCCTCAGGATTAAGTAAAAATGTCAGCGCATCATCTTGCCATAGCGGATCAATCTCTGTTATCCAAAATATATCAAATGACATTTGCTCCAAACATAGAAAATCTACTATTAATTCCAACCAGTATATAAGTGGGTATATATACCAATGCACATGCCAACTACCACCACCTTTACCATCACTTTTTGATGCATCTCCAGCGCCTATATCAATTCCTGGATCAAATTCCATTCCATCTAAATTTACAAAACAAAATGGTCGCTTTGTTACATCTACTAATCTTACTGGCTCCCAAAATCCACCCGCTATCCCCGGTACTGGAACTGGTATTGGCGGCTTTGGACATAAGCATATTGGAGAACCAGGATTATCCGTATCTGGCATATCCCCGCCTATCAACTCTATGGAACCCAAAGTCACTGGAAATAAACACTCCCAGCATATATCTCCTATTGGATCAACAAATCTACCTGTACATTTTGCTTCTGCTTTCTTACAATTACTAAATAAAATTATTGCTAAACATATTGCAATTACTGGTACTTTTATTATTTTTATTGTATAATGCTTACGTGATTGAATTTTTGAAACAAACTTATTATGTATTACAAAACTTTTGATACTCATAAATATATCAAAAGCCTCCAAGAAACTGGCTTTAATGAACAACAAGCTGAAATGCTTGTAAAGTCCCTTCTTGAATCTAGAGATTTTGATCTCTCCATTCTTGCTACTCGTTAACAGGTCGCTGAAGTGAAATCTGATTTTCAGAAGGAATTTGATAAAATCGACAAAAATTTCTCCACCCTTAAGGATAAAATTGATAAAAATAAATATGATCTCGTTAAATGACTGGTAACTCTTTTTATTACCATAATTATTGCTATATACCTTAAGCGCTAAATTACTCATCATCTCACCTTTACCTCTTTAATCAATAACTGCAAATCTCTCTGCTCAACTATTGCTGGGACTTGCTTTATGCCAAATTTTTCACTTAACACTCCTTGCTGATCAAAGTAAAATCTCACTTTATTTTCTTTCATTAAATCAATGATCGCACCATTCACTAATATAATTTTTACTTTATCTTTCTTAGCCTTCTCCAAGCCCCACTTAACTTGCGCCTCATCATCCCCATCTATAAAAAGCATCTCATAACTAAGTGGCATCATTTCAAGCGGATTAACCCGTCTTCCTGCTTCTATAAATACTCTCCCATCCTGATCTTTTATATCATTTACAACTGTATAAGTCGGATCATAATAATATTCTCTTGGCTCTGTTGTAGTGATTATTCCTTTTACTCTATATGGACGATTAACATAATTCCTCACCTTTTCTTTCATCTCATTTTGCTTAAGCTCAAGCTCACCACTCGCTTTAAGCAAATTTAATTTTTGCTTGATGTACTCAAGTAAATTCTGCTCTTTAATCTCAAACACCTGTCCCATAATTCCAAAATCTTTAGCCTCAGCTTCAGAATATTGGATAAACAGTGCCAATAATATTACTATCCTTAACATAACCAATATTCTTATATCGTGAATCAAAACTATTTTCTTTTTTACTATAAACAAAGTAATGCCCCTCAGGTATCATTCCTTCAGGACCCCTTTCTAATTTATTCCCTCTTTTACCAACTTTCTTAACTTTTCCAATATACTCATTGCCTACATATACATCATCCCCTACATACCTTACCCCATCTCCAGGCATACCTATCACATATTTACAAAAATCACCTTCATACACTCCATTGCCAGGAGCCACAAATGCTATTAGCTTACCTTTTCTCACCTCTTGATTACCTTTGTCTAAGATGAATAATTTATAAGGCAGCGAATCTGATAAATTTATCCTAATTGAATATTGAATTGAAAATGCCCAGGCCAATATTAATGGTCCAAATATATATATAAAAGCTCTTATCTTATTTCTTAATATCCATTCTAACATTCTTACCCCACAATTTGACTACTTTCATCATCTTCTAAACTTTCCTCACCAATGCTCTCATCGATGCCATTACTATCAATACTTTCATCACTTTTTATTGTTTCTTTATTTTCAATTTTAAATTCATTTTTAATGTAAGATTTTAAATATTCGTATATGTCATCTGCTATTTCTCTTAAATGACCCCATTTGCTATTTTGATATCTTGATATTTTAAGTTTGCTTATCTCTTTTGTGAATTCTTCTGTAACATCAGTTGCATTATCTTTATTATCTGTTAATTCTCCTATATCACTGCGAACATTTGGTTTCTTATAAATGATATATCCTGTTTCTAAGTATTGATTGTTCATAGCTATTATTGCATCTATATAAGCACCATAATAAGACCCCAGAAGCTTTTCACTACTATAATCCCCATTGCTCTTTTCTTTTACTAAACTATCTATGACCTTATCCTTATCTATTACTACTTTAATATTACCTATTTTCTCAACCTCTCCTTTTAGCCAGGAACCCCTATGCAATAATTTAATATTTGGCATGCTATATTTCTGAAAATTACTCACTTCCTCTATCGAGCGCTCAATTCGTTTATAATCTTCCCATGGCTCAATCATTTGCTTATTGTAGATAACATAACTTAAAATTGCTGATATGAATGCTCCACATATAAAAGCAAGTATTATATTTATAATATTTATTTTATTCATTACTTCGCACCTTTTTTAATTGTATTTTGGCTATTGCCTAGATTTATATTTTGATCTTTAAATATGGCATTTCTTATGTCATCACTGATATCTTCTACCCCAGTAATTACAGCTTTTTTATCCAATATCACAAAACCTTGACTTTTATAAGCAACCACAACTTCATCAATCTTCTTTAATGCTGCAGTAGTCTCATACGCTAATTGCTGATCTGTAAGTCCCTTACGTACCAAATTAACTGTCATCTCCTTGATTATTTTACTTAAATCTATTGTTATTATCTCTTCAGACTTGCCATTTACCCTGCGAGTTAAATCATGTATCTTATAACTTTGATACCCTACCATCACAATTAATGTGACTGCTATAGCTGTTATTATTTTATCTCTCATAACCTATGCAACCTTACCTTTGATTTTTGAATTTCTATTTATTTTTATCCTATTAATTACTTTCTCAGTTATATCTCCTTTATAATCTATTTTCTCGCCCATATATCCTACATATCCTTCCTTCGGCATTCTTCCTGTATAAGATAATATTACCATTTGCCTTTCTTTCGAAATCTCCTTCATACTGTTTAAAACTTCTTCACTTAATTCGCATTTATTATTAATATCGCATAGTACCCTTTGATTGAAATATCCTATAGCTTGTAATTTTATCCTCTCTGCTTCTCTCATATGCCCATATGCTGTTATTCCCGTTATCATCATTAATATCACCATACCCCAATACATATACGGCTTATTTTTTCCTTCTTCTTCACAGCTTTTTCCAAATGCTGCTAATTTCTTTTTAAAAATCATAATTCCTCATGCTCTACATTATTAAGTGCACATACCTCTTTGATTTCATCATTGGTATAATAATCAACCCCTATATCTTTACATCTCTCTTCACTAGCATGATTGTCACAATATAATTTTTCTTCTATCTTTTTTGATACCTCGACCATCTTTGATATTGCCTTTCTTTTTACCTGACTGAAAAAATCTATTTTACAATCACTTAGTACCTTTCCATAAAACTCTATATTTTTACCGCTATATCCAGTAATACCATTGAGTGATACCAACATATTATCTACTTCATCATCTTTTAAACTTATGTACTTTCTATTAATTGCTTCCAGTATTCTTCCTATGGTCATATGAATGTTATCTACTCCATCTTTCCCACCAATTGCTGCTGTAAGCTTCTGGTAATTTTTAGTCACTCCATAACTGCTAATTGTCGCTGAATTAATGCCTAGGATTTCTACATTTCCTTTAAATGTTTGAAAATCACATATGCCAAATATCTTGAGTTTATCAATTATATCTTTTCTTAATATGCTAATTCCACTATATCCCATATTCTTCACACTAACTCTAATATCAGACAATCCTTCTTGGTCTAAATTTACTATGTTAACTCCTAAGCATTTTAGTAAATCTTTATATATCTCAGCTGTCTCTCTACCAAGGCCCCCTATTCTAATTTCTAAAGATTCTGATACCTTCCTTATATTTTCTAGTTCTTTATCTGATGTCTTATATGGATTGATACCAAGTATCTCAAGCACATCTAAATACCTATCAAACTCATCAATATGTAAATCTTTTAGTCTATAAGTGAATTTACTAAAAATATTACTAATTTTTTCTAAATCTTCCTTCTCACTTGCTTCTTTCTGAAACTTTTCACTAACTCTCTTAATTTTTTCCAAAGCTGATGATGAAGCAAATTTTTTTATATTTTCATACCTAAATACTTTATATTTACTTTCTATCCTTGTAATTTCTTCTGTTATTTGCTTCTTTTTATCCATAAACATAGATTTAGCCGCCTCTGTTATTGCTCCAGTCCATGATGTGGACACCAACTCTATTTTTAATTCTTCCTTTAACATTTTTACGACGTTTACTACATCCCCATAATTACTTATCCCTATATCCATATTTAATTCTTTTATTACATGCTCCAGTATTTCTATTTTGCTTTCATCTAATTCCTTTAAATCTTGGATATTGGCTAGCTTTATTAACTCCTCTAATTTCTCAATCTCTTTTTCCCCTAAAGTCGCTACTTTATTTGCAAAAGCTTTGATAATTTTTTTTGTCTTATCACTATCTCCACCTAATCTCTCTAATAATTTCTTTGCGTTTGCTATATTGCTACTTGTAATATAATTCACATCAAGACCAGCTACTCTTATTAAATTTATAGCCTTACTTATTTCCTGCTCAGAACTCTTCACTAAATCAACGCTCACTTCAGCTAGTGCATAAAAAATGTTACTTGCTCTCAGCTGATCTATATCTCCTATCTTTTCCCCTAACTCCTTAAAAAAATATTTAATTTTATTTATACTGTCCCTATCTATATCCTTTATGCCTTTTTTAGCAAAAACTTCGATTACTTTATCAAACTCCTGCAGTCCTCTTGCACTTAACCCACAAATGCCAGAACCACTTATTTCTTTCACGTTCTTCTGTATATTTTCTATATTTTCGATATTCTTAAGAAGCTCTTCTTTATCCTTAATATCTAAGTATTTTAAGCTATTCATTAAAATACCTATATCTGTCTCTTCACATTCTCTAATCCCCAATTTCTCAATTACCTCTTTAATCTTTTCTATATCATCAATTGTCTCAACCTTATCAAATATATAGGTATTACTTTCCATAAATTTAATTATAGATTTAATTCCTTCAAAACTAGTTCTCTCAAACCCTAGTTTATTCATTACACCGATCTTTTCTTTAATCTCTAACCGTAAATCCTCTCTAATATTAATCTTGAATTTATTAATTAGATATTTTACTTTCAAACCAGAGTCATCTTCTATTGACGAAGCTTCATTAAATTTTAATGCCTTAAGTACTAATTCTGCTTTTTCTAATTCTCCCTTGCTATCATCTTTATCCCTGCTAATACCCAGTGATTTTACTATCTCTTTGAAACTTTCAAGTTGAGCCCTCGTCACAAGACTTAAATCTCTACTAAATTCATATATATTTCTTAGTTTATTCCAATTCTCAAGCCCCCCAGCTCCATCTTTTATGATCTGCAGCTTGTAAACTTCTTCCTTACTCACTTTGCTTAAATCTTCCTTTGCATAGTATTTGAAGAATTCTTCAATTAATGATAATCTCTCCTCACTAAATGTCTCAACTTTTACTTGAAATATTTCGCTAACACTCTTTATAAAATTTACCTTTTCAAATAAATCTTCATCACTGATATTTTCTGCTAAATTTAGCTTATATTTTTCGTAATATTTAGCTAAAGACTCACCTACAATCTTCCCTGTTAAACCCAATTTCTTAATCACATATGCAAAACTTTCTTTTGCTTCTACTGTATTAACCTCACTGTAGCCAAATGCTTTGTCTATATATTCATTAGTCATTTTCTCTCCGTTTTATTGTTTTGTTTTTTTTATTTTTTCAGCAACTAAATTTACTGCTTCTTCTAATGCTATACCTTGCTCTACCGCCTCTTCTATCATTCTATATTCACTCCCCTTTGAGGTGTAAAGTGCTAAAGAATATGGATCTAATAATAACCTTCCTATGCTCCAGCCATTTGGGCCATATATCATAACTTCCCCATATTCGTTGTCTATTTTCTTTAGCGACTTGATCATTGATTCCATCACCCCATTCTCATCCATTACAACTTTCTCCGCTTTTTTCATATCTCTTACAGACTCTGGCTTATGCGGCAATATACATAACCAATCCGTCTGCTCTATCGTCGCTTTCGAAGCTTCTGTCTTATAATAATCATTTAAACTTTGTGTTCCTGATATTATATTTCCCTCATATTTCCTCGCTCTTCTTGCAATTCCTTCTATAAACTCTCCACTCCCCTTTCCTTTTAACATGCTCCAACATTCATCTATCACCAGCGATATATTTACCTTCCTTCCCCCTCTATACATCTTCTCTGTTACCAAAAACATCAATATCATAAGCACTATTGCCAATAAATCTTTATGCCCTTTGATCGCCGATAACTCAAATGCTATCAATGAATTTTCAAAACTTACTTCATTATCCCCTTGGAAAAATTCGCTATATGATCCCTCTGTATACTTAAATAACATTCTACTTAAATCCTGCGCCCTCTTATCATCTATTGCTGCTATCGCCTCTCTTACATCTTTTATAGTTCCCTTCGTACCCTTTGTCTTAAATACCTTATCTACCGCCTCTTCTATATATGTGTTTTCCATGTCCGTTGGCCTTTCTATACTTTTTGCCATCTTACCTACTACCATCCTAAGTAAATCCGATGCATCAGCCCTATACTCTTTGTCATTCTCATATGCCTCTTGGTTCAATATTGAAAATGGATTTAAACATAATGGCTTCTCTCCACTGAACTTTACAAATTCTCCTCCCTGAAGTACACATGAGTTATGGAATGAATACCCATCATCTATTATTATTACATTCCCACCTGCACCCCTGATTGATGATACAAGCTCTTGCATAAATACTGACTTCCCACCACCTGATTTTCCAAATACCGCAACATTATAATTCCCTTCCTTATTCGCAAATGGGTTCCAATACATAGGTTGCCCTCTCCTTCCAAATAACATTAAATATGGATGCTCCATTCCCTTCCACTCGCCATGCATAGGCGCTACATTTGCACATGTCCAGGTTAGCATTGTTTTTAATCTTGAGAATTTTTTTAAATCTTTCTTTATCCCCTCACTATGCATGAATGGCAAACATGATAACCATGTCTGTAATTGTACATACCTCTCCTTCATTATCTTCCACCCCTTAGCTGAATATAAACTTTTTAACGCCTGTTCACATTCTCTCCTCTTTTCCTTTGGTGCATATAATATTATTTCATAATGGGATTTTACTAATTTTTGTCCATCTCCTATCTTCTCAGTCACAAATTTCCAATCTTTAGCTTTATCCGCTATTCCACTTACAAATTTACCAAGACCCTGCTCCAACTGCTGCTGTGTTCTAACCGATTTAATCGTAGCTACATTATTTGCTTTCTCTACATCGTCAAATGTAAAAGCAAACATTGTTAAAAATGGACATGGTATCCTTAAATAATCTTCAAGCGTCGCTCCTATTAAATCTCCCGTCATCCATGCAGCCCACACTGTCGGAAATTTACTTACACTATATCCAACTATATCTACCTCTCCATCATCACTCTCCGCTCTTAAATAATCAGGCTCAACTTCAAGCACAGTGCCCGCTGTTGCAATATTATCTGCAAGCGTGTCATGCTTATTCCAATGGATATGCTCTCTCTCCTGCTTAAAACTTGGATTAACTATTTCGTCCATAAAATTTATAAAACTTTCCGCCGCCATGTCCCATGAATCAACTCCTATTCCCTTAAGTGTCGTTTTCAACTGCACCCTAAGCGATTTCATCTCCTCTTTCCCCTTATTAGTCAATTCCCCTTCGCATGATACAGCTATTATTACTCTAAAATCCCTTATCACATATTGACTACCACTTGCTAGCGGTTTTATATGCGCTTGCTTGTAATATTCATGCCTCTTCTCAGCTAACTTCTTATATATTCCACCAGTCTTCACTCGCTCCTTCTTCCATCTATCTACATAATCACCCACCCTTGGGCTTGCCCAATTTATTATCTGTAGTGTATGACCCTCTCCTACCCCATCTGTTATCATTGATGTTAAGATTTTTACTGTGTTTTCATCAGCCCCACATAATGGCGCAACTTCTATTATAAAACCATAACTCCCTTTGTTTATGTATAAATCATGTATCTCATCATATATCCTGTACGGATATAACGATACTTTACCTTCAAAGCTTGCCTCTTCTGATTTTAACGGCTCTTGATCTCCATCTATTGCTTGAAATGCCTTCTTAAACTTTTGATAATTTTCTCTAATACCTTCAATCAGCATAAATTACCTCACTTGATTGATGATAATTTCCTTCCTTATCCTTATATGGCGCAAATTTTATTACTTTATATTTACCACCCTGATTATTACCTTTGCTATCACTTGTATTGCTATCAGAATTATCAGCCCTCCCTTCTCTGCTTTCTAATTTGCTTGCAGCAATTTTATCCGCTTCCTTTATTTTTATACATGGTCTACCCTTATTCGCTGGACAATCAAAATCTCCAACTACATTTCTTGCACTACAACCACCTAAACATATCAATATTGATACACTAAATATTATACTTCTAATTATTTTGTTGTTTCGATACTCTACCATCTAAATATACTCCATTGTTAAATACTAATTCTACCTCTTGGCCTGCATTAACTGATACTACAGGCTGATATTGCTCTGCTCGCTTGATTAAGTAATCAGATACTTTGTTTCCTGCAACTTCTGCACCCTTTCCAAATCCTTTGCCAAATATGTCTTTATATCCCATCTTATTGCCGACATTACTGCTACCACTCCCAGTGTTAAATGATATTTCAGGGCTAGTATATCTCTGTGATATTCCACCACCTAACCCACTAAATAATCCTGCTATAAAACTTTTACTTACAAAATCTCCTTCTCTTGATACCACGACACCTCTAATCCCTGCTTTACCACGACTAGATGCATAACCCTCTACTTCATTCTCAAACGCCTTCTCCCTCTCTCTACTGCAACTCATCTTAAGCAACCTTACAAAAACTCTCTCACTTGAGATATCTCCAATCGCTGCTCCTGTGACTATACATCCTTCTAAATCTACTTTCTGCGGCTCTCCTTTATAAAGCGCATTCACCGCTCTTGCTGTTATTCTAAATAATACTGGCCTTGGATCTCCTTGACTCTCTACTCCAACTGATGCATCTACTCCAGATATCAACTCAGCTCCTACATAGCTCCCAGAAGGTAAATATACTTCCAACTCTTTACTATGCTGCTTCTTATTAAAACCACCTTCTAAATCTATGTTAAAACTTACTATTTTTTTCTCTTCTCTCATTAACTCTTCTTGCTTTATATCTTTTTCCTCATCTTCCTTAGCCTGCTTAATTACTGTGTTTTCGTCTATTTCTTTCGGACTTTCTTCACTTTGATTTGCCTTGGTTTCTGCATTTGCTTTTTCTTCTATTTTTTTAATCCTCCCCTCTATCCCTTCATAATTACTTACTTTTTGCTTTAATTGCTCATTTTCTCTAGTCACCATCTCTACTTTTTTTATTAATTGCTCTATTTGCATCTGAGCCTTTTCTACCCACACATCCTCAGCCTTAACCTTTCTGATTGGCTGGCTTATATTTATTTGCTTCTTGGTATTATCTAACTTGTTTTTTTTATCTTCCTCTTCTGTAAAAAATATTATTCCTGTTGCTACCAATGCAAATGTTCCTATAATTAGATACCCCATCATTTTTTGCCTCAGTTGAATAAATTTTGGCAACTTATCTTTTATTCCTTTAAAATTAACGTCCATAATTTACCCTCTTCACTATATATACATATCCTTGCTCATTCTTCCTGATTACTCTATCCATACTTACAGCTACTACACCTTTACCAAAAAATTCCTCTTCTCTAATTTCTTTAGATATTTTTCTTTTTGCTTTTATTAGTATTTTTTCACATATTAGATTTTCGCCTTTATAGATCTTCTCAACTTCTAAACTATAACCCTTTTTTGTAGAGCTTGATTTACTACTTTTATTATTTTCTATTTCTACATACCCAATAAGCTTCCTACCTGCTCTCATCTCTTTTATTAATGCCGCTGCTTCTTCTCGCTCATCCATCACCCCAACTTTTTCTTTACTTGCCTCTTTTATCATTGCATCTTCATTTTTTAAAAATATTTGCTCAGCCTGCATATCATGCACTTGTAACAATATTTTATACGTATAGCCTTTCTCTGTTGTAATAAATATGTTAGTTGCCTCTGGTACCTTTGGCTTTATATACAAATCTCCTATTTCCTTATCAGCAACCCACTCTATATCACCTTCGTTACCCCTTATATACTTAACTCTATCATCTATCGCTTTTATCCTATTTAACTCTACTGATGACACCCAAACTTTAATCTCCCCATCCTCTTTTACCTTCACTATTTGCTTAGCATATACCTCACTACCAAAACATAACGCTATCACTATTGCTAATTTTATTAATAACTTCATTTGCTATTTACCATCTCTTTTGTTATTTCTCTAAATTCTGCAAGCATTAATATCCCTCCTCTATATTCAAATCCTATCCTATATTTACCAAAAATATTTTCTGTCTGCTTTACACCCACATATGTCGTTAAATATCCACCTATATCTACCTCCAATTTCTTCTCATCTAATTCCATTGATATCGGTGTATATCTCAAACTGATTTGCCTTGTCTTCAAATCACTTACCATCTGCTCAATATCATATTTGACCTTCCCATAACTTTCTGGTGTAGTCATTTTTAATATCTTCTCTCTGCAAAAATCATAATTATATGGAGTTATATTTAATATTGTTGAAATTACATCTCTTGATACTAATTCTAAATATTCCCTTGATACACCTTTACTGCTTATTGTAAATTCACCCCCTGTATATCCAGGAACAACCACCGTTACTCTTTCCTGTCTTAACAATGTTGTAGCCATTATAATTATTGATAATAACAACGCAGTTGTCGCATATAATAAAAAGTTCCTCTGTTTCGTTACCCTTATCAATATTCCTGTTTGAGTTACCTGCTCCATTATAAAAACAACCTCTTATCTGAACTTGGTGTTCCCTTTAGTCCTGAAAACTTCTCTGGGAAAAACCAATATGTTCCATATATTGCTAAATTCATATGCCTACTACTTTTCAACTTTCTCCAGAATAAAAATAATACTATACCTACTATAATTGCTGTTAAATAATACCCAAAAATAAATCCAAACAACATCGGTGCAATAAGCGCAATACCCTCATCTATTGTCCAAAACAACCATCTCTCAGGCATGTCTAGCTTTGAGGGTATTGTATAATGTTCTAAATTCCGGTTCATTACACCATTCTCTAAATTGTTGCAGTAAATAAACCATCTATAACCGCAGGTCCTAGTCCTGCAATAAGCGCAACTCCTAATGCCCCTGCAATTAATCCAGGGTTAAACTTTATCGCACCACCTATAACTGCAAATATTAATGCAGTCACTGCTATAATCTTACCCATTGTGCCTTTTAACCAGTCTGTTAATTTATGCAATATTGGCGCCATTGTCGCATCTTCCGTTCCTGCATATGAATATTCTGTCAATATCAATTGTAAACATATCAATACTCCTAGAAATAACAGGAAATTCTTGTTTTTTATTATTAAACTTTTCATTTTTTCTCCTTTTTTATTAAAATTTTATTATATTTTTACTTTTTATTTTTTTTCCTACTTCATCATTCTCACCTCTTTACATCTTTATCATTGATCTGACTTTCCTCAGTTAGTTTTTTAGTATAGGGACTAGTCTCTTTTTTATCTTTAAAATTCCTTATTAGCATTACTGACAGATAAATTACTAAACTCATTAATAGGATATTATAGGCAATCCCCAAAATAGAATTTAGGTCTCTAATTGGAATAAACTGCATTATGCTTCCCTTGACTACAAAGCTTGCAGAGCTATCTAGATAAAAATTTATATTTAACAAGGACACCAAAATCAAAATTATAAATACTATAAAAAACCTCAACTGGCTTAACCATAGCTAGCAAAATAGGTGTAATAGAATATAATAATGCATTTACAAAGCTCATAAATCCTCATTATTTATTATCTCAATACTGCTTTCTTCATCTAGATATAAGTAATCCATATATTTACCCTTATTTAATGAACCTCTTAACTGTACTTTTTTACCAACACATAGCTTCTCTTTATTTTCTTCTAAATATTTATGTAACTTCTTCCCAGTCACTACAATTTCACATTCAACTCCATCGTCTTCCTTAATATTCATCCAACTAAATCCAGATATATCATCACTTACTTTACTCGCAATACATGGCCCACTTGAAATTACTCCACTAACTATTGCGTTTTCTTGGTATATTACTTTCTCTTGTTCACTTATTTGTGCAGTATCCATATTGGCCTCGTATTTAATTAATAATTTTAACTCCACCTCTTTCACTCACGATTAAGAAGTGATTATCCTCTTCTTTTATCATGATTCCATTGAGTTCAACTTTTGCACCTCTTGCTAGTTCTTGCTCATGTATTTGGCAATAACCTAATGTATTATGACCGCAAATTAGTCCAGAACATAGTTTACCATCTCCTTGATCTATATGAGCCCATGCACCTATTTTGATTGGACTTATATCAATCTTTTCTATTTTTACATCCTTTGTTATTATTCCTTTTACTATTGCCATTCTTTACTCCTTATTCCATTTGCTATAATAATCCTGAAATTGATTTTACTAATCCCTCAGTTAGCTTAGGCTCTGCTTCTTCAAACTTCAGATTAGTTTTCTTAGCCACGCTCATTATTCTTGTTTGGTATTTTTTCCAATTAGTCTTTTGTTCCCATGTAGATTTTTTATAGCCACTAGTCCCTTGCTTTAAACTTGCATCACTACTTTCTGTGATAAAATTGCCATCGGCTTTTTCGCTAATTTGTAAATCTGTTACCATCGTAAAATTAACAACTTCTACTGCAGCATCTAGAATTGTATTTCCTATACCTGTAATCAATCCAACTCCTAACATACTTCTTCCACTACCACCTGTTGCTCCTGCAATTGCCGCTCCTGTCGCAAATCCCTCAAGCCCTGAACCATATCCACCACTGATTGCTTCAAATGGGTTCTCTAAAGTTGATCTACCTACTTGCAAAATATTTGCTTGTATCATTATGTTGGCTTTTTTAGGACTATTTACAATTGTATATCCTTTGCTTTCAATAGCTGACCTTATTCTACTTTCTATTTCTAATCCTGGCTTATCTGAAGTATTTCTGATTTGTAGCAATACTGTTCTTCTATCCTCATCTATTGGATCCAAAAACACGGAATCACTCATCTTGGTTTCAACAGCTAAACTGCCATGTTTAATGATTTTCGTTGTTGTATTGCATCCTGTTAAACCGCTTATTGCTACTACAATCATTGTTAGTAAATAATACTTTTTAAATTGCTTAAACATTTTCACCTCTTTTAAAATTGGCGTTTATTTGGTATCTTTAATATTTTATAATATTGACTTTCTTTAAATTATTCTGTATTCAATTACTATAAACTACCATTACAAAGCAATTGTAACTTTTTACAATCACTTTGTCAATACTATATATGTTATTTTTTCATGAGCAATATTAATAAAAGTTTATTATCTAGGAATTTAAAGATTGTAATGGCGACAAAAGACCTTAATGTTCATGAATTGTCTGAGAAAAGTGGCGTCGCAAAACACCAAATTGACAATATTATATATAAAAGAGCTTGCACTGAAGAAACTCTAGAGAAACTATGCAAAGCTTTAGATATTGCAAAGAGCTCCATACTCTCTTCTACTCCTATAGATATAAGTTACTATGATTTTGATATAGATAATTATAATATGTTAGCAAGTTATGTTAATGAATTTACAAAAAAAATAAATGTAAAAATTGATAAGTTACAAATGGATAGCATCATTAATACTGTTTACAAAAGACAGTTTCCTAATAAAAAAGAAGCCGTCAATGCCATTATGTATTACTTAACTGATCAAGGAGAATTAGAAAAAAAAATTAAGGATGAATGATTTTAAATATATCTTTTTTTATAAATGCATATTTAATGGTTTCATCTTCACAATCTAATTGCTCACAATTAATTATATCACTTATTTCGAACTTATTATATTTACTTATATAAATCATTTTTTCTTTATTCTTAATGTCCTGCACTATCTTTTTACTTAACTTTAGCTCTTTAGCTATATCTAATTCGGCATCTAGTGAATTATTAGACATAACTAGTAGTGTATAAATTTTCCCTTTTTTATCTATTAAAATAAAACTCCCATTCTCATCAATAAGACAATATTCAATTACACTAAAATTTTTTACTATTTTTGTGAAGAATTCATTATATTTTTTAGAATATAAAATGTTTGTATACATATCTTCCTTTATTTTATTCAAATAAGGAGATATTAGTTTTCTGAAATAAATATCTTCTCCCTCTCTTAAAAAATTTATTAAATCTTCTATATCTTGTCCTTTATGGTAATATACATCGATATTATCTTTATTTAATGCTTTAATACCTTCCTTCTCATCTGCTACTCCGGTATATAGTATTTTATAAATATCCTTATTGTTTATCTGATTTAGTAATTCTACACCATTTAATTCAGGCATACTATAATCAGAGATAACTGTAGATATTTGCTTTTTATACTTATTATTTTTAAATAACTGTACTATATTATTTAAATTATATGTATCTCTCTTAACATCCATATTTATTTCTTCCAATGCCTTTTGAGCATCTGTATACACTATGCAGTCCATGCCAGATAAATTAATTGCTTTCTGTAGGGAACTAATCTGATCCTTATCATCATCTACAAATAATATTTTCGTTTTATGTTTTATAATTTGCATATCAAGTAAATTGTATTATAAACTCTGTATACTCACCATAAATTGATTTGCAATTAATTTCAATATTCATTATTTCTAAAGCAGACTTACAGAAAGCAAGACCAAACCCTGTGCCTTTTTTTCTTTTTGTAAAACTTGGTTCAAAGATATGCTGTATTATTTCTTTTTTAATTCCTGTACCATAATCTTTAACAATTAAGGTAGGATAATTATCTATAATATCAGCTTCAATTTGTATTAATTTATTACAACTTTGTGTTAACGCCTCACATGCATTATTAAGTAAATTTGTTAATGTCCTCATAAGAAGAATTTTATCTGCTTTAACCCTAAATTTAGAATTTACTTTAATTTCAATCTTAATATTCTTTAACTTACAACTATCAAATTCATCAATTGTTTTATATATTACTTCATCTATAAAAAAAGACTCTAAATTTAACTTATATTGCTCTCTTAAAGTACTCATCGAATTTTCTATAAAAGCAAGGCTCTTATTAGCTTGTAAACCAATTTTGTTTAATATTTTTATTAATTCCCCATCTTCATAATTTTGCTGCTTTAAAGAATATAAATGTGTTTTAATTATAGAAATAGGATTTTTCAAGTCATGTGCAACAGTTACACTAATCCTTTTTACTAACTCCATATTTATATTTTTTTCTCTTCTTTCAAAAAAAATTGCAAAAATCAAAAACACACATAAACTACAAAGGTGATAATACCCTATATTACTAGCATATTCAAACTCATTAAACTTTTTTACTATAATAAAAAATATTACTCCTAATAATAAATTAATTATAAAATCAAAATATCTTTTACTAAACCAATATAAAATAAAAACTGATATGAATATATTAAATATCCAAGGAATTTTATCTTGAGATATAATTACACCTAATAACGCAAAAAATAATAAAGAAGAAGACATCACAATATAAAAAATTATATATTTATAGATGTTTCTTCCCCAATAACTCAATAAAAAAGCACATATACATAATAGTGTAAAACTTGATCTTATATATATTAACTTATTCTCACTAAAGTTGTAATTTTTAAAATTTATTGCTGTTATTATAACATTGCTCAGTATGTAAATCCCTAAAAATAATAAGACATAAAATTGATTCCTTTGTAAAAATTGATTTTTTATTTTGCAATAAGATATTAAATTTTGCAAAATGTAAGATATTTTTATATTTAAAAAATTTAGTTTTTTTATTGATAATCTTTTTATCTTATCTATTGAACCTAAATAATGGTATGAAAAAAACCCAATAAGACTTGATACAGTTCCTGTCATAAGACTAATGAGCCCTGTATGCCCAGTAATAATCTTGACTAATAATACTGACATAATTCCTATAATACCACTTACTATAAAAGTATTATTTCTAGCTTTAAATCCATATAATCCTGCCAAGAACGGTACAAATACTACTGGTTGTACAAAACTTCTTATAATCCAAATTAAATCTGAAATTTTTTTAAATTTTAATGCTATAATATAAGCTGTCAATCCTATAAATAAGGTCGCTATTCTTGCAGTTAACACCTCTTGTTTAACACTAATTTTTTTAAAACCTTTTTTAATGACATCATGTGCAAGTGTGGAACTTGCTACATTTAACCATGAATCAGCAGTAGACATCATAATAGCAAGCATACCCGCAACCATACATCCCATAATTCCACTTGGTAAATAATGATAAACAAAATAATAAAGAACTTCTTTTGATTCTATTGATGCATTTTTTATTTTTAATGTTAAAGATATTAATATTAAAGTAATATTAAATACCAGAGCCATTAAAGCCACCAATAAAAATACCTTTGTTAATTCTCTTTTATCTTTTGCAATCAACATTCTTTGAATATTAGGAGCTGCTACTGTAGGCATAAGACAATAAAATAAATAACTTAAAAACTCTAAAAATTTTTCATTATTTATTTCTGAATATGATTGATTTATTTGATTAACTATTACCTTATACCCTCCTACCTCATTAAATAAAATTCCACACCCCATTGGAAACACTATAAAAAAGATTAAAAACTGCATTACATCTGTTAGTATGACTGCTCTAATGCCTCCAAATATAGAATAAGTAGTAAAAACTATAAATCCAAGTGTTGCTCCATACGTGTAATCAATTTGAAAAAAATATTTAAAGAGATACCCCATTCCTGCAATTTGTATTGAGATAAATCCTATACTATCAAGTAAAACTGAAAAATTTGTTGCATATAAAGCTGATCTACCATACAGTCTTTCCATAACTTCGCTTAAAGAGATACAATCGCTAAATTTATAAATTCTTGACGCAAATATTTTAGAAGTAATAAACCAGTATAAAAACAAAAAAAGTGAAGGAATAGCATATACTAATCCTTGATTATATATATTACCAACTTTATCAATGCCTGAACTAGCACTTATTGATGTCGCAAAAATTGTTGCCGCTAGAAAAAATATAGGTATTTTTTGATTAGTAAGCGTATATTCTTTGATATTCTTAATTTTACCAACTTTATAAAACCCTATAGCTACACATAATATTACATAAACAATAATTACTATTATATCTATTGAGTGATTATAAATACTATTCATAAATCTTTTCTATAATAGTTTTCATAAACTTCTCCGGTAGTTTTATCTACCTTTGCATATTCTATGTAATAGCCTAACTTTTTATAAAATTTATCTGCTATTTTATTAGCAATAGTATTTACAGTAATAAAGCTACAACCTTGTCCTTTTGCAAATTTCTCTGTTTCTTTTATAAGCGATGTAGCAAATTTCTTTCTCCTGTATTTTTTATCTATCCATAATAATCTTACATGTAGATTGTTTTTAACCACTACTCCATAACAACCACCATAAACATATTCTTTTTCTTTTAAAGAAAATAAGAACTTATTATAATAACCACTTGTCCTGATTTTACTCTCATTTTCTATATTAAATCTTAAATTATTAATAATAATGTTCATTTTTTCAGATTCATTAAAAAACTTGCAAAGTTCCATTATAATTAATTATTATTTATATTAATAAATCTATAATAAACTTATAAATTATGAAAACTGAAGAAAAATTTAATTTTGACTTAATTAGACACATAACACATAAAGATAGTGACCTAATTAGGGTTATTTATAGTGATTTGCAAACTAGAGCCTTTGGATTTGGACGAAAAGTTGATTTAGAATACGCTGTGAATTTCTTTACACCTGTTGACTCTAATCCCAATCATTACTTATTTTTTAAGGATAATTTATTTGTTGGAAGAGCTGTTTTAAAATTACCTAATGAAGGTAATACTGCTTTATTTGGTATTGCTGTTAATCCTCAAATCCAAGGAAAAGGACATGGTACTAACATAGCAAATTATATCTTAAAAAAAGCCTTTGATAATCCATCAATAGATCAGGTATCTGGTACTACACTAAAATTTAATATCCCTTCTCAAAAATTAATGCAAAAATTAGGAATGAATCCTAATGGAATACAAGAAAAAAAATTGGAACATCAAGATTATGATACATATTCATTAGTTTTTTCTATTAGCAAAGAAACTTTCTTACAAAAATCAAGTGTACCAGGAAAAACTCATCCCGATTCTATACCTATTGATGATTTAATTTATGAAGATTACCAATCTACTTATAGTGAAGAGAAATACCCAAATCAGGCTTTAATAATATCCAAAAGAAAAGATTTATATATAAAATTACAATTATCAGATCCAAAGAAAATAATTTCTTTTTATACGGGAATTACTTGCTTGACAGCCACTGAGGTGCTTGAAAATTATGCTTTATATAGCTATATACTAGACGAAATACTTTATCCATTACACCATCAAGAATATTTATCTAAGAGTATTACAGATCACTTACCTACTTCTAATGCTTTTTGGGTTTCTTCCCACTTTATCCTAAGTTCTTTTTCTTTTGTAATACTTCAACATTTTAATCCCACTCTTTCTCAAAATCATAAATTTATTATTCCTTTATTTTCAACTGCTGGATACGCTACCAATTTATTTATACATGATTATCATAAAACTCTTGCAGAAGATAGAATACTTGCTTTACATAATACCAGCATTGTCGATAATTCTAATTTCTTGGAACATTGTTTGCCAGAAATAGCATTAACTACCACTTCTTCTTTTATCTTTTCTCTACCTACTGCTATCTCTTTTTCTCCTTTAGGTGTTTCTTACTCTGCTTTTACCACTCTTTCCGCAGCTGCTTCTTCTACTATAAACTGTGCCTATAACAACAAAAAGTTTGTTGTACCTAATAATGATCATGTATCTGCTAAAGTTTTACCTTATGTAGCTGACGCTTTAACTGCTGCTTTTTTAATTAATAAATTTACCTCTCCATCTTTTTACTTCCTCCCTGATGCTGCTATTACACTAAAAAAAGCTTCTTTTTTCCTTGGAGCTGTTGTTAATGTAGACCAGATTTCTAAAGCAATTATAGAGTTTACTCCTGATAGTGTATTCGAATACTTAGATTCTTTTTTTAGTTTTAATAACACCACTGAACTTTATACTCCCGAATTATAGTGTTACTTCATATAAATATATTCAAGCAGTATACAATGCAAGATACTTCTTTCCACTTAAGGAATGTAATTATATAAAGAATTACATTCCTTATATAATTATTATTTATATAATTATAAGCAAATTATTATCACTGCTAATACCCTATTAAAGACGTTTGTAAAAAAAGCCTTGCGGAATAAAGGGGTAGTTTTTGCGGAATAAAAGGGTAGTTTTTGCGGAATAAAAGGGTAGTTTTTGCGGAATAAAAGGGTAGTTTATAACTGCAGTGTTATTCCCTTAGCTTCTTTTTTAGGAGTAACTTTTTCAATATCAAAAGGCAGATTAATTCTTCTGTTTAAATCATATAATCGTTTAATTTTAACTGTTGCTATGTATCTATAATAATGCTCAAGTAGGCATCCATCTTTGTCATATTTTGGTTCTATTATTTCTCCAAAAAGGGAAATATTAAATAAATGTTTTTCTGAATGGACTGGTTCTTTAAATGTCCAAGAAAAATCTATCAACCCTATTTTTTTACCATGTAATAAGGCTTTTTCTATAGGTTTCCATTTCTTTTTAATATTTCTATCATTTCTGTTTAAAAATCTTCCTAAATTCATACATTCATCTAAACTTAATATAATCTCTGCTTTATTTATACTGGCAAACTTTAAGCATAATTTATACATAAAATGTCTAGATTTATCTAATCCCCTTTCTTCAGGTATACAGCGTATTGTTTGCAAAGGAAGATATCGTTTACTAATTAAATGCTTGTGTTCGATATATTCTGGTAGTAGTTCTATTCCTCCTAAACTAAGTATCATTGAAGGGTTTTTTTCAGAATATGTTACTTCTTTTATTTTTAATAACTGAAAAATTTTATATACAAGTCCGCAATCATTTTTTTTATTTTTATAGTTTTCTAGGCTTTTTTTAGGATCTAGTACATGTAATTTAACGGATGATTGGTCAAGAAGTAGACGTAATTTCTGATGTCTTTTTTCCTGCTTAATTGATTTTGCTTTACTTAGTTTTAGCAATTCTGTACCAGTTAACTTGTCTATTGTATAGGTGTTGTTTTTTTCCATGTACTCAAATAAAAGCATCATTACTTCAAAAGCCTCAGTATTTCTGATATTAAGTAAGCTATCTAATGCTTGTCTAAAGGTATCACTTTCTATTGAAGCAAGTTTTACCAAAGGTTTTTGACCTTTAGAATGATCGTTTAGAATTTCTAATATTGCTTTTTCATCTTTTTTTCTTCTATTTTCTTCTAAAGCTTCAATTTTTTCATCAATGTTATTAAATTTTTTTCCAGATATAATCTTATCACTTTCTTCATATGCAGTAGGTACAAAAGAAAGTTTATGTTTTGATTTTTTCTGCATTTTATATTCTGTAGCTTGTTGATTGTTGCTTATCACATGGATTTATTTTACCACTTTTAGGATTCCAATGTAAGAAAATTTCTTCTTCTGGCTTACCATTTCTGTTTTTTGTAGGATTAATTGAATATATATCACTTTCCATACTTGTTTTAATTGAATATACAACAAAAGCATCTCTTCCATATTGATCAGAATCAGCTAAATTTTCTGTTCTTGCATAACCGTCATCATTCTCTTTTGTTGCCCTATTTGCTTGACATATAGCTTGTACATGTATGTTTTTTTCTTTTGCTAAAAACTTCATCCATGTTGATATTTGTATATGTTTAGTCATATCCATTAAGCTTTTTAAGCTTAATATATTAGCGTAGTCTATCAATATATAATCAGGCTTGTAATCTAAGTTACTCTCTAAATTTTCTAACACTACTTCTATTTGGTCTATTGAATGTATATCGTCTATTATTAACAGCCTATCTTTGTATAAATCTATATATTTTTCTGCATTTTCTATATAATTTTGTTTTTGCGAAGTAAAAATTGTATTATCTTTAGACATAAAATTATTTTTAATTTTCCATGCTTCTATATCATATTCCGCAGCAAATAACCTTTGAAGAAAAGATTTTTTCTTTAGTTCTAATGAAAATACAATGATTTTTGTACCTAAATTGTTTTTCAATATTTTGTTGACAAAATTCACGCCAAGAACTGTTTTACCCTTTCCTGTTCTCCCTACTATTATAGTGTTTTCTCCTTGTATGATTGGGCATTGTTCATCTATAGACTTATATCCAGTATATAAAATTTTATCTGGAGTTAAAGTATCTACTATTGAATCTTTTGTTATAACATATCTAGGGTAGGAGGATTGTAACGTCACAGCTTCTTTTTGCAGAAATTCATATTCTAAAGCTAATAAATCTTTTAGAGAGTTTCCTTCATTTAAAAAATCAGTAATATCATATCCCTTTTTATTTTCCTTTGGAAATCTATAAATAACAACTTGATGAAACTCTTGTATTAGAGTAGACGCTAATTTCTTACTCCCGTCTACTCCAGCTTCATCATTATCATAAAGTATATATATATCAGACGGATTTAATTCTTTTAGCTTTGGCAGAATATTATTAGGGACTGTTTTTGCACCTGTTGTGATAGTTACGGCCATAAACTTTTCTTCTGCTTTAGCGTCTAAGATTGCTTCTGTTAATCGCAAACAATCTTTTTCTCCTTCAGTGAAAATAATCTTCTTCCCTTTTTTGGAAGATAGCTCATGGAATAATGGTGCAGTGTAATCTTCAAAAAATTGCCTACTCTTGCTGGTTTTTTGATCTTTGGTAATAGAAATGCCTTTATATCCCAGTGGCATGCCATTTTCTAATTGAGGATATAAGATATAATCATAACGAGTTTTCAATCCAAATTTAAAGGCTACTTCTTGTGAAATACCTATATTATTTAGATATTCGAGGTGCCTAGGCTCAAGATCTCCTATAATCTTTTTTATGGTGTTGGCTTTTAAGTTGTTAGATTTAATAAGCGGTTCATTGTTATAGCTAATTCCTGCTATATCACATGCTTTAGCTAATACTCTCACAAAGTCATTTTTAATATCGAATCTTTCCATTTTAGCAATGATGCCAAAAATATCATCGCCATCAAAGCATTGGCGAGACATACAAGTGGCAGTGCCTCGTTTATCTTTCGCTACTAAGGAAGGTGTTTTATGACCGCTTTCCTTTCCCCCTGCTTCATGCATAATACACCACCATGCGCCACTTGATAGACTTGTGCATTCTCCGCCATAATGCTTAAGTACAGTACTTAGGGAGAGTTTTTCTTTGATTTCAGCTGGAGTAATTTGCGATATTAAAGTCATGTGATGATATATTTAATCTGCTGCTTTTTGATATATTAACTTTGTTCGATTTTTTTATAAAGGTCGGTTATTGCTAGTTCTAAAATCTCAGCAATCTTAGGCTTTTTTCTCGTTTGTCTTTTTATTCTGATAATAATATCATCTAGCATGTCGCCGACTTCTTCTGTTATATAAGTGCCTATTCGAACAGTTCTTTTTGCATATATATCAACTGCTTCGCTATTTTCCTTCTTATACACATTATTTTTAGGAAGGTCTAATTTTGTAGGTGCAGATAGTCCTCGCCCACGATTAGTGTTTTTTTTAATTTTTGTAAAAACATTATTTTGTTTTTGCTCGTTATCGTTTTTTTGGTTTAATACTTTAGTCATAATCATTTAATTAATAAAGTTAACATTTGATGTATTACGGATTTTGCGCCTTCATTTAGTGTTGGATATGCAGTTTCTGAAATAGCTAATCCGTCATTAACTGCTGATCTATACCCCACTTTTTCCCAAATTGGAGAATCCAGCACTTTAATTGATTTGCCACCTATTTGGGCGATATTTAAGTAATTTATAGCTTTTTGTAATTCAGAGTTTGACCCTACTCTTGTTATGATAAAAACCATGTTCTTTAAAGATATGCCCTTCTGGTGCAATTGTATAAATGTGTTAATTGCTAAGTCTAAATCTTTTTTACTAGGAGGGACTGGTTGAATAATCAAATCGCTCGCTGTAGCAATTTCAACAGTGGCTGATGTTGCTCTGCTAGGTGCATCAATTATGCAAAGTTGTTCATCATTGAAACAGTTAATTGCTTCTACTGCACTATTAACCAAATAAACTTTGAAAAGAGGTGATATTTCATATTCTTCTCTTTGTTTAATCCATGAAGCAACAGTTCGATGCTCAACATCCAGATCTGCTACAGCAACACTAAGATCATTTTTAATAGCTTCTAATGCTGTTGCGGCTGCAAGAGTTGATTTCATTACATTGCCACTTTGAGAAATGAATGAGAGTTTATTCATAAGGTCTTTTAAATATATAAATTTAATAACAGTATAAAGAAAAATTGTTTTAATGCAATTAAGTTAAGTGAAAAAAATGTAAAAACGTTATAAGTATGTAACGATATAAGTCAATGCTTATAATATGTTGTAACGACATAACGTTTATTAGCTTTTTACATAAAGCACTTATTACATTTATTGTGAAAATTTTCTATATAAAGAACGTTATAAGTAAAAAACGCTTTTTACTTATGGGTACATTATGTTATAGCTGTATATAAAAAAAACGTTAAAATAAATTAACATTACTTAGCTTTATAGGAAAAACTACTATTGCTTTTTACGTTAAAGCTTTTATGCACTTTAGTGGTTTTTCCTATAGTTGTGATGCCGTATAAATGCAAAAAGTAGTAACGAACTAATTTTTAGCTTTTTGCTATGAAACACTATGTGAAACCCATTCCTTAAGTTTAGTAAATCTATCAGTATTTTTCTTATTTCTAACTGAAAGAGCAACAGCTTTCTTCTGACCCACCAGTACAACAAGATTTTTGCCACGAGTAACAGCAGTGTATAGTAAATTTTTCTTAAGCATTACATAATGTTGCATAGATAGTGGTATTACTACTGCAGGATATTCAGAACCTTGTGACTTATGTATAGTTGTTGCGTAGGCTAGGGTGATTTCATCAAGCTCAGTAAATGAATAAATAACCTCTCTATCATCAAAATTAATATGAACTTCTTGTTCTTCATGATCAACTCTGGTGATATAGCCTATATCACCATTATATACTTCTTTGTCATAGTTATTTTCAGTTTGCATAACTTTGTCACCTCTAGCGTATCTTTGACCAAATTTTTCTACTCCAGATAAATAGTCGGGATTGAGGATTTTTTGCAGCTCTATATTAAAATATCTTGCTCCACAGCCACCTTTTTGCATAGGACATAGGACTTGAACATCTTGAATAGGGTTGAATTGAAATTTCTTAGGGATGCGCTCTTTTACAAGAAGCTTTACCATATTTGCTATATGTTCAGCCTCATTAGCTTCAACAAAATAAAAATCCTTCTCATCTCCCTTTGGCTTTAATACTGGAAGTTTACCTTCATTAATCAAATGTGCATTAACGACTATATCACTGTTTTCTGCTTGCCTGTATATTTCAGTTAATTTTACTATTTCTATTTTTCGTGAATCAATAATGTCTTTTAAAACTTGTCCTGCACCTACTGAAGGTAATTGATCAACATCTCCTACAAGTAATACTGCAGTTTTTTCATTCACTGCCTTTAATAATGAGTGCATCAGTGGCACATCAACCATTGAGCTTTCATCAACTATCAGTAGATTGCAGTCTAGTTGATTATTCTCGTTGTGTTTAAAATCTCCTAGATAGGGTTCAAATTGTAGTAGTCTATGTATAGTAAAAGCTTCCCTTCCTGTTGCCTCACTCATCTTTTTAGCAGCTCTACCAGTAGGTGCACATAGTTTAATTCTAATTTTTTTAGCAGACAATATTTTGATTGTGCAATTTAATATTGTTGTCTTTCCTGTTCCAGGACCACCTGTGATTACTGAGAGCTTGTTTGTTAGTGTTTTAGTTATAGCGTTTTTCTGATTTATCGCTAATTTGATATTTTGTTTTTCTTCTGCCCATTCGATTGCTTTTTCAGTAGCAATTTCATCCCAAGGGACACTTCCTTTTTGCAACTCATGCAATTTAATAGCTATATTTTTTTCATAAGTGTAGTAGCCAGTTAGAAATATAAAATCCTTTCCATCAATTTGATCCTTTGTTAAAAATCCCCCTTCCAATTCAAGAGTTAATGCCCGCTCTAATATAGATTTACTAATTGAAAGTAACTCTTCAGAAGTATTAAGTAAAGCATCAATAGGTAAGGCTACATGTCCATCAGATAGAGCTTCCATAAGGGTGAAACCAATGCCGGCTCTTGCTCTTATTATAGAAGTTTCCTTTATACCCAAATTTTTAGCTATTTTATCAGCTGATAAAAAGCCAATGCCTCTAATATCCTTTGCAAGTCTATAAGGGTTCTCCTTAACAAGCGTGATGGATTCATCGCCATATGTTTTATATATCCTTGTCGCCCTTGTTGTTCCAACGCCATTAGATTGTAAGAAAACCATAATCTCACGTATAACTTTCTGCTCTTTCCAATTTTTTGTAATCTTATCTATTCGCTTATCCCCAATACCACTAACCTCTAGGTGTGGATTCTATAATATCAAATACATCTTCATTAAATGCAGCAACCAATTTTTTTGCAAAATGAGGTCCAATGCCCTTTATAAGTCCAGAACCTAAATACCTTTCTATTCCTTCAATTGTAGTAGGAGGAATAGATTGAATAAATTCAGCTCTAAACCCTAATCCATGTTGAACATCATTTCTCCAATATCCTTTAGTTGTAATATTCTCACCAGGAGTAATGCTTGGTACTGTTCCAATTACAGGCACTAAATCTTTATGTCCTTTCACTTTAATTTTTAGAACAGCAAAGCCATTTTCCTCGTTATGATATGTGACCCGCTCAACATTGCCTGATAGATATTCCAATTTAGATTCATACTGCGTCAAAACAACCTCTCTACCTTTTCTTCTACCTCTTTTTGGCTTGGTGCAGTATATCGATAAAGCTCTTTATCTCCAATATTACCACTTATTTTTTTTGTAAAAGACATGCCATATTTATCATTAGCTCTTTTTAAACAAGTATGTCTTAATTGATGAGGTTCTAATATAAATTTTTCATCTTCACTTAAATTAATACAAGCCTGTCTAGATATTCTTTGGCATAACATAGTTACTGCAGTTTCACTGAGAGGTTTGTAATTTTTATTAATAAATAAAAAATTATTCTCAACTTTATCTTGTACTTCTTCTCTCCAGCTTAAGTATTTATCGATCCACTTTCTAGCATCTTCTGATAAAAATACACGCTTAGTAATCATATTGCCTTTTCTTCTTATGTCATGAAAGCCTTTGCTATAATACTGATCAATTGTAAGCGAACAAAGTTCAAACTTCCTGAGTCCAGTATGTAGAAGTGTAAAAAACACTGCTGCTTCAAGCAATGGATTTTGATTTTTACCTAAGCATATCTTCATTCTTCGGTCTATAGCTCCACGTAGTAGCATTAATTGTCTGGAAGTCAAGACATTCCAATTAGGCTCTTCTTGCATTAAATCCTTAACTCCTTCAAAAGGATTACCTGCAGCAAACTCTCTTCTTTCTCTAATCCAGCTAGCGCAATGCCTTAGTGTAGCAAATATTCTAGTAATTGTTGTAGCCTTATATTTTTGTCCCGTGGATTTAGAAATATGAGATAATAACAATTGTCGAAAACCTTTTGATATTGATGGTGTCCAATTGTCAATATGGTATGTTCCAATTTCATTTGTAAAAAAAGTTAAAAATTTCTGCAAATCCATTTTTTTAGCTTTTCCTCTAAAAATCATTTTATTAAGATAAGGGATGTTATCTTACCAAAAATATATTTTATAGGAATTTTTTAATTTATCTATCCCTCATTTTTTTATAAACTTCCCCTTTATCCCTTTTACCTACTACTATGACTTGAATTACAAGACGGTCATCAAAAACTCTATAGACTAACCTATATCCAGTAGCTCTAAGCTTGATTTTATAACAATCCTTTATACCAGAAAGAGCTGTACTTTTTATTCGAGGATTTTCCAAACATTTAATAATCTTTTTCTTAAACTGTTCTTTAATTGGGCTTGAGAGTTTCCCCCACTCTTTTAAAGCAGATTTTAGAAAAGTTAATTTATAACTCATCAAGCTTAACCTCTAGCTCTTCTTCTTTAGAACGGCTTTTTACTAATTTAGAAAGTTTTATATCATCTAAAAGCTCCACCATCTCTTCATATGCATCAGCAGGAACGCAATAAAATGCAGGCTTATTACGATTTAATATTGCAATAGCTTCACCAGATGCAGTTTCTACAGTTTTCATTGGATTAGTTTTTAGTTCTGTAATACTAGCTGTTATATTTGATAAAATTAATTCTGTCATATTGACCTATAATAAATTTCTATAACTATAAAATAACATATAAGAAGGTCTTTTAAAAGCACTATTAAAAACCTTTTAGTCATTAGCTATGTTGTAATGTTGTATCGCAATTCCCACAGATAATATTTAGATTAGGCTTTCCCCAAAGCTTGATATTGCACTCTGGACAAACATATTTCATTTTTTTGATATAACTTTTTTTTTGTTCACCAATGGATTCAATCCAACTCATCTTCCCGCCAAGTTTTTCTAATTCCTCAAAGGATTTTTTATATAATCCATTATCTAAAACAAAATGTGACATTTTATATCCTGTTTGCTTGCCACCCCTTTCGCCAGTATGTGAAGGCATTAAACCTACTGCTTGCATTTTCTCTGACCATTCTTGATTATGATACCCATTCTTACCAGGTTTTCCAAAATAAGATTGCCACAGGTGGCACATTTCATGTACAAAAGTAGAGAGTATAGTTTTTAAATCGTTGTCTTTAAAGCCGCTTGGATTAAGTGCTATTTCATCAATCTTTTTCCCCTTCTCGTTTTCCCAAGAAGAATATGCAAAATATCCAGTAGCTCCCTTACTTCTTTGGAGTGATATAAGGCAGTTAGGTAATTCTCCAGTAAATAACTTTTGATTAAAGAAATCAAATATTTCTTGTAGCTCAGCATATAATTCTGTTGTAGGTTTTAGCATATGTTCTAATAAATTAATAAGTACTTTATAAAATAGTATTTGTATATTCTGACTATAGCATGTATATTAGTTTTATTGTATAAATATATTATAAAGTACTTATTAATAAGGGAAAATTCCCAAGTTAACAATACGTAAATTAGTCTCTCCGTCAAAATTCTATATTTCTTAAAAAATAGTTTTTATTTTTTTACAAATTCTGCAATTTTTTTGAAAGGATTAAATTTTAAGTAATAATTTTTCCTATATTCAAATTTTACCCAGAACTATTGGTTAGCAGAATAAAGTTATACGCATTTAAATTGGGATTTATGATGACAAATATTGCGAATCGTAACAACCCTTATATCCATTGTCTAAAAATATTTTTTTAATTGATAAATCAGAATCTAATATTCCTCTTACCATTTCTACCGTTTGATCAAGTGTACGACCGTAGTATGGGTTGCCATGAAAGGACTTAGCGCACAAAACAAAGTGAGGGTATAATATACTGTGTGTAAGTTATTGAAAAGAATAAAATAAAAATATATTTTAAATTACAAAGTATATGGAGACACTTCAAAAGTGAGGGCAAAATAAAAAATTTGGACAATTATGTCAATTCTTGTCAGTGCTAATGAATAGTGCACCACCTCTGATCAAAGTGGTTAATAGTTTTTGTAGAGCTTACTCAGAAAGCTAGGTGAGCCAACTTACAGCTGTAGCTGGTTCAGTTTACAAATTCACAATTTGATAAATATTACTGGATTAATTTATACCTAGCTTGTAATATGGGAATACTATTCCTAATATAAGAGGTTAAATGATTAAACGTCTATTATTAAACTTAATAAGTGAATCTTTTGAAGCAACACCTATATGTGCTTTATTAGGGCCTAGGCAATGTGGAAAAACTACTTTAGCTAAAGTTTATACTAATATACATAAAGATGAAGATGTACACTTTTTTGATCTTGAAGACCCTCTTGATTTAGCAAGACTTGATAATCCTAAAATAGCATTTGAAGCTTTAAAGGGTATTATAGTGATTGATGAAATACAATTACGTCCTAATTTATTTTCGGTATTGAGAGTTATTGTAGATAATACAAATATTAAATTTTTAATATTGGGAAGTGCTTCTCAAGAATTAATTCAGCAATCATCAGAAACATTAGCTGGAAGAATTTCTTATTTGGAGATGTCTCCCTTTTCATTGCAGGAAGTAGATGATATTCAAAGGTTATGGCTTTGTGGAGGATTTCCTAAATCATATTTATCAAGCACAGATAAAATAAGTATGAACTGGAGAAAAGCTTATGTTAGAACATTTCTCGAAAAAGATATTCCAAGTTTTGGATTTAATATTTCACCACATGTTATAAGAAGGTTTTGGATGATGTTAACTCATTATCATGGCCAAGTATTTAATGCATCAGAAATAGGACGTTCTATAGAAGTGACAAATAAAACGGCAAGCAGATATTTAGATATTTTAGCAGGAACTTTTATGGTGCGAAGACTTCAGCCATGGCATGAAAACATCAGTAAAAGACAGGTAAAATCTCCAAAAATATATTTTAGGGATAGTGGAATATTACATGCCTTATTAGGCATAGAAAATAAAGAAAATTTATATACTAATCCAAAATTAGGTATTTCATGGGAAGGGTTTGCTGTAGAAGAAATCATTAGGTTTTTAAGAGCAGATGATGAAGATTGTTATTTTTGGTCTACACAATCTGGAGCAGAACTTGATTTATTAATTATAAAAAATGGAGTTAAGCATGGATTTGAATTTAAATTTACAGATAATCCAAAAATCACAAAATCAATGCATATTGCAACGGAAGATTTAAAATTAGATAATCTTACAATAATAGTACCCCATAAAGTAAGTTCTAAAATAAGTGAAAACATTAGCATGTATGGAGTACAAGATTTTATAAATACATATACAGAAATATGAAATCTTATGTAAATTACAGAATAAAAAGGGTAGGGCGGGTATTAAAATGATTGTTTGTGAGATGACTTGACAATTTTGCTATGATTTTAACATATTATATATTGTATTATTAGGGTCAATCATTTTCTTTGTGTAAGTTAATTAATTTTTGTTACTAAATCATACTGAGAATCTCCACATAAAATTTCAAATTGATTTAAAGCCAAAGGCCAATTTTTAATCGGCATTGTCCATTTTTTAGAAGCATTTTTAAGTGCTAAATATATTATTTTCTGGATCGATTTATCATTAGGAAAAACACCCTTATTTTTGATAATTTTCCTGATTTGGCGATTTGCAGCTTCTATGATATTGGTCGTGTAAATGGCTTTTCTAATTTCCTCAGGAAAGGCAAAAAGTGGGCTAATACCAGACCAATTACGCCTCCAAATATCCGAAATTACCGGGTATTTATCATCCCATTTTTTAGTAAATTTCTCCAGCTCGTTACTGCCTTCTTCCTCATTTGTTGCGCTATATATCTTTTTTAAATCTGTCGTTACTTCTTTTAAATCTTTATAAGATACATATTTTGTAGAATTCCTTATCATGTGTACTATACATAACTGCACTACTGTATCAGGAAAAATACTGTTTATAGCCTCTGTAAAACCCTTTAAACCATCTACGCACGCTACATAAATTTTACCTACCCCTCTGTTTTTTAACTCTGTCACTACCTGCATCCAGAATTTAGCTCCTTCGTTTTTACCTATCCATATTCCTAACAATTCTTTCTTACCCTCCATATTCACTCCTATTGCTAAATACACTGCCTTATTTATAATAGTATGATTATCCCTTGCTTTTACATGTATACAATCTAGATATAATATTGGATATATACTTTCTAAT